>Ga0081455_10008613_pt1 | contig 10582 bp, 11 predicted proteins | sample TabmetS3T2R1_FD_70207 | JGI IMG/M metagenome (GOLD analysis project Ga0081455, IMG submission 70207) | Tabebuia heterophylla rhizosphere microbial communities from the University of Puerto Rico - S3T2R1 | ecosystem: Host-associated > Plants > Roots > Rhizosphere ... | reverse complement strand
AGTCCGGCGAGCCGGCGCCGACGCCCTGGGATCACTTCCGCGGCCTCGACATCGGCATGCGCGACGACTTCGGCACGCCCTACAAGCGGCGCGGCTTCGCGATCGCCGGCGGCCCGGGCACCGCCGGCATAGTATTCAATTTTTATCCGTCCTTCGCGCCGGGCCAAAAACGACGCTACGGCCAGGCAGGCCATTCGTATGTGAGCGTCGTCGAGTTCGGTGAAAAAGTACGAGCGCTTTCCCTCTTACAGTTCGGCCAGAGCGCCGATCCCAATTCGAAACATTATTTCGACCAGGGAGAACTTTATTCGAAGATGCAGTTCAAACCGGCTTGGTTCAGTCTGGAGGAGATCAAAGCAAATCTCGAAAGCTCTTATCATCCGGGTGAAAAACGCGGTAATAGGTGAAAGACGAAGAGAGATTACAGAACAAACGGAAATAACGGCACAAACGGAAATTAATAATCTTTCTGTTTGTTCCGTTATTTCCGTTTGTTCCGTAATCTCTCTTCATGTCATGAAGTTAGCGCGGGAAAGTAGTAGAATCTAACGCATGAATCGCCGGCGTTTCATCGCATTAATTGGAGCAGCTATCCCTGGTTTATGGGTTGACGGTGTCGGATTGATCCAGCTCCCGCGGCAAATGGTCATCACCATCTCGGGCCAGTGCTCGTTTTGTGGTAAGGATGCCAGAGAAGTATTCGGCCTTGCCGGGGTATTGAATCGCCATGCGAGAGTCTGCAGCGAGTGCATCGACATCTGCCTTGATATTTTGATGGAGGATGCACATTTGACTTTAAATCACCCAGGTCAATTGCTTAAAAATACAGGGAGTTCAGATGCCTTCGATTTTGAGGCCTTGGGGATAATGCGAAATGATGTCATGCGACGTATTGGAGTAGACCTGGAAGCCTTCATGGATGTAATTCTGAAACAACTTGACCAGTCTATCCCACCACAGCCAATGGAAATCACCCACCTCGAATGCTCTTTTTGTGAACGGAATCAGAAAGAGACTAAAAAACTGATCGCAGGACCACATGTCTACATCTGCGAAATGTGCACCGGCGATGCCGCGGCTTTAATAAAATTGCATAGTTAGCCAACTTGTCTATTTTCCGCTCCAGCAGGGATTTCGCTTTTCCAGAAATGCGGCGATTCCTTCCTGTGCGTCGTCGGCCATGGCGTTTACACTCATCATCTCTTTCGTGTAAGCATAAGCCTTGGGCTGATCCAGATCGATCTGCGCATAAAACGCCTCTTTGCCCAGGCCCAGGACCAGCGGACTCGCTTCGATGATTCGCTCGGCAAGACTCTGCGTCTCCTTCCGCAGATTCTCTTTCGGTACCACTCGATTGATGAGGCCCCACTCCGCGGCGGTGCGCGCGTCGATCGGTGTTCCAGTCATGAGCATTTCAAGCGCGCGTTTTCGACCGATCGCGCGGCACAGTGGAACCATGGGCGAGCTGCAGAACAGTCCGATGCGAACTCCCGGTGTGGCGAACTGGGCATCTTCTGAAGCAACCGCCAGATCACAGGCCGCGACGAGCTGGCAGCCTGCGGCCGTGGCTATTCCGTGGACTTCGGCAATTACAGGTTGCGGAATCTGCTGAAGGGCGGTCATCAACTCAACGCACCGATCGAAAAGATGACGGTAATCGCTGATCGAGCGCTCTCGCATCTCGGTCAGATCATGTCCGGAAGAAAAGACTTTCCCCGCTCCGCCAAGGATCACCGCCCGAATCGACTTTGATTTGCCGATCCCGCGCAGGCAATCGGTCAATTCTTCCATCAGTCCGAGCGAGAGCGCATTGCGTCGCTCGGGCCGGTTGAGAGTAACCCGGGCTATGACAGTTTCGGATTCGATAATCAGATTCTCATAGCTTTTTTGCATCACAACTCCTTGAAAACAGAAGAGGGATTACGAAATAAACGAAAAAAACGAAATGGACGAAAAGCTCAGGTTTTTTCGTTTTTTTTCGTTTTTTTCGTAATCCCGCTATTGAAATGATTTCCCGCAAGCCTCAGCATATCACGCGACGTAACCAGCAATCCAAACATTCCATTGATTCAGAAGAAGGGATACTAAAATGAAAAAAATGCTTGCTTACATCTTCAACTATATGCTTATGGCGAGCTTAATACTATTAATCACTGCCACCATTGCATCTGCTCAGGATGACGGGAAACTGAGGATCATCGCCTTCGGCGCGCACCCGGATGACTGCGAATTGTCGGTGGGCGGCACCGGCATGCTCTGGGCTGCCAAGGGTCATCACGTCAAATTCGTCTCCGTCACAAACGGCGATATCGGTCACTGGCGCGAAGCCGGTGGGCCGCTGGCGATGCGCCGCAAAGCAGAAGTCGAGGGGGCCGCTAAAATCTTCGGGACCACGGTCGAAGTGCTCGATAATCATGACGGCGAATTGATGCCGACCCTCGAAAACCGCCGCGCGATTATCCGGCTGATCCGCCAATGGAAAGCCGATATCGTTCTCGCACCGCGCCCCAACGATTATCATCCCGATCATCGTTACACCGGCATTCTCGTGCAGGATGCCGCTTATATGGTCACAGTGCCCTTCATCTGTCCTGAAGTCACGCCGCTCAAGAACAATCCGGTGTTTATGTACTATACCGATCGTTTTCAAAGACCGAATCCTTCGCAGCCGGATATTGCCATCGCAATCGATTCCGTGATCGAGAGAAAACTGGATGCGCTGGACGTTATGGAATCGCAGTTCCTCGAGGGTGGCGCGAATGGACACGAAGGATTGATTCCCAAGACGCCTGAGCAACGAGCCAAACGCGTCAGCGAAGTCCGCGCAGGTCATGGCGCGCGCAATATTAACATCGCCGACCGTTTCAGGAGCCTGCTCAAAGAATGGTATGGGAATGATTCAGGAGCAAAGATCAAATATGCAGAGGCATTCGAAATCTGCGAATATGGGCGCCGGCCTGATAAAGCCGAGTTGAAGCGTCTGTTTCCATTCTTTTAGACAGGAGTCAGAAGTCAGAAGTCAGAATACTAGGAGCCAAAGACTCAAAATGATGAACTCTATTTTTATCCCTTTAGCAACTAATACTCAGAAATCTTCTGACTCCTGACTTCTGTCTTCTGTCTTCTCTCTCGGTCTTTATCGCGAGTATTTTTAATCAAAGGTTTTTCGACCAAATCGCTCATCCGGTTCTCTTATCCAATGCGCCCCCAAGCGCAAATGGTTAGGTAAGTCTTGCTGGAACGATCTGATTAGCCGGTAAGACAGGAGGATCTATGAATAAATCCTGGACCAAATGGTTCTTTTTAGCGTTTATGGTTATTGCAATATTTCCAGTGATGGGAATGGCCCAAGGAAGCATAAATCAGCGTCAACGCAATCAACAGGCGCGAATCCGGCAGGGCATCCGCAGCGGTGAACTGACAAGACGCGAAGCCTATCGTCTCGAGTCGCGACAGGCGAGAGTCAAAGTCCGTGAAGCCTTCGCCAGGCGCTCCGGGGGCGAATTCACGGCGCGTGAACGGTATCGTATTCAGCGTCAGTTGAATCGATCAAGCCGCGGTATTTACCGTCAGAAACACGATCGCCAGGATCGAGATTAATTATCCCCAGGCTCAATCAAAAAAAAACGCGGAATATAATATTCCGCGTTTTTTTTATTTCATCCTTATTTTTCAATCTCAGGAGAGACGCTTGTCCGTAATTCCTCACGGATGCGTTCGATCTCACCCAGCTTATCTGCAATTCGGCGAAAAAGCTGTCCCTGAGATCTGATCCCTTCGTCGATCAAAAACACGGCGGCCTCGGCGCGGCTTTTGAAGATTCCTGCCGAGACCAGGGTATCGATAGCATCCGAGGAAGGGTCACTCATCCGCACCAATATTGTAGTGTCGCGCACATTAAGCGCGCGTTCGACGGCTTTGTTGACCGATTCAGGGACCCGGCTAAACAGGTCTTTCAGCGTCGAAGTAATCTCCTCGATCGTTTCGGTTGTTCGACTCCCGGAAGATTGCGTTTTTGGTTGGTGCGCCAGCGGTCCATCCGACTTCTTTGGTTCATTCGGTTCGTTCATCACAACTATCCTCCTTTGATATTTTATTCCTCCGAGATGAGCGGTTCCATTTTGGTGAATTGCAGGCCGTAAGCGACCAGGCCGAACGGTAAGCGCTGCAAAATTTCGTTATAATTTTTCACAGCCTTAACGTACTCTTTGCGCGCTGCACCAGTCTGCTCGATTGAATTCTTGTATTCCTCGAGCAGCCGCAGGTATGCATCGTTGGCTTTTAGATCAGGATAGGTATCCCCCAAAGCCGTCACAGGTTCAGCCTGCTTTTCCAGCTCGCGATAAGCGTTGATCATCCCGTCTTTGTCATTGTCTTGTTTGGCCTGGTTCAGGTTTTTCCGTATATTGACAATCGTTGCGAGCATCGGCGGATCGTTTTTCGTCACAGCTTTCGCTGTATCAAGAACTTTATTGGCAGCCTCCCCCTGTTTTCCGATCCAATCCAGAATTTGGGTCCACCACGTTTCCACGCGCTGTTTCCTTTTACTGATTTCGTCCTTCGCATATGGGAAAAGCTTATCGACCGGGTAAAACCTGCGGTTCTCCTCGAACTCCACCCATGTCCACTGATGGCCCTCGGGCGGCGGCGTAAATTTCAATCGGATCGATTTCGGGGCATCGGAAGGGACGACTTCTTTAATAGTCACCAACGATTTGCCATCCGCTTCCTTCGTAATGCTGACGACTTCCATGACGGTATCTAATTCCCCGGTGATCGCTGTCACCGGAGATTCGCTGACCGAGTTTATCCGTCGGGCAATACTAAGGTATACCTCATCCTTTTCTATCTCTTTCCCATCTTTTGTCGCACCGGTCTGAGCCTCAATACTCAACTGATTTGCCGAAAGCGCAACCAAGAATGAGAAAACAATGATAAAGAGTGAATTAAATCTATGCATTTGAACTCCTTCGATCTCGTCCCCACTATTTCGACTGTCTGGCCTTTAATTGTCAAGGCCAAGCCGGAGCTTGCAATGAGGCAATTTTTTGCGGCAATATTAAACCAGTTTTCAGTTTTCAGACTTCAGATTGAAAAGGTTTAAAACTGAAAACTGGAAACTGAAAACTGTTTTCTGAGGAGTTTAGGCTATTCCACAAATCGAAGGCAAGACAGTAGGTCTAAGGCCGAATCAAAGGCGACGGCTGGAAAAGATCTATCAGCGCCGCATCCCGCCGGTTGAAATCATCACTCCTGAGTTTGCGCGCCAGCTCAGCGAAATATCTCATGAAATCGGCCGGCAGGTCGGGGTCCTCGTCGACCGCAAAGGGCACGTCGAACACGTCGTGGTCGGTGATGCCACAAGGATCGTGCTGCCCGCGCAGGATCGTTCTAGAACAGGACACTCACGATTTAACGGGCTGCGCTGCCTGCACACCCATATACGTGGGGAAAAGAGATTGACGCACGACGACCTGACGGACCTGGCGCTGCTGCGCCTGGATTTAATCGCGGCGATCGACGTCGATCCGGATTCCGGATTACCGGGGTTTGTGCGTGCTGCCCACCTTCTCCCGGTCTCGGCTCGAAACCATCATCAACTTGCGACTGAGGGTGTTGAGGAAGATGAGCAGCCATATCGATTTCTCGACCCACGGCTACCCGGACAGCTGAATATCAATTTTCTGGAACTGATTGAATCGCTCGAAAATGAGATGGCGCGCAATCGAGGCACTCGCAAGGCTTCCGACACACGTGACCGGGCAATCCTGGTTGGAGTAACCACGGAGACACAGGCTGAAGCCCGCGATTCGATTGATGAATTACGTGAGCTCGCAATTTCGGGAGGCCTGATCGTTCTCGATGAAATAATTCAGCGCCGCGCGGAACTCGATCCGAAGACCCTGGTCGGTAAGGGAAAACTCGATGAGATCATCATCCGCAGCCTGCAACTCGGCGCTGATATGATCATCTTCGATCGCGAGCTGACACCGTCCCAGGTGCGGTCGATTAATGCCGCAACAGACCTGAAAATTCTCGATCGTTCACAACTAATTCTCGATATCTTCGCGCAGCGCGCGCAGACGAGCGAAGGGCGCATCCAGGTCGAACTGGCGCAGCTGAAATATCTGCTCCCGAGATTAACCGGCTCCGGCACCGAGATGTCGCGCCTCATGGGCGGAATCGGCGGGCGTGGCCCGGGCGAAACAAAGCTCGAAGTCGACCGGCGCCGCGTGCGTGAGCGCATCGGATTGCTCGAGGAGAAGCTCAAAAGTGTCCGTGAACATCGTTACCAGCGTCGTGCTCAACGCCTCAGACGTGAGCTGCCGGTAGTTTCGATTGTGGGCTACACCAATGCCGGTAAAAGCACGCTGCTCAACACCCTCACCAACAGCCGGGTGGCGGCCGAGCACAGGATGTTTGCGACGCTCGATCCCACCAGTCGCAGGCTACGGCTGCCGCACGATCAGGATATCATCATCAACGATACGGTTGGATTTATCCGGGATCTGCCGAAAGACTTGCTTGCCGCATTCAAAGCGACGCTTGAAGAGATGGAGCACTCGGATCTGCTGATTCACTTGATTGATGCTTCGAGTTCTCAACTGGAGAACCAGATCACCTCAGTCAACCGCATCCTCGGTGAATTGCACCTGGATGCCATCCCGCGATTGCTCGTCTTTAACAAGATGGACCTGATCGCTCCTGATGAGATGGATAACCTTTGTCAGGCCTACAATGCATTCTGTATCTCGGCCACGGATAAAATTACGCTCGCGCAACTCGCCCATGAAATCGGGCAAAGAATGATGGAAAGAAGAGAGATAACGAAATAAACGAAAATATTTTCGTTTATTTCGTCATTTTCGTTTCTTTCGTTATCTCTCTTAATCCTGCTATATATGATCGCTCTATGTCTTCGGCTGAAATTACCTCAGTTCTGAGAGATGACTCCGTTAATGCGTTCCGCCACGCTTCTGCAAGTTCGCCTCCGCCGGTGACGATTACAGGATCAAGCAAAATCTTGCGCCCGAGTAGAGCATCGAAATCGGAGGCAATAAATGCGCCGATCAAAAAAGAAAGTCTCTCCTCAGGCGTCGACCGGCCTCCCTGTTCCAATAACCTCACGCAAAACATGGCTCTTGCCAGTCCTGATCTTCGTTGCTCAAGCATTCCGGATTTTAACCAATGAGGAGCCAGAAATTCCGGTCGCCTCTGCGGGACAGCGCTCGCCAGAATTGTCTGAGTCTGGGTGGTGTGAATCATCTCACCGGAAAGTGTCGTCATGCTGCCTGTGATTTTTCCCCGCTCGTCGATGCTGATTACTTTCCAATGCGATCCCAAATTGAGGACCGTACATGGCTTCGGCGCCAGACCTGATTCTATCAACCCGATACACATCGTCTCTTCCCCTCGCATCAAATCAACTCTGTCGATTGAATTCAGGTCGGCGTCGCGCGGTCCTGTACGTAAGCCCGGCACCAGGAAAACCGGGAGAGATGTGATCTCAGGGAATTCAAAGCAGCCGAGGTTTGCCCTCAGTTCATCGGCTCCTCCCGGCGCTTCGATGTGCAGCACCTCGACCAGGCCGAGAGAGGAGGTGATCATCCCCGCGGCGGCGATGAACTTCGGTTCAGATTGACTCGCCTCGGGATGAGCTGTAACTTCGAGAATCAGATCGCGGATCGCAGTGCGCAAACGCGTGGAAGACCCATCGCGGGCGGTATCGCGCACACCGACCATCGAGTTGCCACGTGCGATAATCTCTTGTCCACGCGCCAACCAGACGCGCGTGTTAGTGGTCCCAACGTCAAGATAGATGGCAGATGATTCACTCATCCTTCATCCTTCATCTTTTATCCTTCATTCCGGCTGCAGCAACATACTCCAAAGCCCTGGCGCGTAAGCCTTCAAGTCCGCCGGGTGCGGTGATCTCTTTCCCGATCAATTCCGACCCGGCGCCGATTGCCCAGGCACCGGCGGCGAAATATTCGCGGGCGGATTGCGGAGTAACGCCGCCTACCGGGACAAGTTGTGCTCCCTGCAGCGGTCCTCGCATGGCCTTGAGAAATGACGGCCCAAGGCAACTTGCCGGAAAAAGTTTTACCGCATGTGCGCCGGCAGCGATTGCTTCGATAATTTCCGAGGGCGTAAAGCATCCAGGCAACGAAACAAGGTTGAGACGTCGGGTGACATCGATCACATTTAAATTCAGGTTGGGTGAGACGATAAATTGTGCTCCGGCATTTGTGGCCGCTTCGACCTCCTCGGGCTCGAGGACTGTGCCCGCGCCGATGGCAGTATTTAAACCGAAACGCGTGGCGAGATTTTCAATCGATTTGAATGCGCCTGGTGAATTAAGTGTGACTTCGACTGCGCGAACACCCGCTTCGACCAGGACCTCGACAATTTCTGCTTCACGCCCGCCAAAATCGCCGCGCAGGATAGCAATAACGCGCCCTTGCTCGATCAGTCTCAGAGTTCTTTCAGTCAATTTCTCTCACTTCGACGCCGGGCGGAGCTTTGAAAATGAATTGGCTCGAGCTCGCTGGGACGTTTTCGCTGATATTTGAAAAGAGAAAATCGGAACGCCCCTGGTCGCTGTCAATGAACGAAAGCCGGGCTATCCGCAGGCTCAGGGGCTCGATTTCGATCATCAATTCGCTGAAATCCTGGTCGCGCTTCGGAACCAACTTTATCACTTTGTTGCCGGCCCTGACCGGCGATTCCCGGGCATATTCGATCAGTTTAAAATCACGCCGCAGGTTGCCGCGCCCGAGCAAAAACATGAAGGGTGCGCGCAGATCGTCGGACTCTTTGACCGAGGATTTTGTCGCGTATTTATCGGCCGGGATGTATTCATAAATGACCCGGCCGTTTGAAACAAATATTTTGGTTTCCGGCGCTGTGTAATCCCACCTCATCCTGCCCGGTTTTTTCAGCAGCAGGCGTCCGCTTTCGCGCCGCGTTTTTTCTCCCGGGGCAGTGTAGACCTGGGTGAAATCGGCGGCCATGGATCTGAGTTTGTTATATTTTGACTGAAGTGAGAGGACCAGCTGGTCGAGTTCGGGTTTTTGGGCATTTACTCCGGGAGAAACGACGAGCACGAGGAATGTCAGGGATAATACTAATGTTTTCATCAATCAGGATTATAACTTCCCTGCTCTGTTTCTTGCGAATTCGAAGTGACCTCACGAACGAAAAGATCTTCCAGCGATTCGCGGACCGGATTGATCGAAACTAATCTTCCGCCGGCCTTATGAATAATTTCCATCAGCCGGCCGATCTCACGGTCACTCTTCAAGCGCACCCGTGCCCCTTCAGGCGTGGGGAAATATCTGATCCCGTGTTCCCACCAATCACTCAAGCGTTCTTCCGTCACTCCACTGACGACGACTTCAATTTCCGTGCTCCGACTCCGGAGAATTTCCGAAATCCTCCCATACTCGACCATCCGGCCGTGATCGAGAATCGCCACGCGGTCGCACATCGCTTCGACATCGGTCAGGATGTGAGAGGAAAAGAAGATGGTTTTGCCCCGGGTGCGCAAAGAAGCGATCAGATCGCGCACTTCACGCCGACCGAGCGGGTCGAGGCCTGACATCGGTTCGTCGAGAAAAAGAACTGTCGGGTCATTGATCAACGCCTGCGCCAGTCCGATTCGCTGCAGCATTCCTTTGGAAAACTTCCGTAAACGCCTGTCGGCCACGTCGGTCAGGCCGACCTGGTAAAGCAGGTCCTTCATCCTCATCTTCGTCTCGCGGTATGACAAATCACATAGCGTGCCCGCATATGTCAAAAATTCCCGGGCAGTCAGGTAATCGTAAAAAAAGGGCTGCTCCGGCATGTATCCAATGCGCGCGCGCATCTGCATATCATCAAGTGGACGTCCAAGGATTCGCGCAACGCCCGAAGAAGGCTTGATTAATCGCATCAAGATTTTGAAGGTCGTCGTTTTCCCGGCGCCATTCGGCCCGAGGAAACCGAATACGATGCCTCGCGGCACTTCGATACTCAATCCATCGACTGCTCGAGTGGACGGAAAATCGCGGGTCAGTATTTGCGTTCGGATAATGGGATCCGCGGGCGTGCGAATCATTTTCGGTCATCTTCGGAAGCGTCCAGTGCCTCCAGCTCTTCACGCATGGCGCGTGACGCCCGCAGATTAGCGGACCTCACGAATACCCAAGCGACACACAGAACCGCGAACGCAACCAATGCAATCCAGACACGTGTTGCGCTGATATGTGACGGGTAAGCCGCAGGACTTATCCACGCCACAAAAATTATGAAGAGCGGGAACGCAATGAGAAACAGTAGGAGCGTCGGTCCGGCTCCGGGCAGCAAACCAAATAAACCACCGCCTGCCCAAAACAAGAGACCGTGGCGCTTTCGTTCGAGTTGATTGCGATAAGGATCGCGGGATATAGACAGCGACTTGTAGCCGAGTTCCGTGCCAATCCGCCCTTCTTTGCTGCGCCAGAACGTCTGGACGATGATCACGATCAAAAACAGCCCGGATCCGAGTTCCCAGCCATTGCCCTGCACTTGCAGCTTGGGCGTAAAGAAAATGACGACGAAG
>Ga0081455_10008612_pt1 | contig 10582 bp, 8 predicted proteins | sample TabmetS3T2R1_FD_70207 | JGI IMG/M metagenome (GOLD analysis project Ga0081455, IMG submission 70207) | Tabebuia heterophylla rhizosphere microbial communities from the University of Puerto Rico - S3T2R1 | ecosystem: Host-associated > Plants > Roots > Rhizosphere ... | reverse complement strand
TTTACGCTCCCGGTGGATCGGTGGGGGAACGGCGCTCATGCTATACAGCATAAGCAGGCGAGTGGCTGAATTCTACCAGCACGCTCTTGAATGCAACGAAAAGGCGCGGAAAGCTCGCACTTCGGAGGAGCGAGAATTCTTTCTGGACATGGAGCGGCGCTGGCTTTCCCTCGCCCACCATCGCGACCTGACGGAACGCCTGACGCGGATCGCGCAAGACATAGCCAGGCGGTACAAGGAAACAGCCAGGCAAAGATAGCCGACCCTAAGAGGCAGGCGTGCGTCTCGTCGTTTCCACAAGGCTTTTGAAGCCTGTGAAACTTTTCCGAAAGAGTGGAACTTACGACGTGCCGCTGCGTTGTGTGAGATCACCGGCAAATAGCCTAAGGCGTCGGTGGCAGAGAGACAATCGCGCTCCCGCCCAACAAGCGAAGGAGAGCGCGCTGTGTTAAATCGCCGCCTCGTTGAGAGCATGGCCGCGTTGGCCGCTCAAATGGCTTTCGCCCGCATCGACATGCGAGACAGCATCTCTAACAGTCGCAAAACGATTACAGAGTCGCGCGAGCTTATGGCCCAGGTGGATGCCATGCTCGAGCGAGACAAAATCATTGGCTCTTCTTATTAACATCGCACTGAGGTCAAGCGAGAACTTCCTAAATTCTCAGCATTGGACCCGCAGAAGTTCAGCCACCGCTTTGACAATTATCTGGGGCTGGGCTGGCTTCGATATCGTTCTGCAATTCGGCCACTCCGCCATCATCGGATCGTTTCCGAGCTGACCGGTGTAAAACACAAAGGGTATGCCTCGAGCCGCCAGTTTTCGCGCCACCGGCGCGATGCTCTCTGGACCGATGCGGACATCAAGGATGGCCGCGCTGATCCCCTCCTTCTCAGCAAGGCGGAGTGCCTCCGCGATGCTGCGGCAGGCCTGCACGTCCGCACCCGCCTCAAGCAAAACCTCCTCAATATCTGTCAAAAGCAAGAAGTCGTCCTCGACAACAAGCAACTGTGCGCCGGCGAGAGTGCGCGTTGCAGGTGGACTAAGCGAGCTCTCCATGTCGTTCCTCGGGCATAGGCAACTCGATCGTGCACACAAAGCCCTGCGCACGAAATTCGCGCCGCACAACTCCGCCGGGGATCCCTTTGTCAATCAGGTTGCTACCTAGGCCCTGACTGGTGGGTTGCTTCACCCGGGGTCCGCCAATCTCCTCCCAGACAACGCTGAGGTGGTTCTCGCCGTTCCTAACCATTTGCCTCCAGGCTATATGCACTTTGCCGTTGCGGCGCGACAAAGAGCCGTACTTGGATGCGTTCGTGGCGAGCTCATGCAGAACGAGGCCGAATGGTGTCGCCAGATCGGCTGGCAGAAGCACTTTGGGGCCTTCGATACTAACTCGCGCGGCACCGTCCCCCGCGTGAGCCTCAAGCTGAACCCGCGCCAGCGCCTCGAGATCAGCCCCTTGCCAATCCGACTGCACCAGAAGGCCATGCGAGCTCGCCATGGCCGAGAGCCGACCGCCAAAGCGCTCGACAAAATCCTCCGGCGACGGGCTGGTTCTGAGCGTCTGGTGCGCGATCGACTGAACGACTGCCAATGTATTCTTGACCCGGTGAGTAAGCTCACCCAGCAGGAGCTGTTGCCGTGACTGCAATACCTTGCGTTGGGTAATGTCGCGGGTGCTTTCCAACACGAGTCGCCGGCCGTCTACGGTTTCGAGATCGAGCTGTGCTTCCACTGTCAACGTGCGTCCGTCTTTGGTGCGGTGTTGAAGCTCACCGCTCCAGCTGCCCGCAGCCAAAAGCTTCTCCCTCAACGCCGCAAAGGATGAGCCGGGCACGGTCGAGCCAAGCAGTTGCTCTTTCTGCCCTCCGATCGCTTCCTCGCGGGAATATCCGTACAGCTCCACACAGCCCCGATTCCACACCTCGATGCCGCCGTCGAAAGCCCAGACAAAGATCGGATCGCGCGAAAGCTCAACCAGCCGCTTCTGCTGCATCAACTGCAGCTCGTTCTCCCGCAGCGCCTGCTCGACGGTTCGATGCTCTGTCACGTCGACGAACGTAATGACCACGCCGTCGATCTTGTCATCGACCGTGCGATAGGGCCGCATGCGAACGTCGTACCAGCGACCATTACGGCCACGGACCTCGCGCTTGACTACGCCAAGATTGACGAGCACGGCGTGCGCATCCCTGGCCAGGCCGTCATATTCAAGCTGGTGGGCGAAATCGGTGATCGGGCGGCGCTCGTCCGCCGGCGTGATGCTGAATAGCTCCATAACTCTGTCGGTAAAGCGCTTGATGCGAAGGCTCGAATCGAGAAACAGCGTGGCAAAATCGGTCGCGGCCATGAGATTCTGAAGGTCGCTGTGGGCGCGCGAGATTGTCTCCAGCTTCAGCTTGAGCTCGCTGTTGACGGTCTGAAGCTCCTCGTTGATGGACTGCAGCTCCTCTCTGCTGGTCTCCAGCTCTTCGGAGGTTGAACGGTATTCCTCGTTGATGGACTGCAGCTCCTCGTTGGCGGCACGCAGTTCCTCGTTGGCGGCATCAGATTCTTCGCGCACCGTCCGCAATCGCGACTGCGTCAGGTCGAGCTCCTGGGTCAAACGGCGCACCGTCTCGTTCGTGACCTCCTGATTGGAACCCACGAGATCGCCAGGGATCGCCTCGCCTTCGACGAACATCACCAAGGCATTGCGCGGCTCAATGAGCTCGTTCTCGTCGGCAGCCTTGACGTGAAGGTGAACCCGATGAGGTGCCCCGTTGAAGCGCACCATGATCGGGAGGCTGAGCGTGGGCTGCTGTTGCTCGAACAGCCGATTCAATGCCGACCGCAGTTCGAACCTCAACTCCGGACGCACCAGATCGGCGACATCGTTACTCAGCACGCCTCCAGACGGCTGGAAATACCGACCGGCAGTATCGGACATGTGCAAGACGCGATGGGACTGGTCGACCAGCACGCTGGGCGGGGCGACCTTTTCAATGGCGCGCCGGTGGATCGCAGCTTCGCTCAACGCTGCGCTCGGGCTCAATCCCCGCGCGATCTGCACAACCTGCTCACGCATGCGGACAGGGCCGAGCAAGCTCGGCAACAAGCGGGGCTTGTCACCCGGCGCGGCTGTCGACTGGTAGATGCGCGCAGTACGCTCTATCAGGCGGAATAATCCGGGCGGGTGGTCGGCGGTCTCCGACGCTCCCAGCATGAGGAAGCCTGAGGGATTGAGCGCGTAATGAAAGGTGCCGCAGACCTGTTCCTGCAGATCACGATCAAGATAGATCAGCACATTGCGGCACGAGATGAGATCGACGTGCGAAAACGGCGGATCCTTGAGCAGATCATGGATGGCAAACAATACGATGTCGCGTAGCTCCTGGCGCACGCGATAGGAATCGCTTTCGCGCGTGAAATAGCGTCGCAGGCGTTCCTCACTGACATCGGCTTCGATTGCCGCGGGGTATCGGCCCTCGCGGGCTGATGCCAGCGCCCTCGAATCGAGATCGGAGCCGAAAACCTGAATGGCGGGCCGCAGCTCGTGCTTTGCCGCCTCCTCCAGCAGCAGGATGGCGATTGAATAGGCTTCTTCACCAGTGGCGCATCCCGAGACCCAGACGCGAATCGGTTCGTTTGGATCGTCTTCTTTGAACAGCTCCGGAATCACGGTTTTCTGAAGCGCCTCGAAGGATTCGCTGTCGCGAAAGAAGGTCGTCACCGAAATGAGCAGATCGCCCAGCAGCGCCTGCGCTTCATCGCCATTCTCGCGCAGCACATCGTAGTAGCCCTGGAGGTCATTGGTGCGCGTGACCTGCATCCGGCGCGCGATCCGCCGCAGAACAGTCGATCGCTTGTACTTTGCGAAATCATGACCGGTCCGGACGCGCAGGTGAGCCAGGACCCGCCGCAATAGCTCTTCATCGACAGTGGGTGTTTCGAGGAAGCGGCCGTTGGCTTTGGCACGAATGAGATCTGTCAGGCGGCCGACCAGGTCGCGAACGGGCAAGACGAAGTCCACGACACCGGTGCTGATGGCGCTGCGGGGCATGGAAGAGTATTCGGCCTCATTCGGGTCCTGAACCAGGATGATGCCTCCGGCCTCCTTGACGGCACGGACGCCGATTGCGCCGTCCGAGCCGGCGCCGCTCAGGATGACTGCAAAGCCGTCGCCAAGCCGTTCGGCGACCGAACGAAAGAACAAGTCGATCGGGGAACGTTTGCCGCGGGGCTCGTCGAATTCGAGGGCAGAAAGCTCGTGGTCGGTTATCTGCAGGCGGCGATCGGGTGGAATGACATAGACGTGGTCGGCCTTCAGCTTTTCGCGATCCTCAACTTGCACGACAGGCATTTTCGTGCGCCCCGAAATGATCTTCGGGAGCTCGCTGCGGTGCTGAGGATCAAGATGCACCACGACGACAAACGCCGCGCCGGTGCTCTCCGGAAGCGCTGAAAAGAATTCCTGAAGAGCCCTGACTCCTCCGGCCGACGCCCCGATGGCGACCATCAGGGGGTAGCTGCCATTGTTCCCTGCTTCCGCATCCGTCACGGCAGCACGCTAACCGCACGATCCGCTCATTGCCGGATCAACATTTACCACGTTTCGTGTAATGGGAACTATCAAAGATCGGGAATGATCCCCTCACTGTCGATGGAACTTTGGCACGAGGCGTCTGACGCTTCTGCTTCGACTTGTCGGCCCGTTTCGGAGGTATTCCCCATACGCCAGCAAGGGCCAAGGCACGAAGCATTCTCCTCAATACGCGGAACCGGGCCCGGCGCCCGGGATTGACGCCTTGTACAGCCCCACCGAGGTGTCAGATGGCCAGATGCGAAACCCTGCGGCAACGAATACGACAAAGCATTCAAGGTGACGATGAACGGCAGCACGCACATCTTCGACAGCTTCGAATGCGCGATTCATGCACTCGCCCCTGTGTGCGAGCATTGCGGCTGCCGCGTCGTCGGGCACGGCGTCGAGAAGAAGGATGCAATCTATTGCTGCGTCCATTGTGCGCAGCACGAGGGAGTCAAGGAGCTGCGCGACCGAGCCTAGTGCACCGATTCCGAAGTTCGCATCCCATTGCGGCACATCCGTTCGCGAACTTCGGAATCAAAGGTGCACTAGCAACTATTGATTCTAGTTCAGCTTTTGAATTTGAAGTTCCTAAACACGTTTGCGGCATGGGATAGGAACTTCAATTCGCCGCACTAGTCTAAGAGTGAGCGGTTTGCTGCGAGAGCACTGAAAAGGAAGCCGGTGGCGATCCTGGCTGCAGAATACGCGCGAGTTCGACCCTCAGCTCTCGCGAACTGTTGTCCCGCGGACTCATGCCGGCCAAGCCTTAGGCTGTGTGCCCTGGCTCTAACGGCTTCGGATTCTGAAGCGCGTGGTCGTCGATGAGCTGAGGTTTTGGCGGCTTGCCGGGTATTCCCTGTTCTCCAAGCCTTGCCTTGGCCAAGTCGTCCTCCGACGGGCGGCCGTCGTCGCGTCCGCCTCGGATTCGACCGGCAACGATGGGATTGAATTCTTCAGCCATGACGGGGACCTGTGCACTTGTGTTGGACGCACGACATAACAAAACAAAGCAATATGCGTTTGGTTCTCTTTGTTCAGGATGGGAGCCAATTTGTGAGCTGCCAGCTTGGCGGAAGGGGTGGGATTCGAACCCACGAGGGAGCGTGAACCCCCTGCCGGTTTTCAAGACCGGTGCCTTAAACCGCTCGGCCACCCTTCCGATCAACTGCATCAAACACTTACGCGTAACCTGCTGGGCACGTGTTAGCAATATCGGTGCCCTCACCCAATTTGGACCCAGTTCATGCAGCAGTCCAACTTGGACACTGAATCGAACGAGCAGCGTTCAGGAAGCTCCAGATTGAAATACTTTGCCGGAGTAAGCGGGGGCTCTCGCCCAACTAAACCTAAATATGGGGCCGCACAACCTTATCCGTCTTTACAAACTTGCATTGGTAGACCTGAATAATTCGCGCGTAGGCGTGCTCTCTGCGTTCACAGGCAAGCGCTATTCGTGGACCTTGACGATGTCCCAAGTCCCAATCGAAGTCGTTTTGATCATTGCTTCTCTGGGCTTCCTGGCCGGTTATCTGACACGCGATTGGGTGTCGCGTCGACGGCGCAGGCGCCAGAGATATTGGACTGGCTGATTATTTGGGCGGCCTGCCCTCGCCAGACGGCTGGAGATCCTGCCCAGCAGGGCTCCATTCTTTCCCCAGCAAGTCTATGATTCTGCCGCGGCTTTTGGCTTTGACGTACGCATTGTCAAATGGCCGGCGGGCCTGAACATCCACTTTGCCATTGGATTGCCGCCCGGTCATGGCTATGGAAGGGGCCCGCGGGACCACATCCCCCGCGTCCAGCTTTGCATTGGCGCACAAGACGCCGAAAACTTTGCAAAAAATCTCAACATGGCGCGTCAGCAAGGCGCGCTTGCGTCACCAGCAGGAGGCAAGACGAATGGCCGACGATATCGCCGACCTCGAGCAGCAACTCGATGACAAGTTTCAGGAAATCCTCGATGCGGTCGCTACCCAGCTCAAGCTCGGAAAATACGACGACCTGTCCGACGCCGATCAGGAGCGCGTCGAGAATGAAGCCGAGGCGGCGGCTGACCAGTGGATGGACGACAACGAAGCCGGGCCCAAGGAGCCCAAGACCCCGTTCGAAAAGCTGCTCGCCGACTATGCCGCCCTCGCGCTCAAATTCCCTGAAGAAGACGACGAGGACGATGAGGAAGAAGAGGACGACCACAAGCCCCGCAAGTGACCGCGCACTAGCTTAGTCGCCCGCGATTTCTTTCGCGGCGGCAGCGATGTCGGGTGGCGTGCGATAGAGCTCCTTGATGAAGCTCTCGACCTCGGCGCCCGTCATCGGCGTGACCAGCAGCCGCTGCTTTTCGGAATCCGCCAGGAAATCCGGATCCTTCATGGTGGCGTCGAAAGCGGCGCGCAGCGCCGCCACGCGATCGGCGGGCACCGCCTTGGGCGCGATGTAAGGCCGCCCCACCACCGCCGAGGCGGTGAGCAAATTGAAGATCTCGCGCTTTTTCGGGTCGGTCAGAAGATCGCGCGCCGATACAGCCGACGCCGGCATGCCGGGCACGAGCGTGCGCGAGAAGCGGATATGCACGGTGATCTTGCTGTCGCGCAGCCATTCCTCCGGCATGCTGGTCCAGGAGCCGCAATCCCCGTCGAGCTCGCCGCGCTCGATCGCAATGCGCTTGTCGGCGCTGCCCGGATAGCCTTTGATCATGTTCAGCTTCACCCCGAACAGCTCGCTCAGGATGCGATTGTCGAGATAGGCCGAGGTGCCGACGCCAGTGTTGCCGAAATTGATCTTCGAGCGCGCCTGAAGCTCCTGCCACGTTTTGATGCCGGTGCCGTTCCAGGTGTAGCAGACGCGGAAGTCCTCGCTGACATTGCCGATCCACGCATAGTCGAGAAACTTCACGCCACCGACCTTGTCGGGCGCCGTGACCGACTGGGTGATCAGGCCGGGATTGAAGGTCGTGATCAACGTGCCATCGGTCGGCGCTCCGGCGCTGAGGAGCTGCACCGATTTGAGGCTCGCGGCGCCCGGCATGTTCTGCACGATGACGGTCGGCTGGCCCGGGATGTGACGCGCCAAGTATTTCGCCAGCACGCGAGCGTAGATGTCGTAGCCGCCACCGGCTGAAAACCCGACCACGATGCGCACGGTCTTGCCGCGATAGAACGCGGCAGGATCCTGCGCGGCCGCCGGCGTGGCAAGGCCAACGCACAGCGCGATCATCGCCAAGCTGGCGTGCCCGCAGCGGCGCATAGAACGGATTTCACGAATCTTGTGCGTTGGTCGCGTCATGAGTCGCGTCATGGCCCTATCCAGTTTTCGCTCGCATTCCATAGGTCGGAGATTGAGATATTGCTAACGCATTATCCCCGACCCTGCTGTGGTTTGCCAAATGCTTATCGTCGCATGCGCTCATCGTCGCAACATCCTCATGAACGCGCTCAATTCCTGATGTCCTGCAGGAACCAGTCGGTCGGGATCTCGCGGCCAAGCCGGGCGCGCCGCGCCGCTTCGTACACCTTGCCGGCGACTGCGTAGAACTGGGCGCCCTGCAGGTTGCCGCGCTCCGAATAGCTGATCTGATCGGGTGAGGTGCGGCCGCGCACCTTGCCCTGCACGAGATCGGCAAGCGTCACGCGCTTGTCGGGCAGCGAATTGCCGTGCTTGCGCCGACTCCTGCGGCCGTCGCCGTACTTGCTGTCACCGGGCCGGGCCTCGTAGCCGATGTGCTCCGCATCGGTTGCAAGCTCCGGATGTCCGACCGGCGCCGGCGTGTCGCCGAAGCGCAGATAGACGTCGACCCGGCGCAGGCTCTCCGGGTCGGGCTTGCCGGTGCCGCCGACCACCACGATGTGGGCGCCCTTCTCGAGCAGGCTGCCGTCGGTGACCTCGACCGCGGAGTCGGTGAGCGCCGCCAGAATATGCGCGCCCTTGTAGACGTCCTCGGGCTTGTCGCAGACCTTGACCTCGATGTTGTATTTCGCCGCCATCTCGCGGCCGAAGGCCTCGCGGTTCTCGCGTGTCGGGCTGAACACCATGAGCTTCTTGATGGTGCGCACGCGCGTGAACGCCTGCATGTGGGTGCGCGCCATGCCGCCCGAGCCGAGCATGCCGACCACTTCGGCATCCTCGTTCGCCATGTACTTGACGCCGATGCCGCCGTCGCCGCCGACCCGCATATGCTGCAGATGCCCGTCGTTGAGAAAGGCGAGCGGCTCGCCATTCTGGATCGAGGTGAGCAGAATAAGGCCGCAGTAGAGGCCGGGCCGCACGCAGTATTTCTCCTGCGTCAGCACGCCGTTGTATTGCGTCTCGTAGATCACGTCCGATTTCATGCGGATCGCGAAATAGCCGCCGGTCGAGCCGCCCTCCATCGTGCCCCATTGGTAGTTCTTCGCGGGGTCGCTGGTGGGGATGCGGATATCGATGCGCGGCCGGCAGACCGCCTCCTGCCGCGCTAGCGCGAGATAGGATTCCTCGAGCGCCTCGAGCGTCATCTCCATGGTCAGGAGCTGTTCCACGTCGTGATTGTTGATGATCAGCGTCATCGCCCTTCCCTTTGCCTGACGTTCCTAATGCGCCGCCCTCTCCATCGTCATGCCCGGGCTTCGTCCCGGGCATGACGATGGAGAGGCTCAGGTTTGCATCGAGGCCCTCGCCCGCACCTTGCATTCGTTGATCAGCGGCTCGCCCGCCTTGAGCCGCGCGAGGTTCTGCTCGAACAGCTTCTTGTGCATGAAATAGCCGGTCGAGCCGCCGCCCGCCACATGCGGCGACAACAGCACGTTCGGCATATCCCAAAGCGGGCTGTCGGCAGCCAGCGGCTCGACCTCGTTGACATCGAGGCCGGCACCCGCAAGCCGGCCCTCGCGCAAGGCCGCGATCAGCGCCGTCTCGTCGACGATCTCGCCGCGAGCGACGTTGACCAGATAAGCGCTCGGCTTCATGGCGGCGATCTCGGCCGCGCCGATCATATGATAGCTCGTCTCATCGCCCGCGGTGCAGATCACGGTCGCGTCGGCCAAAGCAAGCGCCTCGCGTCTGCGCTCGCGCGGATAGACCAGCTCGCCCGCATCCGCCGGCGCACGCGACACCGCGATCACCTGCGCGTCGAAGGCCTTGAGCTTGCGCGCGAGCGCGCGGCCGATGGCGCCACGGCCGAATACGCACACCGTGGCATCCTCCAGGGTGCGCAGCCTGGCGTTGGTTTCCGCGCGCGTATAGAGACGGGCGCGCTGGTGCGCCTGGCATTCCGGCAATTGCCGCAGCAAGGCGAGCAGCAACATCATCGCATGCTCGGACACCATGGCGGCCTTGACGCCGGTTGAGTTGCTCACCCGCACGCCCTCGGGAATGCCCGCCGCGACCCCGCGCTCGATCCCGGAGGATGAGAAGAACATCCAGCGCAGCTTGCGCGCGTTGCGCCGCAACGCTTCGCCATAGGCCGGCGTGCAGACCCGATTGCTGGTCACCAGAATCTCGGCATCGGCGATCTCACGCGCGAGTTCCTCGGGCGAGTGCACGACCGCCCACGAGAGCCCCGGAAAATCCCGCGTCAGCCCAATGATCGCGTCGTCCTTGCGGAACGGGTACAAAACCGCCTTCATCAACCACCTCTCAGCACCCCGGCGTTATGCCCGATCGGCTTGCTTTTGTCGCGGCCGGCAATTAGGTCCTCGGGCATCGAGGTAACCGCCCAGGATGACCGAAACCCGACCTCCCAAGGTGAGCTTTGTTTCGCTCGGCTGCCCCAAGGCGCTGGTCGATTCAGAGCGCATCATCACGCGGCTGCGGGCGGAGGGCTATGAGCTTGCCCGCAAGCACGAGGGTTCGGACCTCGCCATTGTTAACACCTGCGGCTTTCTCGATAGCGCCAAGGCGGAATCGCTCTCTGCCATCGGCGAGGCGCTGGCCCAGAACGGCAAGGTGATCGTCACCGGCTGCATGGGGGCTGAGCCCGAGACCATCACCGAGCGCTACCCGGGCGTGCTCGCGGTGACGGGGCCGCAGCAGTACGAAAG
>Ga0081455_10008611_pt1 | contig 10584 bp, 6 predicted proteins | sample TabmetS3T2R1_FD_70207 | JGI IMG/M metagenome (GOLD analysis project Ga0081455, IMG submission 70207) | Tabebuia heterophylla rhizosphere microbial communities from the University of Puerto Rico - S3T2R1 | ecosystem: Host-associated > Plants > Roots > Rhizosphere ... | reverse complement strand
AATGGTGAGAGCAATCATGGTGAGGATGTCAAGGAGTATTACTTCTACATCGACAACACGCCGACACATTCGTACATGAAGTACCTTTATAAATACCCGCAGCCGGCATTTCCGTACGATGACCTCCTCGCGACCAGTCGTCGCCGCAGCCGCAATGAATTCGAGTACGAATTGATGGACACCGGCGTGTTCAACGACGATCGATACTTTGACGTGTTCGTGGAATACGCCAAGGCATCTCCGGATGACATCCTGGTTCAGATTAGCGTTCACAACCGCGGTCCTGTGCCTGCTGAGTTGCGCGTGCTACCGACACTCTGGTTTCGCAATCTGTGGTCGTGGCAATCGAATTCCGACCGGCCAAGTCTGGAGCGCTTCGGAAACCATACGGCGAACCCAGTCGTTAAGGCGACCGACGCAAAATTGGGTGACTGGTACCTGTACTGCGATCGAGACGTTCCCTTGCTGTTCACCGAAAACGAAACGAACTCCAGACTCCTCTACGACGACGACGATGGACCGCGTTATGCGAAGGACGCCTTCCACGACTATGTGGTGAATGGGCAAAAACCAGCGGTCAATCCCGATCGCGTCGGCAGCAAAGCCGCAGCTCATTACATTCTGACTTTGCCGTCGGGCACCGGCGCAGAAATCCGGCTGCGCTTCACCAATGAGGCATCCTCGAGCGCGTTCACGCAGGAAAATTTCGACGCCGTCTTCGATGCACGGATTCGCGAGGCCGATGAATTCTACGAGACGCTGACTCCCCCGGGGATCTCCGAAGACAGCCGCCGCGTCCAGAGGCAAGCTTTTGCCGGGATCCTTTGCAACAAGCAGTACTATCACTACGATGTGAGTCGTTGGCTTAAAGGAGACTCCGTGGGACCGGAAACCCCACTCGAGCGACAGCATGGCCGCAATGCCGACTGGACGCATCTGTACAATGCGGATGTCATCTCCATGCCGGACAAATGGGAGTATCCGTGGTACGCCGCGTGGGACCTCGCCTTCCATGTCCTGCCGCTCACGCTCGTGGACGTGGACTTCGGCAAGCATCAGCTCGATCTGATGCTGAGCGAGAATTACATCCACCCGAATGGCCAGATTCCCGCCTACGAATGGAACTTTGGTGACGTGAATCCGCCGGTGCATCCGTGGGCCACGATTTTCACCTACCGGCTGGAAAAGGCGCGCACCGGCAAGGGTGATGTGGCGTGGCTGGAACGAAACTTCCAGAAGCTGTTGTTGAACTTCACGTGGTGGCTCAACCGTAAGGACCGCTCAGGGAAAAACACTTTCGAGGGCGGCTTCCTCGGCTTGGACAACATCGGCGTGTTCGACCGCAGTTCACCGTTGCCGACCGGCGGCTATTTGGAACAAGCAGACGGCACAGCTTGGATGGCCCTCTTCAGCCTGAACATGCTCGAGATGGCCATTGAGCTGGCCCTGCACGACGAAACCTACAAGGACATGGTGGTAAAGTTTGTTCAGCACTTTGTCTCGATTGCCTCGGCCACGATCCACGCCGGCGGTGACACCGGCATGTGGGATGAAGAAGACGGATTCTTTTACGACGTGCTTCAATTGCCGGACGGGCAGGCCCAGCGTTTGAAGGTTCGCTCCATGGTTGGGCTGCTGCCCTTGTGTGCTGTCACGTCCATCGACAACGAACTTCGGAAGAAACATCCTGAAGTCCTGGGGCGCTTCAATGACTTCCTCGGGGCGCGGCCGGAATTGAAAACGTTCATTCACGACCCGTCGAAGCTGGGCCAGTCCGACCGTCGCCTCGGCGCAATTCTTGATGAAACGAAACTTCGCCGCGTGCTGGAGAAAATGCTGGATGAAAAGGAATTCCTCAGCGCCTACGGCATCCGGGCGCTCTCGCGCGTCCACGCCGAGCATCCGTATGTTTTCAACGTGGGCGGCCATGATTACAGTGTCGGCTACGTGCCCGGCGAATCCGACACCGGCATGTTCGGCGGCAACTCGAATTGGCGCGGCCCGATCTGGATGCCCGTCAACGCGCTCATCATCCGCGCGTTGCTCCAATACTACACCTACTACGGCAACGACTTCATGATCGAATGCCCGACCGGTTCAGGCAACAAAATGAACCTCTATCAAGTCGCCGAGGAAATATCGCGTCGCCTGGCCAGCATTTTTCTGAAAGGCCAGGACGATCACCGGCCGGTGAACGGAGGCGAGAGAAAGCTTCAGGAAGATCCGCACTGGCGCGACTACATCCAGTTCTACGAATACTTCCAGGGCGACAATGGCGCGGGCCTCGGCGCGAGCCACCAGACCGGCTGGACCGGCGTCGTCGCGCGGCTGATGCACCTCTTCGCCACCACCACCGCCGACCAGGTGCTCGAGCAAGGCAAGCAAGCCGCGTTTGTCGAGGTGGAGCCGGAGCGGAAGAAAAAGGATCGCGTTCACGAACCCGCGATCGCATGAGCGCGGCACGCTATCCTAACGGGAGCGTAATGTTTAGATCTCACGCCAGCTTTGTTTTCCGATGAGTCGTTAGGCTACCTAACGACAGTCGACTGGGGTATGCGACCTTGGTCTGATTCGACACCGCCCCGGTCTTTCACCGAAGCATTCGTGAAGTAATCGCGCCGCCTCGTCGCCGCGTGGGGTCCGTGAAAGTGCCTCGGAAAGTCGCGCTCCCCGATGGGACTAAGGTCCGACAGGCGCAGGCGGGCGCGCGCAAGGAATGGAAGTGATATCAACGACAACCGCTATGAATGCCGAACACAACGCCTCGTCGCTGCACGCCGGCCGGAAACATCTTGGAAGAAATGGGGCCCTTATTTGAGCGAACGGCAGTGGGGGACGGTGCGCGTATTGAATGCGGTTACTTCATCTCCTCGATCTCCCCAGGCTTCCAAGTCTTGTCGAACCACGGCTCCAGCGGGCCGTAGAGCCGCAGGATGGCGTTCCAGCCCTTGCCCGGAATGGTCTGTATCCAGTTGCCTTCCTTGCCGGCCGGCGCTTTGGGACCGAAGTACACGTCCGCCGACTTATCCTCGTTAATCACGATGCCCTTCTTCTGGCTACCGAGGCTTGGGAACTGCTCGTCAGTCTGGAGCATCGAGCGCGTCTGATTGTCGTAGAGCACCACCGACCAGAAGTCCTTCGCCGGGATGTTCGGCGGCAGGTGCAGCTTGTAGGTCTTCCCGCCGTCCAACGGCTGGCCCTTGGAGTCAACGAACGCGGCGGCGTATTGCGATCCCTCGCCAACTTTCTTGGCGGACATCGCGGGCGTGTTGACGGTCGCGTAGAAGAAGTAGAACGTGCGCGCGTCGAGCACGCGAACGCCGTCCTGCTCGAACTTGTAGCCGCCGATGAACGGAGTTGTCCACGCGCTGTTCGGGAAGAGCTTGGACTCCTTCAATCGACTCCGGTAAGTGAGGGCGCGTGCCGTCGCCTGACCGACCGCCGCCGAATCGGTGAGGATCTTCTTCATCCGCGCGTCTGGCTCGAAGGGTTTGCCCTTCTCGATACCGATGGACGCGAGCAGGCCGAGCGTTTCCGGGTCGATGGCTCCGTTGGGCTCTTCCTGCACGACCTCGTTGACCTCCTCCCAATACGAGTAGTCCATCGCATGAATGGTGTTGAACGCCTTGCCGGAGACGTTGACGAACTTGGTTTCCGGCGGGTTCGCGGCCTTCGCCAGCGGGTAGATGCGCAGGCGCTTCTTGATGTTCTCAACACCCGGCTTCGGGTCGCCGTTTTCGAGGAAGCCGCGGGTAGCGAACCAGTTGCCGTAGGTCGGCGACTTGTACACGAAGTACCCGGCGGGCGGCTCGCCTTTGTAGTCCGGTGGCAGGAACAGGTACTTGCCGCCCTTGCCCTTGTCGGGACCGCCGTTGCTCAGGTCGGCGACGTAATGGAACCAGAAATCGTCCACGATCCCGAGGTTGTTGGGCGGGGCCTCGACGACGATCGGGCCGTCCTTCAGGTTGAGCCACGCGCACGTGTAAATGCTTTCGGTGTTCGCCGTGAGGAACAGCGTCCGCGAGTCCATGAGCGTCTCGAAGATGATGACGGTCTGGTTGTCGGGGCCGAACTCGCGGATGCCCTTGCGCATCGCCGAGAGCGATGCGGCGGGCATGGCGGTCAGGAACGCCTGCACCCCGCGCTGGAAATCGAGATTGTCGTACACCTTCTCGACGGTCGCGTCGTCGGGGAAGCCGTCGGTGAACTTGAGCGTGCCCAACCGCGTCTCAATGCTGTCAGGTGTGGTGACGGCCGGCGGGACGTCCGTCGCGTACTTGGGTTTGTCGGCGGCGGCCGCGGGCTTCGACGAGACCAGAACGGCGAGGCATGCCAGTGTCGTGAGCACGGCATGCACACAGCTTCGGGGATGTCGCATGGAATCGCTCCTGTTGTCAGCTAACGGATTGCCGTTCACTGGCCTCGGCCGCGCCGATGACCAGCCGAATGATAGTAAGCGTTCGGTGGCCGCGGTCCAGTGCACCGGCGGGTGATGCGGTGGCCGGCCCGCGGTCGCGACCGACCTCGACGGCGCGGGCAGAACGTCACGTCGTATGTACGGTCTGACCTGAGGCTTCGACGCCGGCCCAGTCCATTGCCTGCCGTTCGTCGCCGAACGTGCGCAGTATAGTCTCGTCACCCGTCTGTGTAAAGTGCCAGGAGGTTTACTCTGGTATGCCACAGGAACAACGACCCAAGAAGCTGCTCGACCAGATGCGGGACGTCTTGCGCACGCAACATTACGCCATCCGTACGGAAAAGGCCTATGTCGATTGGGCAAAGCGGTTTATTCTGTTTCATCAAAAACGCCATCCCACCGAGATGGGGCGGGTGGAAATTGAAGCGTTTCTGACCCACTTGGCCGTGGACCGTCATATCGCGGCGTCCACGCAAAATCAAGCCCTGAGCGCTCTGCCCTTTCTCTATAAGGAAGTCCTCCGCCAGGAGGTTGGGTCGGTGGATGCGGTCCGCGCGCGGAAGCCCACACGCCTCCCCACGGTCCTGACCAAATCCGAAGCCCTGCGGGTGCTGCATGCCATGGTGGGCGTGCCGCAAGTGATGGCCAAACTGCTCTATGGCAGCGGCGTGCGGGGGCTCGAGTGTGTGCGCGTGCGGGTCAAAGATGTGGATTTTGCCCAGCATCTCCTCCTCGTGCGGGATGGCAAAGGCGAAAAAGATCGGATCACCATGTTGCCGGAGACCCTGGTGGCCCCGTTACAGGAGCACCTGGTGCGGGTGCAACAGCTCCATACCAAAGATCTCGCGGAGGGCTACGGCGCGGTGTATCTGCCGTACGCGCTGGAGCGCAAATATCCCAACGCCAACCGTGAGTGGGGCTGGCAATATGTGTTTCCCGCCAAAAGCCGCTCTGTGGATCCCCGCACGGGCACCGAGCGCCGCCATCACCTGGATGAAAGCAGTCTGCAGAAAGCGATACGCGCCGCGGTCCGCTTGGCCGGGATCGCCAAACACGTCACCTGCCGTACCTTTCGGAACGCTTCGACATAATGCTACACCTCATTGATACGCATTGATTTTCCATGGCTTGCAATCCGAGGCTGTGCGGAGACCAGACCAGTGTGGCCCCCGCCCCACTCTCCATTTCTCTCCGGGCGATGCTGGGTGTGTGAGGTGCCTTGCGACTCGCATGTGTGCCCCATCACCTTGCCGTATCGTGACTCTCCGACGGTGCGTTAGTGCCGTGTCAGCACCTCTCCTACGCGCTGTGTGCCACTATACGGCACCCAACCTCTTGTTTCTCTATAGTGTTCCTCCTTATTCATAACTTCCCGTAAGTGTGAGGGCCTTCTGACGACCTGCGGCGGTCAGATAGACACGTTCGGTTTTTCCACCGGGCGTGCGGGTCATCACGATCAAGCCCTGCGTCTCCAAGCGACGCAGACTGTGACTGATGTTGCCCTTGGCACTGGGCAGCGCTGCCACCAACTCCGGGTGACTACTCGTGCTCATGCCACGGGTCCGCTGCTCATCGGCCGCCAACCACCGCAGAATCCGCGTCTGGAGTCGGGAGAGACGCACGGCAGCCATCACCGTTCTCCTGACAGCAGCGTGGCGCTGCGCGTCTCCGCAGGCGCTGCTGCGCCATACTCGGCGCCGGCGTGCGGGCATGCCGGGCCAGGCCACGCCGGCTGGTCCAGGCGAAGGCCGAGCTGGCGGCGCCCCGTGCACACCCCCTGCACCACCGCTTGGACGGCGGGCAGCGCCAAGTCGGTGCGTTGGATGATCCATGGAGCTTGGGGCACTACTTGACGCGCCGGTAAGGTTCCTTGGGCGATGCACCGCTTGACCACCGTGGCACTCACCCCTAACTGCCGGGCTGCTTGGGTGAGCGTCAGCCACTCGTGCCCCTTGGCAAAATTCGGGAGCCGATATTGATAGCGGACGCACGCCACACTGTGCGCCCGCCAGGTTTTGCCCGTCCCCGTCCGATAGCCCAGGCGATTGAGGGTGGCCGCAATGGTCAAGTCGCGGCAGACTTTGGAGAGTTCCCGGATGACCTCAATCACATCGCGCTCGGTGGCTCGGCTATGCTTCCCCGCCGTATTGCGCGCCACGCGCAACTCGGTGTGCACCCCGCCTTGCCAGTGCAGACGCAACAGGTGTTCGGACGACTGCGGGGGGCTATCAATGACAATCTCATGCAGCACGGTGCGGAGGATGCGTTTTTTGAGCGCCTCTGGGGCCGCGGCATGATGCCAGACCGCGCTCAGGTCCTGGCCTAAGCTGAGTAACTGCTGGCGCTGCTCCTCACGAAGCGGGACGTGACACTGCTCCAGCGCTGCCAGGCGGGCCTCAGTGTCCTTCACCCGTGCCAGCGCTTCGTTCCAGCGATGCTCTAATTCCCCCGCGACCAAACGGTTTTCGGGATCGGCCAAGTCATATTGCCGACCGGCCCGCTGCGCTTCATAGCGCGCTTTGTCCAGCGCTAAGGCCAACGCCTGTCGTTGGCTGTCCTGTGGCGTGGCCACCTGCTCTAGTGCCTCCAAGGCGGCTTGAACACCAGCGGGTTGGAGAGCCTCCAACACGGTCGCGGCGACAGCGCGATCCACCCGGAGCCCGCCGATCGTTAAGCACGAGGAGGCACCGCGATCCACCCGGCCCCCACGGCACACATACCGGGGCACCCGACCCGTAGTGCCACTATAGGCGACCGTAAGCTTACGACCACAGCGGCCACACCGGAGTATGCCACTGAGTAAGGCCGGCCCCCGCTTCGCAGCGCCACCAGCGCCTCCCTGCGGCCGGCTGCTATTGGCTGCCAAGAGCTCTTGCGTCTGCAGAAAGTCCTCCCAGCTGATGTACCCGGGGTGATTGTCCAGCAGCAGAATACGCCACTGCGCCAGCGGTTTTTTCTGGCGATGGCTCTGATGCGCCCGGCCATCGACGAGCACCAGCTTGGCTGCTGTGCGCCCATACACGAGCGCCCCGGCATAGTACGGATTGCGCAGCATCTGAGGGATGCGATGCCCACTGGGCAAGCGCCAGCGGATGTCCCGTCCCAAGGTCCCTGGGCGCACCTCAGGCAGCGGCAGCTGCGCATCACGATACCAGAGCATGGTCTGTCGGGCACTGCCCAGCTCACGAAATTTCTGGAAGACACCGGCGACGGCGTGTTGTACTTGACGGTCGGCGATCTTTTCGATGCGATCATCACTCGTGCGGACGAACCCCACGGGGACTTCCCACATGACATGGCCTCGTTGGATTTTGGCTTCAAAGGCTTGGCGGGCGCGCTGACGCATTAAGCCCAACTCATATTCCGCCATCGAGCCCTTCATCCCGAGGACTAAACGATCATTGAGCTGGCGAGGATCATAGATGCCATCATCATCGATGAGCAGCGTCTCGGTCAAGGCACACAGATCGATCAAATGATGCCAGTCGCGATTGTTGCGGGCCAACCGTGACGCTTCTAAGGCGAAGACGGCCCCGACACGCCCCTGACACACGGCCGCGAGCAACTGGCCAAAGCCCGGCCGCTCTTGGCGGCCCGGGCCGCTGCGCCCCACGTCTTCATCGCTCACAATGACCTGGGCCAACCCCAGCCCGCGGGCCTGATCCGCGAGGGCATATTGCCGCCGCTGACTCTCAGGGTGGGAGCGGACTTGATGGCCCGTGGACTGGCGGACATAGATATAGGCGTCACGTTGGAGATGGAGCGCGTGAATCTTGGTGCTCATGCTTACACTCCTCGCTTGGGGCACTGTGGCTGACGTGGATGAGCAGTTGGGCCATGAGCTCGTGACACTGCTGGCGCTTGTCGATGGGCAGCTGTGGCCACACGGTGTGGTTGCCGCAGGGCAAGGGGTCCTGTGGCGGTTGAAGATGCGGAAGACTCTTGTGCATCACGCGCTCCTTCTGATGGTGATACACAAGGCGTAGCGGGGAAGACGGCGTCGAGCAAGGGCTGGTGATCAAGCAGATGGCGCAGGGCTAAGAGGGCCTCGACACTCAGGAGTGGCGCGGGCGCATCGTGCACGTGGCTGCACGCGAGCGGATCGAGCATCCATGAGGGCAGAGCCAGCTCCAGGCCATCCTGGAGTTTAATGACCAGACTCTCCGCGGTCTGACGTCGTAACCACCGGATGATTTCGCCTGTCTGACCAAAGAAGGGATGGTGATGGTAGCAAATACGGACTATCGACGAATGATGAGCAGTGTGGAGATACCTTCCGCCATGCCTTCGCCACGCACTTGTTGGAATCCGGCACGGACCCGCATACCATCCAACGGCTTCTGGGCCATACCAGCCTGCGCACGACGCTCCACTACTTCCACCTCACGCGCCGGCGGCTGTTGGAGACCACCTCCCCCCTCGACGCGCTGGATGACCTGGGCCTGAGGGAGTATGCCATGTGCCCCCATGCGGACGCCCGTGCGGCTGGCCGCCCACTCGAGCTGGCCGATATTTTTCGGACCTACGGCGAGACGTACCGCGCGGCGCATCCCCTCTCACGCCAGCAGCTCCGGGTGATGCGCGCGATCGAGACGTGTCGGACGCCTGCCCTCGGCAGCCAGACCGCCGTGTGTGACCAGTGCGGTGGGGAGGTGGTCCGCTATCATTCGTGTCGTAACCGACACTGTCCAAAGTGCCAGACCCTGGACAAGGTGCGGTGGGTCGACGCCCGCACGGCGGACCTCCTGCCCGTCCCCTACTTCCACTGTGTTTTTACGTTGCCGCATACGCTCAACCCCGTGGCCCAAGGGAACCCGCAGGTCTGCTACGCGCTCTTATTCCGGAGCGCGGCCGCCACCTTGCAGACGTTTGGGCGCGATCCCAAATGGCTCGGGGGCGAGCTCGGGATCACCATGGTGCTGCACACCTGGAGTCAAACCTTGGACCAGCACCTCCATGTCCACTGCATCGTCACCGGCGGGGCGCTGGACACCGCGCAGGAGCAGTGGATCGCGACCAAACGTCGCGACTTCTTGTTCCCGGTCCGCGCCCTCGCGAAGGTCTTCCGGGCCAAGTATCTTACAGGGCTCCATGAAGCCTTTACGCAGCAGCGCCTCCAGTTCCATGGTTCGACCACCCCTTTGGCCACAGCGCAGGCCTTTACCTCATGGCTTGCCCAACTCTGGGCCCACGACTGGGTCGTCTATGCGAAGCCGCCGTTTGCTAGCCCACGCCAGGTGGTCTCCTACTTGGGCCGGTATACGCATCGCGTGGCCATCAGCCATGAACGGTTGGTGGCCCTCCAGGATGATCAGGTGCTCTTTCAGTGGCGCGATGCGAGGCGTGGGCATCGCCTCAAGGTCATGGCGTTAGCCGCGCCGGAGTTTCTCCGGCGGTTTCTTCTCCATGTGCTCCCCGCGGGGTTCGTCCGCATGCGGCATTATGGGGTGTTGGGCAATCGCGATCGTGCCAAGCGGCTGAGGCTCTGCCGCACCATCCTGCACGTGGAGGTGCCTCCCCCTCCGCCACCAGTATCGACACCCACGTTGATGCAACGGCTGACCGGCATTGATATCGAGCAGTGCCCGTACTGTCGGCACGGGCGGCTCCGGGTCATCGCGACGGTCTATCACCCACGCGTTTCCCACGGACGGCCTCAGACCACCGGGCCACCCTAGCGCTGGCGTGTCCGTGGTCGGGGGTATCGCCTGAGCCAAGGGCCCGTGGGTCCGTGGGGGAGGAGAGCTGCGTGTGGCGCCCATACGCCATGAGGAGAGCCTCACTGGCGATGGCGCATCGGCGTGGTCTGCAGCGGTCTCGGCGCCTTCTTGGAGGTCGACGTCCCCCTCGTTGCCTCGCTTGTGCAGGCATCGTCCACGGTCAGCAGCCGGCGTGACGTTTTACAAACCCCAATAAGCAGCTCGGTAGGGCAGCGGCTCAGCACATTACCCCTTATGTGTCAGGCGACCTGGCGTGTGTGCCAGGACTGCGCGCGCTGAGCGCCTGACACATAAGTCCTTGTCCAAACGGTTGCACATGGCTGACGTACAAAGCCCATTCAGACTGCGTATGAGAGGTGCTTTGCAAGCAGAATCAAGCCTTCAACCTCTCTTATGACATAGATTATCTGTACCAGAAGATAGTATGCCCATGCAAGGCCTAAACCA
>Ga0081455_10008610_pt1 | contig 10585 bp, 11 predicted proteins | sample TabmetS3T2R1_FD_70207 | JGI IMG/M metagenome (GOLD analysis project Ga0081455, IMG submission 70207) | Tabebuia heterophylla rhizosphere microbial communities from the University of Puerto Rico - S3T2R1 | ecosystem: Host-associated > Plants > Roots > Rhizosphere ... | reverse complement strand
TGCAGGCCGAGGTGAACGATCTGCTCGAGCGGCGGCTGTCACCCAATCCGCTGGTGACTATCCACAAATATCCCGGCGCCGACCACGCCTTCGCCCGCCACGGCGGCAAGACCTATTCGAAGCCGGAGGCGGACCGCGCGCTGGCGCTGACGGTGGAGTTTTTCAAGAAGCATCTTGATAACGGTGCGGTTTGATATCGAATTCGATTGATCACTCAATACAGGTGTCGTCCCCGCGAAAGCGGGGACCCATAACCACCGGCCTCTGGAATATGGGTCCCCGCAACGGGATCCCCGCAACGCGAGCGTCGCGGGTGCCCCGCGCGGGGACGACAGCGCTGCCGTAGGACCAGACCGCGCTTGCTTTTCGAGAGTCGGTCCGGGCATGCTGGCATCTCCGCAGCGTGCCGGGAAGCCGCGAGCACATGCTCTCATGGGACGATTTCCGCTACGTCGAGGCGATCGCCGACACGGGTTCGCTGGTGGGTGCGGCCGAGCGACTCGGCATTAATCACTCCACCGTCTTCCGACGCCTCGGCCAGATCGAGCAGCAGCTCGGCTCGCGCCTGTTCGAACGCAGGCGTGGCGGCTACGTGCCGACGGTCTGGGGTGAAGAGATGATCGCGCTCGCCAAACGCATGGGCGATAACGTCGTCTCGTTCGAGCACAGTGTCCGCGGCCAGGATCTCCGGCCAGCGGGAGAATTGCGCATCACCACAAGCGACGTGCTGCTGCTGCATTTGCTGAGCGACATCCTGATCGGCTTTCGCCGGGCCTTCCCGGAGATCGTCCTCGATGTCGTGGTCTCGAACCAGCGGCTCAATCTGGCGAGGCACGACGCCGACGTGGCGGTGCGGACGATGTATCACAACCCGGATACGCTGTTGGGCAGCAAAGTCGCGCGCATCGCGTGGGCGGTGTTCGGTCCCGACACCCTCGCGGGGCGACCGTTTCAGCCCGAGATCGACGCCGAGCGCTACGACTGGATCGCTTTCAGCGACCCCGGCGCCCTGGGGAGGGCGGCGAAATGGCTGAAGAAGCACGCCGGTGACAAACGCATCGTCTATCGGGTGGACACCATGATCGGGCTGGCGGAAGCGGCGGCCAGCGGCATGGGGCTGGTGCTGCTGCCGTGCTATGTCGGCGCCGCGATCCCAGGGCTCGCGCAGCTCACTCCACCGTTGCCCGAGCTCGAGCGCGAGCTCTGGGTGCTGTCCCACCCCGACCGCGATGCCGCGCGCATCCGTACCTTCATCGACTATTGCACCGAGGAAATCGCGAGCAGGCGCGATGTCATCGAGGGCCGCGCCACGCGATCATGATGGGCGCGGCGAATGCGAGAGCCGGTGACCCGGTTCCGATCCCCGGCACGTGCTGAGAGGCAAACCTATGCGAAGTTCTGCGGGAGCTGATCGGCTCTACGACGAGTCCACCGTCACACCTCGACCTTCTCTTCCGCAAGGACGCGCTGCACGGCGGGACGGTTGACCATGCGGTCCTTGAACGCCTTGTAGTTCTTAAGTTCGCCCATGGGCAGCCCGCGGAGCACGCCCCAGGTGTAGAATACGAAGCCGTAGGGATCGACCACGGAGTATCGCTCGCCGAACCACTCGCGCCCTTCGAGCCGCCGGTCGATATCCTTGAGATAACCGTGGAAGGTCTTGATCCCGGTCTCCTTGATGGTGGGGAAGGCGGCCTGGTCGGTGGCGAAGCGCTCGGGCCGAAAGAAATGGCGGTGGGCGAGGTGCACGCTCGCGGCGAAGAAGCCTATCAGCGAGAGCGCCTTGGCTTCTGCCACCGGATCGGTCGGCCACAGCCCGAAGCGCTTGCCGAGATAGGGCAGAATGGCGGTGTTCTCCGGCAGCGGCTGACCATCGTCGAGGCGCAGCGTCGGTACTCGACCCAGCGGATTGATCTTGAGATAGGCTTCGCTGCGCTGCTCGTCCTTGGCGAAGTCGATCATCTGCGTCTGATATTTTTCGCCGCTCTCCTCCAGCACGATATGGGCGGCCATCGAGGATGCAGTGGGAGAGTAGTACAGCGTCAGCATTGCCAGGTCCTCATGCAGCCGGTTCGGATTGATCGGTGACGGAGCATCGCGAGCATTAGTCGCGATTGATGACCATCGCCTTGATGATGGGCTGCCACTTTTCCATTTCGGCTTTGTGGAAAGCGGCCAACGCCCTAGATGTCTGTTGTTCAGGAGGCGGGATGGTTTCGCCCAACTCGGCGAGCCGTTGCCGTGCCGTTGGATTGGACAATGCATCGACGACCGCGGCGTTCAATTTGTCGATCGCGGTCTTGGGGGCTGCCTTCGGTGCCCACAGCCCACCCCAAAGCGAGATGCGCAACTCCGGCAGCCCGGCGTCATCCACAGTGGGAATGTCGGGTGCCGCGAACCAGCGATCACTGCTGCTGACGGCGTACGACCTGATCTTGCCCTCACGCACCGCGGAGAGCACGCTCGACGCCGGATTGAAAGCCACATCGATGTGACCGGCAATCAGGTCCTGCAGCACCAACGCACCACCGCGATAGGGCACAAAATGAAAATTGATTCCCGTTACCTTCTGGAGCAGTAGCCCGGCTATGTGTGACGGGCTGCCAGTGCCGCTCGTCCCGTACGTCGCTTTGCCCTGGTTGGCCCGCAGCCAGTCGAGCAGTTCCCTGAAGGTGGTTGCGGGGACGGCGTTCCTGCTGACCATCGCCAGTGGCGTGCTGCTGAGCAGGGCGACAGGTTCGAAATCGTGCAACAGATCGTACTGGAGGTCGTAGGTCGCGCTATTCACGACATGCGTGCTCCAGTCGCCGCTGACAAGGGTGTAGCCATCCGGCGGCGCCTGCACCACGCGGGTGGTGGCGATGGCTCCTGACCGGCCGCTGACGTTTTCCACCAGGACGGGCTGCCCAAGCATTGGCCGCATGTATTGGGCCAGGATGCGCGTCCTGACATCGGTCGAGCCCCCGGGGGCATATCCCACCACCATGGTGATCGGCCGAGCTGGAAATATGTCTGCCGTCGCAAGCGATGCGGTCGAGAGAGCGCATGCGCAAGCCGCGAAGTGTAGTAGCCGTCGCATCTTCTACTCCCGTTGATAACACTGGAACGAAGCCGTGTCTTGATCCAACGTCCGCTGTCGATCATCCGAAACCCTTTAGCTCAACAGGACGGCGGAGCTACGCAACCGGGTGAACTCGTTGCGAGCCACCTTGCCGAGGGGGGTTTTGGGGACCGCGTCGACTGACCAAAACCGGACAGGGCGGCTGGGCTCGCCGAGGGCGTCGGTAGCGTGGTTGTGAAGTTCAGCGGCAGTGGTGGCTTGCTTCAGCACCACGAGCGCTTCGACTTCCTGCCCCCATCGGTCACTGGGCACGCCAATCGCCATGCAGTCCGCGACGCCAACATGTTTCAGCAGCGCGGCTTCCACTTCGTAAGGCGAAACAAAGATACCGCCACGTTTGATCATAAATCCGGTGCGCCCCTCGATGCGGTAGCGACCATCGTGATCACGAGTGGCTTGATCCCCCGTCTTCAGCCACCCTTCGACCATCACCTGCCGGGTCGCGTCAGGATCGTTCCAGTATCCGGTAAACAGCATGTCGCCATTGACCAGCAGCTCGCCGGTTGTTCCATCCGGCACGTCACGGCCATCTGGTCCTGCGATGCGTATGTTGACTCCCGGGAATGGTCTCCCGACGGTGCCAACGCCATTGTCGTCGGGGCGATTTGACATGACGAGGCTGCACAATTCGGTCATCCCGTAGGCTTCCACCAGAGGCGCGTGAAATGTTTCACGCCACTCGTTGTGAAGGGTCTCCTGCGCCTTGTCGGTGGATGTAATCGCCAACCTGAGCCGTGATGCGTGAGGTCGCTCGCGCATCGCATCAAGCAAGCCGCGCAGATAACCGGGCGCGCCACCTGTGACCGTTGCCCCGTGGTCTGCCATCGCGCGGATGATCAGCGCAGGGTCGAACTCGGGCATCAGCAGAACGGTCGCCCCGACCGCGAACGCAGGAGTGGCAGAGGCATGCAGTCCAAATCCGTGCGAGCAATCTGCGAAGATGCACACAACATCCTCTGGGTATAGGGGCAAGCGACTGAGCTGGTTCCGAGCGCGCGCGTTCAGGCTGTGCAGACTTTGTCCGACCGGCTTGGGCAGGGCGGTGCTGCCAGATGTATGCAGAATTATTGCCGGCTCGCGCTCATGACCGGCGACGCGCTGATGGCGGCGACCATCGTCGTTGCGGACCAAGAACCGCCACGGCATCACACCACTATCGTGTGCATCGTCCGCAGTGGAAATAACCGCCCGACATGATGTCAACGCACCAAGGTGCGGCGCGAGCTTGCCGACAAGCGATCCTTCCACCAACAGATATGAGACAGCGAGGTGATTGGACCATGCAATGGTCACAGGCGCTGACTGCCAGCGCCTGATCGGAACAGCGATGCTTCCGATCCACGTGCAGGCAAGAAGCGCGGCCAGCAGCTGAGGGCAATTCTTAAAATGAAGTCCGACTCGATCGCGCTCTTTCACACCGAGCCGCTGGAGCCCTGCCGCTATCCGGTCGGCCTCGGCAGCGATGTTCGCGTAAGTCCAGCGCTCGTGTTGAAAAACGATCGCGGTGCGTTCAGCAAACTCAGCGCGGTCAAACGCAGATAGGAACAAACTACCGTCGGCCTGCTGTGTGTCCATGTGGATTTGCCTCGGTTTCTGTTGAGGAACGCGCGCGCCGCGCGTGCTCCTCGATCCTCGTCATACATCGGCGGCTTTCCGCGCGGGGCCGCTGAACTGCATCGCAGCAGCCGAGGTCGCAAGCGTCACGGCAACCGCCACCAGGACGCCTGGCCACGCCGGTTGCGGCGGCCGAGATACCCCATCCAACAACAATGATGCCCAATAGGGGAAGCAAAATCATCGAGATAAACCGTATGCAGCCTACGGGCCGCGCTCGCTCATCAGCTTGACCGTCGTCAAAGCCGCGAGACATACGATGACACTATGTGCGATTCTCTCAAGCGCGAAGGATGCTTCTTGTTCATTGTGACCAGCTGCGCAATTTGTCTGCGCAGACATGATAGCAAGGTTATCGCGCGGGTTGCGGTAATGCTAATCGTATACCGTATCCAGATAGTGCTCGGAATCGACCACGGCCTCGATCACCGTCGGTCCCTTCGCCGCCAGCGCCGCCTTCACGGCCGCTTCGAGCGCGTCGGCGCTGTTGGCGGCGAGCGCGGGCACGCCGAAATAATGCGCGGGCGGCTCGCGATAATCCTCGGCCTGCAGCTCGGTGCCGTAGAGCGGAAACTGCCGCCGGATCTGCTTCACCTTGATGAGCGCGAGCCAACGGTCGTCGAGCACGACGACCGGAAGCGTGATGCCGAGGCGCTTGGCGGTCGCGACCTCGCCGCAGGTCATCTGGAAGCAGCCGTCGCCGAGCAGGCAGACCACTGGCAGGTCGGGCCGCGCGAGCTTGGCTGCGATCGCGCCGGGCAGGGCGAAGCCCATCGACGACCAGCCATTGGTGATCTGAAACGTCTTCGGCGCATGCGCGGTCCATTGGCTGGCAATCTGGTGTGTGTGCGCGCCGACGTCGAACGCGAGCACCCCCTTGCGCGGCAAGGTGCTGCGCACGGCGTCGATCGCGGCGTGCGCGGTGAACGAACGGGCGGCAGGACGCAGCGCGGCATGGAAACTGCGACGGTGGTCGGCCAGCGCGTCGGCGCTCCACCGGTTGGCAGCCGCGGGCAGCACGGCGAGCCGCGCGAGCGAGGCATCGAGATCCCCGGTGACGTGATGAACGAGCTTGACCGACGGCGCCACGTCCGGCGGCTCGATGTCGATCTGCAGGAGCGGCCGGTCGCCGATCCAGGCTTCGTACTCCACCTCGACCGTGTCGTAGCCGAGACCGATGATGAGGTCGGCCGAGCCCAGGAATTTGCGCTGGACCTGACGGCACGCCCGCTCGATGCAGCCGAGCGCGAGCGGGTGATCCTCGTCGATCATCCCCTTGGCCATGGTGGTGGTGGCGAACGGCAGATTGTGGCGCTCGATCACGCTCCGCAGCAGCCGCGGGTCGCGCAGGCGCATGGCCGTCGACCCGAGCACCGCAATCGGCCGCCTGGCACCGGCGATCAGCTCCGCCGCCCGGGCGATCACGGCATCGGGCGCGGGTGCGATGCTCGCCGGCTGCGCCGGCGCAGCGACCGCCTCGTTGGTGGCGGCGAGCGCCACGTCCTCCGGCAGGTCGAGATGCACCGGTCCCCTGGGCTCGCTCAGCGCAAGCGCGATCGCCTGCGTCATGGTCTCCGCGATGCGCCCGCGCTCGAGCGCCAGCGTCGCCTTGGTGATCGGCTTGAACAGCGCGTGATGATCGATCCACATCTGGATGCGCCGGCCGAGCTGATCGCTGTTGAGATTGCAGGTGATGGCGATCATGGGCGAGCGATCGAGAAAGGCCGAGCCCACGCCGGTCGCGAGGTTGGTCGCGCCCGGCCCCAAGGTGGCGATGCAAAGCCCGGGCGCGCCGGTCATGCGGCCGGTGACGTCGGCTGCGAAGCCGGCCGAGCCTTCGTGCGCGGTGAGCACGAACTCGACGCCGCCCTTGCGCATCGCCTCCATCAGCGGCAGCACGTTGCCGCTCGGAATGCCGAAGCCGTGCCGGATGCCGTTCGCCTTGAGCGTTGCGACGATCAGATCGGCGTTGTTCATGCGAGGGCCACCATCGTGACCGGCGGCCCGCGCAAGCGGCGTCTGCGGCGACCGCGCCAGATGCGGTGGGGCTACTTGATGAAATCGTTACTGTAAAGCTGGTCGACCGGCAGCTCGGCCTCGATGAAGCCCTGCTGCTTGTAGAAGCGCTGGAGATTGCTCAGTCGTTGGGGGTCCATGGCGCCGAGCGTAGCCTGCCCCTTGTAGGTGCGCTCGGTGTAGTTCGCGAGGATCTTCTTCATCAGTTCTTCCTTGCCCTTGAAGGAGGGCGAGGCCTCGACATAGACGAGCGCAGCTTTCTGCGGATCGTTCATGACGAACTGCATGCCTCTGAGCGTGGCCTTGACGATCCCGCGCACCATGTCCGGCCGCTCGGCGATGGTCTTGTCCGAGGCAAGGATCGCCTGCGCCATCGACTGGAAGTAGTCGGTGGTGGGAAGCGACACCGTGTCCTTCACGCCTTCCTTGACGTCGATTTCCCAGTCCGGCGTGCAGGCGCAGGCATCGACCGTGCCCGCGACCACGAGGCTCGCGACCGCGGCCGGCCCCACCGCCTGGGCGTTGACGTCGTTCTTGGTGATGCCCTTGGAGGCGAGCGCGCCAAGGAGCGCGTAATAGGTGGTGTCCTGGAACGCCAGCACGGAAATCTTCTTGCCGCGCAGGTCCTCGAGCTTCTCGATGCCGCGGTCCTTGCGGCCGACCACGACGGTCAGTGCGCCGCCGCCCATCAGACCGACCGACTTCACCGGCACGCCGTTGCCACGCACGATGATGGGGGTGTCGCCGATCGCGCCGCCGATCGGCGCGTTGCCCACGCCGATCTGCTTGGCCACGTCGACGCCGCCACGCGCCACCACGAAATCCACGTCGTATCCCGCTTCGGCGTAGTAGCCGAGGTGCTTCGCCAGCACCCACGGCGCGAACGCCGGAAGGCTGGGCGGAGCGGGCAGGAGATAGGTGAGCTTTTCCGCCGCCGTTGCCGCGCCGGCCGAAGCGCCGACGCACAGCGCCGCGGCCAGCGTCGACATCGCCAGCCGCTGGTGAAACCGAACGCCGAAAGGCTTGGCGAACAGCATGTCAATCTCCTGTCCTGTATCGGAAACTTACGCCTTTGCCGGTGCGGAGCCCCGCGACTTCGCCTCGTGCCATTCGCGCGCGAGCCGCTCGCGCACCGGAACGAAGTCGTAGGTCGGGAAGAATTCGGTCGCGAACACGCCCCAGGCGCAGCGCTCGATCTCGACGTTCACGACATTGAGCAAGTGCGGCGGCAGCCGCAATGTGACGATCTGACCGATCCCCATCACCACGTTCCAGCTCACGATTTCCACGCCCTTGGGGGGAAAGCGTTCCCACCATCCCGTCGCGGAGAGATGGCCTTGAATGGCTTCGAGATTTTTCGATTGGTCGTGCTTGAGAAAGATCGTCAGGAGGATCGTTTCGGCTGCGTCGCTGCTCACGCCATCGCCTCCCCGGCGCTGCGGCGGTTGACTCCGCCGAGGGCAATGTTACCTTGTTCTTATTCGAACGCAAGGTTCAAAATGCAACAGGCGAGGGACGAGACGCGGATATGAGCGATCTTCATTCCCGGCTGATGCACCAATCCCTGGGTCGTGCGCTCAGCGCCGAAGAGCGCGCGCTGGCCGACGCCATGGAAGCGGTCTTTCGCACCGGTGAGCACGATTTTGCCGAGGTCGCCCGTGCCCTCGAGCGCGACGGCGTGAAACGCCCTTCCGGCGAAAAAGGTCCGTGGACCGCCGCCGTGCTGGAGCAGGAGCTCGCCGCCATCAACGCCTCGTTGGATGCCGCCTATGCTGAAAACGGCATCGGTGCTTGAGCTCGTCGGCGTCACCAAGCGCTTCAAGGCGCCCGACGGAGTGTCGGCGCTCACCGCCATCGAGCGCGTGAGCCTCGAGGTGCGCGCCGGCGAGTTCGTCGCCGTCGTGGGCCCGTCCGGCTGCGGAAAAAGCACCATCCTCAACCTGGTCGCCGGCCTCGACCGGCCGAGCGAGGGGCGAATTCTGCTCAACGGGATCCCGGTCGAAGGGCCCAATCCCACCGTCGGCTTCATGCTGCAGAAGGATCTGCTGCTGCCGTGGCGGACGATCGTTCACAACGTGGAATTCGGACTGGAGGCGCGCGCGATCAGCCGCGCCGAGCGCCGGCAACGTGCCTTGCGGGAATTGCAGCGCTGCCGGTTGCAGGATTTCGCCCAGAGCTATCCGTACCAGCTGTCCGGCGGCATGCGCCAGCGCGCGGCGCTGGCGCGCACGCTGGCGATCGAGCCGGCGATCGTGCTGCTGGACGAGCCGTTCTCCGCGCTCGATGCGCAGACCAAGCTGATCCTGCAGAAGAGTTTTGCGCGAACCATCGCGTCATCCGCGATCACGACGCTCCTGATCACGCATGACCTGATGGAGGCGGTGATCATGTCGGATCGCATCCTGGTCATGAGCGAGCGGCCCGGGCAGATCGTCGAGGAGATACCGGTCGATCTGCCGGACCGCGACGATCCGATGGCGCGCATATCGGCGGCGCGGGCGCGCGAATACGTCGATCATCTGCTGGCGAGCCTGCACCTGCAGGAGAAGGCGGCATGAGCGCGTCCGAGGTCACCGCGGCGGTCGAGCGCACCACTACGCTTTCGGCAGAGCCGGTCGCGCTCGTCCTGCTTGCACTGCAATATCCTCTGCGGGACGGACTGACGGTTTTGCTGATGCACCATTATCGCACCCGATCAGCGCCGATTGCCGTCTCGGCGGGAAGCGCCTGATGACATCGCTCGGCCGGCCGCTCGGCAGCCTCCTCGACACCCTGACCGCCATTCCGCCGCTCTATCCCTATCGCGACCTCTCGGCCCCGACGCTGCCGGTCCAAATGCTCGACCGGCTGGTCCGTCAGGGGCTGGGACACGATCTGGCGGCATTGCTGGCCGAGCGCGACACGGCACTCCTGACCACCTACTTCGCCACCGCCATCATGGCCGACGTCACCCACCCCGGCCTCGACGTCGTCCTGACCGCCACCGACCTGGCCACCACCAACGCCGTCCGCTTCGGCAGCGCCCGCAGCGGCTGCTCCCGCTACGGCACCATCACCGAACCCATCCACGTCGCCACCGCCGTGGCCGCCTCCGCCGCCTACCCCGCCCTCCTGCCGGCCCTGGAGCGCACCTTCACCTTCCAACACCGCGACGGACACAGCCAGCAGCACACCGTGCTGCTCACCGACGGCGGCGTCTACGACAACCTCGGCCTGTCCGTCCTCGAACCCGGACGCTCACCGCACCACACCCAGCATGTCTACGAGGTGCCCTTCATCATCGCGTGCGACGCCGGTCAGGGCGAACTCGCCCTGAAGGCACCGCACTTCATGGCCGGCCGGCTGAAGCGCTCCTTCGCCACCGTCCACCGCAAAGCCCAGGACTCCGCCCGCTCCCGCCTGCACGAGTGGGCCGCCAGCGGACGCCTCGACGGCTTCGCGCTGGCCTACCTCGGCATGAAAGACGACCGTCTGCCCGCACCGCCCGCCGACCTCGTCCCGCGCAGCGCGGTGGCCACCTATCCGACCAACTTCGCGGCCATGAGCCGCATCCACTTCGACGCCATCACCACCCGCGGCGAACAACTCATGCGCACCGTCCTGCCGATGTACCTGTCCTGCTCACAGCACTGACGCACGACAGCCCATCGCCCCGGCGCACCGAGAGCACGCCCCGGCCCGGCCCGCGTCCGGTCATCGAGGGAGAATCGGGGGCCTTGTACGCGGTGCGCTGGCACAATGATCGGATGGTGCGGAGGCCATACCCCACATTCCGAGACCAGAGCTATCCCCCCACAGAGACTGTCTGGCGGGCCCTGCGGGAGCTGCGAGCCG
>Ga0081455_10008609_pt1 | contig 10585 bp, 10 predicted proteins | sample TabmetS3T2R1_FD_70207 | JGI IMG/M metagenome (GOLD analysis project Ga0081455, IMG submission 70207) | Tabebuia heterophylla rhizosphere microbial communities from the University of Puerto Rico - S3T2R1 | ecosystem: Host-associated > Plants > Roots > Rhizosphere ... | reverse complement strand
ACCGAGATCAACACGGTGCGCAAGCATCTCTCGCGCATCAAGGGCGGCCGCCTGGCGGCGCGCACGCAGCCGGCGCGGCTCCTCACCATCGCGATCTCGGACGTGCCGGGTGACGATCCGGCGGTGATCGGGTCGGGCCCGACAGTTCCAGACCCTTCGACGCTCGCCGACGCGCGCGCTGCCGTGGCGCGTTATGGACTCACCGTTCCGGCCACCGTCACGCATGCGCTTGCCGATCCAGCCAACGAGTCCCCCAAACCGGGCAACCCACTGTTTGACACCACTGCTTTTGTTTTCGCCGCACGACCTGCTGATGTCTTCCAAAAGGTCGAAGCCGCGGTGCGTGCGGCAGGTTACGAGTGCGTGCTGCTCGGTACGGCGCTCGAGGGCGAGGCGCGGACAGTTGCGGCCGAGCACGCTCGTATTGCGCTCGACCTGAAGGCGCAGGGCCGTCGCGCTGTGATCCTGTCGGGCGGCGAGCTCACCGTCACGGTGCGTGGCAAGGGACGCGGTGGGCCGAACCAGGAATACGCCCTGGCGCTCGCTTTGGCACTTGATGAGGAGCCCGGAATTGCCGGCCTGGCGGCCGACACCGATGGGACCGACGGGGGCGTGGGCAGCCCCGATGACCCGGCCGGTGCCTATGTTGATCATACAACACTCAGGCGCGCCCGCGAGCTAGGCCTCGATCCCGCCGCTTTTCTTGCTGACAACAATTCGACAAAATTCTTCGCCGGCGTTGATAACCTTTTGAGGCCGGGTGCAACCCATACCAACGTGAACGATTTTCGGGCTATCGTGGTTGACGGTTCACGTTGACCACCCGTGCTGATAGTGCATGTTGACAGGTCATAAGGCCGCGCGTGAAATCCGCTCCCTCAAGGGAACGATAACGACCGACGGACCATGAACGACCGACGGACCATGACGAGCTTGCATCCGGCCCTGCTGACGGGTGCCCTTTTGGGCGGCACAATGGCCGCCTGCGCCGTCGTGCTCGCGGCCGAGCCTGCCGCCGCCGATTTCCGGCTCTGCAACAACACCACGAGCCGCGTCGGCATTTCCATGGGTTACAAGGAGAATGAAGGCTGGACGACCGAAGGCTGGTGGAACTTGCCGCCACGAACCTGCGAGACCTTGATGCGCGGGCCCTTGGTGGCGCGTTATTACTACATCTACGCCGTCGACTACGACCGCAACGGAGAATGGTCCGGACAGGCCTTCATGTGCACGCGCGACAAGGAGTTCACCATCCGCGGCACCGAGGACTGTCTCGCGCGCGGCTATGACCGCACCGGCTTCTTCGAGGTTGATACCGGCGAGCAGCCATCCTGGACGGTGCAACTCACCGAATCCGCTGATGCAGCACCGCAGCAGCCGCTGCAGTCGCGGGTGCCGAGCGTCCAGCCACCGCCCGTGCCAGGGCGAGCCCCCGCGCAGTCCACACCTCGAAGCAAGAACTGATGCGACGCCTGCGCCGGACCAAGATCCTGGCGACGCTGGGGCCAGCGTCGTCTGACCGCACCATCATCGCGAACCTGTTTCGCGCTGGCGCGGACGTGTTCCGCATCAACATGAGTCATACCTCGCATGACCGCATGCGCGAGCTCGTCGCGCTGATCCGCGCCGTCGAGTTCGAATACGGCCGGCCGATCGGCATCCTGGTTGATCTGCAGGGACCGAAGCTGCGCGTCGGGCGCTTCGAAAAAGGCGCGGTCACGCTCGCCAAGGGCGACACTTTCGTTCTCGACGCCGAGGACAAGCCAGGCGATGCGACGCGGGTGCACCTGCCCCACTCGGAAATTTTCGCGGCCATCGAGCCTGGTCATCAATTGCTGCTCGACGACGGCAAGGTGCGCCTTACGGCGACCGAGATTGCACCGCAACGCATCACGACGCGGGTCGAGGTTGGCGGCAAGCTGTCGGACCGCAAGGGCGTGAGCCTGCCGCAGACGACGCTGGCGTTCTCGGCGCTCGCCCCCAAGGACCGTTCCGATCTCGACGCCGCGCTCGATGCCGGCATCGACTGGGTGGCGCTGTCGTTCATCCAGCGGCCCGACGACATCGCGGAAGCCAAGAAGATCACGCGCGGCCGCGCCCTGGTGATGGCGAAGATCGAGAAGCCGCAGGCAGTCGAGCGGCTCGGCGACATCATCGACATCACCGACGCGCTGATGGTGGCGCGCGGCGATCTCGGCGTCGAGATGCCGCTCGAGCTCGTTCCGGGCATTCAGAAGCAGATGACGCGCGCGGCGCGCCGCGCCGGCAAGCCGGTCGTGGTCGCGACCCAGATGCTGGAGTCGATGATCACGGCGCCGGTGCCGACCCGCGCCGAGGTCTCCGATGTCGCGACCGCGATCTTCGAGGGCGCCGACGCGGTGATGCTGTCAGCGGAATCGGCGGCCGGGCAATATCCGGTCGAGGCGGTCGCAACCATGAACCGGATCGCCGAGGCGGTGGAGAAGGATCCGCTGCATAGCGGCATCCTGCATGCGCAGCGCACCGAGCCCGAATCGACCGGCGCCGACGCAATCGCGGCAGCCGCGCGCCAGATCGCCGACACGCTCGACCTCGCGGCCATCATTTGCTGGACCTTTTCCGGCTCGACCGCGTTGCGGGTGGCGCGCGAGCGGCCGAATTCGCCAGTGGTCGCGATCTCGCCCAACCTCTCGACGGCACGCCGGCTTTCGGTCGCCTGGGGCGTTCACCCTATCGTGGCGGAGGACGCCCGCGACCTCGACGACATGGTGGCGCGGGCTTGCCGGCTTGCCTTCAAGGATGGCTTCGCGCGCGCCGGCCAGCGCGTGATCATCGTCGCCGGCGTTCCGCTCGGCACACCCGGTGCCACCAACATGCTGCGCATCGCCTTCGTCGGCCAGGACGCGCCGGGAGATTGAGCGCGTCAGAGCGCCGTGATCACTTCACGCCGTTGTTCGCCTCCGCCGCCATCTCGTCGATTGCCGCGACTCAGAGGACCGCGTCTAGGTCTTTCTGTGCGTCAAGTAGACGGTCAGTCCAATTATGGCCGAAGCCAAAACCCATAGGGTGTAGATCGTTGTAAATGGGTACATAGAATTAGTGCTGAAGACGGAAAGCCCAAGGGCGGCATAGGACGCAACTAGACCCACATCCATCACGCACCCCCCGCGCTACGCCACTCGCCCTACGAGCCCCAGTGTTCGGCCCCAGGTAAGTATCTGAGCACATAAACAACAACAGCTCCAAAACCCAATATCCCGGCAGCAAGCATCAAGATGGCAAGAGAAAAGTCACCCATCACACATCCCCCTACGCAGCACTTACCTACGCACGCCAGTCCGATTTGAATTTCAGACCTACCGAAAGTCCCTACGATACTCCGTCGTTAAGACTTTGTTAACCATTTGGGCGCCGTCTAATGACCATGGAGTCCCATCAACCTCCCCTAGGTACCAATTAACCGCAAGAAGATAGTCCTTGTTGTCGTAGACGGCCCGTGTCACTCCAGAAGTCTGGGCCGAGCATCCTTCGAGGGCCTCGCTTCACTCGGCCACCTCAGGATGACGGAGATGGGCCAGCACCTGTTGCTGTGACATCACTTCACGCCGTTGTTCGACTCCGCTGCCACCTCGTCGATCGCCGCGACCACACGATCGGGGGCCGCATAGTGTGGCATGTGGCCGACACCGTCGAGCACGACGAGCTTGCTGTTGGGCAGCTTCGCAGCGAGCGCCCGCGCATGAATATCGGGTGACACGACCGTGTCGCGATCGCCGGTGATGATCACGGTTGGCGTCTTGATGCCGCTGTAACGCGGCGCCTGGCGCGTCACAAACGCATGCAGGCCCGCCACGTCGCGCGCATTGGCGAGAAAGGTCTGCGGCCGCAGCACCAGCGCAATGGCGGCGCGATCGGTATAGTCGGCGGGCGCAACCTGCGGCGCGAATACGCTGGCGGCGACCGGCTGCATCAGCATGGCGCCCGCCGGCACTGCAAGCGTATGCGCAAACAGCGGTCCGAGAACCGGCGTGGAAACGAGGCTGTAGTACCAGGCAATGCCGGTCGACCACGGATAGAGCACCGGTGCGAGCAGCACGAGGCCGGCAACCCGCCCCGGATCGTCGAGCGCCAGCGCGGTTGCGACCGATCCGGCGAACGAATGCGCGACTACAACGGCACGTCCGACATCGAGCCGCTCCAGCGCCTCGGCCACCATGGCGGCCTGCTGCGCCGGCGAGGCATCATTCGCCAATCGCTCGCTCCAGCCGTGGCCGGGTCGGTCGATGAGGATGACCCGATGGCGCGGCTTGAGCCGGTCGGCAAGCGCGAGCCGCATGTCCTCGAGATTGCTGCTTGCACCGTGCAGCAGCACCACCGGCGGATCGTCGGCGGAAGGTCGCGTGCGCTCATCGATATCGACGATGTGCAAACGCCCGCCACCGACCTCCACGAACCGGCCAGCGGGCGGGTGGGCGCGCGCGATCATGCGGGCACCGATGATCGATCCCGCCGCGAGCAGTGCCAAGAGCGAAACCAGGATTCCGAACCCGATGAGAAGCATGCGAAAACGTGCCACGCCGATGATCCTATGCGCGAATGGCGAATAGCGAGTAGCGAATAGGGAAGAAGGGGTAGAACAGCGGCCCTTCTTTGACTACTCGCCATTCGCTATTCGCCATTCGCTCACTTATCCCCGCACCTTCGGCAATTCGATGAACTGCCAGGGGCTCGGCATGTCACCGCAGGGTACCTCGATCAGCGCCGGCTCGTTCCTGGCCAGTGCATTCTCGAGCGCTTGCCGCAGCGCCTCCGGGCCTGTGACGCGGTAGCCGCCGATGCCGAAGCTCTCGGCGAGGCGCACGAAATCCGGGTTGGTAAGGTCGGAGCCGATCAACCGGTTGCCATGCAGGTCGCGCTGCATGTTGCGCACATTGCCGTAGGCGCCGTCGTTGAAAATGATCACCACCACGGGAATGCGGTGGCGCACCGCAGTCGCAAGCTCCTGCACGTTGAACATGAAGCCGCCGTCGCCCGCGATCGCGACGACCGGCACGTCGCCGAGCGCGTGCTTGGCGCCGAGGGCAGTGGCGACGCCCCAGCCGAGCGTGCCCTGATAGCCCGAAGAGATGTAGGTGCGCGGCGCGCGCGCCTCGTAGGCATTGCGGGCCGCATAGCCGACCTGAGTCAATTCATCGATGACGACGCCGTTGTCCGGCAGCACGTCGCGGATCGCCTTGAGATAGCCGAGCTGCGGCGCCAGCACGGCGAGGTCGGCGGCGACGGCGTCCTTGACCGCGCGGCTTGCCGCAACGCGCTCGGGCCGCATCGGGGAAAGCTTTTCAAGATGTGCCGCGATGCGCCTGAGCACCACTGCGGCATCGCCGACAATCGCAAGCTCGGGCTTGCGCAGGCGATCCATTTCGGCCGGATCGATGTCGACCTTGATGATGGTGAGCTTGTCGTCGACGCCCCAGGCCGAGATGGGAAGCTGCAGGCGCGTACCGACCGCAAGCACCACGTCGGCGTTGCGCCAAAGCCGGTGCCCGCCCACGAACACATGGCTGAGCGGATGGCGCTCGTCGAGCACGCCTTTGCCGCGGCGATAGGCGACGACCGGCGCGGTGAGCCGTTCGGCAAGCGCGCGCACCTCGGCGGTCGCGTCATTGGTGCCGCCACCGACGAAGATCACCGGATGCTCGGCCTTGGCGAGGAGCTGCGCGGCGCGCGCGATGGCATCCTCGTCGAGCGGCGGCTCCGGCTCCGCCGCAAACTGCACCATGAGATTGACCTCGGCCTTGGCGGCGAGCACGTCCGGCGGCAATTCGATCCCGACCGGCCGCGGCCGGCCGGAGCGCAGCAGCTGGAACGCCCTGCCGACGAGGGCTGGGGCATCCTGCGGACGCGTGACCCGCTCGGCCCATTTGGTCAGCGTGCGCAGGATGCCGATCTGGTTGGGGATCTCGTGCAGGAGCCCATGGCCCTTGTCGATGGCGCGGCTCGGGATCTGCCCGATGAGCGCGACCACGCGCGCGCCAGTCGAGTAGGCGGTCGCGAGCGCCGCGGTGCTGTTGAGGAAGCCCGGGCCGGGCACGACCGAATAGACCGCTGGCTTGCCGGTCGCGAGCGCGGCGCCGAGCGCCATATAGGCGGCGCCCTGCTCGTGCCGCGTATGCACGACCGTGAGCGCCTCGCCGGCGTCGAACATGGCGTTGAACAGATGATCGCTCTGCACGCCCGGCAGCGCGTAGATCGTCGACACGCCCTGGCCGAGGATCGATCGGACAACGGCATCACCTCCGCTCATCAGCGGCATCGTTTTTTCTCCAACCCCTCCGCCGTCATGCCCGCGCGTGAACGCGCTTATGTCGCGGGCATCCACGACCTCCGTCGAAACAGGCAAGACGTGGATGGCCGGGACGAGCCCGGCCATGACGACTGATAGGCCACCAACATATTAGAGCGAAGCGCTACTTGAACAGGTCCTTGAGCACGGCCTTCCAGCGCTCGGATTCGGCTGCCAGGTTGCCTGCGAAGGTGGCATCGTCCTCATAGGCCACGGTGGCCGTCAACGTTTTCACATTGGTCTGCACGGCCGGCGTCTTGAGGATCTCGGCAACTTCGCCAGAAATCTTCTTGACCACCGCAGGCGGCGTGCCCGCCGGCGCGAACCAGCGGGATCTGCCCGGCGATCAAGTCGACCACGGCCGGCGCGCTGCCCCGATAGGGAACGTGCGTGAGGTTCGCGCCGGTCGCCTTCTTCAAAAGCTCCATCGTGATGTGCTGCCCGGTGTGGACGCCGGTCGAGCCATAGCTGAGCCCCTCGGGCCGCGCCTTCGATTGCGCGATCAGGTCCTTGATGCTTTTCGGGCCTGCGGTCGGATGCGCCACCACGATGACGCCGACCTCGATCAGCTTGGCGACCGGCGCGAGCTCGCGCAGGAGATCTGGCGCAGTCGAGTTCGGCAGATGCGGATTGATCAGGAGCGCGCCGGTCGCGCCGACCGCAAGCGTGTCGCCATCGGGCGGCGACTTCGCCACGTTGATGAGGCCAAGCGAGCCGCCGGCGCCGACGCTGTTCTCGACCACCACGGTCCGGCCCATGCGCTCGCCAAGCCCGGTCGCGATTGCGCGCGCGATGCCGTCGGCCGACGCACCCGGCGCAAACGGCACGATGATGCGGATCGGCTTCTGGGACTGCGCGGACGCCGCGGTCGGCAGCAGCAGCGCGAGCAGGACAGCCCATGCCAGGCGCATGAATTTCCTCCCGTGCGTGGTCATTGCCGCAATGTTAGGGCAAGGACGCTTCCGATACCACGCGTCAAAAACACCGATGGCCGGGAAAGGCCCGGCCACCATAAGCTCGCGCGCTTGACCCGAAGCTAGATCTCGCGGCCCTCGACCTTCTCGGTCAGCTTCTTGACGACGTCGGGAATCTTCTCGAGCTTGGGATGTATGGCAAGTGCGCGGCGGTAGGCCTCGAGCGCCGCCTTCTCGTCTCCGAGCTCCTGCATGATGGTGCCGAGGCCTGCGAGCGCACCGAAGTGGCGCGGCTCGCGCGCCAGCACCTCGCGGATATCCGCAATCGCGCTGCCATAGTCCTTGGTGTTGAAGTAGATCGTGGCGCGGCGGTTCCAAGCCTCGACATAGTCCGGCTTGAGATCGATGATGGCGCCGAGGAGCTTGAGCGCGACGTTGAACTCCTTCTTCTCCATCGCGGTCTTGACCCGGCCCATCAAGAGATTGCTGGTGTCGCCGCCGGCAGCGAGCCAGAGCGCCCAGATGCGGTTCTCGACGTATTTGGCGCTTTCATCGGTCGGCGCGATCTTGAGCGCCTCGAACAGCTTGTCGATGTTGATCTTGGAGTCGCCGGTCTGCGGCCGCGGCAGGTTGGCCGGCGGCTCGACCATCTTCGGTTCCGGATTCGGACCGATCTTGGGCTCCTCAGGTGGCTTGACCTCCGGGGCCGGGCCCGGCGCATCGGGCGCCGGGGGCTGCACGTCAGGGGTCGGCGCATTGGGCGACGGCGCCTGCGCAAGGGCGCTGACAGCCGGGACGGTTGCGAGAAGGGCGGCGATGAGGAGAGCGTGGAATCGATTGGCCATGGCAGAAGCTTAACGCTCCACCACGGCGTCGGAAAGGCGGGAACTAGGTCAAAGTGGTGTGAAAGCGGCCGGCTGAGGCAGCCCGGCCACGGCCTAACCCTGCCGGGCCTTGAACCGGCGTTGGACCTTGTTGATCACATAGACGCGGCCCTTGCGCCGGACCAGGCGGTTGGCCCGATGGCGACCCCGCAGCGATTTCAATGAGTTACGGACTTTCATGGCGGCAAGCTTCCTGGACGGCACGCGCGGGCGGCGGGTTGAATTTGGCGCGGAAACTAGGGGGGTGAGGGCGGTTCGTCAATTACAGATTGCCGCAGTTTGCTTTCCGTCGGAGGCGGCCCCGGCAACCATCACAAAATGTTCAAAGTGATGCCTATTCTCCTTTGCACGTAGGATGCTAGCTTGACCGGGCCTAAACGGCTCGTGGATCGATGCGCTGGTTCCGGCGAAATGTGCGGTTTGGATCGTGGTGCGCGCTCGTTGCGCTCGCTGTCCAGCTCGTTTTGTCCTTTGGGCACCTGCACATTGCGACCTCCAGCATAGCCGCTAACGCCCTGGCGTCCGCCGAGACCTTCTCCGGGGCACCAGAAGACTCGCCGACTCCGTCCAAGCACAGCAGGGTCGCGGACTACTGCACCATTTGCGCCAGCATTCATCTGGTGGGCTTGCTGACCACCGAGCCGTCCTCCGTGCTGGCGCCGCACCGCACCGGAGCGGTGCGATTGACGGTCGGCATCGAGGCCACACCAAGCGCCCATTTCGGGCTGCCCTTCAGCGCCCGCGCACCTCCCCTCGCCTGACATCATCGGGTTCGCAGGTCTTCTGCATCGCTGCGCTTTGACGCGCGCGAGGCGAAGTCCCGTCCAAGCGGCGTTCGCCTATTCGCGCAACTGGCACGCCGCGACGTGATGGTGGCGTTGAGGATGCGAGGATGAATACTCTACCGCAACAGATTTGCACTCTACCGCAGCAGCTCTGGGCCCGCCGCCGAACGGCCATAAGCTATGGGCTCCCGGTCATGCTCTTGCTCGCGGCCAGTCTGGCAGGCGCCCAAGAGCAGCCCTCCGTGAACAATCCGGTCGATGTCGCGACACTCCCGCGCGATCTCACGCCATGGGGCATGTACATGCAGGCCGACATCATCGTGAAGGCGGTGATGATCGGGCTTGCAATCGCCTCTTTCGTCACGTGGACCGTATGGCTCGCCAAGACGATCGAGCTGTTGGTGGCCAAGCGGCGGCTACGCTCCGACCTGGCGCTCATGGCGGCGCGGCGCACGGATCTGCTGCAGCAGCGGCCGCGACACAAGAGCATCATGGCCCGCTTCATCAATGCGGCCAGTGCGGAGCTGAACCTTTCCGACGGCGCCTCGGAAAGGGACGGCATCAAGGAACGGATTGCGCTCAGCCTGGAGCGCATCGAGAAGGCCGCTGCGCGGCGCATTGCGCGCGGCACCGGCGTGCTGGCGACGATCGGGGCGACCGCGCCGTTCGTGGGGCTGTTCGGCACCGTCTGGGGCATCATGAACAGCTTCATCGGCATATCGAAATCACAGACCACGAACTTGGCGGTGGTCGCGCCGGGCATTGCGGAAGCGCTGCTCGCGACCGCGCTCGGGCTCGCCGCGGCCATCCCAGCGGTCGTCATCTACAACGTCTTTTCCCGCCAGATCGCGGGCTATCGCGACCTCGTCGGCGATGCATCGGCGGAAATCCTGCGATGGGTGAGCCGCGAGCTTGATGTGTCGCGTACAGAGCCAGCGGCCGCGAGACGCGAGCGGTCGCTGTCAGCCGCGGAGTGATGCCATGGCTGTCCGTCTCGATCACGGCGAGGATACGCTCGCCGAGCTGCACGAGATCAACGTCACACCGTTCATCGACGTGATGCTGGTGCTCCTCATCATCTTCATGGTGGCGGCGCCACTCGCCACCGTCGACATCCTTGTCAACCTGCCATCGTCGACCGCGCCACCGCAGCCGCGTCCGGACAAGCCGCTGTATCTGACACTGAAGCCCGATCTCTCGCTCACGCTCGGCAACGAGCCAATCGCGCGCGAGAGCCTGCGTGGCGCGCTCGATCGGGCGACGAATGGCGACAAGAGCATGCCGATCTTTTTCCGTGCCGATAAGGTTGTCGCCTATGGCGACTTGATGGAAGTTATGAATCTGCTGCGCGCCGCAGGATATTTGAGGGTGGCATTGGTGGGGGCGGAGAAGGTACCGACGCCATGATCACCCTTACGCCCGAGGATCGCGCCGATCTGCTGCGCTGGCTGGTGAGCGGAGCCGTCATCCTGTTCGCCCATGGCGCAATCGCGGCATCGGTCCTGCTACGGGCGCCGACCGAGGACGACAGCGCCCAAGGGGCCGCCATCGTGATCGATCTCGTGGCCTTGCCAATCGCGCCGATCGAGCGGGTCGAGCCGGATACCCCGAAGGAGCAGCCTGAGGAGAAGGTCGAAGAGAAGCCCGAGGAAAAGATAGAGACTCCGGCCGAGGTTGCGA
>Ga0081455_10007052_pt1 | contig 10585 bp, 14 predicted proteins | sample TabmetS3T2R1_FD_70207 | JGI IMG/M metagenome (GOLD analysis project Ga0081455, IMG submission 70207) | Tabebuia heterophylla rhizosphere microbial communities from the University of Puerto Rico - S3T2R1 | ecosystem: Host-associated > Plants > Roots > Rhizosphere ... | reverse complement strand
AGCGCTGCCTGGCCACCGCCAGCCCAAAGCCTGAGCCAGTCATCGAGCCGACGAGCGACGAGGCCAACAAAGCGACCCCAGTCTGTAGGCCGGGGCCTCTCTGCGTCCGCCGCTGCCTCGTGATCCATCACACGCAGGATAGCCGCGTTCATGGTGTACACGCTCATCACGGCCGTCAGCTCCAGCAGGCCCTGCTCGCCGTACCGCGCCCGCACGGCGTTGAACGTGGCGTCGCTGACCTGTGGCGACTCCAGCAGCTCCCGCCCGAAGCGCATGATGAGCGCCTCGTCCGCCTTCAGGCCGTCCAACGGCCCGTGCGTGTCGACGGCGTGGAGCACCCTCCTCATTCGCACATACTAAGGCAGCCCTGCGACCCAACGTCGCCCCCCGGAGAAGGACCTGGGCCTCTCCCTTTGGGAGAGGTGAGGGTATGCTCCCGTTCCCTGCGGATGGCGACGAGCATATCCTAGGCCCGCCGCGCCGACTGCGACGGAGAGGCATTATAAACACACTTTCCTCCACGCGCCACTGGGCACTTCCCCCGTGCTGGGGGAGCGGCAGCAACGCAACGGCATCCTACGGTAAAGAGGCCAGGGTAAGAGCATACCAGAAACCATGCGCTTTCCCGAAAAGGGCTCGATACTGGCAAATATTAACAGGAGCACTTAGCAATCATTGCTGTAATGTCATTTATTACTTGTCTATCACTTATCTTTTTTTGCGTTGTCAAAGCATACCCGTCGCCGGCAAACGGGTCTCTCAAAGCGCTTCCCAAGCAAATTTACCCTGGACAACCCGGCCAACTGCAGTGACAATTGCCAGAAACCACAACTGTCGTCTCAGGCGATTCAACACCTCTCAACTTGGAGAACTCTCATGACCGTCCATGGCATGCATCGTGAAGCCAGTATCGAGATCCATGCGTCCCCGGAAGCCGTCTACGACCTCGTCTCCGATCTCCCGCGCATGGGGGAGTGGAGCCCCGAGAACATCGGCGGCGAGTGGCAGGGCGGCGGCAGTGGCAAGGTGGGCGATCGCTACATCGGCCACAACCGGACCAGCGAGCGTTCGTGGTCGGTACCAGTGATGGTCACCGTGGCCGAGCGCAGCCGGTGCTTCGAATTCGTGACGCGCCCCGACGAAGGCCCGTATGTACGCTGGACCTACCGCCTGGAGCCCAGCGGTGCCGGCACGCGGGTGACGGAAGTGTGGGATGTTGAAAAACTCCCCCCAGCGATGCAGAGTGCCACCCAGGCACAACTGGACGAACGGGCTCGCTACACCGAAGGCATGCTGACCAAGACCCTGGCCGCCATCAAAGCGACGGCCGAGGGCTGAGCGGCAGCGTGCACGCCCGGCGCCTGTCATATGGTTAAAAAAAGAAATGCCCTAAGTTTAAGAGAGAAGCAGTACATGGGTCCCTAGAGCCCAGGACGCCTCTCAAATGGTCAAAAAGATCATTTGAGGCTACACGAGGAGGAGCAGTACCTCCATCACTGGCAGGGTCGAAGGGCTCACCGCCTTGGGCGGGGTCGCACGGGGCCGGCGGCACAGGTGGCTCTGCTGGGGTCATAGCACCGCGCGCTCTGGGGGCCGAGACACGGCTGCAAAGGCGTCGTACACACCAGGCCGTCAGAGCACGTGGCAGAGGCCGGGTTATAACAGCCAGCGCCATGGCGCCCCAGACAAGGCAACGTCACGTTGGGACACAGCAAGCCGTCATGACACGCGGCCGAGGTGGCGCCATAACAGCCGGCCCCATACCTCCCGCTGCACAACGCCGCGCCGAAGGGGCATGCCTGACGCGCACTGGGGGGGGCGGACACGCCCAGCCCCAGCAGGAGGAGGGCAAGGGTGCGCATGCGGTTCCATTCCCCTGGTACAATGGCTGATTAACTGCTGAAAAACCGCACAATGGTCGTCCAATCATCACGGCGGCCCTGGCTGCCCAGCGGGGCGGCCGCATGACGCGTGACCAGCAAGCGGTGGAGCTGCGCGACCGCCGCCTCGGGCGACGCCGCAGCCCGCACGAGCTCCACCAAGTCGGGCCGGGGGACGAGATCCACAATCCCGTCCGTGGCCAGCACGACGCGGTCACCAGCCGTGAGCGGCACGTCGGCACGATACAGCGGGCCCAGCTGTGGGCTGATGCCCAGGGCGCGCATCGGCCCGAGCGGGGAAAACCCGCTGGTGCGGCTGGCGAAAAGCTCAGAGGAGTCCGGCCGTATCAGCATGACCGGGCTATCGCCAGCGCCGACGACATGCAGGACGTCCTCGCAGTAGAGCGCCGCGGCCAGCGTGGTCAGCAAAAAATGGCCCAAGCCCCGCCGGTACAATTGCTGGTTGACGTCTGCCAGCACCGCCAGGAGATCGGCTGGGGAGGTCAGGGGGGCGCCGGTCAGGGCGTCCGCCAAGGTCTGGCTGGCCTCCCAGCCGCGGCGCCCGGTCACCCCATCCATGACGGCATCCAGGTGCATATTGTCGTTCAGGGTACGGACCACATAGTGATCTTCCCCATGGCCACCATTGTCATGCAGTATGGCTACAGTGCTCGTGAGCATAGGTGATTCAAGCATTCGTTGCGTGAAAGGGTTCGTCGCGTTCCAGGGTTAATCCTGTGAGTTCGGTTGCTGGAGCAAAGCGGTAGCGCTGCCAATAATCAGCACGCAGCCAATGCAAGGCTTCAGTCCACGCCTGCCGTGCCTCCATGCGATTCGGCAAGGTCTGGTGCATACTATGCACGGCCTCTAAGTAGGCCATCAGGTCCTGCCGAAAGTCCTGGAACGTAGTGTATGCCCGATGACGTACCTGAGCAATGATGGTCAGCGCTGCCTCCTGCACCCTAGAATTGGTGACGGCTCGGAAATGCTGGGCCATCTGGTCCAGTTCGCGCTCAAAGTCGACGACGGGCCGTAACCCATACGGCTCCCGGTAGCCGCTCGCTTGCACGGGTGGCAGCTGCGGCGTCGTATAAAACTTGAGCATTTCCAGGTAAAAATCGTGGATATCGGGGGGCCGCACGCCGCGGCGGCTCACAACCCCATGTGCGTCAGCCAGAGCGCCGCAATCGATGACAGTAATACGCCCCGTGGCTGGCTGGTAGAAGACGTTGTGGGGCCGTAGATCCAGGAGCACATAACCAGCCTGAAAGAACGCCTCCTCCAGGTCGAGCAATTGTTGGTGGATGACGAACGGTCGGGTGGTTGCTGGCTGTACGAGCGGAAAGAGGGCAAACAGATTCTGGCCAACCCCGATAGGCACGCCTGTAAAACGCGCCTTGAGATCACCCATGAGCGGAATCCCGCTGGCACGCTCTTCCACGATAACCCGGTATGTCTGACCTAGGGTTTCACCAAAGTAGGCGTCATGATTAGCCCGCTCCGTGTAGCCCACAATGGGCACGACGGTCGGGATGGCATGCCCCACCTCTCGGTACCCCTGAAGAAGTCGCTCCGTTCTCGCCTCGATCCCCTCGTGCATGCGATGCCGCAAAGTCTCGGGGGCAGGCCGTTTCAGAACCACCTGTCTCCCCGTCTCGCGCTCGACGGCAGCACGCGCTTCATAATCAGCCCCAATGCCTAAGACGCCTGTGGCTTCATAGCGGCGCAGGTCCACGTGTTCCATGATTGAGCCGTCCCTACGTGCGGTGAATGTGAATGTCCACGTCCGATTATACACCAAGTTGGCAGCAGGGATGTACCAATGACAGACTTACCTCTGGCTTGACGTTGCAGCATCGGCTCCCTACAATCGCTACCCAAGTTCATTGCTGTCAAAAATATGTGTGGAGGTCTGTAGACTATGCATGGTAGAGATGTATGGCACTCAGAGTAGGTCGTATCCCGTATCTGCATGCTGAGCCATTTTACTTCGACATGGAGCGCCGCGGCATTGTGCTGTATGAGATGGTACCCAGCGCCTTAGCCGCGGCGGTGACGGACGGCGAGATCGACGCCGGGCCTGTGCCTGTGGTGGACTATTTTCGCCTGGCAGACAGATTGCAGCCAGTAGCGGGTTTTTGTATTGCCACAACCCAGAAAACTGGCAGTATCTTCCTCTACTCCACGAAACCCATGACCGAGCTCCACGATGCCCGCATCGGCGTCACGGATGAAGCATCGACAGCAGCGCGGCTGCTCGATGTCCTGCTGCGTGTACAGCACCAGGTACAGCCAGCAGCCTACGTATCGCTCCAGGACGCCTATGACGCGTTTCTCCTCATTGGCAACGACGGCTTGCGCCGGCGCGGCGGTGCCCGAGGTTTTGCCTATACCTACGATCTGGGGACAGAATGGCATGCCTGGACCGGGCTGCCGTTTGTCTTCTCCCGCTGGGTCGTGCGCCAGGGCACGGATCCCACAGCCATAGCGCTGCTCCAGGATACCCTGTACGTCGGGCTAGAAGTGGGGGTTGATGCGCTGTATGGCATCGCGGAACCACGCGAAGACTTGCTCATGCTACCGCGCGATATTGCACGTTATATTCGCAACTTTCGGTACTATATCGGGACCTCAGAACAGCGATCTCTCGACCTGTTTCGGTACTACCTCCAACAGCTCGAGCGCTGAAGCGTAGGCAAGCAAAGGACCAATCATGAAAGCCATACGCATCCACGCCTTTGGCGGCCCAGAAGTCGTCACATATGAAGATATCCCAAAGCCTGTCCCCAAAGAGCACGAGGTGCTCTTGAAGGTGACTTCCACCTGCGTGAATTACGCTGACGTGCAATGGCGGCTGGGGAATTACGTGGATAGAACCCTACCGGCAACGCTGGGTCGAGAAGCCGCAGGTATCATTGAGGCAGTGGGACCAGGCGTCACCACCCTGCAGGTGGGACAGCCCATCATGGCCAGGGCGATTGGTGGCAATGCGGAATACGCCATTGCCCATATCCAGAATGTCTTTCCCTGCCCTACGGCCCTGGACATGAAGCAGGCCGGCGGGATTCCCATTATCTTTCTCACTGCCTACCATCTGCTGCGATCACTCAAATCCTTGCGGCCGGGTGACACTGTGCTGGTGCAGGCAGCCGCCTCAGGCGTGGGAACCGTGCTGATCCAGCTGTGCAAACAGTGGGGCTTCCGGAGCATTGCCACGGCCTCCACCGAGGCCAAACTGGCACTGGCTCGTAGCCTGGGAGCGGAGGTGACGATCAACTATACCACGCATGATTTTGAGGCTGAGGTGATGCGTCTAACGCAGGGCGTCGGCGTCCAACTCGCTCTGGAAGCCGTGGGGGGTGACGTGACCGTGAAGAGCATGCGCTGCCTGGCGCCCTTTGGCATGCTGGTGAACTATGGGAATGCCAGTAATCAGCCAGTCTCACTGCCCCTCTCCAGCTTCCGCGAGCAGCGTGCTGCCATGGGTTTTAGTTTGCCAGCGACCTTCCCCCACTCCGACAACCAGGCCGCCATGGCTGAGATCTTGGACCTCCTCATGGCCAACAAGGTCCGCCTCATCGTCGATCAGGTACTCCCACTGTCCGAAGCAGCAGAGGCCCACGCGCGTTTGTCAAACCGTGGAGCCATGGGGAAAATCATCCTGGTGCCCTAGGATGCGACCATATGGGCAAGGCCCCTCACCCTTGCCCTCTTCCTCTGGGAGAGGGTGGGAAAAAGGGGCGCTGGGGAACCTCGTCAGTCCGCCAGAGGAATAGTGGCCGTCACGCGTGGCACATTGCCGACTACACGGGTAGTGTGCCCTTTGCCCGTCAGGTCTTCCGCCAGGGTTACATGGCCCGGACCAAAGCGGTGCACCGTACCATCACCCAGGCCGATTTCCACCTCGCCCGCCAGGTTAATGACATACTGACGCCGTGGGGCATTGTGCCAGTCGGAAAAACGGCCCGGCTGCGCAGTACGAAAGACAATGTTGGTGGTGGGCTGTGGCGACGTCAACAGGGGATGCGATGCTGGGTCTAACTCTTCGATGTGTGTTTGTCCATCAGAGCCTGTATACAAACGGATAATACTCATGCACGTGTCCTTCAATGCCTGTGCCTAACGCGGCAGACCCAAACCACGCTCGGCAATAATGTTACGCTGAATCTCCGATGTGCCGGCGGCAATAGTACGGGAGACGGACACGAGATACAAGCGCTCAATCGCCCCAGCCAGGGGGGCCCATTTGGAGTCGGACTCAAGCTGGCCGTAAAGGCCCAGCATCTGCATGCCCGTCTGCGCAATGCGTTGAAAGAGCTCACTGCCAAACACTTTGAGGGCCGGTGCCTCCGGACCAGGGATATCCCCCTTGGTCTGGATCGAAGCGATACGCCAGGCCAGCGCCCGTGCCACTTCGACCTCGGTCGCGAGTTGCCCCAGGCGTTGTCGCAGGAGGGGGTCTTCTGCCATAGGCTTACCGTTACGCTGCGTCTCCTTGGCATACTGCGTCAGCAGGCGTACATAGCGCGCCGCTGCGGCCGGGCCTTCGATGCCCGAGCGTTCGTAGGACAACGTCGTGGTGGCCATATACCAGCCCCGATTGAGCTCGCCGAGCAGCCCGGACCGTGGCACGCGCACGTTCTCAAAATAGACCTCGTTGAAGTGATGGCCGTTGGACATGTCGATGAGCGGTTTTACCGTGATGCCCGGTGTTTGCATGTCCACCAGGAAATACGAAATGCCCCGGTGCTTGGGAGCATCGGGATCAGTGCGGGCCAGCATGAAGATCCACTGGGAGTGGTGCGCCATGCTGGTCCAGATTTTCTGCCCATTGATGACAAACTCGTCGCCGTCCTGCGCGGCCCGCGTCTGCAACGAGCCGAGATCGGAACCGGCATTTGGTTCGCTATAGCCCTGACACCAGACCGTCTCGCCGCTGAGGATGCCCGGCAGGTGCCGCTTTTTCTGTTCTTCCGTGCCGTAGCGCATGATCGTTGGCCCCAAGAAGCGTGTCGCGTTACGGCCTACCACCGGCGCGTCGAAATTCGCTAACTCCTCGTTGAAAATAAATTGTTTCCAGAACGGCCAGTCAAGCCCGCCGTATTCCTGTGGCCAGGACACGGCCAGCCAATTCTTCCTGCCGAGTTTTTTAGTAAACTCATGCGCGAACCCAAACTGCGCGTCGTCATCCGGGTCCCAGAACTGCGTAATGCCCCACCCCTCGGGGAGTTCGGCCTGGAGAAATTCCCGGATCTCTCCACGAAAGGTTTCTTCTTCCGCTGACCATGCAAAGTCCATATGCCTTCCCCTATCGTCGTAGCATACCGGGCATGATGCTGGAGCATGGCTGATACCTGTGCGTATGTCCGGGCGAGTTATAGCATTGGCTGGGGACAATGGTCAATAGAGGGCTGGTCGGGGCTAGCGAAATACCGACACGTCGGTACAAATCTCCATCGCGAATAGGGAATACAAACGGCCGTTTGGCGCCCCCACCCAGGCTACTCACTCTCTGGAGCCCCCACGCGCCCCCCGCCAGCGGCCACGCCTTGCCCACACCTCCTCCCGCGTACTCAGTGCCGCGCGGCCTGGACATTCGGATGTACCGGACTGATGGTGGGCCCCGCAAGCACGGGATGCTGCAACATCTGCTGCCCCCTTCCGCATCCTTTGCTCGTCGATAGCCTCTCAACACTTGAGACGGGATTTTCGAAGAATATATAAGAAAGTTTCTATTTGTCGAATCGTCAGGTTCCTCGTAAGATTTTCGATATTTCTTCTTGATTGCATTCAGTCCCCGCGGGGTCATGCACCAACGGGACTCACTGCTAAGGAGATACGATTGATGAAGCGTACCATGGTCATTGCAAGCGTGGTCGTCATGGGATTGATGCTGTGCTCGTGGACATATGACGCCTGGGCGCGCGCCGGCGGTGGCAAATCGTCAGGGAGCAGAGGGTCACGCAGCTCGTCGGCACCGGCTGAGCGGATGCAGCAACCCGCCGCTACGCCGCAAGCAGGCCCACAGGCGGGGTCGCAAGCCTTCGCACCACAGCGCAGGGGTTGGATGAGTGGGCTGATGGGTGGCATTACGGGCTTTCTCATCGGCGGGGCCATTGGCAGCCTGCTCCTGGGTGGTTTGGGAGGCGGAGGGTTGTTCGGGGGTATAGGCCTCCTGGAAATCCTCCTCATCGGTGGCGTATTGTATTTTGCCTTCGCCTACATGCGACGACGTCAACAAGCGACCCCGGCCAGTCCATACGGTTATGGTACCCCCCAGGACAACGCCATGCCGTCCTGGTCGTCAACGTCGCAGGCAAGCACGCTCATGACGCCAGAGGCGTCAGTCGTGGAGAACGACCTGAGCCGTGGCATCAGACATATCCAGCAGATGGATAGCACCTTTACTCCTGAAGGTTTCACCGAGACAGCCTCAGACGTGTTCTTTAATGTCCAGGAGGCCTGGATGGTACGTGACATGAGCAGTGCCCGTACGCTCCTGTCACCAGAGATGTACGAAACCTTACAACATGAGTGTGAGCGCTTGCGGAGTGAGAGGCGGGTCAATTATCTGGACCACATTACTATACGGTCGGTTCAGGTAACGGAAGCCTGGCAAGAAAGGGGACAAGATTTCGTGACTGTCCACATCCTCGCCTCCCTCATGGACTACACAATCGATGAAGACAGTAAGCAAGTCGTCGAAGGGAATCGTACCACACCGACCAAATTTGAGGAGTACTGGACCTTTGTGCGCCCGGTCGGCCCTAACGCCTGGAAGCTCAGCGCCATCCAGCAAGCAAGTTAGTGCTGCGCACCGCAAATGCCCCGTCAGCTGGACTGGCGGGGCACCACCTGCCCCAGGGCTGACGGACGGGGTGAGGCTGAGGCAGCGTCGCGAATAGGGAATGCAAACAGCCTTTTGGCGCCTCCACTCCGGCGGCGCACCCCAGAGAACACCTGCACGCCCTCGCCAACAGCATCGCCCTCTCCCGGTAGTGCCCCCAACGCATTCCCAGACATGCGTGTGACGATCATACAGGAAATCCCCAGGCAAGCTCCAGGGAAACCCCAGGCTCTCTTCATGCTATGTCCCAACGTGGTCATTACATTACCTGCTCATAGGAGGGTATGACGCCTGGGCGTAGTGAGACACCCCGGGCGTCACGGCAAGGACCAGCTTGCACAGGAGAGAACACGATGTATCGCTATCGGTGGTTATTCGCCTGCATCAGCGCACTCGCATATGTTGTTGGGTGCGTGGACCCGTCCCTCGCCCAGCCGGCAGCGCCGTCGTACGAAGTCTGGGCGGTTGACCAGAATGCCAACACGCTGTATGTCCTGGATCCGGAGGGCAAGACCCTGCGCACCATCGACGGGGCGACCCTGGGCGATGCCAAGCGGCCCCATATGCTGTGGGGTGTCCCCAAAGACGAGTACGTATACAGCGCCAATACGGTGTCGAACTCGATCACGGTGTTAAGCAGCAAAGACGGCGCGGTCAAAGCGTTCATCGCGGGGGTGGGCAAATCCCCGCACGCCGCCCAACCGCATCCCAAGCAACCAGAGCGCATCTATGTCGCCAATATCGCCCCACAGGAAGCCAAGGACGGCAAGCCCGACCGTGGTGAGACGATCACGGAGCTGGTGCGGACGGCTGGCCCCAGGTGGGAGATCAGCCGCTTCCTCGATCTCAAAGCGGCGCCAGCACTTGCCGATGCAGCCCTCTATCCGAGCCGACGTCCGGTTTGTGTCGGGTTCTCGCAGGATGGTCGTTACATGCTGGTGACGCTCTTTAACGGCGGGCTCGCGGTCGTGGACCTGCAGGCGTGGCATGTTGTGAAAGGTTGGGGCAAGCAGGAGATTGCCGAGAACGGCTGTGGCTTCGCCACGTCGCCAGCGGGGAGGAACTGTACGTCACGGCGGGGAATCAGCAGGCCTCGTGGCTCTATGTGTTCGACGTCAAAAATGCACCGCAGCTCATCGCCAGCCATAACCTGTCAAAGCTCGGCCAGGACGCCCACGGCACCGTGGTCGATGCAACAACGAACACCCTGTGGATCGTGCATCGGGTGAGCAGCAATGCCACGCTCCATCCACTCAATACTATCCGTCAGGAGGACCATCAACCCAGTGTCATTGATTTCGTCGGCAAGACGCCGGATCTCATCGTGCTCTCGCCAGATAACCGTCGGGCCTATGTGACCTTACGTGGTCCCAAACCGGCCCCCACCATTCCCCATGCGACTGTGGGCGACACCCCTGGCATCGGGATCATCGACGTGGTCAATCGGAAGCTGATGACAGTGGTGCAGCTAGGTGAGCAGGGAGCGGCGGATTTTCACGGCATCTTTATCCCAGCCGTACAGCGTTAACACACCAATACTGGCACACAGGAGGTCAGTATGCTACTGAAACAGTATTATCTCGGATGCCTGGCGCACGCCTCGTACCTCATTGCCGACGAGGTGACTGGCACTGCCGTGGTGGTTGACCCGCAGCGGGACATCGACCAGTATCTGACGGACGCTAAAGCGTCCGGATGGCACATTCGCTTTGTGTTCCTGACGCACTTCCACGCCGATTTTCTTGCTGGGCATCTGGAATTGCACGAACGTACGGGGGCGGCCATCTGCCTGGGGGCACGGGCACAGGCTGACTACGCCTTTACCCCCTTCAGGGACGGTGAGATGCTGACGTTCGGG
>Ga0081455_10008608_pt1 | contig 10586 bp, 11 predicted proteins | sample TabmetS3T2R1_FD_70207 | JGI IMG/M metagenome (GOLD analysis project Ga0081455, IMG submission 70207) | Tabebuia heterophylla rhizosphere microbial communities from the University of Puerto Rico - S3T2R1 | ecosystem: Host-associated > Plants > Roots > Rhizosphere ... | reverse complement strand
TCACTCTGAGCATTATTATTCCATTTTTTGCCATCTCCAAATACCATGATAATAGATTATGAGTTGGAAAGGGTTATTTTGAATGTGTATTAAAAAAAATTATGTAAGAGCTTAATATATTATTGTGCAAAATACTGGAAACCTAGACATTCATTTTATTTCGATTTAGTTTTTTGGTAGCTCTACTTTTGGGCGGTTACAGCCTAACTCAATAATTTCTAACAATGCGCCTTAATACATTCCTTAAAAAACCATACTGGAAAGACCTGAATGATAGAATCATACGAGATTCATCGCTATCAAAACGATACTTTTCAGTACGTAGTAGCAACAACAAACAAACACACAGAAGATTATGTAAGGCGAGACGTGGAACGCTTTAACGCTATCATGAGTAACGAAATAAGGTCCCAAGGTATAAGGTATGTTCTTTCAGCAGGCTCGACACAAAAGTCAGCAAATAAGAAAAATATTAAACGTGAGAATGAAAAATTGAAGAGTACAGCAGACGAGGTTAAGATTTTATCACCACTTGAAATAGAATAGATCGTACCCACCAATATGTTTAGATGTTTTTGCATCACAAAGAATGAGAGTAGCCCTAGTTTTTAACATTGACTTATCTACAGGAAGACAAAATCTTATTGATATCCAGATCGGCCAAACTTTTGGCTAGTTGGGATTGTTTGGATTCTATAGATTTATTCTTAATAGCCTCCAATCAGATCACTATATACCTCAAGTTTCAATTAATTGTCCCCTCAGTGTTGTCGATAACATAAGAATCCTCAAAAAAGATATTATTACTAAAAATCAAGTCGTAATAAGATCAGAGTATTTATAATTGCTGGTATAACCCACAATAATATGTTTAAGAATAGCGCTAAACCTCGACTTGTTATTATTTACGGGGTTTTTGCGCTGATATTGGTATCTGGCATACTAGCGAATATCGGTATCGCTGTTGCTTCATCAGCAACGGGTGAGCCCAAAGAACAAGTTACTCTCAGAGCCGTACTTACTGACCTTGCCGGTCAGGACTGGCAGGTTCTATTTCAACCTTCTTTGGAAGAACTGCGGAAGAGACATCCTGATTTAGATATTCATCTAAACTATACTATGTTTCCATATAATATTACCAGAATATCACTCTTGGAATTATTATCTAACAAGAGCACTGGTATCGATTTGGCATCTATCGATCAGATCTGGTTAGGAGAATTTGCTGGAAAGGGCCATTTGACTGACCTAAGTAATATGACCAAAAAGTGGGGAAGGCTATCTGATTTCTATGAAATACATCTAGACGGCATGATATACGATGACAAAATATATGGTATCTGGGCATGGACTGATATAAGGGGTATGTGGTACTGGAAGGACATATTAAATAAATCAAAAGTCGACTCTGATTCATTAAAGACTTGGGATGGATATCTTGCAGGGGCAAAAAAGATTAACAATACAATACAGGCAGCCAAAAAAGGAGGAAATAACACATTGATACAATCCATGCACCTTAATGGTGATGTTGGAACCGCTGTAGATATGTGGTATCCATATCTTTGGATGCTTGGAGGATCAATAGTTGAAAGTAGATCAGGACACCCAACGAAGGGTATTTACTGGTTCCCAGGTTATAATAGCACAGAGGGAGTTCAGGCTCTTGGGTTTATTAAAAGGCAAATTGACATAGGCCTCAAACCACAAACAACACTGGATATTCAGTTTGTCGACAGAAAATTTCCAGTTATGTTATCTGGTTCGTGGATGCCTAGCATATTTCCCGATTGGCAGAGGGTCGCGAAAATGGTGGGATTCTTGCCTGCGTTTCCGGTACCTAATGACAGTATTGAAACTAGTACAATGATGGGCGGATGGGAGTTGAGCATTCCTTCTTCATCTAGACACAAAGATCTGGCGTGGGAGTTAATTACCATAATGTTAGAACCAAAGATACTTGTGCCGTGGTTAGAGAAATACGGATATCTCCCAACGCAAAAGGCTATAGGACAAGGCGATTATTCAACGGAGCTTGAGAAGTCTATCCCATATTATCAAGAAATGATCCCTATGATCGAATTAGGCAGGGGTAGACCCAGCATTCCAGAGTATCCTCAAATTGCTAATCATATAAACGAAGCGATGGATGATGTCTTTTCGGGATCAAAAGACCCAAAACAAGCTCTAGATGATGCTGCGGCAAAATCAGCCACGTCGTTAGGATGGTAGAATCCTCATGTTATATACCTTGACTCTTTCACATCTAAATTATTGGCTTATTAACGGTGGCAATCCCTTTTAGATAGATGTAGATGCTGATTTTAAATTGGCAGAATTATTTGTAACATAGTGCTATGTGAAGGTACGCATAGTTGTTATTACTTTATTTCCGTGTAGACAAGTATACTCTGCATACTGTGCATTTAGTATAGATACGGACGATAACAATTTCCTTTTACTGTGCATCCGGAGAACTCCTAATTGATCACAAATCTGTAAGATAGTTAGTTCTTCCAGAGAAAAAATAAAGAAGAATCCTATTATGCGTCCAAGTTACGTGGGATGCTGATACAGTGAAAGAAGCCGTTACCCAAGCAATGAGATCATTTTGTACTCAAGTATAGTGATCCTAATGTTCTAATTCTTATTAAATAGGCCAGCTACTTAGCTTAAAATCTATGTCCAAGCCAGATCAAAACATTGGTAATTTTCTCATCCAAAGATTGTACGACTATGGCGTACGCCATGTCTTCGGTGTCCCGGGGGATTTTGTCCTTGGATTTTATCAGCAATTGATTCAATCTAATAAACTTAGAGTAATAAACACTTGTGATGAACAAGGTGCCGGATTTGCAGCTGACGCGTATGCCCGTATTAATGGCTTAGGTGTTGTATGCGTAACCTATTGTGTGGGTGGCCTAAAAGTTGTTAACGCTACTGCACAAGCTTTCGCCGAAAAATCCCCCGTTGTAGTTGTGTCAGGTGCTCCGGGGGTAAAGGAACGTAGAAAGAATCCTCTTTTGCACCATAAGGTTAAAGACTTTGATACCCAACAGAAAATCTTTGAACATATCACTGTCGAGTCTGTTGTATTAGAAGATCCAAAAACAGCGGTAGAAAATATTGAAAAGGCATTATCCTCCGCTAGGAGATATAGGAGACCTGTATACATTGAGTTACCGAGAGACACTATCTTATCACCAATACCGATAGATGGTGACCGAGATATCGACTTTCAAATTCCATCTGAGAATTATAAAACAGATACGGATACTCTACAAGAGGCACTAGAAGAAGCAACCTCAATGATAAATTCCTCCAAGCAAGCGGTTATAGTTGCTGGAGTAGAAATACAAAGATTTGGACTCCAGGATGAATTATTACGACTCATTGATAAAACAAATATTCCTGTCGTTACGACAGTGTTAAGCAAATCAACCATAAGTGAAGACCATCCTTGTTTTCTGGGAGTATATGAGGGAGCAATGGGATTTCAGTCGGTTAGGGAATATGTTGAATCCAGTGATTGTTTGATTTTACTTGGTGCCTTAATGACGGATATTAATTTTGGCATTTCACCTACGCCAATAGAGCAATCTAATAGCATATACGTTAGTAGTGAAAAATTATCTATCAAGCATCATAATTTTGAGAACGTCGCTCTGAATGATTTTCTTATGAACCTTATAGACTCGCCCCTGAAAAAAAGAACATTTGAAAATAAAGGAAAACTTGTTGATAAATCAAGAAACGATCCATATTCCACTTACCAGCACGTTGTGGTCAAAAAGAATAAAAAGATAACTGTGAAACATTTGTTTGAACGTCTTAACTTCTCTATAACCAAAAATACAATTATCATAGCGGATGTTGGTGATTCACTATTTGGCGCTCTTGACTTAACTATTCATGGTCATACGGAATTTTTATCTCCTGCTTACTATCTTTCAATGGGATTTGCTATCCCAGCAGCTATTGGAGCTCAACTCGCTAATCCGAAACTTCGGCCGATCGTAATCGTAGGAGATGGTGCCTTTCAGATGACTGGAATGGAAATATCAACTATTACAAGATTTAGTTTAAATCCCATTATTATTGTCCTAAATAACAAGGGTTACGGTACGGAAAGACCTATGCTTGATGGGTCGTTTAACGATATATTGTCCTGGAATTATAGTCAAATTCCAAGAATAATTGATGATGGAAAAGGATTTGACGTAGAAACAGAAGATGAACTCGAAGAGTCACTTTCTGCTGCTGAAACAACCTACTGCAATGAACTCTGCATTTTGGATGTACATTTAGAAGCGCATGATGGGTCGCCTGCATTACAGAGATTAACGGAAGTGTTGGGTAAGAAAGTACAATAGAAAAGAATACTAAGCTATATTTTGTTTTGTACTAGATGACTTTGGAATAAAGGCTTTCGGCGATGAATACCACTTGAATTATCTTTTCTTATTCATTTTTTATAACCTCTTTGTACAGACACCACACGTCTAATCTCCTTTTAGATGTCTTATGAGCGTCATGATAAGTAGTTGGGTCTATAATCTTCCCCTCTACGATATTTATGACGAGTACAATTAAGCAGGGTTACTTACCCATTGCGATCTAGTATATGGACCAAGCTATTAAATCTCAACTCTACTTAATAAGGGAGCCAATTATTCTAATAACACAATGAACGTTAAAGGTTTGCATGATCTTTGCAACCGCATACTCGAGTCTGACAGATCTATAAGGTTTGTAGGGGTGTCGGATAAGATGGGCAATCAGAGTGTTTCTATATATAGAGCAGGACTGACTCCACTACTGACACCGGCGGAAATTGAAATGTATGGAATGCAATCAGTCTTAAGGATGAGTACTAGAAAAGATTATGAAGTAAAACTTGGCAAACCAATATACTCGTTTACATTGTACCAAAAAATAAAAAGGGTAACAATAACGCTTGAAAACGAAGAATATCCTATCCTCCTGGCCTCATTTGACTTGGATGCCGACCATAATAATATCATCACAAATAAGATATTGCCACTTATTAGTGAAATAGGACTATAGATAGGATTGCTGGAGTACTGTTAGTTATCTTTAGATAAGTTAACACGAACGAAGTGTCATATCAAGTCTAACAAAGATTACCCTACTTGCTAGTTCTTGGATTTAAATTGCCAATTTTCATTAGAAAGTAGAGAAGAACGAGATTGTCATTAGTCTAAATTACTGTAATACGGTAACAGTCTACGTAAAGACTGTGAATGGGAGTACTTGATCTTCATGAAGGAGCTATAAGTTCTCCTCTTTATATTGTGATTGTTAGTATATTAAGAAAAGTCTGAATGAAAACTAATGCATGGTCATTTTTTCGGTTGGAACAGCTGGCGAAGTAAATGTGTCATCATCTAACGAAGATGGCACCCGCTGTCATTTCTGTCGATACTGATTTAGGAAATAAACTTGTAACGAGAGGTGATGCCGAATCCCCTAAAGATTGATGCGATGGGGTATCCAGGATATTATTGCAATGTTCGTAAAGATCCTATGAGGAAATGAAGAAATAATTCTAAGGATATGGAAGGATATCAAATTAATTTTTCACTTCATATTTCTGCGATTTACATATATTAACCTGAAGTTGGCTTGCCATTGGAACCATATTTTACTTTTCTTTCCTTGTCTTCTTTTTTCCTATGAATTCGCACTGCAAACAGTAATACACCTAACCCCACTATGACACCGGAAACTGTTGCGTAATTGCTTATCCTATCTGCCATAACCAAGGTCTCGAACATACGTGAATAATACTAAATCTACGATAAAAATATTACCTTCGTTTCGTCTGGAGCAATGGAACAATGTTATAGAATCATCGTAAAATACAACGGCTAGTGGTGACTGTTAAGAAAGTCGTCAGGGTTTGACATTTTTATGTGATTCGCGGAGCTTTCTGAGGAAACCATATACTTCCTTAGAGAGCTAATGACGATAGTACTTCAGAATAACAAATGCATAATTAATCTTCAACTAGAACCCTTTCTAGATAATGTATTCTAGCTGTAATCTAGTCTCAGTTATTTTGCAATAATATAAGCGAAGGTGAAACTATGCAATGAATCACCCTACTTGCTAGAGCTGTTAGCTTCTCAACCGAGATATAATCTGACATAAATAGCTATCTTAATCATGAATCGAAAGATGTTAACGATTGCAGCTATCTTAACTGCAGCCGCGTTGACAGGAATCTTATTAACAGCCCCAATGACGGTTTATGCTGACGAAACTGAAACCAGTACAGACCAATCAGTGAAACAAAAGAACACTGGAAGTGGCGACTCACTCAACTTCAACTGTGGCCAGAATCTGATCAAGGCCGGTGTAGGCGAGCAGGCTTGTGGGCAAGAAGCTGAGGGTATCATTGTATGTACCGTCTGCATTATGGGTGCCCTACAGCCAAATCCCTTGTTCGGTCAAGGACAGTAAGAATAAGCCAAAAACTGCATATCCCGTCGGGAAACAACTTGGGGACGACTAAAATCCACCCTCCTTCTTTTTTATATCTCGGTATAAAAACCGCTAATCGTTCGACCAAGTTCCTTTAGCTTCCGAGATTTTTCAACACTTGAAGCACCCTTTGTTTTAGTAGCGTTAGTTTTCTTTACACCTACAAAGGAAATCCCGGGATAGGAAATCCCTTTAATGACAGCACCAAGCTCGGCCAACTTCTTCTCTCTATAATAGCTGGATGCTGATTTTATGGATACTGTCACTTTCTGTGAATCTTTTCTGCAGTAAGAACATGGCCTTAAATGATCTTGGAAAGACATCTACTATCTTATTCTCCTACTATTAGCTATGTCGTAGTGAAACTTATCGAATGCGTTGCTGTAGGCGTTACAGTCCAAGGCCCATACAATCCTCTTACGTTTGTTGTCATTGTAACTGTGTAGGTAGTACAGGCTGCGAGGTTGGATTTAGGGTCTATCGTAACTATCCTAAAGTTAGTCGCATCCAATGAGGTAGCCCTTGGGACGTCTGGATTAATTGTGATAGCCGAGTTATCGATAGACGGCAGGTGCATTGGCATGGAAAACGTCAAAGTTATTGTCTTGTTAACCGGCACATTAGTAGCAGCATCTGATGGATCTGAAGTAGATATTTCTAACGGTGGTACTCTGGATGCATATCTGTACGCTCTATCAATCGCTATAACTGATGATGCTTTCATTTTATTATTATCATGTTAGAATACAGTAAGCTAACTTAAAAATAAATACATAAAACAGACCGCTCTCTAAAATATGTCAAACATGAAAAGTGCAACACCCATCTAAAATGAGCACGGAGAAGTGCAACTTTTGAACACAAAACGCAACAGGTAGAATGGCGAAGAGATCGAGTATTAGAGTTATCAAGCCAGGGCTTAAGTCAATCAGATCTAGTCACTGTGTTACATGTGGACAAATCAATCATTAGTAGAGATATAGCCTATCGTAGACGTCAAGCTCTGGAAACCTTCAGAAACACATTCATCGAACAATCCCATATGAATATCAAAAAGCGATGAACAGTTTAAACCAAGTAGTAAGAATGTGCCGATCTATTGTCGGTAAAACAGTAGACGAGAAAACTAGGCTTCAGGCTTTGGCCCTCATAAATGACTGCACAAAATATAAAGTAGACCTATCGATTGATGGGATCGTTGTAACAGATGCGATGATCAAATGCGTTAACCAGAAGACAGAACAGCTAATACATTGAAAACGCTAGATAAGATGGAAACAGTTGACACTTAAGAGGGAGCAACAACTAACGGTGTCTTTTGATTCTGATTCCATGATGTTCAGAGTCAAACATTTTAAAAAAATGAGTGAGGTTTATATGGTCTTTTTAGGCGCTAGGATGTGGGTTCTGTTCATGTGTATTTTTCTCAATTTACTTCATCAATCACGTCTATTCCACTCAGATCGAACAAGGGATCGTCGATTATATTATTACCCGTTGTAGCTTCTGCGCCGTCAGCCTCTGTGGCTGCTGCGCCATCAGTCTCTGTAGCTGCTAGGCCGTCATCCGATGTTCCGCCTTCATCAAAATCATTGTAGCCGATAAATTTACAATCCTGTTCCGCGTTTTGGTTAAGAGTATTTCCCCCACTACCATCTTCGCTTTCTAAACTATTACTACATGGATTCGCTTGCGCTTCTTGTACAGAGCTTGGTAGTACTGTTAATCCAGCTGCAAGGATCGTTGCTACGGCTAATCCTGCTGCCATTAAGACAGTTGTTTTCATTGAAAGAGAGTATGAAAGTATACGTATATTTGAACTATGAAGGATATTGCTACTTTTTAGAAGTAGATATATCTAGAGTACTAATCCAGATCAGCTGAAATGCTTATAGTGATTCAAAAAAAATGGGTGAGGTTCGGGTTATTCTTCTTCCTCTTCTATTTCTACAAAGCCACTAAAAACACAATGCGTTTCCACCGTTTCAGTGTTCGAATCAACAGCACACGGATTCGCCTGTGCATTTTGTACCGAGTCTGGAAGTACAGCTAATCCAGCTACTAGGACTGTTGCTGCTGCTAATATGGCTGCCATAAATATTGTAGTTTTTTTCATAAGTACTAAAAGAGAGTATGAAGTATACGTATATTTGAGCTAGGAAGGATATAACTACTTTTTAGAGGTAGAAATAACGAGGATATCAAATCTAGAGAATCAAATATAACAAATGAATATATACAAAGTATCTACTAATCAGGAAGAGAGCAAAAACTGAATGCATTCCTAGTACATTTAGAGTAAAGTAACCGTCAAGGACCCAAAACTGGGCGGCAAGTATCCTGTCATCCTAAATATCAAGAACTCAGCTTCAGAAACGAAGTAAGACTTTTGTTCCTACTGTAACAACCGACTAACACCATTAACACGGGAAGATATGATAGGCGCTCATGTCTGCACTAAATGTACGATTGAATACAGGCCTACACTGCAACAGCCACTTTTAAAAATAATATAGCTGGCAGAACCTATACCTGTAATCACACCAGGAATGATACTCATCTAAGGAACAGTATCACAGTGTTAGATAGTCACTTTCATGCAGAAAAGCCTACCAGAAAAGCGATTTGAAACGCCATACTAGAAGACTAGCTTGTAACCAAATTAATAACATAATTTTGAATTCTATATATGAAACTATACTATAAATCTCCATTTCAAATGGATAGCATAAGTAGGAGAGAAGAAATCCTTACTGAAGCAATAGCTGAGTAACCACTCCTCACTTTTTTCTAAACGAAGCTTTCCAGATATTTCAAGAAAATAAAAAGACATGGTTTAAGAATAACCAACTATACCACTACTAAAGATAGCTAAATAAGTAGACTCGGAGAATAGGCCTGGCAGGTTTTGGTTAGGTTAGCCTTCCATCCATATCCGCCATGAAGGGATATGATATGGTTACTCCCCGAGTCTATCTATTATACATGATAGCGAGATATAAGAGAGCCGCAGGAGACTAAGCTGAATACCGTTGGGATAGAATGGTCACTGAGCTGAGTCTAAGGCTACCCTGCAGCGAAACAGTCAAGTGGTTTAGGTTTGACCCCGTTAGCTAATGTGAAATACCATTTATTAGCAATAATAACATCAGATGCCGCAGGAGACTCGTTGACTGGTGCCGTATAGAAATACATACCTAGTCATGTCGAGTAGAGTCGAGTCATGTCAAGCAGTCGAGTCGAGTCAGTAGTAACGGGAGCTAGCTCTTGTGCTCCTAGTGACATAAGCGATAGTGTTGGATATCAGTCTGGAGAGGGGTGGGGGAGAGAAAGATGATAGCTGCTTTAAGATTTAACTAGCCGTTAACAGATATTATACGTACCACGAATTTAGAGACCCCATGAAGTAGGAGCCTGCACGATTGGCTGGGATTGCGCTCCCGGTACCGGTTGTCCGGTAGCCAAAACCTACTCTACTATAACAATAGCTATAACTTACCGTATTGTTTTCATAACTATAACTTGCTCAAAATTATGGTTTGCGGTTCAATAGGATATTCTGGAAAAATTGACGATATAGGGAATATGTGTTTATTTTTAAAAAGCAAAGGCTTCTCTATTGTTAATAACTCGGTACAGTATGAATATATGAACTATTCTGGTATTACGGATTTTAGGAACAAGGAGAATCTATCCCGTCAAATAGTCAAGCATGACCTAAGATATATTAGAAAAACTGATGTGGTTGTGGTAATAGGGAACGGTCCAAGCTATGGAGCAGCTATTGAAATGTTTGTCGCAAAGATGTCTGGTAAGAAAGTAATACTGTTTGCAAGGGATCCAATACCAACTCCTTGGCCTATTAATTTTTCAGATTATAGAGTAAAGAATGAAGATGCACTAATTGAATTACTTCATAAACTACAAAATAATTAGTCCACAGAGGCTAGAGTATTGTCGAAATTTCAAAATGAATATTGTATTTCAGTCTACAATCTAAGAAAGCAATATAGCAGAAATACCGATTATGTGCTCGATAATATCACGTTTAATGTAAAGAATGGTACAGTTTTTGGATT
>Ga0081455_10008606_pt1 | contig 10586 bp, 18 predicted proteins | sample TabmetS3T2R1_FD_70207 | JGI IMG/M metagenome (GOLD analysis project Ga0081455, IMG submission 70207) | Tabebuia heterophylla rhizosphere microbial communities from the University of Puerto Rico - S3T2R1 | ecosystem: Host-associated > Plants > Roots > Rhizosphere ... | reverse complement strand
CCCCCGACCCCCGCTCCCGACCGCGATCCGGGGGGGGGGGACGGCGGCGAGCCCGGACGGGAGGTTCCGGGCTCGCCGTCCAGGCCCCGGCGGTTGGGCTGCGACGGCCGGGGTACACCGGAGGATTCGGCGTCACGCGCGCCTGTAGCCGGCTAGGGAACGGTTCACCCACTCGGGTCACCGGATCGGGTGGAGGCGGACGTACGCTCAGCAACTCGGAGCGAGGATTCGGGCGGCCGGCCCGAAGCGCCCGCGGAAGTGCGGGCCGGCTGACAGGCCGCGGCGGGGCGCGGCACTCAGGAGACCCACGGTCCCCTGTCGGACGCCTGCCCCGCCGCGGTCCTGCAATCGTGCCCCATCCTGCTCAGGCCCTGTTCGCGGCTCCGGTCGGCCGGGGCTGGCAGGCGCCCGCCGCGTCCACCTGGGGGCACACCGGGATGCCGGGGACGAGCCCGTCGGGGCCGGGCGTGGGGACGGTGGTGACGACCTGCCGGACGACGACCGGGGGCCGGCGGTGCTGGGCGATGAGCGCGGCGGACAGGCAGATGATCGCGACGATGGCGCCGGCGAGCGCCGCGGCGAGGGTGATGGTCAGGCTTGGTCTGGCGGTGGTGGTGTCCATGTCCGGGGTCCCCTCCGGGTGTTGGCGCCGTCAACACGACGGCCTGTGCGAGGTGACCAGACGCGATCGGTTCGCCTTGTTCCGTGCCGTACTGTCCGGTTACGGCGGTACAGGCGGTGGGTGTAGCGGGGTTCGAGTCCCCCTTCCCGCACGAGCAGACGCCCTGGTCAGAGGGCAGGTTACGTTGCCGGCGTTGACAGGCGCAACTGGTCCGGTTGACATACCGCCGGTTAGGACGCTATCCACCGGTGTGGCCAGCATACGGAAACGCAACAGGGCTGACGGCACGACCGTCTACGCGGTGCTGTGGCGCGATGAGGCCGGGCAGCAGCGATCGCTGACTTTCGACAACGCGGGCACCGCCGACCAGGCGCTGCGGCTGCTGGCCGCCACCCACGCGGACCCGTACCAGATCGCCGCTCTGCTCACCGCCACCACACGCACCCGGCGGTCGCTGGCCGAGGCGGTCGAGGTGCACATCACCGAGCTGACCGGGGTGTACGCGAGCACCCGGCACAAGTACCGGCAGATCGCCCGGGACTACATCACGCCCAAGCTCGGGGAGATGCCGGTGGAGGTGGTGGACAAGACCTCGGTCGCCCGGTGGCTGAACGACCTGGAGCGCGCGACCACCAAGGGCGGGGCCCTGGTCTCCGACAAGACGATCAAGAACGTGCACGGGCTGCTGTCCGGGGTCATGGCCACCGCGATCGACAAGGGCTGGTCGCCGGGCCCGAACCCGTGCAGGGGGATGCGGCTGCCGCGCCGGGGCTACGGCGATGAGGAGATGGTGTGCCTCACCCCCGACCAGTGGCGGCGGCTGGCCGGCGAGATCACGCCGCACTGGCGGCCCATGTTCCGGTTCCTGGCGGCGACCGGCGTCCGGTGGGGTGAGGCGGTCGGGCTGACGGTGGGCCACCTGGAGTTGCGCGCGGACATCCCGTGCGTGCGGATCAACCAGGCGGACCGGCGGGAGCCGACCGGCCGCGAGTTGGGTCCGACGAAGACCCGGCGAGGTCGTCGCCGCGTGTCGCTGCCGGCCTCCGCTGTTGAGATGCTGGCGCCGCTGGTGGAGGGCCGGGTCCGGTCCGAGCGGCTGTTCCTGTCGCCGCGGGGCCTGCCCGCGCACAGCGGCCTGTACCACCGGGTGTGGATGCCGGCGGTCGCCCGGGCACAGGACGCCACCCGGCACGGCGACCACGCCCTGGGTGTGTCTCCGCGGATCCACGACCTGCGGCACTCGCACGCGAGTTGGCTGATCGCGGCGGGGATAGACCTGCTGACGGTGTCCCGGCGCTTGGGGCATGAGTCGATCCAAACGACAGCGTCGGTGTATGGGCATCTCCTGCCAGACCAGATGCAGCGTGCCGCTGCGGCGGCCGAGGCGGCGTACGCCTACCTCACTGGCGAATAGGCGGCAAGCGGCGGGTTCGTCGGCCGAGACCGCCGCGTGTGTCGCACGAGATGACTGATGAGCTGCTGGCATACCTCGAACTCGGCGGCCAGCGCCCGTTGGGAGATGTCACCGCGGGCGTAGCGCTGGCGAATCTCGACCACCTGAACGTCGGTCAGCTTGTGCTGCGAACGGCGTTCCCCGTTGCTGGTGCGGTGACGCGCCACCGCGTCGGAAGCGTTGTCGCGACGGGTCCCCAGCACTAGATGTTCTGGATTCACGCATACCGGATTGTCGCAGCGGTGACGAACAATCTGGCCGTGGGGCAATGCGCCGATCCACGCTTGGTACGCCGCGCGGTGAGCCAACATCGGGCGGCTGCCGCCGGTCGCGAGTTGCCCGTACCCCTTGTTGCTGCGGTCGCCTCGCCATTCCCAGCAACCATAGGGTCGCTCGTCCCAGCCGTGGTGGCGAAGCCGTTCGTCGAGGGTGGACCCTGCCGGGACCATCTTCCGCGGGCGGTCTTCCAGCCGGCCGGCGAGGTGTGCGCGCTGGTAGTGAAACTTGCACCAGCTGCGGCCGTAGTGGCGGCGTTCGCAGCCGTCCTCGACGCAGGTACGCATGACGCCCTGAGTCTAGGTGACGGGCATCTGCTGGACGACCAAGAGCGACGCGCGGCGGAGGCCGCGGAACGGGCGCTCGGCGCGTAACCCGTTCGGGCACACCTGACCGGCGGCCGGTACCGGCCTGGTGGCGGTGCGTGATGATGTGCCCCGAGCTTGAGGGGGGCGCCAGCCATGGGTCTACGGAAGACCGAGCAGGAGAAGCAAGCAGAAGCGTTCGAGCGGTCGTTGGCCGGGCAGGCGCGGCTTGCGTACCAACATGGCGACATGTTCTTCCAGGTGCAGATCCCGCATGCGGAGGTCAGGCGACGGGTCTTCGTGGCCTCTGGGAGCGCCGAGAGGCTGGCTGGATCGAGCGCTGGGGAGCTGGGTGCGATCGAGGCCGAAGGTTGGCGCTTGGAGCACGCCAACTTCGTGTACGTGATGACCGGCCAAACGAGCGCCGACAGGACCGGGTTCACCGGCCAGTCAACTGCCGTGAACGGCCGGGTCGACGGGGTCTACCTGTTCCGGCGACGTCCCGCGCCACACCCGCAGTCTGGCTGATCCACACCAAGCTGGTGCGGCCCGTCCGGTGCAGGTGCCGGACGGGCCGTACTGCTCTACCGCCGGTTGCTCTACGCGCTTCCTATCGCGTGCGCCTTCGCGGCCTGGTACTCCGCATCGCTCAACGCGCCCTGAGCATGCAGGGCCGCCAACTGCGTCAGCCGGTCGCCGAGACCGGCGGCCGGGGCGGCGGTGGGTGCTGGCGTACCGATGACCTGCTCAACAGTGGCCCGGACGGCGTCGAACTCGGGTTGATGCTTGCGGGTGAACACGACCGCGTACTCGTCCTTGGTCGCGTCCTGCAAGCCACCGCGGAGTGATGGGGCGCCGGGGATGGTGAAGCGGATGAAGCCGTTCGCCAGCGGGCCGGCGGGCCGCATCTGCACCGCGGTGATCTGGCGGATCGGTATGCGGTGGTCGCCCTTGGAGTGGCCGAGTCGACCGAGACCTTTCCGTGCGATCGTCACCCAGCCGCTGTCGGTATCGACGGTGACCTGCCCGTTGACGCCCTTCGCGTAGATGGACATCGTTCCCCCCTCCGGTCGGTGCCCTCAGAGCATGCCGCACCGGTGGCCGAATCGGGCGGGGTTGGGTGACCCGTTCGGGGGATGCTGCCGGGTGATGTGCCATGACCCGCTCGGTGCCTCGATTGGCCGAGCGGGTCATGGCTGTTCTATCGCCCCAAGCTCCCGACAAGCCCCGCGATCTGGGCACTGCTGATTCGCCCCGGCCGCTGAACATCCACATGCAGGGATACGAGATCGCCAGCGGCGGTGCGGTCGATGGTTGCCAGCCAGGACAAGGACTCGGCTCGGACAGGTCGTACATCGTGGACGTCGTGCACGGATGATCCCCCTCCGATCACCACGTCCCCTGTCGGCGATCAGGAAGCTACGCGTGCAGGTGACCGGGATTCAGCGCGTTTTGGCGGGATGACACGAAATGGCTAGGTAGCTAGTCGTCCGATGCAGCCATCCGGCGGATCACCTGGTCGACGGCTGCGCGATCTTCTTCGCTCAACGTCCAGTACTCGTCGGGAGGGCCGTGTACCTCCCGAGTGCCGCCCTGCGGCTGGGGGAAGGTCGCCAGCAGCGTGTCCCCGGAGAGGATCTTGTCGGCGGCCAGCGTAGGCCAGCCGAGCGCGCGTTCGATGCGTCGCAGCGTCTTCGGCGCGACCGCCTGGCCGTGCGTCAGTGCGAGGTACGTCTTGTTGGTGATACCGGCGGCGCGCAGAAACGCGGACTGGGTCTCGTATTGAGACGCCACCGCCTTGCTGAACGCGGCGGCCAGGCTCGCCCAGTCGTCGCTCACACGGCAAGCGTGTCTAGGAACACTTAGGAAGTCAAGGAAAGGTCGAGGCTTTCGCCCCCTTTGGGATCGGCCAATCAGCCGAACGACACAAGGCGTGTGCACAGGCAACCACGAACGTCTAAATCTTCCTGCACTTTCCCTTGCTTCCTAGACCTTCCTGCACCTATGGTCGTCTCATGGCAGACGGACCTTGGTATGACGGCGCTGAGCAGCGACGCCGGCGCCGCGCTGCGGGCCTGAGCCTCACTGAACTCGCGGCCTCGGCAGCCTCCTCCCTCACCCACCTGTCACTGATCGAGTCCGGTAAGCCGCAACAGGCCCCCCGGCAGCCATCGCCGCGGGTCGCCAAACGCGTCGCTGACGCTCTGGGCTGCACCGTCGAGGACCTGATGCTCGGTCGTCCGGAATCCCAGGACACCACCCAGGCAGTCGGTGCCTGATGGACGCCGAGCGGGATTACACCCCGGCTGAGGTCGCCGCCTTGCTGCGCACCAGCGAGTGGTGGGTACGGGAGCAGACCCGGCGCATGCGGGTGCCGCACCAGCGGTACGGCCGCGGCCGGATCGCGTTCACCGCCGCGCAGGTCGAGGCGCTGCGCGCGTTGGCGGCAGTCCCGGCCGCCGACCCGGCGGGGCAGCAGTTGCCGGCACTGGCCCTGGTCGAGCTGGGGGCAACCGCCCGGTCGCGGGCAGCGCACCGCCGAGCAAGGGTCCGCGCGGCCAACACGACGTAGTGAACGGCCCCCGGCCCGGCATGCACCCGGGGCGGGGGCCAGCACCCGAGCACCACAACTTCTCGGAAGGAGCAACTCGGATGTACCTCATCGTACTGGCAGGACTGGCGGTGGCGACGGCCGCCGTGGTGTGGGCGGGTGTGTGGCTGCGGCGGTCGACCGAGCAGATCACCACCTCGCACGAGGCGGACCTGGCCTCGGTCGCCGCGTCGTACGAGACGGCGCTGGCCGCGTTGCAGCGCGCCTTGGTGGAGCAGCGGGAGCGGCACGCCGCGCAGTTGCGGGAGACGGCGGTGGCGGCGCGGGAGGCGGCTGAGGCGTCGTTCCGGCGTGGCGCTGGGCAGGCGCTGGGTCTGTTCGGGAAGGACAAGGAGCCGGAGGACCCGTCGCCGACGACCGATCCGACGACGATGCCGAAGCAACACCCGGCGGACTGCCGGTGTGGGAAGTGCCGGACGAAGCTGTCCGCCGCCCCCTGCCCGCGGGTGGAGTGCAACTGCGGCCGCCGCGGCTGCACCGGCTGCCAGGCGGTGACGCTGGGGAACGAACTCGGGGTGTGGGCGAACCTGTCCACCGACCCGCAGTTCGCGCTGGTGCACGACCTGCTGCTGGACCGGCCAGCGCCGGCCAGCCTGCGTGAGCGGACCTCCTGGTGACCGCCCCGGACCGCGCCGGCTACATCGCCGGCACGACGACGACGCTCGCGACGTACACGGCAGGTGGGCGGCCTGGCTGGGACAAGCGGTTCTGGATGCGCGTGGACCGTGGCCCTGCTTGCTGGACGTGGACCGGCGCGATGACCGGTTCAGGCTACGGACAGACAACGATCGGTGGCCGTCGTCGGCTGGCGCACCGCCTCTCCTGGCTCATGCATCGCGGGCCGATTCCCGCAGGCATGCACCTAGACCACCTGTGTCGGAACCAGCGGTGCGTCAACCCTGAGCACCTGGAGGTCGTGACCAGCCGCGAGAACACGCTGCGCGGGACCAACCAGGTCGCGCGGCTCGCGGTAGCCACGGTGTGCATCGCCGGCCATCCGTTCGACGAGGCCAACACGTACCTCTACCGCGGCGGCCGGCTGTGCAAGGAGTGCCGGCGTGCGCGCTGCCGCGACTACCAGCGCCGCCGGCGCATCGCCCAGAGGAGCGCGGCATGACGGACAGAAGTGCTTACGTGGCCGGTCTGCGCGCCCTGGCGGACCTGCTGGAACAGAACCCCGAGGCGGAGCTGCCGTACTACGGCCGCCGTGACCGCGCCCCCATGCCGGTGTTCGCCCACACCGCTGCCCAGGTGACCCTGTACACGCTGGCGCTGACCGGCCGCACCGAGACCATCACCGGGAGGGACGGCAGGGCGTACCGGTACGAACTGACCGGCCAACTCGGCGGCACGACGTTGCGGCTCATGGTGTACGCGCGTCCGGACGTCGCCTGCGCGCAGACAGGCGACCCGGGGGTCTGGCGTACGCCGCTGGGTGAGCGGGTCGGGGTCGACGCGGTCACCGAGACCGTTCCGGCCGGGGGTGCCCGGTGACCGCGCCCACGATCACACGCGGGCAGCAGCGCTTCATCGCCGCCACCTCGACGGCGCTGGCCGCTGAGCTGCTGGTGGACCAGGCGCAGACCGACCAGCTCATCGACGGACTGGACGCGGCGGTGGTCCGGGCCGGGATCGCCGCCGCGCTCGAAGAGCGCACCCGCACGGTGACCCCGCGCCGGCTGGACCTGTGCCGAGTATTGCGCAAGCGCGCGTTGGAGGCGTTGGCGGAGCTGCGGCACCGGTGGCAGCCGCACGAGGTCGCGACGCTCCTGCGGGCCGTCGCCGTCGACGGGCACCCGACGGCGGCGTGGACGCTGCTGGTCGAGTCCGTCGAAATGATCGTCGGGATCGAGGACGGCAGCATCGACGCGGTCGCGGTGTTGGGGCCGCGGGTGCCGGGGAGCGTGCAGGACAAGCGCCAGCTGCTGGTCTGCGACGCCGAGGGGGACGCGGCGGCGGCGCTGGCGCAGATGCTCGGCGCCACTCCGCAGCAGGCTCGGGTGTCGGCGTGAACGCGCGGCGGCGGGAGATGGCTCTCGCGGTGACGTGGCACTGGGGGCGCCACCGCTGCCTGGACCGGCCGACTGCGGTGGCGGTGACGCTGCTGCTGTTGCAGCGCCACTCCGGTGTGGACACGGCGGAGACCGTGGCGGCGCTGGCCGCCACGCCCGGCTGGACGGCCGAGGGTTGTGCGGCCGAGTTCCGCGAGATCGCCGCCGAAATCACCCTTCAGGGCGAGATCACGACGCAGACCGGGCTGGTGCTCCCGTGACCGGGCAGCACCGCGCCACCGAGCAGGCTGTCGCCGAGGGCGACCTGGTGCGGCTGGTCGTGGAGGGCGCATGGGTCCCGGCCCTGGACGGCCGCGGCGGGAAGGTGGTCGTGGTGGACCGGGAGGGCCGGCGTTCGTCGTTGGCCCGGGTCACCGGGTCGGGTGTGGACGCGGGGTCGCTGACCCGGCTGGACGACGCCCCGGCCGTGGGACCGGCGTCGGCGGGTAACACCCTCCCGCCCGCTGACGCCGCCGACCCGCGCCGCGGGGACATGCGGACCGCGCTGCTGATGCTGCACGACATCCGTGCCCTCCTGGACCGGATCGTCCCGGACGGCCCCGACCCGGCGGTGCGGCTCGCGGAGGCGGTGCGGGCGCTGGTCCGCGCCGAGCGTGACCGGGTGCTCCTCGGGTCGATGCACGCCTTGGAGGACACCGCGGCCGGTGTGGGCCGGGTCACCGCGGACGACGCCCGCGTTGTGGTGCGGCTACTCGCCGACATCGACCAGGCCGTCGCCTCGTCCCTTGATGTGGGGTCGGCGGGTCAACCCGCCGTCATCGTTCACGGGAAGGACGACCACGACGCCACGGCGATACCGGCTGAGTCGTACCTGCCCGCCGACCCCGCCCCACCTGCGCTGGCCGACGCCAAGCGCGCCCTGCCGGGCATCCCGGCCGGCCCGGTCCGGGTCGAGGTCGACGGCTACTGGCTGCCGCGGCTAGGCGGCACCGGCCTGGTCCTGGCGGTCGAGGGCGGCCCCGTCCAGCAGGCGCTGCTACAGGTCCGCGCCGCCGGGGTACGCGCCGGTGTGGTGCAGGCGCTGTCCACTCCAGACAGTGCCCGCGTCCGGCCCGCGCCCGAGTGCGGCGCCCGGTCGCCGTCGGAGCTGTACCTGTGCTCGCGGCGGGCGGGTCACGAAGGTGACCACCACGTCACCGACCACGGATACGAAATGGCCCGCTGGCCGTCCACATCGGACGGTGCGTGATGGCGCTGGAGAGGTACCGCCCAGGCTGGAACCGGATGTGGACCAAGGTCGGCGGCGGCTTCCACCAGCGCATGAGCCGGGACCGCGCCTGGGTTGAGCTGCGGTGCCCGAAGAGGCACCTGGGCATGTTCCGGGCCGAGAACGCCGACGGCCAGAACCGGTTCATGCAGAACCACGCCCACGCCCACGCATGGCTCGCGGTCGTGGCGGTCACCGCGTTCCTCCTCCAGCCGATCGCCGACCACGCACCGGTCGGCGGTTCCGCGGCCGCGCAGGGCACGCCGGTGAGCGTGCCGGACTACCCGGCCCGACCGATCGTGGACGACTACCCGTACCGGCGCGGCAGCGCCTACCAACGCCAGTGCGGCCCGTTCGCCTTGTGGCGCATCGACTCCAACCGGCACCTGCGCGCGGGGACGGTCGAGAACATGCTGGTGTCGACGGGCGCGTACCCGCTGCACTCCCCGGGCGCCGCCGACATCGACGACGCGGCCCGCCGGCTCGGGTACCGCGTCGACCTGACGCCGTCGGTCGGGTCGGTTGGGGTGATGGAACGCGGCTACCGGGGCGTCAGTACGAGGACCGGGCACGCGTTCTACGTGGCGCGCGTCGACGTCGCCCGGCGGCGGGTGCTGGCCGAGGACTACAACGGCACCCGGCCGTTGGCGTACGCCGCGCGCTGGGTCCCTTGGACGTACGCCTCTGCGTATGTGCACCTGGTCGGCCGCCCCCGGCCACACTCAACCTTCGGCGGTGCGTCGTGATCGGCACCGTCGCCGGCCAGTTGGCCACCGCCGAGACCGCGATCCTGGCGGCGACCGTGGCGCACCCTGAGCGGCGCGGCGCCCTGCTGGTCGACGCTCGCACCCCGGTGATTGAGGCACACCGCCGCGACCTGCCGTGGATCGAGGGCGACTGGACCGGCCGGGTGTCGGCGCGGCGGCTGATCCACGCCGCCCGCCTGGCGATCGCCTCCGGCGACCCGGAGACCGCGGTCGAGTACGTCGAGGCCATCCGAAGGCGGTGGGCCCGGTGAACGCCGACCTGCTGCCGTGGCTGCCGGTACCGGAGGGCATGTGCCACTCCTGCCGCAAGCCGACCGTGACCCGCGGCATGCACTGCTCAAGCCCGCACTGCCCGTGGTGTGCCACCTGCGGCGCCCGGAACCGAGACGCCGCCCAGAACCGCGGCGCCGCGACACCGCCGACCGTCGAGGGAGGTACCGCCGATGCCTGAGTCCACCTCGATGTGGCCGGTCCGCCGCAACGGCCGGACCGTCCTCGTCTCCCGCGCGGCCGTCGACGACATGCCGACGTGGGAGCTGGCCGTCCGCAGGAGCACCACCCGCAACGACGACGCGGTACCGGCCGTGGTCGTCGCCGACCTGCTGGATGCCGACGTCAAGACGGCCCGAGTGCGCGGTGACCACACCGCGCCAGGGCGAGAGGAGTACTGGCCGAAAACGCCGAGTGGGCAGCCGGTTCCAGCGAAGAAGTTGACCGCCTACGAGCGGTCGGTGATCGCCGCGAACGGTGACGAGAGCCGCGTGTACCAGCCGCCCAAGGGCGGCAAGCCGGTGGTCTTCAAGAACAAGAAGGCGCTGGCGAAATGGAAGCAAGCCAAGGGGATCCAATGATGTTGCTGGCGAAGTGCGACATGTCCGAGGCGCTGGCCGTCTACGAGGCGCGGCGGGCGGAGTGGCGGGCGGCCGTGCAGCAACTGCGCCGGTACGCCGACCTGCCCGAGGGCACGGTGGAGTTCGACCGGGCCGACGCTGCGGCCGTGGTGGCCTGGATCGAGGCGCAGGACCAGACCGCTGACCGGCTGGTCGACGCTGCGGCGAAGGCCCCGCGGGCGCTGGCCGGGCAGGTGCTGGCGCTGCTGCGGGGTCGTGGCCGGGACGAGGTCACCGACGTGTTGTGGACGCTGCACGCCCGCGCCCGCGACGGCGGCTCCCTGCCCGCCGCGGACCTGCGCGTGTTGGTGGCGCAGTTGGAGGAGGTCGCCGAGCTGTGCGAGGCGCAGCTCGGCGGGGGGGGGGGGGGGGGGGGGGGGGCC
>Ga0081455_10008605_pt1 | contig 10589 bp, 7 predicted proteins | sample TabmetS3T2R1_FD_70207 | JGI IMG/M metagenome (GOLD analysis project Ga0081455, IMG submission 70207) | Tabebuia heterophylla rhizosphere microbial communities from the University of Puerto Rico - S3T2R1 | ecosystem: Host-associated > Plants > Roots > Rhizosphere ... | reverse complement strand
GCTCGTTCAACGGCTCGCGTTCCAGGAGTTCTGCGGTTCCCACCACGCCGTTCATGGGCGTGCGCATTTCGTGGCTCATGGTGGCAAGGAAAGTCGACTTCGCCTGGTTTGCGGCCTCCGCCTCTTCGCGCGCGCGTTCCGACTCCGCGCGCGCCATCTCGAGCTTCTCCTCCTGCTCGACGATGTCAGTGAGGTCACGATGGATGGTGAGCACGCGGCCGTCCGAAAGACGTCGATAGGTGACCTCGACGGTGCGGCCGGTCACGGTGCGCCGGCGTTCGGGCGGTTGGTCGCCGGCGTCGAAGCGGGCGATGCGTGTGGCGATCCAGCCTTCGATGCCGCCCGGCAATTGGTCGACGGGGCCATAGTCGCCGCGCTGGGCGCGATAGCGGATGATGTCGGCGAAGGTGGGCAGCGTGGCCATGAAGGCATTCGACATATTGTGCAGTCGAGCCATCGCGGGGTTCTGGTAGACCCACCGGCCATCCTGCTCGTAAAGCAGCACGCCGTCGCTCATGTTGTCGAACACTGCCTCCAGCACGGCGCGCGCCTGCTGAAGCTTCTCCTCGCGCTCGACGATGTCGGTGAGGTCGCGATGGATGGTGAGCACGCGGCCATCGGGAAGACGTCGAAAGGTGATTTCTACGGTTCGACCGGAAAATGTTCTGCGGCGCTGCGGCGGCTGGTCGGCGGCCACGAAGCGCGCGAGACGCTTGGCCACCCAATCTTCCAGGCCCTTCGGCGACTGGTCGACCGGACCGTAATCGCCACGTTTGGCACGGAACCGCATCAGGTCGGCCAGCGTCGGCGATGTGGCCATCAGCTCGTCCGGTAGCTGATGCAGGGCGATGATAGCGGCGTTTTGATAGACCCACTGCGTCTCCGGCTCGTAGAGCATGACGCCATCGCTCATATTGTCGAACATCGCCTGCAACGCAGCGCGGGCCTGCATTGCCTCCTTCTCCCGGCTGGCATGAAGCCTGGCGAGCTCCTCATGAGCGATCGCCAGCATCACCTGCTTGCGCTGCTGACGATGCGCCACGGTGTTCTGCAACAGCAAGGCCACCAGATAGACGCCTATGCCGATCGCCGTTGGCTTGGTGAGCGACTCGCCGACCCAGACCATTGTCGTCGCGGTCGGCAGGAGATCGAGGCAAACGAGCAGCGCATAGCCGATCGGTTCGTAGGTTCGGCCGGGCGGCACTGCCGCTACCACGAGCAGAATGGCGGCGGCGAGCATGCGCGATTCTGCCGGCGGCTCCGGGAGGAGCAACAGGCCGGCGACGCCATAGGCCACGCCGGTCAGGCCGACGAGGATGGTATGGCGCAGGCGCCAGCTTTTGATTTCATGTCTGTCGGGGTTGCGGTGATACGCGTGTGCCACCCACAACAGGCCGGCCATCGAGAAAATATGAATCGCGGCGGGAATGGCCAGCGACCACCACGGAACGGTGCCGCCACGGATCATCCAGAAGAGCGGCCAGATCGCCAGCGCCAGCAGCCGCAGACTGTTGCCCGCCATCGACCCCTCGACCATCGCATGCTCGATGCGCGCGTCGTCGGGCGGGACCAGGACTTCCGGAGCGGATGACGAAGCGGTGGCTGTCACATCAATATCGTCCACATGTGCTGTTTCCCGCTGGTAACGCGAGCGGCGAAAAATGTTTCGTAGGTTTCGCTGGCCGGTCGTCGCGGCGAGAACGTTGTGCAACACGCGAAACCAATTCGCAGTACGCCGCAATGACTGAGAAACGATCCGGTCCCTAGGCTCCCCGTCATCGAATGCATGACCGCGTGTTTCAGCGGTCTACCGTGACGGAGGGCAAGGATGGTCGTTCGCCTGCTCATGCATCCCCTGGCCGAAGACGTCTTCGTCTTCTTGAGCCTTGGTTTGATCCTGCTGAGCGCCGGCTTGATCGGCTCGGTGTGGTGGGGACTCCCGTCGGGCGACGTTCCTTCTGCCGCATCACATCGGCCGAGCATCTCCAGTCTGTCGCCCGTGTCGCCGGCCTCGGCGCCCGCCGGCGGTCTCGCCCTCGCCTGCAGTCAGTATTCGGGTTTCAGCGCAGGAGCCATAGCGATCAACTGTAAACGCTAGACGCAACCACCATACAGCGTCGGTTCACATACCCCCCGACGCTCACGACCGGCATTATTCTGCCGCTCGTGCTCGGACGGTGCCCCTTCCCGGGCGCCGTCCGAGGTGCTTGAGGTCGGCCCCATGGGACGGCAGGATGAGAAGTATGGCCGTCCGCCCCAAAGATTCACGCCCACATGTCATTGTCGTGGAGGATGAGCAGTTCCAACGTGAAACTCTCGTCGACTTCCTTGACGAGAATGGCTTTCGTCCGTCCGGCGTCGATTCGGGAGCCGCTCTGCGGAAATTAGTTGAAAAGGATCCTCCCGCCCTGGTGCTGCTCGATCTGCGGCTGCCGGGCAGCGAGGACGGATTCGCACTGGCCCGGTTCCTGCGCGAGCGCAGCCGGCGGATGGGCATCATCATGCTCACCGCCGCCAGCGATACCGTGGACCAGGTCGTAGGCCTGGAGACAGGCGCCGACGACTATATCGCCAAGCCTTACGAATCGCGGGCACTGCTCGCGCGCATGAAAGCGGTGCTGCGTCGCGCGGGCGGCGCGGAGGCAGCGACCCCCGGAGCGCGCGTGCGCATGGGCAAGTGCCTGCTCGACTTGCGGACCCGGCGCATGACCGCCCTGTCGGGCGAGGATGTGCCGTTGCGCGCGGGCGAGTTCGAGCTCCTGAAACTGTTTGCCGAGAATCCCAACCGGCCACTCAGTCGCGACTGGTTGCTCGAGACCACGAGCCATCGCGAGATGGAGGCGTTCGACCGCGCCATCGACATCCGCATCCTGCGTATCAGGCGAAAGATCGAGGCCGATCCGGCGCGGCCCACCTCCATCCGCACCGTGCGTGGCGCCGGCTACATGTTCGTGCCGCCCGAGGACTGACGCCGCATCGTCCTGGCACACTCGTGCGGGAACCTCGCGCCGCGCCCGACGTTGAAACCGGCGGCGGCCGCATCATGCGTTCGTCCGCAGATTTCGGGGGCCGGACGCATGTCGAGCGAAACACTGCACGAAGATCCGGAGAAGCTGGGCAGCGAGGTCATCGACGCGCATCGCGCCATCGTCTCCGTGATGGAAGAGCTGGAGGCGGTCGACTGGTACAACCAGCGCGCCCAAGCCACCACGGATCCGGAATTGCGGGCCATCCTCGAGCACAATCGCGACGAGGAGAAGGAGCACGCCTCGATGGTGCTGGAATGGCTGCGGCGCAACGATCCGATCCTGGCCGGGCACTTCAAGACCTACCTGTTCACCGAAGGATCGATCACCGGGATAGAAACCGTAGCTGAGCACGGCGGCGGAGCCGACGCGTCTTCGGCCACGAGCGATGGCGGCAGCCTCGGCATCGGCAGCCTGAAAAAGGTCGGCGGCCAATGAACCATCTCTTCCGCGAAAAAGCGCCCATCACCCCCGCCGGCTGGGCGGAGATCGAGAAGGAGGCCAAGCGCACCCTTCGCACCCTGCTCGCCGCGCGCCGCGTCGTCGACTTCCGCGGGCCGCTGGGCTGGGAATCGTCTGACGTCGAACTGGGTCGGGCCGATCCCATTGCCGCGCCGAACGGCGCTCGGGAAGTCCAGGCGCGCCTGCGGCGCATCCAGCCGCTGGTCGAGCTGCGCATTCCGTTCGAGATGACGCGTGCCGAGCTCGACGCGATCGATCGCGGCGCCCGCGATCCCGACCTCGACGCCGTCACCGCGGCGGCGCGCGAGATCGCGATTGCGGAGGATCGCGCCATCTTCCACGGCTATGAGGCCGCGCACATCACCGGCATCTGCCAGGCAGCGGCCGACTACACCGTGCCGCTGGGCGCCAGCCACAACGACTATCCCGGCGCGGTGGCGTCGGCGACGATGAAGTTGCGCGACAACGGCGTCGAAGGGCCGTTCGCGGTGATACTGAACGAGCAGCTCTACAAGGATCTCGCGGCCCGTACCGAGGGCGGCTACCCGATGCTGACCCACGTCAAGCGCCTGGTCGATGGCGACATCGTTCCGGCGCCCGGGCTGGAAGGCGGCCTTGTCCTCTCCCTGCGCGGCGGTGATTTCGAGCTCTCGGTCGGCCAGGATTTCTCGATCGGGTATTTGGAGCACACGACGGAAGTCGTGCGGCTCTATCTCGAGGAGAGCTTCACCTTCCTGGTCCTCACCGACCAGGCCGCGGCGCCGCTCTCGGCACGCGCCCGAAAATAGTTCCTCAACGTTGCGGGCGCACGTCGCGCGCCGTCCTGGCGGCTTGGGCGAGACGTAGGCAGAGGCGACGAGCGATCGCCTCGTCCGGCAGACCGGTGCTCTTGCACTCGATCTCCGCCTTCAGGATTTCCGACAAGGCATGGCTGAGACGGGGCAGCGGCCAGGTCCGCATATGCCGCTCGAACCGCTGCCGCACCGGCCCGCCGCGCGGCAGGCCTCGGGCCTTGAACATCGCCCCTTCGAAGTTCCCGCCTTTGGCATGGCTTGCGACGAGATGGAGCTGGTCGACGTGGCGCTGCAGGGAGCGCACAAGCTGGACGGGATTGCCGCCCTCGGCGAACACCCGGTCGAGCGCGCGGTCGAGCGCCGTCAGCTCGCCGTCGAAGGTGGCCGCAATCACATTGTCGATGCCGACTGCGGCCGTGTCGCCCAGCACGGCGATCGCGTCGTCGAGCGTGATCGTCTTGCTGCCATCGCCCGTCTTGTAGAGCAGGAGCTTGTCGATCTCGCTCCGGGTCTGGCCGCGGTCGCCGCCCAGCCGTTCGACGATCCAGTCGAGCGCATCGGCCTCGACGGCGAGGCCGGCGGCGCGCGCCGAGCCTTCGACCAGCCCCTCGAGCGCCTCGCTCGTATCCATGTAGCAAGGCAAAGCCGCGAGGCAGGCCTCGGTCTCGGCCAGCGTTCGCAGCTGCGAGCGCGGCGTGAGGTTGCCGGCCTCGAGCACGATCAGCGCATCGCCCGCTCCTGCCGAGACGAGATTCTCCAAGGCCTTCACCGCTTCCTCGCCGGCGGGCCGCACGCGGATCACGCGCCGGCCGCCCATCAGGGACATTGCCGAGAACTCGTCGGCCAGCCGCGCCGGATCGGCCTTCAGCGCATCACCCGCGATGTCGACTACGCGAAACGGATCCTTGAGATCGGCGCACACCGTCTTGGCGAGCAGCGCCGCCCGCTCCGCCACCAGCCCGTCGTCGTTGCCATAAACGACGACGCCGCGAATCGCAGGATTCGGCTTCTTGAGGAACGCTTCAACCTGCCGGGGCTCGATTTTCATGGCCGCTTCTATAGCATGCGGTTTCCCGCTAATGACTCGTGCAAACAATTTCCGGCAACGAGGCCTGCATCATGTTCGCCAAGACGAGCGTACAGGAATTCTTTCCAACCCCGGTCTGGATGGTCGATCTGGAACCGAAAGTTGCCGAGACCCTGAACCGTCAGGTACTCGCCGATCTTGAAAGCCTGACATCGCCGCGGCCACCGCTGCCGCATGCCGGTGCGTCCTGGCAGACCGATGCCGACATGCACGTCCGCCCGGAATTCGCCGAGCTCACGTCGCTGCTGCGCAAGGCGGTGAAGGCCGCGCTGGATTTTCTCCAGATCGACTATCGCGATTTCTCGATCACGGGCTGCTGGGCCAATTTCAATCCGACCGGCGGGCTCAACAGCAGCCACACTCACCCCAATAACTACCTGAGCGGTGTCTACTACGTGCAGACGCCGTCGGGCGCCGACACGATCGATTTCTTCGATCCCCGGCCTGCCGCGGTTGCCTGGATGCCACGGACCCGGCAGCTCAATCGTTTCAATGGCAATCGCATGACGGTGAAGGTTCATCCTGGCCGTCTGGTCATCTTTCCCGCCTGGCTGTCGCACAGCGTGCCGGTGAACCATACGGTGCAGGAACGCGTGAGCATCGCCTTCAATGCGATGTTCAACGAATTCGGGGAGACGATGAGCAACACCTTGTGGAAGGGCACTCTGCCGTTTCGCAAGCCGCGGGCCGAGTCCCGCTCGGCGGATCAGTCCGCGACGTTGATCAACCGGCTGGGGACAGGGATCACGCGCGTCTGCCTTCCAGTCATCGCTTCCTGCACATTGGTGTTGGCCAAGGTGGCTGAGGTGCTTTCTTCTTTCGAGGCCTTCACCGCCTGAATTCTCTTCACTCGACGTCGAGGGCGTGGGGAGAAGCGCCGCTCTGATGACGCGCATGCATCATGCGGTAGGCCTGTTCGAGATGACGTGTAAAGCGGGTGGCGTCGAAAAGCGGCGATTCTGAATGCTGCCGTCCCAGCCGCTCGCGAAGGTTGCCAAGCAGCGAGGGTGTCCTCGCAAGTTCCAGGGCCAGCGCCTCGTATTGACTATGACTCGTCGCAATCAGCTCGGGCAGCCCGACGGCGTGCAGCAGGCTCGCCCCCACTCGCGAGGCAAAGGTGTCGCCGCAGAGTGTGACAACAGGAAGCCCGGCCCACAGAGCATCATTTGCCGTCGTGTGCGCCCCGTAAGGAAATGTGTCGAGAAACAGATCGGCCTGCTGGTGACGTGAGAGGTGAAGCTCGATCGCCACATGAGGCGCGAAGATCAAGCGCTCCGGCGCGACACCGTGACCTTCCGCCTCGCGTCTCAGGTTGGCGGTGGCCCTGGCGTTCTCCTCGCGCAGCCACAACACGCTGCCGTCGATGTTTTTGAGCAGGCGCATCCAGAGGCCGAACATATCCGGGCGGAGCTTGAAGCTTGAGCTGAAAGCGCAAAAGACGAAGGCGTCGTCGGGCAGTCCGACGGCGCTGCGCGACGGCTTGTCGCCCGGGCCAGGCCGGTCGCGGTCGCAGGGCATGAAACAATCGGGCAAGCGCACGACGCGCTCGCTGTAGTTTGTTTCGAGCGCTGCCGGGATGAGACGATCATCGGCAATGATGTAGTCGATGAACGGCGCACCCATCGTGCCTGAATAGCCAAGATGGCTTACCTGGATCGGCGCCACCCGACGCGCGAATATCGGCGTCCGATGTCCTTCGGTATAGCCGTTGAGATCGACAGCGATGTCGATCTGCAGCTGGCGCATCAGGCTCGCGACCTCGCTGTCGCTCTTGGTGCGGGCGTCGATGAAGCGATCGAAGGCCCCCTGCAACCGACGCCGCACCGCGCTCTGATCGTCCGGGCCGAGCGATATGCCGGTCACCTCGAAGTGTTCGCGGTCGTGGTCTTCGAACAGGCTCGCCGTAAGATGCGCCACGGCATGCTGGCGAAAATCGGCGGAGACATAGGCAACGTGGATCCGTCCATCCTCGCGGCGAGAATTTACCGGTGGGTTGGCGGTGCCGGAATATAGCGAAGCGGCGTACGTCTTGGCGCACTTCATCTGGCTGGCGGGCGAGCGCGCGATGCCCAGGAAAAGGAAGGGGTTGCAGGTAATCCGACCGCGCTCGATGTCGGCGATGATCGCGTCGCTGGCCGCATCATGGTCGGTCCAGTCGCAGCAATTCATCCTGTTATGGAAGAGACGCTCCCGGGCTTCCCACAGATCGGGCGCCAACTCGAGGGCGCGCGCGAGACTGACGACTGCCTCATCGTACCGTTTCATTTGCTGAAAGGCCGTGGCGCGATTGTGCAGCGTGTCCGGATGGTCCGGCCGCAGCGCAAGCGCGCGCTCGTAGCTTTCAAGTGCATCGGGCGCACGATGGAGCTTGAGCAGGACATTGCCGCGATTGTTGAACGCTTCGGCATAGTCGGGCTTGAGCGCCAGGGCACGGTCGAAGTGCTCGAGCGCCGCATCGAGCCGGTTCAACTTGTTCAGCACCACGCCGCAGTTGTTGAGGATGCCCGGGTGCTTCGGCGCCGCCCGGCGGACCTGCTCGTAGCTCGCGAAGGCCTCTTCCAGCCGGTTCAGCTTTTCGAGTACGACGGCGCAGTTGTTGAGGACGCCGGGATGGCCGGGAAAGAGCTTGAGGGCGCCTTGATATTTCGCGAGCGCGGCCTCGTGTCGCCCGAGCCGCATCAGGGCATTGCCCTCATCGACGAGTTGCTTGGCGTCGGCGGGAGCCATTACGCCACGACGTTGACGATCCTGTTCGGCACCACGACCACGCGTTTGGGCGTCTTGCCGTCGAGGGCGCGCACGATCTCAGGCAGTGCCAGGGCCGTGGTCTCGGCCACGTCTTTCGGCGCATCCTTCGCAAGCTGCAGCGTGCCGCGCAGCTTGCCGTTCAACTGCACGGCGACGGTCACCGTGTCGTCGACCAGCAGCGCCGGCTCGGCGACGGGCCACGGCTCCTCGGCCAGCATCGTCTTGTGCCCCAGCGCCCGCCACAGCTCTTCGGCGAGATGCGGCGTCATCGGGCCGATCAGCCGGACGAAGATCTCCAGCGCTTCGCGCAGCGCCCATTTGTGAGAGGCATCCTTGGGCGTGTCGCCACCAATCGCGTTGGCGAGTTCGTAGAGGCGCGCGACCGCCTTGTTGAAATGGAACGCCTCGATATCGGCCGACAGGCCCGCCACGGTCTTGTGCGCCGCGCGACGCAATGCGGTCGCCGCGTCGGTGAACGAGGCCGGCCGCGGGGCGCCGGCGGGCGGCAGCCCTTCCAGCGCTTCGGTGGCGATACGGTATAGGCGCTGCTGGAAGCGCCAGGCGCCCGTAACGCCTGCCTCGGTCCATTCGAGATCGCGTTCGGGCGGACTGTCCGACAGCATGAACCAGCGCGCGGTATCGGCGCCGTAGTCGTGGATGATCTGGTCGGGGTCGACGACGTTCTTCTTCGACTTCGACATCTTCTCCGAGCGACCGACCTCGACCGGGCTCTTGTCGGAGATCCGCACGACCTTGCTGCCCGTGCGCTCGACTTCCTCCGGCAGCAGCCATGAGCCGTCGCTGGCGCGATAGGTCTCGTGGCAGACCATGCCCTGGGTGAACAGGCCGTCGAATGGCTCGTCGCGGCTGGTCATCTGCACCTCGCGCATGGCGCGGGTCCAGAATCGCGAATAGAGCAGATGCAGGATCGCATGCTCGACGCCGCCGATATACTGGTCGACCGGCATCCAATAGTTGTTCTCCTCGCGGTCGAACGGTGCCGTTGCGAGATGCGGCGAGGTGAAACGGTCGAAGTACCAGCTCGAATCGATGAAGGTGTCGAACGTGTCGGTCTCGCGTCGTGCCGGCTTGCCGCACTGGGGACAGGCGACGTGCTTCCAGGTCGGATGGCGGTCGAGCGGATTGCCGGGACGGTCGAATTCGACATCGTCGGGCAGCTCGACCGGCAGGTCCTTCTCCGGCACCGGCACGACGCCGCAGCTCTCGCAATGGATCGCCGGGATCGGGCAGCCCCAGTAGCGCTGCCGTGACACCAGCCAGTCGCGCAGGCGGTACTGCGTGGTGCCCTTGCCGACGCCCATCTCCTCCAGCCGCGCGATGATGCGGGCCTTGGCCTCGTCGACCGAAAGGCCGTTCAGGAAGTCGGAGTTGATGATGATGCCGTCTTCGGTGAAGGCCGCGTCGGCGACGCTGAAGGTCTTGGGATCGGCATCCTTCGGCATCACCACCGGCAGGATCGGCAAGCCGTATTTGACCGCGAACTCATGGTCGCGTTCGTCGTGGCCGGGACAGCCGAAGATCGCACCCGAGCCATATTCCATGAGCACGAAGTTGGCGGCGTAGACCGGCATGGTCTTGCCGGGCAGCAGCGGATGCTGGGCCAGCAGCGGCAGCTTGTAGCCCTGCTTCTCGGCCGTCTCGAGCTCGGCCGCGGCGGTGCCGGTCTTACGGCACTCGGCGATGAAGCGTTGCAGGCTCGGATCGTTTTGCGCGAGCTCGGTAACCACGGGATGGTCGATTGACAGCGCCATGAACGACGCGCCGTAGAGCGTGTCGGGCCGCGTGGTGAAGATCTCGAGCTTGCCCCAATCCTTCCTGGGCGAGACGCCGTTGGGCGAACTGGCGAGCGAAAAGAAGACGCGCGCGCCGCGGCTCTTGCCGATCCAGTTGGCCTGCATCAGCCGCACCTTCTCCGGCCAGCGGTCGAGCGTGTCGAGTCGCTCCAGCAGCTCGTCGGCGAAGTGCGTGATCTTGAGGTTCCACTGCGTGAGCTTGCGTCGCTCGACCGGTGCGCCGGTGCGCCAGCCCCTGCCCTCGATCACCTGCTCGTTGGCGAGCACCGTGTTGTCGACGGGATCCCAGTTGACCCACGCTTCCTTGCGGTAGGCGAGCCCCGCTTTCCAGAAGTCGAGGAACATCTTCTGCTGATGGCGGTAGTACGTGGGATCGCAGGTCGCGAGCTCGCGGCTCCAGTCGAGCGACAGGCCCATCGATCTGAGCTGCGCCTTCATGGTCGCGATATTCTCGTAGGTCCACTTCTTGGGATGGACCTTCTTCTCCATGGCGGCATTCTCGGCCGGCAGGCCGAAGGCGTCCCAGCCCATGGGATGCAGCACATTGAAGCCCTTGGCGCGTTTGTAGCGCGCGATCACGTCGCCCTGCGTGTAGTTGCGCACGTGGCCCATATGGATGCGCCCCGACGGATAGGGGAACATCTCCAGCACGTAGTAC
>Ga0081455_10008604_pt1 | contig 10591 bp, 8 predicted proteins | sample TabmetS3T2R1_FD_70207 | JGI IMG/M metagenome (GOLD analysis project Ga0081455, IMG submission 70207) | Tabebuia heterophylla rhizosphere microbial communities from the University of Puerto Rico - S3T2R1 | ecosystem: Host-associated > Plants > Roots > Rhizosphere ... | reverse complement strand
ATCGGGACGCCGAGGAGTTCGGAGGTGATTCCCGACGCCACCACCCCGGAGGTCTTCCCTTGATCGTGCGCAGTACCGATGGTGGTGTAGCGCTTGACGTGTTCCATCGACCGCATACCGGCCCCGACCGCGCGGATCAGGTCGGCGACCGTCGCGTCGCGCTGGACATCGACGAACTGGCTGGCCGCACCGGCGGGGTCGGGTACGCGCCACATCACCAGTCCGGCCCCGTCGCCGATGGCCTGCGGGTCGTGCTCGCCGGCGAAGGGTGCGGATCCGGCGTCGAATCCGAGTTCGGTCACCGCCGCGATGGCGGCCTCACGTCCGTCGCGCAGGCAGCCCGGCAGGTTGAATACACCGCTGGCGGCGCCGACGACGCGGACCCCATCGAGCGGCTCGCCGGGGACAAACGCGCCAAGCGCATCGTCGTAGCGGAGGGAGCCACGGGCCTGGCTGAACAGGTGCACTGCGGGATTCCAGCCGCCGCTGACGAGCAGGACATCACAGGCGAGCGGGACGGCGGGCTCGGCGCCGGGACGGGAAACGAGGGCATGGCTGACCCGGGTCTCACCGCGGGTGCCGCTGATTACCGAACCCGCTCGGATGGTGATGCCGCGGGTGGCGCACTCGTCGCGCAGCTGTGCCGACACGTCGGTGCGGGCGTCGACGATGGCGTTGATTGCGACCCCGGCGTCGTGCAGGTCGAGTGCGGCCAGGTAGGCGCTGTCGTTGGTGGTGAAGACGACGGCGCGTTCGCCCACTTTGACGCCGTGGCGGTGCAGGAAGGTTCGCGCACCCTGGGCGAGCATGATGCCCGGCCGATCGTTGTCGGTGAACACCACCGGGCGCTCATGGGCGCCGGCGGCGATGATGATGCGCCGGGCGCGGATCCGCCATATCCGCTGACGGCTGATCGTCGTGGGTGCGTTGGCGCCGAGGTGGTCGGTGCGGCGTTGCACGGCGAGGACGAATCCGTCGTCGTAGTGGCCGAAGGCCGTGGTGCGTTGAAGCTGCAGCACGTCGGGGTAGGTGGCCAATTCAGCGACGGCGTTGGCGACCCAGTCCAGTGCGGGCCGGCCTTCGATGGTGTCGTTGCTGCCAAGCAGGGCGCCGCCGGCTTCGCTTTGCTCGTCGAGCAGCACCACCCGGGCCCCGCTGCGCGCGGCGGTCAGCGCGGCGGCCAGACCGGCCGGTCCCGCGCCGGCGACCAACACGTCGGTGTGCACGTGAGTGGCGTCGTAGGTGGCGCTGTCAGCGATCTCGGCGAGTCGACCCTGACCGGGTATGCCGCGGGCTACCAGTTCGTTGAACAGTTCGACGGTCGTCGCGAGCAGCATGGGTTCGGGGAAGGGATGCTCCATCTGAACCAGGCCGCCGGTGTCTTCGGCCCATGCGGCGGTAAAGCCGCGGGGCCGACCCAATTTGATGCTTGTCGTGACTTGGTGCACGCCGTGGGCCAGCAGGGCGGAGGCCAGCGTGTCACCGGGATGCCCGGTGTACTCGCGGCCGTTGAAGGTGAAGGTGTGCAAGGTGTTTCGGTCGATGCGCCCACCTTGGGGGGTGCGGAAAGGTGCATTCATCAGATCGTCGGCTTCTGCTCGTCCATGCGGTAGACGCGGTGGAATCGGTAGGTGGCGGTGTCTCGAAGGGCGTTGAACCAGCGGCGGCAGCCTGCGCTGTGGGTCCACCGTTCGGCGAACAGTCCCTTCGGATTACTACGGAAGAAGACGTAGTGGGCCCACTGCTCGTCGGTCAGCGCCTGCGGGTCGCTCGGATAGTCGATGTGAGCTTCGCCGCCGTAGTGGAATTCGGTTTCCTCACGCGGTCCGCACCACGGGCAGTCGATGAGTTGCACGGTGTCTCCTGTAATCGAAAGTGCTGGTTGGGGTTTCAGTGCGCGACGCCGGCGGCGCCGTGTTCGTCGACCAAGGCGCCGGTGACGAACCGGTCGAGACTGAACGGGGCGATGTATTCGTGTTCGGAGCCGTTGGCGATCGTTTCTGCCAGGCACCACCCGATGCCGGGGGTTGCTTTGAAACCACCGGTGCCCCATCCGGCGTTGAGATAGAGGTTTTCGTAACCGGCGCGCCCGACGATCGGGGAGGCGTCGGGGCAGACGTCGACGATGCCGGCCCAGCTCCGCAACAGATGCGCCCTTGCGAAAACAGGGAATAGCTCGACCGCGGCCGCCATCTGACGTTCGATGATGTGGAACGCCCCGCGCTGGCCGTATCCGTTGTAGGAGTCCACGCCAGCGCCCATCACGAGCTCCCCCTTGTGGGCCTGAGACACATAAACATGCACCGCGTTGGACATCACGATGGTGGGATGCACGGGCTCGAGCAGTTCGGACACCAGGGCCTGAAGAGGGTGGCTCTGCAATGGTGTGCGAATACCGAGCATGTCGGTCAGTGTTGAGGTGTGTCCGGCCGCGCACAGGGCGATCCGCCCGGCGGCGATGTCGCCGCGGGTGGTGCGCACGCCGGTCACCCGGTCGCCGTCGGTGCTGAATCCGGTGACTTCACAGTTCTGGATGATGTCGATGCCGGCTTGATCGGCCCGGCGGGCGAACCCCCATGCGACCCAGTCGTGTTTGGCGATGCCGGCTCGGGGTTGATACGTCGCTCCCAGAACCGGGTAGCGGATGTCGTTGGAGACGTTGACGATCGGACACAGGTCCTTGACCTCTTTGGGTTCGAGCCACTGGGCGTCGATTCCGTTGAGTTTGTTGGCCTCCACGCGCCGAACGCTGTCGCGCACGTCCTGCAGGCTGTGGGCGAGATTGAGCACACCGCACTGGCTGAACAGGATCGGGTAGTCGAGATCTTCCTCGAGACCCTCCCACAGTTTTAGGGAGTGTTCATAGATCCGGGAGCTTTCGTCCCACAGATAGTTGGAGCGGATCAACGTGGTGTTGCGGGCCATGTTGCCCCCGGCCAGCCAGCCGCGCTCGAGTACCGCGACGTTGGTGATGCCGTGGTTTTTCGCTAGGTAGTGGGCGGTGGCCAGTCCGTGTCCGCCGCCGCCGACGATGACGATGTCGTAGGACTTCTTCGGTTCCGGTGTGCGCCAGAGAAAGTCAGGGTGTTCGGGAAGGTGGGCGCCGGGGGGAGTGCTGGGCGTGAGATGTGTTGTCACAGTGCGGCCTTCATCAGAGTGGGGTACAGCGGGAAGCGGCGGGCAAGGACATCGACCCGGTTGCGCAGCTCGTCGAGGCCGGCGTCGTCGGTGTCGGGGCGCAGCGCCAGACTGATGACGTCGGCGACTTCGCGGAATGCGTCGAGGTCGAACCCGCGAGTTGCCAGCGCAGGTGTGCCGATCCGGACGCCCGAGCTGACCATCGGTGGACGCGGGTCGAACGGAACCGCGTTGCGGTTCACCGTGATTCCAACGCGGTGCAGCCGGTCCTCGGCCTGCTTGCCGTCGAGCTCGGAGGCGCGCAGGTCGACGAGGACCAGATGGACGTCCGTACCGCCGGATACCACGTTGATACCGGCGGCACGGGAATCGTCCTGCAGCAGCCGGTCAGCGATGATCTTGGCGGCGTCCAGTGTGAGCTGCTGGCGCTCACGGAACGCCGATTCGGCGGCCAGTTTGAAAGACACTGCCTTGGCGGCGATTACGTGTTCCAGCGGGCCGCCTTGCTGCCCGGGGAACACAGCGGAGTTGATTTTCTTGGCCAGTGCCGCGTCGTTGGTCAAGATGATGCCGCCGCGGGGGCCGCCGAGGGTCTTGTGCGTCGTCGACGTGACCACATGGGCGTGCGGAACCGGGGACGGATGCAGCCCGGCGGCGACCAGGCCGGCGAAATGGGCCATGTCCACCATCAAGTAGGCGTCCACCTCATCGGCGATGCGGCGGAACTCGGCGAAGTCCAGCTGGCGGGGATAGGCCGACCATCCGGCGATGATCACCCGTGGGCGGTGTTCGCGAGCGAGTTCTTCGACCTGGGCCATATCGATGCGGTGGTTGTCCTCGCGGACGTGATAGGCAGCGACGTTGTACAACTGCCCGGAGAAGTTCAGGTGCATGCCGTGCGTCAGGTGCCCGCCGTGTGCCAGGGCCAGACCCAGGATGGTGTCGCCGGGCTTGAGCAGCGCGGCCATGGCCGCCGCGTTCGCCTGGGCGCCGGAGTGGGGTTGCACGTTGGCGTACGCGGCGCCGAACAGAGCGGTGATGCGGTCGATGGCCAGCTTCTCGATGACATCGACGTGCTCGCAGCCGCCGTAGTAGCGACGGCCCGGATAGCCCTCGGCGTATTTGTTGGTCAACACGCTGCCCTGGGCCTGCATCACCGAGATCGGCGCGAAGTTCTCGCTGGCAATCATCTCCAGGGTGCTCTCCTGGCGGTGCTGCTCATCTGCGATGGCGGCCCAGACCTGCGGGTCGACGTCTTGCAGGGTCTTCACCAGCTCTGGGCGTGCGGGCGCCACGGTCGCTGCCGCACCTGAGTTCTCCATGTCAGTCCTCTCTGGCTGATAGCCAACTGATATATCAATTGTCGATAACTGTAATGTCTGCCGTCGAGAGGAGTCAAGGAAGCGTTCGACTTTCTTGGGCAGCGCCAGCGAAACATGCTCGCGGCGGCCACCGGAAGCAGGCGCGCCTCGGCAATATGGGCGGCAACCGGTGGGCGGCTGGGCGCACCCGTTATGAGAGGCGCTCCGAGTCAGATGACGGCACGCACGCTGCGTTCGAAACCGGTCACGTGATCGAGGGTCAACGCGGCGGCGGTGTCACCGTCACCGTCGATGATCGCTGTCAGTATCGCGGAATGCTCGTTGATGTGGTCGGCCACGTCGGACAGTCGTTCCAGGAACAGGCAGAAGATCCGGGTGACCAGGGTGTGGTAGCGGATGAGCACGTCTTCCAGATGTGGGTTGCCGGCCGCACGGTAGATGGCGCGGTGCACGGTCATGTCCAGGCGCATGAGGTCGGTCGGGTCGGCGGGAAGGTCATCGATGGTGCCGAAATTGGTGAGCAGCTCCTGGATCCCGGCGCGTTGCCCCGCCGTGGCCCGTTCGGCCGCGCGGCGGGCGGCAAGGGGTTCCAGCTGCACTCGGATTTCGTTGATGTAGGCCAGATCGGTGATGTCCACGGCGGTCGCAAATGTCCCGCGCCGCGGGTAGGAGACCACGAGGCGGTCGTCTTCGAGTCGCTTGAGTGCTTCACGGACGGGAGTGCGCCCCACCTCCAGTTCACGTGCCGCCCGGGCGTCGTCGATCGGTTCGCCCGGCCTGATCTGCAACGTGACCAGCTGGTCTCGCAGACCTTGGTAGGCGCGATCGGCCAGGGACGCCGGCGGGCTTTCTAGGCTCGTTTCGATGATCGACACGGCGTCATCCTAGCACTGGTATCCAACAGATATTTCATGTGACAGCGACTATCCATGTCGATATGTGGCTGATATATTAATTGCGTATTAGACAAACAAGATTCGGGCCCTCGGCCGAGGTAGGCGGTTGAACGACGTGACTGTCAGCGTTTTCGAGCTGTTCAAGGTGGGCATCGGCCCATCGAGCTCCCACACCGTGGGACCCATGAAGGCTGCCTACCAATTCGTGTCCCGGTTGACCGCGGAGGACCTGATCGAGCAAACCGCTACGGTGCGTTGCGAGCTATTCGGCTCACTGGGCGCGACCGGCCACGGTCACGGCAGTGTCAAGGCGGTCGTATTGGGCCTCGAGGGCGAGCAGCCGCAGCTGGTGGACCCGGTCCAGGCCGAGCCGCGGGTGGCGGAGATCCGCTCTGAGGGGCAGCTGCGGTTGGCGGGCACGCATCCGATCCGGTTCAGCATCGACGACGACATCGTGTTGCACCGCCGCGAGCGGCTGGAATTCCACAGCAACGGCATGGTGTTCGAGGCGCTCAACGCCGCCGGGGATCGGCTGGAGCGCCGGGAGTACTACTCCGTCGGCGGCGGTTTCGTCCTCGACGAAGATGAGACCGGCACGAAGGTGCTGGTCACCGATCCGACGCCAGTGCCGTATCCGTTCGGCAGCGGCGCGGAAATGTTGCAGCTTGCCGCCGAGACGGGCCTCAATGTCAGCGATCTCATGCTGGCCAACGAAAAGGTGTGGCGCAGCGAGGCCGAAATCCGCGTAGGCCTGCTGCACATCTGGGACGTCATGCAGGAATGCGCGGAACGCGGCACCCATGTCAGCGGAGTCCTGCCCGGCGGGCTCAAGGTCCGTCGCCGCGCGGCGGAGCTGCTCGAGCGACTGCAGTCCGGCGGGGACGAGCGCGACGCACTGCGGGCCATGGAGTGGGTGACCCTCTACGCCTTGGCGGTCAACGAGGAAAACGCAGCAGGCGGCCGAGTGGTTACGGCGCCGACGAACGGCGCGGCTGGCATCATTCCCGCCGTCTTGCACTACTACCGGCAGTTCATCGACAGCTACAGCGAGGACGGCGTGGTCCGGTTCCTGCTGACCGCCGGCGCGATCGGCTTGCTGTTCAAGGAAAACGCGTCGATTTCCGGTGCCGAGGTTGGCTGCCAAGGAGAGGTCGGATCCGCCTGCTCAATGGCGGCCGCCGGACTGGCCGAGGTGCTGGGCGCCACCCCCGAACAGGTGGAGAACGCGGCCGAGATCGGCATCGAGCACAACCTGGGACTGACCTGCGACCCCGTCGGTGGGTTGGTGCAGATCCCGTGCATCGAGCGCAACGCGGTCGCATCGATCAAGGCGATCAGCGCTGCGCGGATGGCCCTGCACGGAGACGGTACCCACCACGTCTCCTTGGACAAGGCGATCAAGACAATGCGCGAAACGGGCGCCGACATGAGCGTCAAGTACAAAGAGACCGCCCGAGGTGGATTGGCGCTCAACGTCATTGAACTGCCGTTGAGCGCGGTGGAGTGCTGAGGCCGCGGTGATGAACACCTTCACCCTCACAGTGAGCTGCCCCCAGCGGCCCGGCATCGTGCACGCCATCACGCGGTTTCTGTTCCAACACGACGGCGACATTGTCGAACACCAGCAATTCGACGACGCGGTCCGAGGAAAGCTGTACTTGCGCACCGCATTCCGTGTCGATGGGCAGTGCACCGAAGAGCGGCTCGCCGATGAGTTCGCGGCCATCGCCGCAGAGTTCGAGATGACCTTCGCGATTCGGGGTGATCGCACCCCCCGGGTGCTCGTCATGGTGTCGCGGCAGGGTCACTGCCTCAATGATCTGATTTTTCGCTGGCGTTCGGGCACGCTAGGCGGTGACCTGGTGGCCGTGGTGTCCAACCATGACGACCTGCGCCCGATGGCAGAAGCCGCGCAGTTGCCCTTCCACCTGATTCCAGTCACCGGGGACACGAAACCGCAGGCGGAGGCCCAGTTGCTCTCGCTGGTCGCCGACCTTCGTATCGACTTGGTCGTCCTGGCCCGCTACATGCAGGTCCTTTCCGATCAAGCCTGCGCCGCGCTCTACGGCCGGGCGATCAACATCCACCATTCCTTCCTGCCCGGGTTCAAGGGAGCCCGTCCGTACCATCAGGCGTTCGAACGCGGCGTCAAGCTCGTCGGCGCCACCGCGCACTACGTGACCCCCGAGCTGGACGAGGGCCCCATCATCGAGCAGGAGGTGATCCGGATCGATCACACCTATGACGAGCGCGCGCTGGCGACGGTCGGTCGCGACGCCGAAGCGCTCGCATTGGCGCGGGCGGTGCGCTGGCACTGCCAGAGCCGTGTCCTGCTCAACGGCCAGAGCACGGTCGTTTTCCGGTGACGCGTCTCAAGCGGACGAATCTGCGCTAATTGGTCGACCGCAGCCGCCGCAGATCTCTCTGGCGGTGGCTCAGGAGTCGGTTTCGCTCATCACGAGGTCGAGGTGCGTGTTGATCACGGCCTCGGCCTCGCGAAGGCAATGCTGCAGCGCAGCCGACTGCGCCGCCTGCTCGTCTCCGGCGACGATCGCGGCGACGATCGCGGCATGATCACGGGCGGCTTCCTGCCAGTCGAACAGTTGTCCGGCCGGATCCGATGCCCACAGCAGCGGAGCCATTTCTCCCTGAACCTGAGCTGCAGCGGTGGTGAGGCGATTCGACTGGGCGGCCACCGCGATACCGATATGAAACCGGCTGTCCGATTTGCGGCGCTCCTGCAGGTTGTGTGCCGTCCGAAAGTTGTCGGCCAGACTCTGCAGCCGGCTTTGATCGGCGTCGTCGGAGCGGGCAGCCGCCAGCCGCGCCGAGGCGGCCGCGATGCTGCCCGACAGATCACCGAGGTCGCGCAGGTCTTCTGTGCTGCGCTCCCGCAGTCGGCGGCGCCGTTCGTTTTCGGTGACCACGCCGGCGTCACAGACCGCGCTTCCGCCGCCTCGTCCCCGCCGGGTCTGGATGAAGCCGCGCTGGCGCAGCGACGCCAACGCGGTACGTAGGGTGAGCACCGCGACTCCGAACTGAGCTGCCAGCTCCCGCTCCGGGGGAAGCATCTCGCCGTATCCGATTAGTCCGACGGCGATCGCGGTTTCGAGCTGATGTGCGATCTGGTCGGCGCGGTCGGCGCCGGTGGCTTCGTTGGTGCGCAGTTGGGCGACCAGTGAGAACGGGCCGCTGAGGGCCGCGTCGGTGAGCCCCGGCCGTGTCACGTCCGCGGCGGTGCTGGTGTTGGCGGTCTGCGTCATGTCAGTTCGTGGTCAGCCCGCGGGGCCGCCGGTGACGCCGGCATCGGAGGTCGGGACCAGTGACCGCGCGCGCACTTATTCTTCTCCGGACCGAGCTGGGCGATCGGCGGCGGTGGACAGCCCGACGACCCGCCAGGGGAGCCGCCGAGGATCTTGTGAGCGGACCGGTACCGACTGCTCGATACGCTCCGAACCGCTCAGCCGCAGCCGGGATCCGGTGACGTGGCGAGCACTGTTTGACACGACGACACGTTCGTTGCCGGCCAGCACCACCACCTGATGACGGCGCGTCTGCACGGTGCGCAATAACAACGCCTCCAGACCGGCAATGCAAAGGTCGGCCCCGATGACTGCCGTCCCGCCGGAGGACGCGACCAACGGGATCCCCAAAGTGATTGTGCAGACGTCGATTCCGCCGGAGTCGATGTACGGTCCGGTGGCCACCGCGTGTCCGGCGGCAATCGGCGCGTTGAACCAGTCGCGAGACTGGTAGTCGTAGAACCCGACCGAGTCCGGATTGAGCACATGCTTGACGAAGTAGGAGTTGCCGTCGCTGTCGCGTCGCCAGCACTCCAGCCACCGGTTCGCGTCGCTCAACGTGTTCGGGCTGACCGCCATGTCGAAGCCCTCCAGAAGGGGCTGGTCGGTGGCCAACAATTCATGTAGCAGCGGCCGAACCGACGCGAGCGCGGCCCGATCCGGCATGCGATGCCGTTCGGCGAGCCCGTCGATGATCTGGGTAATCCGCCGATGCACGGTTTCAACAAGTCCGAACAGCTCGTCAATCCGGGCCCCGAACACCTCCGCGACGCGGTCAAGCAGCGCGGGCAGGTCGCTGTCGTCAATCCCCATCATCCCTACCCACCGTGATCAGGGCACCTCGTCCGCCCCGGAGCGTGATCGTAGGCGCAGGCTAACACGGCCGTCACCAGCGACGTCCCTCTGCGGGACGCCGCCGGTGACGATGGCCGGCCGGGCAACCGCCTCAGTCCACCGGACTTCCGGCGGCGGTCGGATGATGCCGCGTGCTGTCGTGCCCGTGGCCATGGTGATGGCCGGGGTGGTGTTGTTCGTATTCCAGTTCCAGCTCGTCGGCCGAGGTGACGCCGGGCGGCAGGTCCACGGTCTTGTGAGGCCCGGTCCAGGTGTGCTTGACCCGCAACTGCCAGGCCAGCCACAGCACGAGCAGGGTGCCGCCGACGACCAGCGGGGTGTAGTTGACGTACTTCCACTCGAAGCCATCGTTCCACGGCACCCCGCCCGAGGAGGTGGGCAGCATGGCGATCACGGTGGTGATCGCGATCTCCACGACGGCGATCAGGCACAGCCACTTGTAATTGCCGCCCAGGTTCCAGCTGCCGGTCTTGAACGCCGAGCCCTTTCGCCAGCGCTGGTAGATCGGGATCGCGAAGGCCAGGTAGAGGCCGACCACGCCGATGGACACCACGGCGTTGAACGCCACCGGCACCGGGGCGCCGTTGACGTCGACCTCGACCAGGGCCGGCAGCGTCAGGACGACGGCGAGGACGGCGACCGCCATGACGCTGTACAGCGGGACCTCCTTCTTGTTCAGTCGGGTCCAGAAACGCGCGCCGGGCACCGCGCCGTCGCGGCTGAACGCGAACAGCATCCGGGTGGTCGAGGTCATGCAGGCCATGGCGCAAAAGCATTGCCCGACCGTGGAAATCACCAGGACGACACCGACCCACGGGGCGCTGAGGGCCTGATTGAGCACCGTCACCACGCTGCCGCCGCTGGTGCTGACCTCATCTGCGTTGCGGACGGCGAACAGAAAGCTCAGCAGAAGGATCCAGCCGCCGATTGCTGAATACAGGATGGCTTGCCAAATGCCCTTGGCCGCCGAACCGGCAGCACCCACGGTTTCTTCCGACATATGGCAGGAGGCGTCGTACCCGGTGACGGTGAACTGGGGCAGGATCACCGACAGCGGCAGCACAAGGAACAGGAAGCC
>Ga0081455_10008602_pt1 | contig 10591 bp, 11 predicted proteins | sample TabmetS3T2R1_FD_70207 | JGI IMG/M metagenome (GOLD analysis project Ga0081455, IMG submission 70207) | Tabebuia heterophylla rhizosphere microbial communities from the University of Puerto Rico - S3T2R1 | ecosystem: Host-associated > Plants > Roots > Rhizosphere ... | reverse complement strand
GGGCATACGCTGTATGTCGACGGCGGCATCACGACCAGCCTGTAGTCCGGCGTTCGGGGGATAGGCGGAAGTAAGGTTTTGCGGCACGCTTACCCTGGCCAAAGAAAAAGGTCATTCCGCAACCGCTCCTTGCGGAAATTTGCTTCCCTTCCATGCTCTGAAAAAGCAAATCGCTTCCATTGCGCCGGCCGTCCGAACGGACGACATTTGGTCCTGATATCAACGGATTGGCTGCGGAATGGAACGCTTGCGATATGAGCCATTTGGCGAGCGCCTGGCACCCGAAGGGGAGGCGAGGCCGGCTTCGCGCGCGTCCAAATACCTGTTGTGGGCGGGCACCGGCGTGTTTTGGTCGCTGGTCGGGACGATCGTGCTCGCCCGCGCTGCCTTCTTCGAGCCGGGCGTTTTTGACGGTTTTACCCGCGTCGCCGCCTACGCCAAGGCACTGATCTTCTAGAGGCGATAAGCTTCTAGGCCACTTCGGCGACCGGCTTGTCCTGCCAGACGATGCGCTCGAAGGCGGTTGCCGCCGGAATTTCTATTCGCCCGGGCACCTTCAGTTGCCATAACGTACGCTCGATCTGCAGGTCGCGCATCTGCACGACCTTGAGCCGGCCAAGCGTAACCTGATCCGAAATCGTGGCGCTGGAGACGATGGCGACGCCGAGGCCTGCGGCTACCGCCTGCTTGATCGCCTCTGTGCTGCCGATTTCCAGCGTACGTTTGGGCTCAATTCCCCTTGCAGCCAGCGCCTGCGCCACCACCTCGCGCGATCCGGACCCGGGCTCCCGCATGATCAAGGTTTCATCGCCGAGCGCCGCGCCCTCGATGACGCGCGCCGCGCCCGCAAAGCGGTGCCGTGCATCGACGATCAGGCTCATCACGTCGGTGCGCCAGGCATGGCTTTCGAGTTCATCATCTTCGACCGGACCTTCGACCAGCGCGATCTCGATGTCGTGCGCCAGCATGAGGTCGGCGATATCCCTGGTGTTGGCGATGATGAGATGCAGATCGATCCCGGGATGTTGTCGGTGAAACGCCCCGAGATAGTCCGATATCATGTAGGTCGCGATCGTCGTGGATGCGCCGATGCGTAGCGATCCACTGTCGAGGTTGCGCAAGGACAACAATTCATCCTCAGCCGCGCGCTCGGCTGCAAACAGCGTTTCCGCGTGCCGTGCCAGCGCCTTTCCCTCCCGCGTCGGCCGCACGCCCTTCGGCGTCCGGTCGAGCAGACGGCAGCCGACCTGAAGCTCGAAATCCCGCACGCCCTTCGAGATCGCGGGCTGACTGATATGAAGCACGTCGGCCGCGCGCGAGAAGCTTCCGGTTTTCACCACCGTGGCGAACAGGCGCAGCAGGTGCAGGTTCAAGGACATAACTTCCCTTTATCGGGCCAGACAGAAAATATATTACCCAATTATCGCGTTGTTGCGCATAAATTTTTCTCCCCAAGGAGCAATTCGTGCCGCAAGACGAGGAATCTTCCGCCTCCCGAAATGGGCCGGCGGCCAGCGTGACCCGTTTTGCAGCACTCATTCCGGGTGTCCTTCTCTGCATCGCCATCGCTGGCGTCTCGGCCGCTCTGGAATCCGTGGAACGAGGCTTGTTCGCTCACCCTTATGTCGAGGCGCTGGTGCTGGCGATCCTGCTCGGCATGGCCGTCCGCAGCTTCTGGAAGCCGCCAGAGCGCTGGCAGATCGGCATTGCCTTCAGCGCCAAGCAGCTGCTTGAGGTCGCTGTGATGCTGCTCGGCGCGTCCGTCAGCTTTGCCGCGATCGCGGCGTCCGGCGTTGCCTTGCTCGGTGCGATTGCCGCGGTCGTGGTCGCGACCTTGGGCTTCAGCTTCGGGCTTAGCCGGATGCTCGGCCTGTCGACGCGGCTCTCGATTCTGATCGCCTGCGGCAATTCCATCTGCGGAAATTCGGCGATTGCCGCCGTCGCGCCGGTGATCGGAGCTAATAGCGACGAGATCGCGTCGTCGATCTCTTTCACCGCGATACTCGGCGTAGTGATGGTGCTCGGACTTCCGCTGCTGATTCCGCTCCTGCAATTGTCGGCGACGCAATATGGAATTCTGGCCGGCCTCACCGTCTATGCCGTTCCGCAAGTGCTTGCGGCTACCGTGCCGGCTGGGCTCGTGAGCACGCAGATCGGAACGCTGGTGAAGTTGATGCGCGTCTTGATGCTGGGCCCGCTCGTGGTGGGCCTTTCGCTGCTCGCCCCGCGTTTGCCGGGCGGTGTGCGCGGCAGGACCAGGGTTGGCTTCTTCCGGCTGGTACCCTGGTTCATCCTCGGCTTTCTGGCGCTCGCGGCCCTGCGCTCGCTCGACGTCGTACCCGCGACCGTGATTGGCCCGCTGACCGCCGTCACCGGCTTCCTGACGGTCGTATCAATGGCAGCGCTTGGCCTTGGCGTCGACGTTCGGGTGCTCGCCACCGTCGGCGGCAGGGTGACGGCGGCCGTGACGCTGTCGCTCATGCTGCTGCTTGCGATCAGCATCGGCCTGATTCATCTGTTCAACTGACGCGGGCTCCCGCTAGTCAAGCGGCCTCGTCCGGTTCGATCAGTCCAGGCGGAAGCCGATGCGCCTTACATAGGCGCCGAAATCCGCACGCTCGGGACGGGCGTATTGCCGCGCCTTGTCCTCCGACCAGCCGTAGCTATCGGCCAGCCCGAATTCCCTCACATTGCGTTGCGCCGCGTAAGGCTGGACCGCCTCGCGGCGCCGGTCGTAGCCTTCAATGGCGGCATCGAGCCCATCTTCCAGGAATGAGTTGCGATGCACGGTCACGGACAACGGAAGCCGCATGCTGAGCTGCGGCGTTTCGGCAGGATATCCGACCGCGAGACCGGCGACGGGAAAGACATGGTCGGGAAGTTTCAAAAGCTGCGACAGTGCATCCGAGTGATTGCGTACCGCGCTGACTGGACAGACACCCAGGCCTTCAGCCTCGGCAGCGATCACGAATGCGGACAGGGCGATCGCCGCATCGACGGCGGCATTGAAGAAGGCGTCGAGGTGATCGTTGGCGAAAGGCCTGTCACGCAATGTGTGGATTCGGCGCTGCCGCCGATTATTACCGCAAAAAATGAGAAGGTTGGGAACGTCCGCAAGCCATTTCTGGCCCAACGGCCCGTCTGTCAGGCGTGCTGCAATTTGGGATTTCAGGGATGGCGCATCGACGATGATGATGTCGCGCTGCTGAAGATCGCTTTTGGTCGGCGCGCATAGCGCCAGCGCACAGAGCCGCCGCAAGGTCGAATATGGAACGATATCGGACCGGAACTTTCGTACCGAACCGCGCGCCGCCAGCTGACGATGGATGGATGGAGCGCCGCTGCCGAATTCGATATCGGCGGCGTCGGGACCGAAGCGGTCGGAAAAAGGGCTTCTGAAATTGGACATGTCGAGGTTCTCCAATGACGCTTCTGCTTCATGTCAGGTTGGCGCAAGATAAGCAAAGGCGAGAGCATAGATTATTCGGTTGCCTTTTGTGCTGCTTGGGGGCCGAATGATCGAAAGGCCGTGCCGCTCCTGGGAGGAAGATCTCGATGAATATGAATCTATCGCCCGAGCAATTGAAGCTGCGCAGCGCCGCACGTGAATTGGCCGAAGCCGAGTTCGCGCCGAAGGCGGCGGAGATCGATCGCACCGAGGCCTATCCTTTCGACAACGTGGCCGCCCTTAAAGCCGCGGGCTTCATGGGCTACACGATTCCGAAATCCCATGGTGGCCGGGGCGGAAGCTATTTCGAAGCTGCCCTGATCATCGAGGAGATGGCGCGGGTCTGCGGCGCGACCGGACGCATCACCGTCGAAGCCAACATGGGCGCCATTTCGGCGGTCATGCACTACGGCACCGAACAGCAGAAGCGGCTCGCGGCCGATCTCGTCCTTTCGGGCGACAAGCCCGCGATCTGCATCACCGAGCCGGAAGCCGGATCGGCGGCGACCGAGATGACGACGCGCGCCGACAAGCGCGGCAACACCTATGTTGTCAGGGGCAAGAAGCACTGGATCACGGGCGGCGGGGTCTCCAAGCTGCATCTGATCTTCGCACGGGTGTTCGACGAGCGGGGCGAAGAGCAGGGGATCGGCGGCTTTCTGGCGCTCAAGGGGACACCAGGCCTGATCATCGGCAAGCGCGAACCGGCGATGGGACTCCGCGGCATTCCCGAGACCGAGATCATCTTCGAGAATCTGGAGGTCCGGGAGGATATGCTGGTGCTGCCGCCGCGCGGGCTCCGGCGCGGCTTTGCGGATCTGATCGATGCCTATAACAGCCAGCGGGTGGGTGCCGGAACGGTCGCGCTCGGGCTGGCGCAAGGCGCATTCGAGAAGGCGGTGGCATTCGTGAAGGAGCGCAAGCAGTTCGGGCGGCCGATCGCCGAATTCCAGGGGCTGCAATGGATGCTGGCCGACATGGCGATCGCGCTCAATGCCGCGAGGCTGTCGCTTCATCAGGCGGCGCTCAGCGCCGATCCGTTTCCTGATCCGCTTCTGGCCGCGCAGGCGAAGATCATTGCCTCGGAGACGGCCAACAATGTTACGAACCAGGCGCTGCAACTGTTCGGTGCCAGGGGCTACTCGCGCGACTACCCGCTCGAGCGCATGGTCCGGGACGCCCGCATGTTCACGATCGCCGGCGGCACGGCGCAGGTGCTGAGAACACTGGTGGCGTCCCGGATTCTCGATACAAAGCTTCCGCAGACCCGCGACGGATATCTGGAGCCGGTCCGGACTCCCTCGCTTGCAGCGAAGTGAACTTGCTCACACCGCGCGGCTGTGCGTTGCCGCGGAATTGGCAAGGTGGGCATCGAAGGCCGATGCGACGCTGCGAACCAGGAATTCTGCGCCGTCGCTGATGGAAATCCGGTCGTCGATCATCGTCACGGCGCCGTCCGCGATCAGGCTCTCGATCCGCGGCCGATCGACGATCGCCGACCGATGGTCGCGGCCGTGCAATTGCGATATCAGCGGAAGATCGACGGTGAGATCGCACATGATCCGTTCGATGATGTCGGCGCGGAAGCGATCTTCGGCCGTGAACCTGTATCCCTTGGCGGTGGCGAGCCTGCCATCGGCGACGCGCGTGAGATAGTCGCGCGTCGGAACGACATTCTGGATGAAGCCCTGCGGCATGCGGCCGATGGCGCTGGCGCCGAGGCCGATCAGCGTATCAGCGGAATCGTCGGTGTAGCCCTGGAAGTTGCGCCTCAGTCTGCCGTCCTGGCGGGCGATGGCCAGGTTGTCGTCCGGAAGCGCAAAATGATCGAGCCCGATGCGGACATAGCCCGCGTCCACCAGGGCCTCGGCAATCGTTTCGGACTGGAGATGACGCTCGATGCTGTCGGGAAGGGCGTCCTCGGCGATCTTGCGCTGGTGCTTCTTGAACGAGGGAATATGCGCATAACCGAACACCGAAAACCGGTCCGGGCGAAGCTCGACGCATTTGGCGACGGTGTCGAGGCAGGAGTCCACCGTTTGTAGCGGCAGCCCGTACAGCAGGTCGAAGTTGATCCGCTTAACGCCCACCCGGCGCAGGCGCTCGACCGAAGCTGCGGTCTGCTCGAAGCTCTGCATGCGATTGATGGCGCGCTGCACGACGGGATCGAAGCTCTGGACGCCGAGGCTCGCGCGATTGACGCCGCAATAGCCGAGCGCCTCCGTCATCGCTTCCGTCAGCGTGCGCGGATCGATCTCGACCGCAAGCTCGGCATCGGGCAGGACGAAGAACGAATAGCGCAGCGCGCCGACGAGGTCTGCGAACATCTCGGGCGACATGATCGTCGGCGTGCCGCCGCCAAAATGGACGTGCGAGATCGGCATTCGCCGGCCGATCGTTTCGGCGACAAGCTGCGCTTCGGTGCGCAGGCCGGCCGCGTAGGTCGCGATCGGCTCGTCGCGCTTGGTGACGGAGGTGTGGCAGCCGCAATACCAGCACATGGACCGGCAGAAGGGCACGTGCAGATAGATCGAGGCCGGCTGCTGGACCGATATCGATTTCAGCCAGCCCCCATAGTCCTCCTCGCCGATGGCCGGCGAGAAATGCGGGGCCGTGGGATAGCTGGTGTAGCGCGGCAGCCTGTCCTGCCCATAGGATTGCGCCAAGTCCGATCGCATTTGCTTTTCTCCTTCCGCCTTCAGATCGATTACCGGATTTGGGGCGGAAGGACTTTGTTCTAGCTCAACCCAACGGCCGTCTCCGGAAGTCAGGTTCGCCGCAGCAGCTTGGCGATGCTGCGGGCCGCGACGGTTGCGGCGGGCTCGGAGCTTTCCACGACGAGCCTGAAGCCGAGATTGGCCGGGGGAACACCCGCGGCACAGCCGCCGGACCGGGGATCGCGGATGAAGTCGGTCATGTAGGAGCGATGGGCTCCCTGCACGACCCGTACGCCGCAATTGGTGTTGGTGATCCGCTCCTGTCCGCCGTCGAGCGAAACACGGAGGAAGCAGGTGTTGGTCCATTCCCAGACGTTACCGGCCACGTCATCCAGCCCGTTGCTGTTGGTGCCGAACGTGCCGCCGGGCTGCGCGGCGATCGCGGCGGGCCTGTCGCGGGCGGATTCGGCTTCATAGCGGGCGATCCAGGCCTGCGCGGGATCGGTGGGGTCGACCAGCGGCATCGCCTCGTCGCGCGCCTTCTCGGCGGCAGCGAAGGTCCATTCCTCGTCGGTCGGTAGACGGTGGGTGATGCCGGTCTTGCGCGTCAGCCAGGCGGCGTAAGCCGAGGCATCGTGCCAGCTGACGCCGACAGCGGGGAGATCCGGCGAGCGTGCGGCAACACCGATGCGCAGGCAGACGCCGTCGTCGACACAGCGCTGATATTCGGCGACCGTGACCTGCCGTTTCATGACGACGAGATCGGCGGGAAGGCGGAGTTCACGCAGCGGCCCTTCGACCGGTCGGCCGTCCCGGGAAAAATCGCCGGCGGCGCGGTAGCTGAAAGAGGTTGGAGCGAGGCGTAGCGCGCCATCCGGCGCGGATTGAGGGGCGGGCGTGCACATGGTTGCCAGGATCGGCGCGGTCAGGGCGCCTGCCAGCATGGCTAGTTTCACTTTCATCACGATCAGCATGACGTCGCCTCCTCTTCGTGCGACGGCCCGCGGCGCTAACCGCGGGCCGTCATTTTCGGCGCAACCTAGCGGGTGACGGCCACCGGGTCGGCGGCACCGACCTTGTCAGGCGGAATCGGGCCGGGAGGGGTGACCTGTTTCATCAGGTCGTCGTTCCACTTGCCTTCCACCTTGATGTGGGCCGAGGCGCCAAGTTCGACGGCCTCGATCAGATTGTGGTTGACGTAGGCGTAGACACCGGGCTCGCGGAAGGTATAGAGCGCCGCGCCGGCCGAGCCGCCGCGGATGAACCAGGTCTCGAGGTCCTTCTGCGGCGGGTTGTTGAACTTGCCGGCCTCCCAGACATAGTCGCCATGCCCGCCGATCAGGTGAGGACGGGTATCGCGGTTGGCCTGCGAATGCACGAGCATCACGGTCTCGCCGACCTTGGCGGTCATCGCGTTCTTGCCGGTGAGCGATCCGACCCGCCCGTTGAACACCACGTGGGTCGGGATCAGCTTGCGCATGACCTCGGTCGTATCGGCATAGGATTCGCCGATGGTCTCATAGGTCTTGTACTTGCCGTCCGCATCCTTCGGCACATAGAGATCATTCTCGCCGATATAGTAGATCTTGTCGTAGCGCAGCGCCTTGCCTTCGGCATCCTTCAGGCCGTCGCGCGGCAGCACCATCACGGTGCCGTGCATGCCGGAGACGACGTGCCAGGGGATCATGCCTTCCGGCGCGCAGTGATAGACGAAGACGCCGGGCCGCGTCGCCTTCCAGCGCAGCACGACCTGTTCGCCGGGATTGACGTGAGTCAGCGCGCCGCCGCCCAGGGCACCCGTTGCAGAGTGCAGGTCGATGTTGTGCGGCATGGCGTTGGTTGCCGGATTGACCAGCGTGAGCTCCATATAGTCGCCCTCGTGCAGCACCATCATCGGCCCTGGCATCGATCCGTCGAACGTCATCGCATGGAATTTCGTGCCGGCGGGATCGATGACGACCTCTTTCTCACGGATCGTCATCTTGAACTCGACGATCTTCGGTCCGGCCTTGGTCGCCTGCTCGTGCGCATGGACGAAGGGCGGGGCAACCAGCTCGACCTTCTGGCGCGGCAACTTCAGATCGTCTGCCGGTCCGGCCAGCGCCGGCGTGGTCATCATCAGCGCCGCAACAGCGGCACCCATTAAAGCAGTCCTTCTCGTCAGCATGATGCTCTCCATCGCGTTGTGCGTCCCAAATTCGATGGCGGCATCATGAGCGCGCTGGCGCAAGACTCTTTGCGCTGGAACAATGAGACGCGCTTTATTTTTCGGGCGAAGCGGATCGCTGGGGAATTTGAGCCAGATCAAGGAAGGCGCGAGGTTAACGATTGGTGGATGAAAAGCCTGTCAAAGCCTCCGCTGACAAAGGCGCGGCTTTGCGCCCTGGATTCAAGGCGTCCGAGCGGGCCTATTCGCCGTCGGCGAGATGGTTCAATCTTTTCTCATCGCGCAGCACGATGCGCTGCCTGCCGCCCTCGACGAGCCCCTGCTGCTCCCAGGCGCTGAGAATCCGGCTGACAGTATGCAGCGTGGTCCCCGTCATCTCGGCGACGTCCTGGCGGCTGATCGGAAAGTCGATCTCGATGCCGGCATCGACCTTTCTTCCGGCCTGCTTGGCCAGGCGCAGCAGCACATGCGCGACGCGCTGCTCGACCTGCTCGTTCGACAACTCCAGGACGCGGGCCTGCGTGTCCTGCAGGCGGCTGCCGACGGTCTGCAGCGCGCTTGCCGCAAGGCTCGGATACTTGCCGATCAGGCGATTCCAGGACGACGAAGGCCAGGCAAGGGCAATGCTGTCGACGGCGGCAACGGCCGTGGCCGGATAGTGCGTCAGGTTCATGGCCTGCGCGACGCCGAACAACTCGCCCGCCGAAACGTAACGCACGACGGACTGGTTTCCCTGCGGCGTGACCTTTTCGACGCGGAGATGACCGTGAAGCAGAAGAAAAAACTGATTTGCCTCGGCGCCCTGTTCGAACACGGCGCTTCCCTTCGGATATCGAATCGAACGCGCTTCGCGCAGCAGCTCGTCCTGCTCGGCGGGCGTCAGGCCCGCGAACATCGCCAGATTCGCGACCAGGGAGCGGTCGACGGAGGCCATCAATATCCTCGTTTTCAATGGCGCTGAGATTACCCGCGGTCGGGGAAGGCCTCAACGGCCTGGGGAACTCTTAATGCGGGATTCGGTGCGGAGCTTGCGCTAGCGCAATATCGGCGGGGCCACGCGACGATATCTGATCCCCCGGGAAGCCCGGTAGAGGCCGGGCGCAAGTTCCAGGAAACGGGAAACATGAGAAAGATCGTAATGTTGGCTGCCGCCGCGGGCTTGGTTTTGGCCGGAGGCGCCCGGGCGGCGGAGGTCGAAGTCAAGCTCCTCAACAAGGGAAGCGACGGCGCGGTGATGGTGTTCGAGCCGGCCCTCGTGAAGGTCGCACCCGGGGATACCGTGAAATTCGTATCCACCGACAAGGGCCACAACGCGGAGTCCATCAAGGGCATGCTGCCCGACGGTGCGACGCCGTTCGCCGGCAAGAACAATGAGGATATCGCCGTTAAATTCGACCAGGAAGGCGTCTACGGCATCAAGTGCCTGCCTCACTACGGCATGGGAATGGTCGCATTGGTCGTGGTCGGAAAGCCCGGCAATGTCGATCAGGCCAAGGCGGTTCCGCAGGTCGGTAAGGCCAAGCAGGTCTTTACGGCGCTGTTCGACAAGCTCGACGTCAGCAAGACCGCATCCAAGTAGCGTGCTACGCACGCCAGCTTCTCCAATGGGTCGGATGGATGAGCAACGCCTCGTCCATCCAGACGTGATACCAGACGCCGGACTTGCGCCGGCATGGAAAGCGCAACGATTCGATCCCGGCCGCGCAGATGTGGCCGAGTTCGAGGTCGCAATCGTCGGGGGCAAGCGCGATGGGAAGCCAGCCATCGCGCGAGATAGCGCTATACATCAACGGCCATTCTGCCGCCGAAGCGGCAGAAATATATTGATCTGGCGCAAGGTCAGCTTAGGGAGACCGGCTTAACGAGCCGGCTTTTCTTCGGCCGAACAGCAGGAACAGCAGTGCGCTTTGTCACCGGTGAAGACCGGCGCTGAGGTTCCATCCTCGAATTTCCGCAAGAGGTCGTCGGTGATGACCTCGAACAGCTTGCGTTCGATGGCGCTATCGCTCCGGCTTCGTCCCCGCAATCTCTCGAAAATCCGCATCGTGTCCTCCGTTGATGACGGACGGGACAATGCAGCCGAAGAGCTGCGCGGTCTTTGTCGAAGATCAAACACGCCGGCAAACGATAGGGCAATTTGTGCTTCGACAAAGAGCGCCGGCCGGAACGGTCTATGATCACGGCGAATAAACAGGAACTCCCCAATGGCGACGATGCAGAAGTTAAGGGCTTATCAGGGACCGGCGCTGTTTTCCTACGGCTTCCGGCCGTTCTTCCTGTTCGGCGCCATCTATGCCGGCGCGATGGTTCCGCTATGGC
>Ga0081455_10008601_pt1 | contig 10592 bp, 11 predicted proteins | sample TabmetS3T2R1_FD_70207 | JGI IMG/M metagenome (GOLD analysis project Ga0081455, IMG submission 70207) | Tabebuia heterophylla rhizosphere microbial communities from the University of Puerto Rico - S3T2R1 | ecosystem: Host-associated > Plants > Roots > Rhizosphere ... | reverse complement strand
CTCGACGTGGCCGCAGCCATCGGGTTGACACCCCTGGTGGGCCGGGAGCACGAGGTGGGGCTCTTGCAGGAGCGCTGGGCGCAGAGTAAAGATGGGCTGGGCCAGGTGGTCCTGCTCAGCGGTGAGGCGGGCATTGGCAAATCCCGCCTGGTGCGCGTGCTTGCCGAGCAGGTGGCGGACGAGGGCGCGCCGCAGCTCACGCTGCGTTGTTCCCCGTATCACACCAATAGCGCCTTCTATCCCATTATCGAGCACCTCCAGCGGCTCCTGCAGTGGCGCCGCGACGAGTCACCCGCCGTGTGGCTGGCCGCCCTGGAGCAGGCCCTGCAGAGAGTGCGCCTGCCCCTAGCGGAAGTGGTACCGCTGCTGGCCGCCCTCCTCGCGGTGCCGATACCGGAGGAGCAGTATCCACCCCTCGCACTCTCACCCCAGCGGCAGAAGCAGAAGACTCAGGAGGCACTGGTGGCCTGGCTGCTGGCAGAGGCGGCGCAGCAGCCCGTGCTGGCGGTGTGGGAAGACCTGCACTGGGCCGACCCGTCCACCCTGGAAGTACTCGAGCTACTGCTCGACCACGTCCCCACGGCCAGCCTGCTGCTGGTGCTGACCACCAGACCCGAGTTTCGGCCGCCCTGGTCCCCTCGTTCCTACGTGACTGCGCTTACCCTCGCGCGCCTCACGCGCCACCAGAGCGAGGCGATGGTCCTGCGGGTGACGGGGGGGAAACCAGTGCCAGCCGAGGTGCTGGCCCAGATCGTGGCCAAGACCGATGGCATCCCACTGTTTGTGGAAGAGCTGGTGAAGACCATCCTCGAATCGGGACTCGTGCAGGAAGACATGGGCCGCTATGTGTTGGCCGGCCCCCTGCCGCCCCTGGCGATTCCCACCACCTTGCAGGACGCCCTGATGGCGCGGCTCGATCGGCTAGCGGTAGTGAAAGACGTGGCGCAGCTCGGGGCAGTCCTGGGGCGGGAGTTTGCGTACGAGCTCCTGCGGGCAGTGGCGCCGCTAGACGAGGCAACGGTGCAGCAGGCGCTGGCCCAGCTCGTGGAGGCCGAACTGCTCTACCAACGCGGGATGCCCCCGCAAGCCACCTATATCTTCAAGCATGCCCTCATCCAGGACACGGCCTATCAGTCACTGCTCAAGAGTACCCGACAGCAGTACCACCAACGGATTGCCCAGGTGCTGGAGCAGCAATTTCCGGAGACTGCCGAAACTCAGCCCGAACTGCTGGCGCAGCACTACACGGAGGCGGGCCTCATTGCACAGGCTCTTACCTATTGGCAGCGGGCAGGGCAGCGCGCCATCGAGCGCTCAGCCAATCTGGAAGCGATCAGCCACCTCACCAAGGGGCTGGAGCTGCTCAACACCCTCCCGGACACTCTCGAGCACCGCCAGCAGGAGCTGGACGTGCAGACCACTCTCGGCCGGGCGTTGAGTGACACCAAGGGGCTAGCGGCCCCGGAAGTGGCAGCCACCTATCACCGGGCGCACGAGCTGTGCCAGCAGGTGGGGGAGCCCTCGCAGCTCCTCCCCGTGTTGCGGGGTCTGGTGCTTCTTTACGTCAACCGCGGGAAGTTCCAGACCGCGCGGGAGCTGGGGGAACAGATGCTTAGCCTGGCCCAGCGTGCCCAAGATCCAGTAGGCCTCGCAGATGCTCATATCATGCTGGGGAATGCCTTATATTTCCTTGGAGAGAGGGGCTCCTCCCGCACGCACCTGGAGCAGGGTATCGCCCTCTACAAGTCCCAGCCGCACCGCTCCCATGTCCTCGCCGCGCCCCACCTCGGGGTGTTTGGCCTCTCCCGTCTTGCCGCAATCCTGTGGCAGCTGGGCTATCCCGCCCAGGCCCTGCAGCGGAGCCAGGAGGCCCTGCTCCTTGCCCGCGAGCTGGCGCATCCCTTCAGTTTGGCTACTGCCCTGATCTTTGCTGCCGAGATCCATCAGTATCGTCGGGAGGCGCACATGACCTCCGAGCGAGCTGAGGAAGCGCTCGTGCTGTCGCGCGAGCAGGGGTTTGCCTTCCGGTTGGCGCAGGCCACGATCCTGCGGGGCTGGGCGCTGGTCGAGCAGGGCCAGGGGGAGGCTGGTATCACACAGATCTGCCAGGGATTGGCTGCCCTCAGGGCCACCGGGGTGGTGACTGTGAGTTATCTTGCCCTGCTGGCCGAGGCGTCTGGGAAGGTGGGACAGATAGAGGAAGGGTTGCGGGTGATAGAGGGCCAGAGGGGGGCGGAGTTGTATCGGCTCAAGGGGGAGCTGCTGCTGAGGCTCTCTTCCGAGCACCATGTAGAGGCTGAGACCTGTTTCCGTCAGGCCCTCGAGGCGGCCCGCCACCAGCAGGCAAAGTCCCTGGAGTTGCGCGCAGCCATGAGCCTGAGCCGGCTGTGGCAGCGCCAGGGCAAGCGCGCAGAAGCCTATGAGCTGCTGGCGCCGGTCTACAACTGGTTCACCGAGGGCTTCGACACAGCGGACCTCCAAGACGCTAGGGCGCTACTGGAGGCGGTGGCGTAACGCGACGCTGGCGGACACGCACTCGCACCCCGTGCTCACTGGCACTGAGCTGGACACGCCCCTCGCGTCGCCGTGCGCGATGGCCTGCAGTTGTCGAGCGCTCGCACCGGATAGGCTCAATGGCCAGGAGCCAGAAAATCCCCCTGGTGCGTCATGCTCGACAGATGAGAGTCCTACAAGGGCCGCTGACGTGGTGCGTGACGACCAAGAGCCATCGCGTACCGTGGGAGGGGGTACTTGATGACGGCCAGGCGGAAAAATCTGGCCGAGCAGTGTACTCTACGACCCGTCGTCGGCAAAGTGGCTGAGACGCTGTGCTCAACGACTTGCTTCCAGAAAAGCTGGTTGTTTGCAGGTGCTTGATGACTCGCGGCCGTCGAATACAAAGTCAGAGTGCCAACCTATATCTCACCATTGGAGGTGGTATGTCCGGGGACAACAAGGCCCGTATCAGAGAGTTTAGCGAGAAGGTGCTCACCGCGGGCGAGATCGATGCAACTGGCGACTATTTCCACAGTGACGTGGTGGAGGAAGTGCCGTTTCCCGGGCAGAGCCCTGGGCTTGACGGGCTCAAAGAGACGCTGACCCGCATTCGACATGCCTTTCTGGATTTGCACTGGAGCGTCGAGGAACAAATTGCGGAGGACAACAAAATCCTCACCCGCTTTCTCGAGTCCGGCACACATCAGGGCGAGTTCTTAGGGATTTCGCGACCAACCGCGTGGTCCAGGTCTGAGGCATGGTCATTGATCGGTTTGAAGAGTGGAAGGTCAAGTCGACCCGCATGCTCTTGGTTACCTTAAGCATGATGCAGCAACTGGGCATTGTTCCCACTGACCCGGCGTCGGGTGCCAACCCAAACGCGGCGCTCTAACACGCTCTTAGAGGTGTGTCTCATGAGATCACAATCTCGCTCTGATCTCTGGTATATGAGGCACTCGCAAAATCTGAAAAGGGCTTCAATGAACAATTATGAACCAGACCAGCACAGATGGGATGAGTACTACAAAGTGGTATCAGGCCGTCCACCGCGTGAGTTATTTCGGCAAGCGATCATCCGTTTCGGGCAGGCCGACCAGCCCTCCCGACTCGCTATTGATCTGGGCTGTGGTGCAGGGACCGAAACCGTGGCACTCGTGAGCCAGGGCTGGCGAGTCCTGGCCATCGATCAACAGCCAGAAGCGATTGCCCAAGTCATGTCTCGCGTTGCGCCGGAGCACCAGTCCCGTCTCACAACCCAAATCCTCTCCTTTGAACAAGCGGAGTTAGCTGGGTCAGATTTCATCTGGGCCGGCCTGAGTCTGCCCTTTTGCCCACCCGAGCACTTTCCCAGACTATGGGATAAGATTGTGGCCTCGCTCCGAGCAGGCGGTCGGTTTGCTGGAGATTTCTTTGGCGTTCGCCATGCGTGGGCCAATCAGAAGGAGATGACGTTCCACACGGTCAAACAGATCAAAGCGCTCTGCCAGCCTCTGCATATCGAGTATTTCATCACCGAAGAGGGCGAAAAACTCACAGCGCATGATGGCCTTCAGCATTGGCACGCCTATTCGGTTATTGCCAGGAAACCTTGAAAGGCAACATGGGGTTGTGTACCTCCAGCCTGCGGATAATTCGTGCAGCCTGAAAACTGGGTAAACTACCCTCATTTCATCAGTGGATGAGGGGGCTTTGCTATGGGACCCAGCCCGTTTTCTACCAACTCTTGCTGGTTGCGCTCGTGTGGGTGTTCCTCCCGCTCTATTGGCTCTGGCCAAGCGAGCCCACCGCAGCTCTTTCAACCGCTTGGCGAGTTCCAAACTCACAGCCTGTTTTTCGAATGAAATCACAATAAAAAGAGTTACATAAAATACCATTACAGCCCAATAAAAATTTTCGTTTGAAATATTATTTCGTTCCCTTTATACTCTCGTTTGCCTGTGAGATCGCCGCTCACAGGTGCTCCTAAGAAGCCCTGATCGCCTGATCTCTCCGGTCAGGGCTTTTCTATTTTCAGCCCTCCTCTTGAATTACACCTAAATTTCATCGCACATTATTCAAACCTTTAGACCAACAAGAAGAAGGGTTGGTAGCTCTACAGCAAACCGTGGTCATGATGTACACCATCAAGTGTAATAGAATTGCGGTGCCACGTTTTCACGGTAGATGCGCTGTTCCATTTCCGGTGCCTCCGCCCGGTTCGCTGGCTCCTGCGACCTCGATCCAAGCTATCATTCTCTCCGCCGCAAAGGGCGTCCTTCGCAAGGCGACGGTGCACTGCCATGGTTGACGGAGGGCTCAGCCTCTGCTAAGTGCAGCCTGCATCATCGGGGGCTGATCTCCAGGTCGGAAAGGAGCGGAGCAATGGTTAAGATCCTGATGCTGGATCTGGGGGAGACTCTGGTGCATGGGACTGAGAGCCTCTTTCCGCACGTGCCCGAGGCGCTGGAAGCATTCGGCCAGTTCCGAGCCGCAGATGGCGACCCACTCGCCACCTGCCTGGTCTCCGACTTCGGACCCACAGACCCACGACCCACGCCCGAACAGGTGGAGACTGCGTTTCGCGAGTACGTCTCGCTCTTGGAGCGCCTCCACTTGAAGCACTTCTTCGAGCCCGTCAGTCGCCATGTGACCCTCTCGGTACAGGTGGGAGTCCGGAAGCCCGACCGCCGGATCTTCGAAGCGGCGATCCGGCGGCTGGGGCTTTCGGCGGAGCTCTCCGACTGCCTGTTCATTACTGAGGACGCCGGACATGTGGCGGCCTGTCGGAACCTTGGGATGCAGACGCTTCGCTTCGGTGAAGCCGGCGGGTCCGATATAGTCTTTCAGGACTGGTCCGAAGCCCCACTACTCGTAGCCCGATTGGTGGGGCACCCAAGCATCGCGAATCTGAAGTTGGCGCTGGAGCTTCGCCTCAATGTGAGTCATGAACTGGAGCTGACTTCCATCCGCGATATTGATCCGTCGGGACGCATCGTCGCGTGGGCGAATCGCTGGACGCCCGTGCCCGTGTCGCGCAGCGACCGCAGCAAGACGATCGAGGTCCCCATCCCTGTTGAAGTGGAAGTGCACCTGGCTCCGGTGGGACGCATTCGCACTCTTTCTGTAAGCGAACCGGAGCCGGAGGCCATCGAAGAGGCGACGATCCACCTGGAGACCCTCGAAGCCAACCACCGGATCATGCACGGTGCTGGCCCGCTGACAGGCGATGCGACGTACCGCTTCGAGACCGATGCCTCGGGGCAGCGACGGCTGAAGCGGGAGCGGTTCACCGCGGCCTAGAGATGTACCCGGTCGTGACAGTGACACAAGAACCGAAGCCGGGTGAGCACTTTCTTCCCACCGCGGGATCGGACCGCGTGGGTGGGCATACGGCCTGTCTCAGTTCGGGAGGTGTGATCCAGCGCGATTCGGTCATGCTCCAACAGGGTCTGCACGAAGTTGAAGACCTCATCGGTGGTGAGGGCAGGATCGGGAAGCCCCCCGAGGATGGCCGCACGGGTGCCCGAGGCGCCCAGCAAGACCGGCTCGGGAGCGGGAACAACCACTCCCGCGAGGCGCTCGCTGACGTCGTCCAGTGGAACCTCACGCCTGTGAACGACGACGGCTACGGGCTCGCCCGCGATCTCGTGGCGGTTGACAGCCAGGTGTGTGCCCTCTGGCGCTCCCAGGTGGCGGAGGAGGTCGCGCCGAGTCGTCGGGGAGACGATGGCAGCCCGCGCCTCTGGGGCCAACTTGGGGGCTGCGCCTGCCAGGCTGGCGACCGGTGCAAGGAGCGCGGCGCTCCCCAGAGCGATCCCGTGGCCGTCGAAGGCGTTCCGGATCGCGTCCCGGTGGGTGCCGCCGTTCTGGCTCTGGTCCTCCAGGATCATCAATCGTCCGATTTCCCGGAAGTATCTGGCAATAGGTCGGGCCGTGCGCGCCGCGGGTATCAGCAACCTCGCGGCGGTCTGCACGGCCGTCAGCAGGGCCGCCTCGTTCCGGTTCGCCTGGGCCGTGAAGAGATTGCGCACCAGGTCATAGAAGTATCCGCTCATGATGCGTCCGAAGCTGTGAGGCTCCCTCGTCAGCACGGCGGGCGGTCCGGAGAGAGGCAGGGTGCCAGGAAGCTGAAACTGGAAGGTGTTTAGCGCGTGACGCGGCTCTGACGCCGGGTCCTGAGGGCCGTTCGCCCGACGACGACCATCCGCGAGGTCCTCGGTAGTCGACTCCACAAAGTTGGCGACGTCCAGATTGGGCGAAACCGCCAGGAGCTGCCGCCGGGTCTCCAGGTCCGAGAGACCCGTCAGGAGCGCGATGCAGTCCGCGAATCCTTCATGGAAGGCGTCTGGTTCGCTGAACGGGGTGCTGAAAAGATCCGGGTTGATCGAGTCCAGTAGCCCATGACCGACTTCGTGTGCGACGACGTCGGTGCTGGCGCCGGAGAAGGTGGTCTTATTCTCCGTCGTCTGGTGGAAGAATTGGATCCCCGACCGGCCGTACCCCACGTTTAAGTCCACGCCGGCGTCCGGGTTAATCGGGAGACGAGTCCGGTTGGCACGCCGGGGGCCCAGAGGTCGAGATTGCCGGCGACCGTTTCCCAGGCCTCCACGGCTGCGAGCGCAGCCTCGCGGCACTGCCAGAAGAGGAATTCGGGCGTCCCAACGTTGAACACGCCCTCCGCGACCGGGTTCTGAATATCGAACTCCGCTCGACCAGACGGCCGGTTTGCTCGAGGTGCCTTCTGGCGCATGGGCGGTCCGTTCTGGGCCATTGGGTCGTTGGGAATGAAGTTGATTGACATCGCACAACCTCCTTGTAGGCATGGAGAACAAACCTCGACCTGATGTGAGTATCGGTAGCCAAACGCGGTTATGTCCAGCGGGAGATGAAATTGGCGCTGGATGCCTGGCAAGAACTCCCAGAGGGAACGATCCATACCATTCCCGTGCGAGTCGATGAATGCGAGGTGCCCGAAGCCTTCCGGCGCTATCACTGGGTCAATCTGTTCGCTCCCAACGGCTTTGACCACATTGTCCGGGCCATACCCGGCGTCGCTCTCTGGGGCATCTGCTCTATGGTGCCGGGAACCCCCAACCGCTGTGGGTCACGATGAGTCGGAAGCGGGATAGGCATGGCAAGTGGGGGAGCTGGTATTGGGTCGCCAATCGGCCCTATGCGGCAGAGCAAGCGGTAGCGGAATATGCACGCCGGCCAGGGTGTGAGGCGGGCTTTCGCGATGCGACATGGTGGCGGGGTTTTGCCCAAGCGCGGATCAAGCAGATCAAAGCGTGGTCGCGGCTGTTTGCCCTGGTGGCCATCGCGCTGTTGGTCGTGGTGACGCTGGCGAGTCGTCTGCTGTTGCGTCGAGGCGAGCAGGCCGCTCCCTGGCTGCGTCGGGTCACGTCACGCCGTCGAGGGCGCTGTGAGTTGAGCCTGGTGAGTGCGATGATCAGTATACTCCAGCAGGACTCTGGGTTGTATGACTAGCTCGCACCTCGTCTCAAGCTCAAGTTAGAAGGGGATTTAGCAAATGTGTCCTGACATCAGGGCGGATGATGGCTTCGTAGTCCGCGTTGACGGTTCCTGTGATCATGCCTGTTCCCGTAGGGGACGCCCGCCGATGCGGTGGAGTACCCGAGAACCGACACGCACGCACCAGATTTCGGCGCCCAGGTGTTGAGCGAGGAGGCGCTCCGACGCAGGGAGAGCGTTGTCATCAATGACATACGCACCACTGTCAATGTCTATGGCCACAACTTTCCCCCGGTGGGTCGGCTCGACCTGCGCACGGATATCACGCTCGTATATGGCATCGCCACGCCGAGCAGGCTCCTCAGTAGAATAGCGGGGTTGCCGGATGGGCATAGGGTTTCTCCTAATGGTAATGCAGGACATCTAGAGCGCGTCGTGCAGATACTCGGCAAAGGTTTGCTAGACTAAGCGGTCCTCACTGTTGATGTCGGTGATCATCGTCGTGCCATGCTACTTTATGACGGCTATTGCTCAAAATTGCCCCCTGCGGAAGCCAAAACACGCGCCAAAGGACGCACCGGTACTACGTATATGGCGAGGCCTGCGTCAATCTGCAGCTCTAGAAGGCGGTCGATATAGACATCCACCACCGCCTCGGTGTCCTCTACATCGACCGTCGCCAACACATATATTCCTGTAGGGTCGTCTCCACGCACCACATCAAAGGTGGTGTTTGGATAGTGCTGCAGGATCAGGCCCTGCAGCTCCATTATAGCCGCTTGCATGTGTGGGGTATCAAGGGCCAAGTGTTCAGCTCTCATGGGCGTTCACCTGCTCCCGAATTGCGGCGAGAAAGTCACAGGTCCCTTGCAGTGCACGGGCAGCCTGGTGCTGTGAGGTTGCACCTCATGCAGATAGTTTCCCCCTGGACCCTCGGGGAGCTTGGACAGGCTTCGGGGACAAGGACACCACTTTTCTGCCACATTGTGTTTGCCTGGCCCGTATATCACGACAGATTGCCTCAAGGTCGTAATGAAAGCGTTTGGCATAGGCATCTCGGAATTGACGGACCTCGTCAACGATAGGATCACGCGCCATAATGCTAAGCCTCCAGGAGTTCTTGCGGGGTACAAATGATAGGCGGTTCATAGCCCTCAGCACGACAAATCGCCTCGATCCGGTGACGCAAGGTGGCGTTGGCAATGTGCGTGCAATTCCATGTGACCAGGTAATCCATACCATGGACCGTAGCCACAGCGATATGCAAGGCGTCTACTTGGGCATTGGCGGGCAGCGGTACGTGCGTGAGCAGGGCTTGCGCCAAATGTTGGACAGCGTCGGTGACGTCCAGTTGGGGGAGGTCTGCCAGCACGGCTAAGCGTCGTGTAGCAGCCTCTGGATCACCGGCGCTGGCTTCTTCGATGACAAACTGCGAGACGTAGAGATCAAAATTCCCACCATGGTCATGCCACCAATCGTACGTCATTTGCTGGTTAGCTGCCGTGATCAAATCACGGCTTGGCCGTGCAGTGAGATAGCTGGCAATCGTGGTTTCAAGATAAGCCTTGGGTTGCATAAGCAAAAAGCCAATTGAGTGTGAAAGCGAGGTCTCACTATCTCTTGATCAGATATCACTGCAGAAGAGAGTATACTGGCTGGTCCGCTTGTGATGCTAGCCGACCTAAGGGGTTGTTGATGGTCTTCGGTCATACGGCAATCTCTCCATGCATCAGGCGTGGCAGCAGCAGATCGCGGGCGGCGCGGAGGTCAGCATTCTGATGAGCCAGTACTTCACGCTGCTGGTTAATGTTACGACCAACCTCACTGAACTGGCGGAGCAGCTTCTCGTCGGGCAAGACGATCTCAAAGTTGGTGACGGTCTCTTTGGTAAGGGCCTCGCGCGTCGCACCGACTTGTGCGTAGGACAAAAGCTGTCGCTTGCGTTGATCGCTGTTGATCGCACACAGAACAAAGGACGGGTCAGCGAGGGTTGTATCGACACGAATGATCATGACGTGCTGATTAACTCGCGCTGGGAGATGCCGTTCGGGCACCATGCAGCAACGAGCCACGGACGCCCCAGTGATGTTCAGCAGGATGTCCCGCGGTTCGACGATAACGTGCGATAGCTGGGCGGCTTGATCATCGTCAATGAAGGCCAAGCCCTCGTCTGCGAAACGCTCATCGTAGACGTTGAGGCTGCGAATCAGGGTGATACCTTGCTCCTGATAGGCTGACTGGCCACCACGAGGAGTCGCTCCGTTGCCTATTTTGGTGGTGATGTCGCCAAGCCGAACGACACGCCAGCTCTCCGCAATCGGACCAAGTGGCGAGTCGACGATGCGGGTGTGTTCATGACCGGGGAAACGGAGGCGGACGAACCACTCGCGGTAAAGCTGCCGCGCTGCCTCCTCCAGCAACGCCATCCGCCGTTGGTTGTTCTCGATCAGATCGTCGTAGGCGGAGAGGATGTCAGCGATGCCCCGCTGCACAGTTGGCGTGGGTATGCGAAGGGCGATCCGCTTGATAATGTCGTGGTTCAACGATGCCATTGTCGCTTTGTTGCCAGACTGAGCTAACATCCACTTCTGGTGGGTATCGGTTAGAAAGAAGTAGGAGATGAATCGTGGAACAACTTCGTCCGT
>Ga0081455_10008600_pt1 | contig 10592 bp, 8 predicted proteins | sample TabmetS3T2R1_FD_70207 | JGI IMG/M metagenome (GOLD analysis project Ga0081455, IMG submission 70207) | Tabebuia heterophylla rhizosphere microbial communities from the University of Puerto Rico - S3T2R1 | ecosystem: Host-associated > Plants > Roots > Rhizosphere ... | reverse complement strand
CGTCCTGGCAGGTCGAGGTAGTACGTCACCCAGCCATGACGGGCGACGTACTTCGGCAGGCCGAACCGCTCGGGGTCAGTGGCGACGAGCTCCTCGTTTTCTCCAGGTGCCGCTCGAACGCCGAGGCCGATGCGCCCGTCGCCGTGCTCGTCGACAACGAACCACGCGAAGTTCTTCTTGCCGACGAGGAAGCCTCGGTGCGGCAGGTGCCGATCGTCCGCAGTTGCTTCTGGAAGGGCCAGGCAGATGTCCGTCGCTCGATCGAGCAACTCTGATTCCACCGCCACATCATTGACGAAGCGGCGGCTCGGTCACGCTAACGGGCTGGTCGGGGATCAGTAGGCTCTCAGGTCCGCGCTTCCAGGACGGCGAGGTCGCGCACCGCGTAGCGGCGGTGCTCGCATTCCTCTTTCATCACGACACGCAAGCACCGCCCGACCGTGCGGGACTCATCGGGATAGCCCGGCGCCGGGGACAGTGCGCAGAGCCGCCCGAGCTCGTCGTCGGTCATCCCGTCGACGATGCGGCGCATCACGGCCATGCGATCGGCTCGTACATCGAGCACCTCGTCGAAGGCCGGGCGCGCCTCGAGCTCGATACCGATCGCCGCCGCATCGGAGGCCGGATAACCGCTGTAGGGGTAACCGAGCCGGTGATAAGGCATCGGCTCGTCGAGCACCGTGCGACGCGCCCAGGCGTCCGTGGCGAATATCAGGTGCCGCAGCGTCTCGACGAACGACCACTCATCATCGACTCGCTCCTGTCGGGCGTCCTCAGGTAGTCGTCGCGCCCGGGCGACCGTGTCGGACCAGAGGCGTTCGATGGTGTCCCACATCTGGCGGTAGTCGTCGGCCGTTTGCATCTCGCGGACCTGTGCACGTTCGGGGTGACGCCGATCGAGCTCGGCCTCCACGAAGCCGGTGACGTCGACATCGTTTACAACGACATTGCCGATGAGCCCGGACACGTTGACGTCGACGAGCCACGAGTCGACGATTTTCACTCGTCGCAAGTCGCAATCGCGGAAGGTCGCGCCCGTGAAATCCACACCGGTGAACTGGGCACCTCGGAACGCGGTGGTGCCGTCGTGCTCGTCTGCCATCGCGACATTGTGCCCCGATCGGCCGTGTCGACCCGCCGCTGCAGGCGTCCGTAGAACGCTGGGGTACGTGGCGCGGGGCGCGCACCGATTGCCCGAGGCCGGCAGCCACTGCCCGCCGGACAGGTAGCGCAGAACGACGCGGCGCGAGATCGGCGGATATGGGCGACCTGGCCGCAGGTCAGTAGGCGAAGCGACGCTCGTCCCAACTGACCGGCCAGTCGGCTGATGCAAGGGCTTGGAGCACCTCTTCGGGTTGTGTCGTCCAGAAGTAGACCGGTGCCGCCCCGTTCCGTCGCACCCCGACGCCCCGGGTGCCAAGCCTGCCCCTCACCGGAAACACTTCAACGTCGTCCGAGCGAGTCACCGTTACTGGACTGCCGCCGAACATCCGTGCAAGCAGCTTCGGCCTAATGCCCAGCTTGATCGAGGACGGGCCCAGGTCCAGAACAGCAAGCGGCGTGGTGGCGTTGGTTCTGCCGAACGTTCCAGGCAGATTCGCGCCACCAACCCAGCGCGTGGCGGCCGACGGCTCGTCCGGCGATGACACAGACGGGACCAACGTCCTACCCGTCCGTGACCCCGGTCGAGATCGGCGGAGCCGCCAGCGCCCCAATACAACCATGGCAGCGTTGGCGATCGTCGTCACCATGGCCACGACGAGAAGGAATGGCGAGTGCGTACGCACGGTCATGAACGCGCCAACACCGAGAGCAAGCACACACGCCGCAGCCAACAACGCAATCGGCCGCCCTGGCGGCACGTCCATCGATCCCTCCCCAGGCACTTGCACAGCTTGCCCGCCGGGGAGGACCGCTACCTGTCCGACCCGCCCTACAAACGCCGAGGCGCGAGATCGGCAGTTCGGGGTGCACGCCAAGTCTTGTCGTAGACATCGGCCAAGCGCATGATCACAGGGGGTTTTGGTGGGGGAGGACAACGATGGCTCGGCTCTGGATGTCCCTGTTCGGTGTGGTCGTAGCGGCCGTGGCGTTAGGTGTGCCCGCTCAAGGAGCGGCTGCGGCTCGGATGCCTCCGCAAGACTTCGTTGTCGGCGGTGGCAACGTTGGGATGCTCCAGGGCGTTTCCATCGACGCACGCAGCGACGCACTTGGGGACAACGCGAGCGGCACCGTTTCGTTTCGCGTCGTCATTTTCCCGGGCTTGGAGCTACTCATTAGCGGCCCCGTGACATGTCTGGCGGTCAACGGAGCGCAGGCTCTCATCGGCTTTACCGACACAAGCGGCATTTTGGGGGCCGCAACGATAGTGATAACCGATCGCGGGCCATTTACCGAGCTGCGGCGAGATCTGTTCATGTTGGACCCGTTCGGGCCTACGGATTGTTCCCCCAGAGACCTTGCTGCAGATAACCTCAGTTCGGGTGACTTCGTGGTCCGCGACGCACCATCCAAAGACCAGTGCCGAAACGGTGGCTGGCGCAACTACACGGACGCAGCCGGACAGCCCTTCAAGAACGAAGGCCAGTGCATCGCCTTCGCCCTGGGCGCCGCCTAGCGGTCGGTTCGAGATCGTCGATGCACCTGGCAACGGACGAGGTCTGGGCGACGAGGTCACCCACGCCGAGCGGCAGACATGGGCGGGCTTGTCCGACTGGCACATGTCGCCCGGATGCCGCGCAGCATGTGTCGAAGCCACTATGTCGCGGGCACTCGATGTCGTTGCTCTGCGGGCAGGAGTAGAGGTCGGGGCAGCCGCAGTCGTACACGACCCGCCCCAAGTGTGCAGCGACACGAAGCGGACAGTGAAACGACACGGATGTCAGTGGGTGATGTGGGCGGGCCGGTCGCCGCCGACACATGACCCGGAGCGCGTGTTGGCTTCACGCCCAAGGCTTGACCTAGATTTGTCTGTATATATAGATTTCCGTGCATGGCCAGGAAGCGCCGTCACTCCCCGCAGACCGTCGCCGTGGTCCTCGCGCTCGCCGAGGAGCCCACTCGCTGGCGCTACGGCTACGAGTTGTCCCGCCGGTTGGAGATCAAGGCCGGGTCCATGTACCCGATCCTCATGCGGCTCACCGATCGGGGCCTGCTCGAGACCACCTGGGAGAGCGACGCGCCGCCCGGCCGCCCGCCGCGGCACTTGTACCGCCTCACCAGCGAGGGTCGCGCCCTGGCCGCCGAGCTCTCCCAAGCCCCGGTCCACGACGAAGGACGCGTGGCATGGTCCACAATCAACCTGGCCCCGAACTGGGGGACGACATGAGCGCCACACCCGGGACCGACACGCCCGACGCGCCACGGTCCCGGGTCGCTTGGTGGGGCGTGACGGCCGAGGGCGTCGTGATCGTCGCCGGCGTCCCTACCCTCCTGCGCGCTGGGCTCTATGACGGGGGCGGAGGCGAGGCATGGAGGATGCACTCCGTGATCGTGGTGCTTGCCGTCCTCGCCTTGTGGGTCTCGTGGCGGTTGCGTGCCCCGGCCGCCGACGGGCCCTCCGGTCTGCTCGGGCTCGCCGTGGCCGTCACGCCGGGCTCACGCCGCGAATGGGGCGCAGCGATGGCGGCCGAACTGGCCGGGTTGACTGGGCGCACCGAGCGGTGGCGGTTCGCGCTCTCGTGCGTGCCGGCCGCGCTGTTCCCGCCACGCCGTGCGCGCCGGGCCGCCTCGACTCCCGCTCCGCTGCGACGACTCGCGGCGCCGCCCGCCCTCGTCCTCGGCGGCCTGGGCATCGCCGCCGTCGTTTACCTCGTGATCCGCTATTGGCAGCCTGGCCCCGTCGGGGTCACGCCGGTTCACGACCCGGTCGTCCTGTCCCTCAGCGCGCTGGGCTTCGGCGCCGTCGTCTGGCTGGCGGTCACCACCCCGGGCACGCTCGGGACCGACAAGGAAGCGTTCCACGTCGGTCTCGGCACCGGTCTCGCCATGGGGCTCCTGACGTTCGCGGTCGGTCCCTTCCCCTTACTGTTGGGCGTCGTGGGCCTTCCGTGGGTGACGGTGACCGTTGCCGCCGTGCGCCAATCCTTTCGCTCGGGCGTGCGGACCGCGGTCTGGGCCTCAGCGTTCACGACCCTCGCGGGCATCCCGGCGTTCGTGGTGGGCGCGCTGGTCTCCTTCGCCCGGGATGGAGAGATTTGGTACGGCGACGGCGTGCAGCGCGCGGGGATCATCGACGAAATGGCGGGTTGGGTGGTGCCCTGGACGATCGGCGTGCTGCTCCCGGCCATGGTCGTCGGCGCCGCCCTGGGCGCCGTGCTCGCCGCCCCTGGGCGCCGCGCCCGCCTGGCCTCCTGAGCCAACCAGCACGACGACGAGGCGATGGCTAAATCTGACATCGCTGTCGTTTGTGCTCACATCCATGTCGTTTTCTACTGACAGGACCGCGTTGTTTTCACTGACATCTACGTGTCGCTGCACACCAAGCAGCGGAGATCTCATCAGGCGACGGACCTGAGCCACGAGCGCATGTTGCCCGCTGGGGGCGGCCATCGCCCGGCGGATCGTCAGCACTGAACGACGGGGCGCGAGATCGGCAGATCGGTCCGGATCGTTCCTCGCGCAAGGGTTGATCGGATCGGGCACGCTGCTCGCGCACGAGAACCGTCGATAGGTGCCGTGCGAGGCTCAGGAAGCGATGGGCATCTGCAGCTCTGTGACGCTGCGATCAGGCCGGGCGTCGTCCCATTCGTGGTACAGCTCGCGGCTTCGGCCAGCGAGCTCATGGCCGCTTTGCTCGATCCATCGAACGAGTGCCTCGTAGACGGATTCGATGTGGTCCATCGTTCCACGATGGACGACCGAAGCTACCTCGATGGTTGGAAGGTCGAGCACAGTGATGCCGTCCCCGCCGGATACCGGTTGGTCGCCGACGTCGAAGCCTGTGTGGAGAACCACGCTGCCGTCATCGGCGGGCTCCTCATACCAGGCGACCATGATCCCGGGGCGGGCGTGGGATCTGGCCAGGTGCTCGAGCACTTTGGGCAGCAGTCGCTCGAAGAGCGGCTTCAGGTTGTCACCGAAACCGGGTGCCACGCCGGATACCTCTGCGATGCGGACCGGGTCAGTGGTCTTGACGATGACGTCGAGGCTTGACATCAGAATGCTCCCTTCGAGGACTTGGAGGTGCGCTTCAACTCGGCGCAGACGGGCTTGCTCATCGGCCACGTGCTGTTCGATCTGCGATCGGCGCAGGCGGAGCATGCCGCGTAGCTGCTCGACGGGGGGATCGTCGCCAAGCAGCAGCTCACGGATCTGCTCGAGCGTGAACCCCAGGTCTCGAAGTGCGAGCAGCCGGTGGAGACGGCTGATTTGGGTAGCCGCGTAGAAGCGGTAGCCACTCTGTGGGTCGATGCGCTCCGGCCTGAGCAAACCGATCTCGTCGTAGTGGCGGAGCATCCGCGGCGAGATCTGTCCCAGCCGTGCGAACTCTCCGATGCTCAACATGGCGACCCCATCGATAAGCCTTCACACTGTGTGAGAGTCAAGAGCCAGCGACGCCTTGAGTATCTCGCGGCCGGGCGCACTGAGCGCCGTGGCAGAGACTGGGGCCTGGCCGAAAACTGGGAGCGGACCGGGCCATACTTGGTCGATCCGTCACCGCCGGCCGGGCTGACACGCACGTCTCTCGGGTTGATAGTGGCTGACCCTGCGACCCGCACGTAATGCCCGCTGGGCTCGGTGAGTTGACCGAGCGGGTGTGAGCAGGTCGGGCCATGTGCGTCCCCTCACGGGCCGACCCATGGCGGGTCGCCGGGCTGGTGCTCGGCTACGTGGCGTTTGGCGTTGCTCGTGTTCATGGTCGCGGTCGCCGTCGGGCTCTGGCATAGCTGCACGCTGCCCACCGCGAGTGCGTCCGCCCGGTGGGCGGTGACGCGTCCGAGGGCGGCTCCTGCCCGCCGACCCGCCAGCTCCGGCGTACGGGCGGCGCCCATCCGCGCCCGGGCGCGGCCCGTGCCGTAGGGCGTGGGGACAACCCGCGGAGGGTGACCACCGCCTCACCGAGGCGGCTGGATCTCCGGGAGCCCCGGTCGACGCCGAGCACGTGGCCGTTGAGTTGAGCGAGCGAGACCGGTGCCCCGATTACGGCGAACTGGGCCACGACGACTGGGTCGTCGTCGAGGACTGAGGGCTATGGACGCCCGATAGGCGCCCGACGGGCCTCATCCGGAGGGCGCACCGCCTGTGACCTGGACCGGGGACCGCCGCCACCGTCGCAGGGGGAATCCGACGGTGACGGCGGTGGTGCCAGACCCTGACAGGGGGAGGAACAGGGTCGGCGCTCCACGGCCTTGCAGGTTGCAACGGGAGGCCTGTCCCTGTTGTTCCCGTCGTCGCGAAAAAATTCGCGACTTCCGTAGCCGGCCTCGGGGCCGCTATCGCGAGCGCCGGACGTGGCGGAAAGTCTAGGTTCGCCCCATGGACGGACGTCCGGCGGCGGCCCGGCCCTCCATGGTGCTGGTAGCGACCGGCCTCGGGCTGTTCATGATCTTCCTCGACGCCACGATCGTGAACGTGGCCCTCCCGGACATCCAGAACGAGTTCGACACCGGCGAACAGGGCCTGCAATGGGTCGTCGCCGCGTACAGCCTGACGATGGGCATGTTCATGATGTCCGCGGCCACCCTCTCGGACGCGCGCGGGCGTCGGCTCGCGTACATCGGCGGCATCGGCCTGTTCTGCGCCGCCTCGATCGGTTGTGGCATCGCGCCGTCGCTGATGGTGCTGAACATCTCGCGGGGCCTGCAGGGGACCGGCGCCGCGATCGTCAACGTCGCCTCCCTGGCACTCGTCGGCGCGGCCTTCACCGATCCGGCCGCCAAGGCCAAGGCCATCGGGAGCTGGACCGGCATCGCCGCCGTCGGCTTGGCCATCGGACCGACGGTCGGGGGTGTGCTCACCGACGAGTTCGGCTGGCGCAGCATCTTCTGGGTCAACCCGGTGATCGGCGTGGCCGCGGTGGTCGTCACCCTCATCTTTGTCCGCGAGTCGCGCGACCCGACCGAGCATCGCTTCGATTGGGCGGGTCAGGTGCTCTTCATCGCCGGGGTAGCCGCCATCACGTACGCACTGGTCGAGGGACCGCACAGCGGCTGGGGGTCACCGCTGATCCTCACCCTGCTGCTCGGATCCGTGCTCATCATCGCCGCCTTCGTCCACGTCGAGCTCCGGACGGCCGACCCGATGATGGACGTTCGGGTGTTCGCCGATCGGATCTACAGCACCGCGATCATCACCATCTTCTGTGTCCTGTTCGGCATCTACGGAACGCTGCTGGTGATCACGCAGTACTTCCAGAACATCCGCGACTACAGCGCCGAGGACGCCGGCTTCCTGATGATCTCGATGACGCTCCCGGTGATCGTGTTGGCGCCGATCGCCGGCCGGCTCACCGGGCGCCTGGGCGGCCGCCGCCCCACCCTGGTCGGGGTGTCGCTGATCGTGGCGGGCCTCGCCGTCCTGGCGCTGACCATCGGCGGCAACGTCGGCTGGACCCTGCTGGGACTGGCACTCGTCGGCGCGGCGGGGGGACTCGCAGTGACACCGGTGACGAGCGTGGCGATGACCTCGATCCCCCAGGACCGCTCGGGCATGGCGTCCGGGATCCTCAGCGCGCAGCGGGCGCTGGGGTCGACGGCCGGCTTCGCCATCATGGGCAGCGTGCTCGCTGCCGTCGTGGCCCTCACGCTGCCGGGCAAGTTCGAGCCCTACCTGCCCAACGAGCAACAGCGCGGCGAAGCGGTCGACGAGGTGGTCGACGACGCCAATCCGCGGGCGGTCACCGCACTGATCGCGCCAGGCCAGCCTCTCGACGACGACGTCAAGGAGGAGCCCGAGCTGGTGCAGGCGTCGGACGACGCGTTCGTAGATGGCATCCGGGCCGCCATCGGCGTGGCGCTGGCGCTGGTCATCGGCACGCTCGTCGCCGGGTACGTGGTCTTTCCGAAGGGCGAGCGGGCGGCAGCCGACGCCGAGGTTGACGAGGCGGCGCTCGTCGAGTCGGACGAGCGTTAGCCAGGGCGGCGGACCCGGTCACGCGCTCCTGCGCCGGAACGACGCAATGCCGCCGGCCACAGGGGCCGAGCTCGTGTGGTCAGGGGACCGAGAACTCGGCGATCACCCGGTCCTGGTCGATCTCGGTGGTGCGGGCCACCACCTCCAGGTCCCAGGTGCCGGAGAACGGGATCTGGGCGCCCTGGGCGACGTACTGCCCGGGCCCGATGCGTTGAAGGGTGAGGTCGAGCGGGCCGATGTCCCGGTCGGGCAGGGTCAGCGAGGCGGTGACCTCCTCGGGGTCGATGGAGCTGCCGTCGTGGCCGGAGATGTTGATCTCGACCTCCGTGGGACCGACGGCCGCCGGGTCGACCGTGACCTGGATCGCCGTGAGGCTCCCGTGGATGGTGGTGTTGAACAGCCCGCCGGTGGCCGCAGGGGCGTCGTCGACCGCCGTGGCACCCGGTACGGCGTTGACCAACGCCGCCGTGACCGCCAACACGGCGACGGCGAGCGCGATCTCGGCCGCCACCGACCTGCGGAGCACTGACAGCGGGGCGCGTCCGGATGGCGACGCCCGGACGGCGCCGGGGCCTGGCGACAGCGCCAGGCTGGCCATGCGGGCCCGGGCGCGCTGGCGCACCCACGACCGGCTGGCGGCGGCCGCCGCCACCATGAGGATGAAGAAGCCGACCTTCAGCAGAAGCAGCCGGCCGTAGCTCGTGTCGACGAGGGCATCCCACGACCCGAGCTGGCGCCACGCCTGGACCACACCGCTGGCGACGATCACCATGACGGCCCCGAAGGCCACGTCGGAGAACCGGGTGGCGATGGCCTCGGCGCGGCTGTCCCCGACGCCGTCGGCCGGCCACAGGACCGCCCCCAGCAACAGCGCCAGGCCCCCGAGCCACACGCTGACGGCCGACAGGTGGACGAGGTCGGTCACCACCGCCAACCCGACGAGGTCGCCAGACACGGCGTGGCCGGTGACCGTGATGGTGCCCAACAGCGCCAGGCCCCCGAGGACGGCCGCCGGGAGCAGCGCCTGGGGGCGGCCCTCGCCGGCGCGCCGCGCCAGGCGCGGGCCGACCACCGCCACTGCCGCCAGGAGCACCAGGCGGACCAGCCAGGCCCGGCCGGTCCTGGCCCCCAGCTCGTCGCCGATCACGGAGGGGTCGAGGGCGTCGGCCAACGATCCGCCGATGGCATAGGTGGCCTGCAACGGAATGCTCAGCACGGTGGCGCCCAGCGCCAGCCACCACGCCCCCGCCAGGATCCGCCGGGCCCGGGGGTCCTCGGCGCCCGCAGGCCACAGGGCGGCCACGAAGACGGCCCCGCCGATCAGCACCACCAGGCCTGCGAACGCGGCGAAGCGCACGATCCCATAGCTGACGCCGACGAGGCGGTCGGATCCGGCACCGGCGAGCGCGTCGTCGACCAGGGCCTGGGCATCCGCGTCGGACAGGGCGGCGCCGGCGTCGCCGACCCCGAACGTGAACGCGCCGCTCACGGGGTGGCTGTCGGAGGAGAGCACCCGCCACGACACCACGTAGGTTCCGTCCTCGAGGCCGGGCAGGTCCACGGCGACCGCCGATCGCTCGCCGTCTGGGTGGCCGGCGGCACCAACGTCGATCCCGTCACCCCCGGCGGTCAGGACCTCGACGGCGTCGTCGGACACGTCGACCGACTCGCTGAAGCGGAGCACGACCCGCTCCGGCGCGACGTCGAGCTGCTCGCCCGATGCCGGCTCCGTGGAGACCAGCTCGGCGTGGGCGTCGGCCGGCGCCGGGGCGAGCGCCAGGCCGACGGAGGCGACGGCTGCGACCAGGACGCCCGCCCCAGCCAGGCGTCGCAGCCTCATGCCACGCGCACCACGACCGACGACCGGGGCATCCGCCGCGCCAGGGCCCACACGCAGCCGAGACCCGCCAGCGCCAGGACGTGGACCGTCTCCCGGCCGAGCAGCGCGTGACCCCACAGGAGGTCGAAGCCGGAGGTGACGACCATGGCCGCCACCAGGACCCCCACCAGCGGCAACATCCCCCACGCGCGCGCCGGGCGCCAGGCGACGACGAGGAAGCCCGCGGCCAGTCCCATGTCCCACGCGGTGAGCTCGTGGGCCAAGTGGATCGACGCGTGGCCGTCGTCGAGGATCCCGCCGGGCCAGGCCAGCGCGACCTGTAGCAGTCCGATGACGGCCAACAGCACGCGCCACTCCAGCGTCGACAGCAGCCCGTGTCGGGCCGGTGCGGCCGCCGCTGTCGGCCGCACGAGCCGGGCGAGGAGCGTCGGATCGATGGCGTCCGGATCGGCGGGCGATGCCACTGATCGGAGCGCCGGCGAGGCAACGGCGTCGGCCCAGGCCCGGCAGTCCGGGCACTCGGCAAGATGGGCGTCGATCTCTCCCGTGGGCAGGCCGGGGTCCTCGCCGTCGATCCTGGCCGAGACGGCTTCGCGGAAGCGGGTGCAGCGCATGTGGGAACAGTCGTCTCGCGATCCGATCCGGTTCCCGGGATCCCTCCGGCCGTTCGGGCGGTACA
>Ga0081455_10008599_pt1 | contig 10592 bp, 9 predicted proteins | sample TabmetS3T2R1_FD_70207 | JGI IMG/M metagenome (GOLD analysis project Ga0081455, IMG submission 70207) | Tabebuia heterophylla rhizosphere microbial communities from the University of Puerto Rico - S3T2R1 | ecosystem: Host-associated > Plants > Roots > Rhizosphere ... | reverse complement strand
GCGAGCAACCCTTGCGCGGCCGCCTCCTCGTATCCCGAGGTTCCGTTGATCTGTCCTCCCAGGAAGAGTCGCGGAACATCCAGAGCCTCGAGCGACGCCGAGAGCTGCTCCGGAAAAACGACGTCGTACTCGACGGCGTAGCCGGGCCGCAGCATCCGCGCGCGCGTGAGCCCCGGGATCTCGGCGAGGATCGCGCGCTGCACGTCTTCGGGAAGCGACGTCGAAAGCCCGTTGATGTAGACCTCTTCGGAGTCCCAGCCGTCGGGCTCGAGAAAGATCGTGTGCGCATCCTTGCCCGCGAACTTCACGACCTTGTCTTCGACCGACGGGCAGTAGCGCGGCCCCGTGCCATGGATCTGGCCCGAGTACATCGGGCTTTCGTGGAGGTGCTCGCGAATCAGCGCGTGGGCGCGCGGGTTTGTTGCGGTCAGCCAGCACAGCGCCTGGCGTTCCGAAGACGGAAGCCGTTTCGTGCGGAACGAGAACGGCACCGGCGGGTCGTCGCCTTCCTGCGCAACGCAGGCGTCGTAGTCGACCGAGTCGCGATGCACGCGCGGAGGCGTGCCCGTCTTGAAGCGGCCGAGCGCGAGGCCCAGCGCGGCGAGCGATCCGGAGAGGCCGTGCGCCGCGGCCTCGCCGACGCGGCCGCCCGGCGTGCGCCGCGCGCCGGTGTGCATGAGTCCGTTGAGAAACGTGCCCGTCGTGACGACGACGGCATCCGCGGTGATCGCGCGGCCATCGGCGCAAATGGCGCCGGTCACGCGGCCGTCCGAAGTCGTCAGCCGCTCGGCCATGCCTTCGAGCACCGTCAGGTTCTCCGTGGATTCGAGGCGGGCTCGGGCGAGCTTCGCGTAGAGAGCGCGGTCGCACTGCGCGCGCGGTCCCCACACCGCCGGTCCGCGCGAGCGGTTGAGGATCCGGAACTGGATGCCGGCCGCGTCGGCGAGGCCGCCCATCACGCCGCCGAGCGCGTCGATCTCGCGCACGAGCTGGCCCTTGGCGAGCCCTCCGATCGCGGGATTGCAGGACATCCGCCCGATTGCATCGAGCGCGCCCGTCAGGAGCGCCGTGCGCCGGCCCATACGCGCCGCCGCGTGGGCCGCTTCGATTCCGGCGTGGCCGCCGCCGATGACGAGGATCTCGAATTCCACGGCGCGATTGTACGATCGGCACGAAACTCGGAGGTCCCATGCGCCTCACCTTCGCATCGCGGATCCTGCGCGTCGCCTTACTCATCCCCGCGCCGATGGTCCTCGGCCAGCCTTCTGTTCCGCAGACGGGTTTCGGCGGCGATCTGCAGACGCTGACGCTTTCCCACGTTGCGTTTCTTCCGCAGAACTCGACCCAGACGTACTTCTCGCAGTGCTGCGCCAGTGCGTATCGCCATCCGACCGGAGGGGCGAACCAGTTTTTCGCGCCGCTGGATTCGGGCCGTCTTCCCAACGGATCCCTCGTTGAGCGCATCGATCTCTTCGTGCGCGACGACGACCCGGAGCTCAACGCCGAGATCGGCGTCTACTTCTGCCGCCACTGGACTTCCGACGACGGCTCGCAGTTCAGCGGCGACTGCTCGCTCCAGGCGACGACGTCCGGAGCTCCTGGGGACACGGTTCTCTCTTTGACCACGGACCACACGGTGCGTTACGACGACTTCGACGGGGACGGCGGCGGCGAGTCCGTCGATTACGTGCTCGCCGTCCAGTTCGGAATCAACAGCACACCGAACTACACGACGGCCCTCCGACTCAGAGGTGCCCGAATCTTCTATCGGCGCCAGGTCTCCCCCGCGCCCGCCTCCGCGACCTTCGCGGATGTTCCGACGAACCATCCGTTCTTCCAGTTCATCGAGGCGCTCGCCGCATCCGGCATCACGGCGGGGTGCGGCACGGACATCTACTGCCCCAACGCCCCCCTGACACGCGGCCAGATGGCCGTCTTCCTCGCCAAGGCCCTGGGCCTCCACTGGCCCGCGACGACGGCGCCGTAGGGAGGGCGGGGGCGAGCCCCGCCCCTACTTTCCGACGCAGAAGGTGGAAAAGAGGCGCGTCAGCACGTCCTCCGACGTCGTCTCGCCCGTGAGGTCGGCGAGCGCGTCGAGGGCGGCGTGGCAGTGCGTCACGGCGTACTCGGGCGAGTCGTTGCGCGAGAGCGCGGCGAGCGTCTGCTCCGCGCCCTCGCGCGCGCGCTCGACGAGGTCGCGCTGGCGCAGCGACCCGAGCACCTCCGAGGTGTCTTCGGTGCGGATGTCTTCGGCGATCACGGCGCCGAGGAGCTCCGAAAGCCGCCGGCCCGCGTCGGCTGAGAGGCCGCAGATCGAGATCGCCTCTTCCGGCAGCCCGGCGGCGCGGCCGCGATCAGCCTTGTTGGCCAGCAGCACCCGCGGCGTGTCCGGAAGCTCCCCGAGGGCCCGCGCGTCCTCCGCCGTGAGCCCTTCCGCGCCGTCGAGCACGTAGACCAGCGCGTCGGCCTTCGCCGCCTCCTCGCGCGCGCGGGCAACGCCGATTCTCTCGACGGGCTCGTCCGTCTCGCGCAGGCCGGCCGTGTCGACCAGCGTCACGGGAATGCCGCGCACGTCCACGAGCGCTTCGAGGGCGTCACGCGTGGTCCCGGGGATCTCCGTCACGATCGCTCGGGCCGATCCCACGAGCGCGTTGAAGAGAGTCGACTTCCCCGCGTTGGGCCGGCCCAGGATCGCGACGCGACAGCCGCCCGAGAGCAGTCGGCCGGTTCGGTAGGTCGCGGCGAGACGGGCGAGCTCGCGCTCGGCGGACTCGAGGTGCGAGAGCGTCTGCGGATCGACCTCGGTTCCGACGTCCTCGGAGAAGTCCACCGCCGCCGAGAGCGCCGCGGCGGCGAAAAGCAGGTCCTCGCGGACGGCTTCGAGCCGGCGCGAGAGGCCGCCCTCCAGGCGGCTCGCCGAGACGCGGGCGGCGGCGGAAGTTTTCGCGTCGATGAGATCGCGCACCGCCTCGGCGCGCACCAGGTCGATCTTGCCGGAGCGGAACGCGCGCTCCGTGAACTCCCCCGCCCGCGCCGGCCGAGCTCCGGCCGCGACCGCCGCCTCGAGAACCCGCTCCACGACGGCCGGGCTGCCGTGGACCGAGAGCTCCGCGACGTCCTCTCCGGTGGCCGAGCCGGGCGCCGCGAAGAACGTCAGGAGCGCCGTGTCGACGATGCTGCCGGATGCGTCGCGAAGTGTCGTGAGATACGGCCTGCGGGGACGAAGACCGTTCTCGGGAAGGCCCGGCGCCAGGGCCCGGAGGATGCGTCGGGCTTCCGGACCGGAAAGCCGCACGAGAGCGATCGCCGCGCGCCCCGCCGGAGTCGCCGGCGCGACGATCGTGTCGAGGTGGACGTCGGAAGGCCGCATCGGCGCCGCGCGGCCCCTACCGGCTCTTGAGTCGAACCTCCACGCGTTTGAGGAAGCCGTCGCCCTCGGACTGCGTCTCGACTTCGGAGTCGTCGGCGAGCGCGAGGTGGACGAGGCGGCGCTCCCACGGCGCGAGTGGCGGAAGCAGGCTCGGCCGCCGCGAGCGGCGAACCTCTTCCGCCGACTGGCGAGCGAGCTCTTCGAGCGCGTCCTTCCGGTGCGCGCGGAATCCGTCGGCGTCCAGGCGCGGATGGACCGGCCGGCCCAGCCGCTTGGCCGCGATGCGGCCGGTGAGCACCTCGAGGCCCGTCAATCCCTCGCCCTTGTTGGCGAGCAGGGGCTCGACGTCGTCGCCGATCAGCTCGAAGAGAAGCTCGTCTCCCGAGGACTCGCGCTTGCGGATCTCGACGAGAAGGCCGGCCGCGGAGAGGAGCTCCGTCAGCGTCGACTCGACGACGGAAACCGCTTCCGCGTCCGTCGCGCCGGGCCGGATCTCGCGCACCGGGGCCGGGGCGGACTCGAACGCGCCGCTCGGCAGCGGCGTTTCCTTCTCGCGGGAGGGCTCAACGATGGGCTCTCCTGCCTCCTGCCTCCTGACGTCTGCTTCCTGTCTTCCGAGCCCCTCGTCGACTTCGATCTCGACGACGCGCCCGCCCCAGAACGACTTCTCGTCCCGGATCACGGTGTACTTCAGCTCGGCCGGGGTCTTTCCGAGGGCCCGCGCCGCGCCTTCGACCGCCTCCTCGACCGTCTTCGCTTCGTACCTCATGGTTTTCTCGACCTACGCGCGCGCCTGCTTGAGGGCCTTGGCCTTCTGCGCGGGCGGCGCCGGGTCGTCCTCCTTCACGATCCGATTCATCACGAGCTGCTGCACGATCGTCAGCAGGTTGGAGAACAGCCAGTACAGGACCAGGCCCGACGGCATGTCCTTCAGGAAGAAGCCCCACAGCACCGGCATGAACATGAAGATCTTCTTCTGCGTGGGGTCGAGAGTCGAAGGCGTCATGGCCTGCTGCAGGTACATCGACACGATCATCAGGATGACGAGCACGTAGGTGTGGTCGATGGCCGAGAGGTCCTTGATCCAGAGCACGAAGGGCGCGTGGCGAAGCTCGATCGTCTTCGACAGCACGTTGTAGAACGCGACGAGCACCGGAAGCTGCAGGAGCACCGGCAGGCAGCCGCTCATCGGGTTGTAGCCCTCGGCCTGGTAGAGCGCCATCAGCTCCGTGTTCATCTTCTGCCGCTGGGCCGCGTCCGTCTTGGCCTTCTTGTACTTGTCGCGGATCGCGTTCATCTTCGGCGCGAGCTTCTGCATCTTCTTCATCGAGGTGTAGCTCTTGGCCGTCAGCGGGAACAGAAGGAGACGGATGAGGAAAGTCACCACCAGGATCGCGACGCCCCAGTTGGGCACGATCGCGTAGGACTTCTTCATGAGCCACAGGAGCGGCCGCGCCAGGATCCCGTACCAGCCGAAGTCCACCGTGCGCTCGAGCCCGAAGCCGTAGCTCTCGAGGACCGAGACGTCCTTGGGGCCGAAAAAGGCCGAGGCCTCGAACGCGCGGTCGCCCGAGATGCCGGTCGCGAGCTCGGTCGTGGGCTTGCCGTCCGGGCGCGTCATCGTGTACGTGTGGAGGCGGGCCGTTGCGGGTTGCGACGGGATCAGGACTTCGAGGAAGTAGTTGTCCTCGAGGCCGGCCCAGCCCTTCGCGGGCAAAGTCCAGCTCTTGTCCTTGGCCTTCTCCGTCTTGTCGCCGCGGATGAGCTGCAGTCCGTCGGTCGTCGCGAGCACCGCGCTCGCGGGCATGACGTACCGCGAAGCGCGCTCGGCGTCGGTCAGGTTGCGCAGGCCGGGACCGACGAGCACGTCATACGCCGGGCCGACGACCGTCACCTTCACGTCGAAGAGATAGCTGTCGGGGGAGATCCGGATCTCCTTCTCGACCGAGACCGCGGCATCGGCAAAGCGCAGTCGAACGGTGCGCTCCGACGGGCGTTCGACGACGAACAGGGCGTTCGACACCGTCTTGGTCAACGCCGCCTCCCGCCCGAAGTCGACGGCGAGCGGCCGCGGCAGCTCCGGCGGCAGCGCGCGCACGAGGTCGAGAGGCTTCTTCTGCTCGTCGGTGTAATTCGCGAGCGTGAACGACGTCAGCACTCCCCCGCGGTTCGAGAACGTCGCGGTGAAGAGGTTGTTGCCGATGCGAACGGACTCTTCCGCGGCGGCCGCCACCGGCTCGGGTCGAGGAGTCGAAGCAGGTGCGGTGGACGTCGCCGCCGAAGCCGCGGCGGAAGCGTCCGACGCCGACGGAGAGGGCGCGGCGGCCGCCGAGGGCGTCGCGACGGTGTTTGCCGGCCGGGGAGGCTTGGCCGGCTTGGGCATGATCCACTCCCAGGCCAGGAGCACGAGAAGGGAGAGACCGGCGGCGGCGAGGAGGCGTTTTTCCAAAGGCTCAGCCCTCAGGGCACCGGGTCCAGCCCGCCCGGGTGGAACGGGTGGCAGCGGAAGAGGCGTCGCAGCGCCATCCAGCCGCCGCGTCCCACGCCGTACCGCGCGATGGCCTCGCGGGCGTACACCGAGCAGGTCGGCTCGAAACGGCAGGCTCTGGGCAGCAGCGGAGAAATGAACCGCTTGTAGCCGTCGAGAAGCGCGAGAGCGATGCGCGCGGCCAGGCTCAACGGCGAGGCGTCTTGACGGCTTTGAGGGCCCGCGTCACGGCGGAGCGATAGTCCTCGAGAAGCTCGGAGAACGCGGCGCCGGCGGACGAGGGGCGCGCGTTGACGACCACGCGCGGCGCGGTGTTCTCGAAGAGGCTCCGCGTACGCCGGAAGATCTCGCGCAGCCGCCGCCGCACGCGATTCCGCCGGACCGCCGTTCCGACGCGCCGCGGGACGGAGATCCCCAGACGCGGGCGCTTGCTCGTCGAATCGGCCAGCAGAAAAACCTGGAGGTGGCGTCCGGAAACGCGCACCCCGGTGGCGTAGCACTCTTCGAATTCCCTGCGTTTACGGAGGCGGTCGTCTCTCGAGAAGGTCTCGGAGACGGCCGGGCCCGGGTTCACACCGTGAGTTTCTTGCGCCCCTTGCGCCGGCGGGCGGACAGCACGGCGCGCCCGGCCCGAGTCCGCATCCGGACGAGGAAGCCATGGGTGCGCTTGCGTCGCCGATTGTTGGGCTGATAGGTGCGCTTCATAAAGAGGGCGAATCCTAGGTGCAGGGGGACGTGAAGTCAAGGAGGCAGACGGCGGGAGGCAGGCGGCAGGACGCATGGAGAATCCATTCGCCCATCGACCCTGCCTCCTGCATCCTGCTTCCTGCCTCCTGGTTCCCGACCTCGCATATACTCCCGGCCCCTGACTTCCCACAGGCTTCCACAGCTGTGGAAAACTTGTGGAAATCCGGGCGCGCACGATGACCGAGATCTGGTCCTCCATCCTCAAGCAGATCGAAGCGAAGCTCGACGCGAAAGAGCTGAAGACGTGGTTCGGCCCGACGCGCCAGCTCGAGCTCGCGGCCTCCATGAACGGACCGGTCCTGACGGTGGCAGTGCCCTCGCGCATCTTCGCCGACTGGATCCAGTCGCGCCACGGAGATCTGCTCGCGAAGGAAGCCGAAGCCGCGGGATTTCCGGGGCTCGAGATCCGCTTCGAGCCCTCTCAGACGTCCGCCGAGACCGCGGCTCCCCTTCCGACGCCCGCCGACGGCGGACCGCCGGGCGGCACCGAGCGCCGCCTCACCGGGCATCCTCGTTTCACCTTCGACACGTTCGTCGTCGGATCCTCGAACCAGTTCGCCCACGCGGCCGCGCGCGCCGTGGCGGAAACGCCGTCCCGTTCCTACAATCCGCTGTTTCTCTACGGCGGCGTCGGCCTGGGCAAGACGCACCTGATGCACGCGATCGCCGGCGAGGTCCTGCGGCGCAATCCCTCCGCGCGCGTCCTGTATCTCTCGGCCGAGCGCTTCCTGAACGACCTGATCAATGCGCTTCGCTTCGAGAAGATGCACGAGTTCAAGCGCCGCTACCGCGAGCTCGACGTGCTGCTGATGGACGACGTGCAGTTCATCGCCGGCAAGGACTCCACGCAGGAGGAGTTCTTTCACACGTTCAACGCGCTGCACGATGCGCAGAAGCAGATCGTCCTGACCTCCGACGCGCTTCCGAAAGAGATCCCGACGCTCGAGGAGAGGCTCCGGTCCCGGTTCGAGTGGGGGCTCATCGCCGACATCCAGCCCCCCGACCTCGAGATGAAAGTCGCGATCATCCGCAAGAAGGCGGCGGCGGAGAAGGTCGAGGTTCCCAACGACGTCGCGATGTTCATCGCCGGGACCGTCAAGTCCAACATCCGGGAGCTCGAGGGGCGCCTCAACCGGGTCCTGGCCTTCTCGTCGCTGACCGGAAAGCCTCTGTCCGTGGAGCTGGCCCGCGAGACCCTCCGCGACATCGTGGGCACCGAGGAGCACAAGGCCACCCCCTCCGAGATCCTCAAGACGGTGGCCTCCCACTACGGCCTTCGGGTCTCGGACATGAAGGCCAAATCCAACGCCAAGCCGGTGGCCTTTCCCCGCCAGGTGGCCATGTACCTCTGCCGCAAGCTGACCGAGCTCTCCTACCCGGAGATCGGCCGGCTGTTCAACGACAAGCACCATTCGACCGTCATGCACTCGGTCGAAAAGATCGAGCGGATGATCGAGGACGACGCCGATTTCCGCAGGGTGATCGACGGATTTCTGCAGGCGCACCGCTGACGTTTCGCGAGTCGGCACGGCTTTTCCGCGAGAGCGTTTTCCGCATCGTTTCGAGAGCCGCCGAAAGAGTGCTCAACTGTGGACGCGCGGGATGAGTATCCTCAGGACCGACATCGATTTCGACCCCATTTTTATTGGGTTTTTTTGATGTTCCGGATTCTTCCGCGGCCCTATTAATACGGTTAAATGTGATAGACTTTTTTCTCTTTCCGGAGGTGGGAAATCCCGATGGAATTGACGGTCAAAAGAGGTGACTTCTTGAATGAGCTCACGCTCATGCAAGGGGTCGTGGAGAGGAAGAACACGATTCCGATCCTCTCCAACATCCTCCTCCGGGCGGCGGACGGACACCTCTCGTTCACGTCCACCGATCTCGACCTGACTCTCCTCTCCCAGGCGGAGGCGAAGGTGTCGCGGCCGGGAAGCGTGACGGTTCCGGCGAGGAAACTCTTCGACCTGATCCGGAACCTGCCCGAGGCCGACGTGGCCCTGAAGCTCCTCGATAACCACTACCTCGGGGTGACCTGCCAGCGGTCCAATTTCCGCCTGGTGGCCCAGCCGGCCGAGGATTTCCCGACTGTACCCAAGGTAGAGGCTAAAAAGGGGGTTACATTCCCTCTGGATCTTTGGAAGCGACTGACCCGTAAGGTTTTGTACGCCGTATCGGCAGAGGAGACCCGCTTCCAGCTCATGGGTGCCCTCCTGAAAGACAAGGGCAAGGAGTTCGAGCTCGTCGCGACCGACGGGCACCGCCTCGCCCTGATCGACTTCCCGAAGGAAGAGGCCAAGGCGACCATCCCGAACGTCCTGATTCCGAAGAAGGCCCTGGCCGAGATCCTGAAGATGGACGGGGGCTCGGGCGAGGATCAGCGACTCGAGATCCGGCACTCCGAAAATCACCTGCTCTTCACGGTCGGGAACCGGCAGCTGGTTGCGCGGCTTCTCGACGTCAACTTTCCCGACTACGAAAAGATCCTCTCGAAATCCAACGACCGCGTCGCTCTGGTTCCGACCGGCGCGACGAAAGACGCGATCCGCCGTGTGTCGCTGTTCTCGTCGGAGCGCTCGCGCGGCGTGAAGCTCTCGTTCGAAAAAGACCTTCTCACGGTGGCCTCCGCGAGCCAGGAGCTGGGCGAGGGCACGGAGACGCTCGACGTCTCGTTCGACGGCGAGCCGCTTTCGATCGGCCTCAACGCGCAATACCTCCTGGAGTTCCTGGAGGAAGCCGAGACCGAATCGGTGCGGCTGGAGCTGAAGGACGAGAACACGCAGTGTCTCTGCCAGCCGGAAGGGGGAATCGAGGGAGCCTCCCGGTATCTCTACGTCGTGATGCCGATGCGTCTCTAACTCTCGAGGTGGGACTGGACCGCTTGCAGCTTTCCGAGATTTCGAACCAGGGCTTCCGCAACCTCTCCCCCGACCCCGTGTTTTTCGGCGCGGGTGTCACGTTGATCACGGGAGAGAACGCGCAGGGCAAGACAAACCTCATCGAGGCCGCGGCCCTCGTGTGCGGACAGCGCTCGTTTCGCGGGGCCACGTCGGCGGCGATGGCGCGCGACGGGGAGGCGTTTTCGATCACGGGCACGCTCGAGGGCTCGTCGCGCTCAGGCGCAGACCGCGTGACGGTGAGCTGGTCCCGCGCGGCCGGACGCGAATTCCACAAGGGCGAAAAGACCGCAACCTTTCGCGAGGTCTCGGCTCTCGCTCCAGCGGTCTTTTTCGCGCCGGAGCACCGCGAGCTCCTGCTCGGCACGCCCGCGGCGCGGCGGCGCTTCCTCGACCGCCTCGTGCTGGGCCTGAAGCCGGCGGCGGGGGACGACCTGGCGCGCTACGGCACGGCCCTGCGGGAGCGCAACGCGCTGCTCACGCGGTCCCGCCGCCAGGGCTCCGCGGCGGGCGCGCATCCGGCGGCGCCGGGGGAGCTCGAGGCCTGGACGGAAGAGCTCTCGGTCGCGGGCGCGGCCGTGCGCCGGCACCGGCGCGCCGCGCTGGCCCTCTGGAAGGACGAGTTCGAGCCTCTCGCCCGAGAGGCCGGCGAGGCCTACCGCGGCGTGCGCGCCGAGTATTCGGCGTCCGGGGACTCGGTCGAGGAGCTCCGCGCCGCGTGCCTGCGCCTGCTGCCTCTGGAGCGGCGCCGCGGGTACTCGCTCGCCGGTCCGCATCGCGACGATCTGCTCTGGACACGCAACGGGCGTCCGCTCGCGGACGAGGCTTCCTCGGGCGAGGTCGCGCGCGCCGTGGCGCTCGTCAAGCTCGCCGAGTGGAGCGCCGTGGCGAAAGCCACGGGGGAGTCTCCCCTGTTCGCCGCCGACGACTTCGACGCCGGCCTCTCGGAGGGCTGGGTCGGGGAGTTCTTCGAGGCGCTGCCCGCGGACGCGCAGGTGCTTCTGACGACCGCGGCGCCGGCGTCCCGTTACGGATCGGCACGGGCCCGCTCCGTGGCCATCGTCGAAATGAGACAGGGCCGGGCGATCCA
>Ga0081455_10008598_pt1 | contig 10593 bp, 10 predicted proteins | sample TabmetS3T2R1_FD_70207 | JGI IMG/M metagenome (GOLD analysis project Ga0081455, IMG submission 70207) | Tabebuia heterophylla rhizosphere microbial communities from the University of Puerto Rico - S3T2R1 | ecosystem: Host-associated > Plants > Roots > Rhizosphere ... | reverse complement strand
TCGGTGCGGGGGTGGGGCATTTCTTTGCTGGCCTCGCGCTTGCCCTCTTCTCCCTGTTCTATTTCATCTACGACGGTCGGGGAATCTTCACCTTCCTGCTGAAGTTCTCGCCGCGGCCTTCGCGTGATCGGGTGGATCAAGCCGCACTCAGGGGCTGGCGGTCGCTGTCGTCGTACGTGCGGGCAACAATTCTGGTAGCGCTTTTCGACAGCATCGGTGTGCTCATTGTGGCGCTGATCCTCGGTGTGCCGGTTGCTCCGGCACTGGCGGCGCTCGTCTTTCTGGGAGCTTTTGTACCGATCGTCGGGGCGCTGGTGTCGGGCTTCGTTGCCGTTCTCGTCGCCCTGGTCGCCCTTGGTTGGGTGCAAGCGCTAATCATGCTTGGGGGCGTGATCTTGGTAATGCAGGTAGAGGGCCATGTGTTGCAGCCGTTCCTCCTGGGACGGGCAGTGAAGCTGCATCCCTTGGCGGTGCTGCTCTCGATCGCGATCGGCATCATCGTCGGCGGGATTGTAGGAGCGTTGCTGGCTGTACCACTGTTGGCCTTCACCAAGTCGTTCGTGCTATCCCTGGCTGGGGGAGCGGAACCACCCTTGGGCAAGATGCATCCGCCGGCTTTGCCTCTGCATCGCCGTTCGCCGAAGGCAGCTGAGGCCCAGCCCTAGAGCACGGACGCCTAGAGCGCGGAGCCCTTCTTGTACTTGGCGTAGGACACATTCCAGTCGGAATAGCCGTTGCCGTATTCCACACCGCGGCTGCTGCCAGTGGTGATCACTGGGTCCCCGATCAGGGTGCGGTTGAACAACCAGGCTGCGTTCGCCGTACTCATTCCGACGCAACCATGACTGGCGTTCCGACGGCCGAAATACGCTGCGTTCCAGGGTGCGGCATGAAGGAACTCACCCGAGTTTGTGATCCGCATCGCGTACTTCACTCTCAGGCTGTAGTGCTCGCGGGCGCCGATCATCGTATTGGTCATCTTGGTGACGTAAAGCTTGTCCATGATCAGCTTGGTGCCGCTTCTGGTCTGCCATCCGGGCTTTCCGCCGCTGACGTAGATGGTGCGGGCGAGTTTGCCGTTGCGATACACCCTGGCTACGTCGGAGGACAGGTTGATCTTGGTGATCTGCGACCTTCCGACAGTGAAGTGGGTCTTCGCCGAATTCTGGCCGTATACGCCGTTGCCGGCGTACAGGCCATTGATATCGGCTGTCACGGATACCTTGGTGCCCGGCTTCCAGAATTTCTTGGGCCGGTACCGCACCTGTGTGCTGGAGTACCAGTGCCATGTGCCTGCCTGGGCCGGGGAGGACTTGACGTGCAGGTTCTTCTCGAACTCGCGTTTGTTCTTTACCGGAACATCGAAGGTCAGGACCACTGGCATCCCGATTCCGACACGGCTGCCCTTGAGGGGATAGATCGTGGGGTAGGTCTGCTTATCCAGCGTCAACTTCTGGGTACGGAAAGTCGAGGTGTCGGTCTTGGACTGGTTGACCCAGTTCTTGCCTACAGAGATCAACTTGTACGCGGCGCCTGGCTCGAGTCGATCACTGGCTGTCCAGGTCGTGCGATCCTTGCTGATCTTTCCGGAGAGAGTGCCGTGCTTCGTACGCCCCTGAGGATCTTTGTTGGTGTAACTCAGTTTCACCTTCGTTACGGTTCCCCAGTCAGCCGAGATGGTGACCAGAGTGTCGACCTTGACGTTGCTTGCGCCATCCTTGACGTTCGACTTGAAGGTTACCGGATCGGGCTTCGGCATCGTGGGTGACGGCTCGATGGTGGCAGACGAATCCGGCAGCTGTGAGCTGATCGCTGTTGGGTCGGCGGAACTACCTCCGCAGGCGGTCAAAGCCGTTGCCAGCAAGACTGCTCCGGCAGCCCCGCACACCCTGCGCATTCTCCTGGTCGGCATCAGCATCCCTACGTCTGACAGCTTCGACAAAAACCGACTGAGTAACCAATGTGCCATCCCAAGGTGGCGTACTCATAATTGGGCCTAATGTGCCATCGAGGCCAGCTCTGAATCAGCCGACGCGCTGGTCGTTGCAGAATCGGAATGCTGGCCACGACCTCTCAGCGGCTTCTCACGCATGGTGAGCGCGATGATGAAGGCCACTGCCATGAACGGGACCGCCACCAGGAACACGTCGTCCATGGATCGAGTGAAGGCCTCGAGCACCCAGCTCTTGATCGGTTCCGGAAGTGCTTTGATCGCGGTCACGTCGTTGGTGTTGATCTGTCCGGCCCCTCCGTGTCCCGCGGCTCCCACAATCTCACTCAGGTGGTGCTTGAGCCGTATGTTCAAGATCGCGCCGAGGAGCGCGGTACCGATGGCGCCGCCCATGGAACGAAAGAACGTCACAGAGGCGGTGGCTACACCCATGTTTCGCCGATCGACGCTGTTCTGTACGGCCGTAACGACAACCTGCATGGTAAAGCCAAGGCCCATACCGAACGCGTACATGATCAATGCCACCTTGTAGTACGGCGTGTCGACCTGCAGCGTCGAGAACGCGAAGAGCGCTAACCCGACTACTAGCGCACCGGTAATCGGCATCCACTTATAGCGGCCGGTACGCGCCATGATCTGCCCGCCGCCGATGGAGGTCGTGAAGATGCCGACCACAAGGGGCAAGATGGCGAGCCCGGAATGGGTCGCACTCAGGCCCTTCACCGCCTGCAGGTAGATCGGCAGGAAGATCAGGCCGCCGAACATGCCGATGCCCATGATCATCGCGAAGATGATGTTGGACGTGAAGGTCCAGTGCGTGAACAGTTCCAGCGGGATGATCGGCTCCTTGGCCCTGGACTCGACGAGCACGAAGAGCGCAGCGAGCACCACTGTGCCGACGAGCAGCCAGATGCCGGTCGCCGAGGCCCAGCCTTTGTCTGGACCGGCCCAGCTGAGGTAGAGCACAAGGCTGGTCACCGAGCCAACGATGGTCGCCGCCCCAAGGTAGTCGACCGAGGCTTGGCGGCGTACGTGATGCAGTTTGAGGGCCAGTGAGGTGACGATCAGCGCAGCAACCCCGATCGGAATGTTGATGAAAAAGATCCATTCCCAACCCCAGTTGTCGGTGAACCAGCCGCCGAGCAGCGGGCCAGCCACGGACGAGACGCCGAACACGGAGGCGAAGAATCCCTGATACTTGCCGCGCTCCCGAGGAGGGATGACGTCGCCGATGACGGCCAGAGCAAGCGACATCAAGCCGCCCGCGCCCAGACCCTGCACGGCTCGGCCAGCGATCATGACATTGATCCCCGAGACGTTCAGGAAGTCGGCGATCTCTGGGGAGAACCCGCAGATCAGCGAGCCGATCAAGAAGACCACGATTGCGGCTTGGAAGATCGGTCGACGCCCGCGCAAGTCGGAGATCTTGCCCCAGAGCGGCGTGGCGGCAGTGGAGGTCAGCAGGTACGCGGTTACGACCCAGGAAAGCTTGTCGAGCCCGCCCAACTCGGAGGTGATCCTGGGCAGGGCTGTAGCGACAATGCTCTGGTCGAGGGCGGCAAGGAACATGCCGGCCATCAACCCGCCCATGACGACGAGGATCTGGCGATGGCTCAGGTAATCACCGCTAGGGCCGGGGCTTACGGGCGGCGTGCCTGCTGCAGGCACGGCGGCTTCAGCTGCGGCTGTCGCCGTGCCCTCGGCCGATTCGGTTGGGGACTCGTCCTCAGTCAGCGCGCGACGCGGCTGGTTTGTGGTCATGCTCTCTCCATGGTCTGGGTCAGAGCCTCGACATCAGCGGCGAAGCGTGTCAGTAACCGGTCAAGTTGATCGAGATCACGGGGGTCCCATGACTCGAGGGACTTCTCGAGCAGAACGCGGCGGGCACGCAGCGCGGCCTGGATTCGATCAGCACCGGCGTCGCTCAGTTTGACGCGTTGGGCACGGCGATCGATTGGATCAGGTGTCCGCTCGATCAGCCCAGCACTATGCAGTTGGGCGACATGCCTGGAAACGGTCGACGCATCCAGGTTTGCGCAGACGGCCAGGTCGGTGACGCGTAGCGGTCCGGATGCTGAGAGGGCTTTCAACAGCCAAAATGAGCCGGTGTCGAGCGTCTCGCCCTGACCTCGTTGCCGCATGAGCCGCCCGATGCCCAATAAGGCATGCATGAGCGACTCCACCGACGCTGAACGTGAGGAGGCCGGCGACTCCGCAGAAACTTGCATGCATCAAACATATAACTACTTGCATGCTGCACACAATTAATCTCACCAGTTGTCAGGTCTGTGGACCAACCTTGCTCTCACACCTCACTCCCTCGTGCACCGGGGAAGACCCCAAGCAACCCTGAAAATAGAAAGCGAGCCTTCTCTTTTAGAAAGCTCTGGTTTACATTCGCGGCATGACCACTCCAGACATGAAGGCGATCCTCGAGGAGCTTGCCGCAGGACGCATCGACGCCGCTGAGGCGGCCCGCCGGATCGACGCCCTGAAGGCGTCCCAGTCGACATCAGAGACAACCCCACCTGAACCGACCAACGAGGAATTGGCTGGATCAACAGCTGACTCCGACGCCTGGGCAGCCGCCACAGACCAGCCGCAGGCAGGCTACGATTCCACAACTCCGCAGGCTGACGCCTCAGCCGAAGAGCCGGTCGACACGAAGCCGGTCAACGTTGGCGGGGTCGAACGGATCTCGGTCCGAGCGGTCGGGCGACGGGTTCGCATTCTCGGAGAAACCTCAGTGGCTACCTTGTCGGCCGACGGGCCGCATGTGCTGCGTCGTAACGGCTCAGTCCTCGAGGTCTCCAGCGATGGCGAGTTGGGTGCCTCACTCGATGGGTTCAGCATTCTGCGAAGTGCACCGCGTAGCCTCGATGACTTCCGCGCTCTGGGGCTTGGCAAGGAACTCTTTCTTCGTGTCAACCCAAATGTCATTGTCGATGTCGAAGTGACTGCCGGCAGCTTGAATACGGAGCGGGTGCCCCACCTCGGAAAGGTTCGAGTCACCGCCGGAGCGGCCAAGTTGCTGAATGTTGTCGAGATCAACGACGCTTTGGTCCAGGCCGGCCAGGCAACGATCAAGGGGACGATCAAGACCGGCCGTAACCGGATCCGCGCCGAGTCCGGGACGTTGGCCATCCACCTCACTGATGACTCCAATGTCACTGTCACGGGCGAAGCCCAGCTTGGCAAGATCAGCTGGGCGGGTGGTCACAGCGGCGCGGGCGATGAGGTCGTGATGGGCAGCGGCAGTGCAAAGCTCGACATCGAGGTCGTCATGGGTCATGCCCAGGTTCATGTCGGCTCCGACCTGACCGCCGAAGCCGGCGTCGGGTGACGCAGCGGTCACGTAGGCCGCAGGAACCCATTGGTCACCGCGCACCGAGCGAATGCCCGGTGTGCGGTGACCAGCTCGCGGTCATTCGGCTGGGTTGCGCCTCGTGCGGCACCGAACTCGCTGGCGTCTTCAGCTCATGTGAGTTCTGTGCCCTCAATGAGAAAGAAACGGAGATGCTCCGCGTCTTTCTCACGTCTCGGGGCAATCTCCGAGAGGTTGAAAAGCATCTTGGCGTCTCCTATCCCACCGCTCGGCTCCGTTTCGCCGAGTTGCTGGAAAAGCTCGGCCTTGGCGAGACACCGGAACCCGAAACCGGGTTGACCAGAGAGCAGATTCTTTCTGAGGTAGCCTCCGGGGCGCTGACGCCAGCGGAGGCTCAAGAGCTGATCAGCCAGCTTCACTAGCAAGCTGGTCGAGGCAGGGCGACATCAACCAGGCTCAGCCGCGAAATGCCTCGACTTTCACGACGGTGACGTTGATGGAGCGACCGTTCGGGGCGACGTAAGTGACCGCGTCGCCCGTCTTCTTCCCGAGAATGGCGGAGCCAAGCGGCGACTGCGGACTGTAGACATTGGTGGAGTCGACACTGTCGTCGAGCCCGAGCAACTCCCGTGACCCAAGCAGGAAGGTGTCTATGTCGGTCTCGTCTCCATCGAAAGCGATCGTCACCTGGGTGCCGGGTGCGACCTCGTCAGTGTTCGCCGGAGCCTCACCGACCTGAGCTCGATTGAGCATGTCGATGAGCTGACGAATCCGGGCCTCCTGATGAGCCTGCTCCTCACGCGCGGCGTGGTAGCCCCCGTTCTCACTGAGGTCACCTTCTTCGCGCGCCGCGGCGATCTTCGCGGACACCGCAGTACGTCCTGGCCCAGAGAGATGATCCAGCTCAATCTTGAGCTTGTCGTACGCCTCCTGGGTCAGCCAGATCGCCTGGGCGGAGTTTTCAGACATCCCCCAAGGTTATCAAGGGCAGGACAAAGCAATTCAGTTCACGGTGCACCCTTTGACCACCACTGTGGTGGCTCTTCGCAAGGTGGTGAGCACAAAATTCACATTGACAACACGGTTCCGACTGGCGGCAATCGGGACCTGCTGCTCGCCAACTGGCTGGAAATCTGTGGCTTGCGCCATCACCCGGCAAGTCGCAGGCACCGACGGATCCGGTCGCTCGACAGCGAGAGTGACGAGGACCGAGGTATCAGAGTCAATATCGAAGGTTTGTATGTGTGCTGCGACGGCTGGCCGGGAATGCAGCAACGCTGTCCAGACCAGCCACGTCATGGCAATGACCACGCCGACGCTGATCAAGCCCAGAAGCAGCGGGCGAGGCATCCGCGACTTCGGATAGCGGCGACGGAGCCGCTCGGCAGCATCGGTCACGCCGATAATTTATTTGGCGCTTCTCGCGCATGTCGCGCCGGGGAGCTGACGTTCTTGTTCGGGCTTGCTGCTCGCGCATCGCGCGCTTTCGATCCGCCTACTTCGTCGTCTCTCGCACCGGATCGCGCGCCGCCGTGCTGCGAGGAGCGAGTCGACACGCTTCTCGTCGGCGAGCAACGACAAAGTCGGCTGCTTTCCGGCGCGATCCGCTGCGAGCGGCAGCGAGCAAATCAAAAGAGGAAAGAACGCCTCCGCTCCCTCCGTGCACATTGCTCGCTCCGATTCGCTGAGGCTGGCGCTCGTTAGCCGCTGCCTTCCTTGCTCGCATTCGCTCGCTCGTCCAGGACAGCGGCGCGCCAGCCTGGCTCAGCACGGCGGGCGCGCGATTCCCCGACGCTCACTGCCCTCGAACAGATCCTCTGCGTCTCGGAGAACGGGAGACAACGACAGACTCAATGGGCACGGTGGCAGCATGACGGTCGTGTCCAGGCCTGCGCTGCGTGTCGACGATCAGGGCGATCGTCTGAGGCTGCTGCATGTGCATGCCCATCCTGACGACGAGTCCAGTAAAGGCGCGGCGACGACCGCCAAGTATGTGGCCGAGGGTGTGGACGTTGTCGTCGCAACATGCACCGGCGGTGAGCGCGGGTCAATCCTCAATCCGGCAATGGACCGACCCGACATCCTGGCCAACATCGGCAAGATCCGGCGTCAGGAAATGGATCGGGCCAGGGAGATCCTGGGAATCAAACAGGTGTGGCTGGGCTTTGTGGATTCTGGTCTACCCGAAGATGATGATCAACAGCTTCCCGAAGGTTGCTTTGCGCGCTTCGATCCCGCCGTCGCCGCGGCACCGCTGGTCGAGGTGATCCGGTCGTTTCGTCCCCACGTGATGACCACCTACGACGAGAACGGCGGCTATCCCCATCCGGACCACATCATGTGCCACAAGATCAGCGTTGCAGCCTTTGAGGCAGCGGCTGACCCTAACGCCTACCCGGACCGTGGCGCGGCCTGGCAACCGCTCAAGCTCTATTACTCGTTCACCTTCAACCGCGAACGGGCCATGGCGCTGGATCGGGCGATGATCGCCCGCGGCCTCGAGTCACCGTACGCAGAGCGGCTTCGTGAGTGGCCTGAGGATCCCGAGCATGCGGCGCGCATCACGACACGGGTGCCCTGTGCCGAGTACTTCCACGTCCGTGATCACGCACTCCTGGCACACGCGACCCAGGTTGACCCCGATGGGCCGTGGTTTGCCGTGCCCCTCGCGGTGCACAAGTCAGCCTGGCCAACCGAGGAATGGGAGCTGGCGCGCAGCCTGGTCGACGGGAGCATCCCGGAGGACGATTTGTTCGCAGGAATTGCAGCGCCGGCGGCGAGTAGAGTTTCAGCATGATCCTCCTCGACGTGGATCCGAACATAGTCAAACCGGGTTGGACGGCCTTCCTCGTCGTGATCCTCCTGGGGATCGCCTTGGTCTTCTTGTACCTGAGCATGCGGAAGCAGTTCCGCAAGATCCGAACGCCAGACGACGAAGCATCAGAAGGTGCCGAGGACTCGGCAGCTCAGCAACCCCCTCGTACCCAGAGCTGAGGCCGGCCGCTAGGCGCGCCGATCGGGCCGCATAGGGTCGGAGGATGACAGGCGGCAACCGCCTCGCCTCGGCGACAAGCCCATACCTGCTGCAGCATGCCGATAACCCAGTGCACTGGTGGCCCTGGTCGGACGATGCTTTTGACGCGGCTGCCGAACGGCAGGTCCCGGTCTTCCTTTCCGTCGGATACGCAGCGTGCCACTGGTGCCACGTGATGGCGCACGAGTCATTTGAGGACCAACAGACGGCTGCGCTGATGAATGAGCACTTTGTCGCGATCAAGGTCGATCGTGAGGAGCGCCCAGACGTCGACGCGGTATACATGCAAGCCACCCAGGCATTGACCGGGCAGGGTGGCTGGCCGATGAGCGTGTTTCTGACGCCTGACCGCAAACCCTTTTACGCCGGAACATACTTTCCGCCCACTCCACGGCACGGGCTGCCGTCCTTTCAACAGGTGCTGCAAGCGATCACGGTCGCCTGGCAGGACCGGCAGGTAGAGATTCTCGCCAGTGCCTCAGAGATCGCTCGCCGACTGTCGATGCAGCAGACGCCAGCCGGCGCGGAGATGCCAACCGCAGCCGAGTGCGCGGAGTCGATCCTGCTGCTCCAACGCGAGTTCGACCCGACGTACGGCGGCTTCGGCCGGGCCCCCAAGTTCCCGCCTTCGATGGTGGTCGAGGCATTACTTCGCGATGGCGGCGAAGCAGCGATGCTGATGGCTGGACGGACGCTGGAGGCGATGGCGCGGGGTGGTATCTACGACCAGATAGGCGGTGGCTTCTCTCGCTACAGCGTTGATGCGGGGTGGGTGGTGCCGCACTTCGAGAAGATGCTTTATGACAACGCCTTACTCGTTGGCGTGTACGCCCACTGGTGGCGTCGTACTCGCAATCCGATGGCTGAACGCGTTGTCAGCGAGACCGTGGCGTGGCTGCTTCGTGAGATGCGAACCGACCAGGGCGCGTTCTCGGCGAGCCTTGACGCCGACTCCAACGATGATCATGGTGAGCTCCGCGAGGGTGCCTATTACGTCTGGAACCATGATCAACTCGCCGCAGCGCTCGGCGAAGAAGACGCAGCCTGGGCGGCAGAGGTCTTCTCGGTGACCCCTACAGGAACCTTCGAGCACGGCGCCTCGACCCTGCAACTGCAGTTGGATCATGATCAAGTCCGATTGGCAGGTGTCCGCGAGCGGCTCCGGGTCGCGCGCGACCAGCGCTCGCGCCCGGGGCGGGATGACAAGGTTGTTGCCGCTTGGAACGCATTGCTGGTGGACGCGCTGGCGCAGGCTGCGATGATCTTCTCTCGTCCGGAGTGGCTGGAGATTGCAACAGACGCGGCTGAATATCTCTGGCAAATGCATTGGCGAGCCGGCCGGCTGCGGCGGACTTCTCGCGATGGCGTCGCTGGGGAAGCGTTCGGCATCCTCGAGGACTACGCGGCATTGGCCCTTGCAGCCGTACGGCTGGCGGCGGTCAATGCAGAGCCCCGGTGGGTGACGCGTGCTGAGCAGCTGCTCGACGTGATCATGACGCAGTTCAATGACACTGCTGGCGGGTACTTCGACACAGCTGCTGATGCCGAGCAGCTTTACGCCCGACCCCAGGATCCGACTGATAACGCCACCCCGTCCGGTCTGAGCGCGGCTGTTCATGCACTGCGACTGATGGCTGAGCTAACGGGGGAAGACCGCTACGCTGACCGCGCCGATCAAGCTGCAGCGACCGCGAGCGAGGTGGTCCGGCGGGCACCCAGGTTCGCCGGCTGGCTGCTCGCCGACGCAATCAGCCAGACATCGCTGCGGAAGCCGGTACAGGTTGCCGTGGTTGGTCCCGACGATACGGCTCGAGCCGAGTTGGTCCAGCTCGCCCAACAGCTCGCACCTGCCGGATCAGTCGTCGTGGCCGGCATGCCCGATCAGCCCGGCCTCGAACTGCTAGCTGACCGGCCGTTGATCAACAACCTGCCGACGGCTTACGTCTGCCGGCACTTCGTCTGCAAGCTCCCAGTCACCTCGGCTGACGATTTGGCCAGCCAGCTCCAGGAAACCCACTAACGGATTCGGCGCGATCCTGCGAGCGGAGCGAGCAATCGGACATTGCGCGAGCCGCTCCAAATTCACCCAGCTGCGAGCGTCGGAAAATCGCGCGCCGCCGCACGGAGGAGGAGCAAGCGGAGGTGTTCTTCCTCTGCGAGCGACGACGACGGCGGCGGACAACTCGCGCGATTGCGCGAGCAGCTCCAAAACTAAATAGTGATCATGAAGATCGCCACGCAGTGGCAGGCGAAGCCACCGATCGTGCCGACGTGAAAGATCTC
>Ga0081455_10008597_pt1 | contig 10594 bp, 9 predicted proteins | sample TabmetS3T2R1_FD_70207 | JGI IMG/M metagenome (GOLD analysis project Ga0081455, IMG submission 70207) | Tabebuia heterophylla rhizosphere microbial communities from the University of Puerto Rico - S3T2R1 | ecosystem: Host-associated > Plants > Roots > Rhizosphere ... | reverse complement strand
CCGAGGTCCCGGGGGTCACCACCGCGATGCTCGTCACGCTCGGCGAGAACAACATCAAGACCGTAGAGGACCTCGCCGATTGCGCCACCGACGACCTCGCCGGCTGGAGCGAGCGCAAGGACAAAGAGACCATTCGCCACGAGGGCATCCTCGACAAATTCAGTCTCAGCAAGGACCAGGTCGAGGACGTGATCCTCGCGGCCCGCGTCAAGGCCGGGTGGATCACCGAAGCCGATCTTGCGCCTCCGCCTGCCGAGGGTGAGGAGGGCGCCGCCGGCGACGGCGAGCCCTCGACCGAGGAAGCCGGAAGCGGCGCGAGCCACTCATGAGGTGGCGAGGAGACCATAGTTGCGGCAAGGAGCGGCTGAGCGGACAGACAACCGGGATGATGCGGACGTGCATGGCCGCACGTGCGCCCTCACGCGCGCCCGGCGGCAGCGGGACGCGCTGATCCGCTTCGTTCTTGCGCCTGACGGCACGGTGGTGCCGGACCTCAAGGAGCGCTTGCCGGGACGCGGGCTGTGGCTGACGGCCGCGCGCGACGTCGTCGCCGACGCGGTAAAGCGCAAGGTTTTCGCCCGCTCCTTCAAAGCCGAAGCCAAGGTTCCTCAAGAGCTTCCGGCAATTGTCGAGCGCCGGCTCGCCGAGGCCGCGCTCGCGGCTTTGGCGCTTGCCAATAAGGCCGGCGAAGCCACGTTCGGCAACGCCAGGGTCGAGGAGGCCATTGCCGGGGGCCGGGTTTTAGCCCTCATCCATGCCAAGGAAGCGGCCGAGGACGGATGCCGCAAGCTCGACGGCAAGGCCCGCGCCGCAAGCTCGGGCCGGCCGGTTCCGGCCATTCGCGTCTTCGGAACGGACGAATTGAGTTTGGCAACGGGCAGGACAAATGTGATACATGCTGCCCTCATCCAGGGTGGAGCGGCTGAGAGCGTCCTTACGGCGGCCTCGCGCTTAGAGCGCTACCGCAAGGGCAAGGCCGCATTTGCTGGCGAGAACGGACCGGAAACCGATACGGAATGAGTGAAACCAACGAGACCGAAGGCAAGGCCGCCAGGGGCGCGCGCAAGATGTCGCTCAACGTGCGCCGGACGGTCGAGTCGGGCCATGTCCGGCAAAGCTTCAGCCACGGTCGCTCGAAATCGGTTCTGGTCGAGAAGAAGAAGCGCCGCGCGATCGGCCCGGGCGGCGCGCCGCTAGCCGCCGAGGAAGAGGCAAGGCCCGTCGCGGCGCCGGCCCCCGCCGAAAAGGCCAGACCGAAAGCCGAGGACGCGCAAGCCGCCCGCGCTCGCGTCGTGCTGCCGCAACTCTCCGAGGAGGAGAAGGACGCGCGGATGCGCGCGCTCACCGAAGCGCGCCAGCGCGAGGCCACCGAACGCGAGAGAGCGAAGGAAACCGCGGCCATTCAGGTCGTCAACGAAGAGCAGCGGGCGAAAGAGCGCCAAGAGGCCGACGAGCGCAAGCGTAAAGAGGAGGAACGGCACGAGGCCGAGACCAAGGCGCGGAAGGTCGGCGAAGAGACCGCGCGCAAGCATCTTCTCAAGGAAGAGGCGGATGAGCCCGCCCGCCCGGCCGATGCGCGTCACAAGAAGAGCGCGGTCGCCCCGCGGCGCGGCGAAGAGCGCAGGGTCAGAGGCCGGCTCACGATCATCAATGCGCTCGACGAGGAGCAGCGCCAGCGCAGCCTCGCTTCGCTGAAGCGCCGCCAAGAGCGCCAGAAGAAGCAGATCACGGGCCCGCAGGCGCAGGCGAAGATCCAGCGCGACGTCGTCATTCCCGAAGTCATCACCATTCAGGAACTCGCCAACCGCATGGCCGAGCGGGGCGTCGACGTCATCAAATACCTGATGAAGGACGGCGAGATGCGCAAGATCACCGATGTGATCGACGCCGACACCGCCCAGCTCATCGCCGAGGAATTCGGGCATACGGTGCGGCGCGTCTCCGAGGCCGACGTCGAAGAGGGCTTCATCGGCGAAGAGGACCACGCCGAGGATCGCCAGCCGCGCGCGCCCGTGGTCACCATCATGGGCCATGTCGATCACGGCAAGACCTCGCTGCTCGACGCCATCCGCGCCACCAACGTCGTCTCGCAAGAGGCCGGCGGCATTACCCAGCATATCGGCGCCTACCAAGTTGTGACGCCGGCCGGCGCCAAGATCACCTTCATCGACACGCCGGGCCACGAGGCCTTCACCGCCATGCGCGCCCGCGGCGCCAAGGTCACCGACATCGTGATCCTGGTGGTCGCCGCCGATGACGGCGTGAAGCCGCAGACGGTCGAGGCGATCAATCACGCCAAAGCCGCGCGTGTTCCCCTCATTGTCGCCATCAACAAGATCGACAAGCCGGGCGCCGATCCGAAGCGCGTCCGCACCGACCTCCTGAGCCACGAGATCGTGGTGGAAAGCCTCGGCGGCGACACGCTCGAGATCGAAGTCTCGGCGCTGAAGAAGACGGGCCTCGACAAGCTGCTCGAGGCGATCCTGCTGCAAGCCGAGGTGCTGGAGCTGACCGCCAATCCCGACCGTCCCGCCGAAGGCGTGATCGTCGAGGCGAAGCTCGAACGCGGCCGCGGTCCGGTCGGCACGGCCCTGATCCAGCGCGGCACGCTCAAGCTCGGCGATCTCATCGTCGCGGGCCAGGCTTGGGGCCGCGTGCGGGCTCTGCTCAACGATGTCGGCGAGAACGTGAAGGAAGCCGGTCCCTCGGTTCCGGTCGAGGTGCTCGGCTTCGATTCGGCTCCCGAGGCCGGAGACCAATTCGCCGTGGTCGAGAACGAGGCGCGCGCCCGCGAAATCACCGACTACCGCTTGCGCGAGCGGCGGAAGCGCCTTGCCGCGACCGGCGCGCGCGGCAGCCTCGAGCAAATGATGAACCAGCTGAAAGAGGCCGGCATCAAGGAGTTTCCCATCGTCGTCAAAGGCGACGTGCAGGGTTCGGTCGAGGCGATCACGACGGCGCTCAGCAAGGTCGGCAGCGACGAGGTCAGGGCCCGCATCATCCACTCTGGCGTGGGCGGCATTACCGAGTCCGACGTGTCGCTCGCCGCGACATCGGGCGCGGTCGTGCTCGGCTTCAACGTTCGCGCCAACGCACAGGCGCGGGAAGTGGCCGAGCGCGAAGGCGTCGAGATCCGCTACTATGCGGTGATCTACGATCTCGTTGACGAGATGAAGCAGGCCATGTCGGGCCTGCTCGCGCCGACCTTGCGCGAGACCTTCCTCGGCAACGCCGAAATCCTCGAAGTGTTCACCATCTCGAAAGTGGGCAAAGTCGCGGGCTGCCGCGTGACCGAAGGCAAGGTCGAGCGCGGCGCGCAAGTCAGGCTGATCCGCGACAACGTCGTCGTGCATCAGGGCAAGCTTTCCACGCTCAAGCGCTTCAAGGACGAGGTGCGCGAGGTGGTGGCGGGCCAGGAATGCGGCATGGCCTTCGAGGGCTATCAGGACATGCGGCAGGGCGATGTGATCGAGTGCTTCCAGGTCGAGCACGTCAAGCGCACGCTCTAACAATCCTGTCATGCCCGCGGAGGCGGGCATCCAGTAGACAGCGAGGTTCGTTGCTTCATCGCAGCTTTGGTGGTTATTGGATTCCCGCTTTCGCGGCAATGACGCCGAGAAGTAACGACAGCAGAATGAGCCATCGCGACAAACGCCGGGAACCCTTGGGCAAGCCGCCCTCGCAGCGTCAGCTGAAGGTGGGGGAGATGATCCGGCATGCGCTCGCCGAGATTTTCGCCCGCGGCGAGATCATGGATGAGGTGCTGAACCGGCATTCGCTCACCGTGCCCGAAGTGCGCATGTCGCCCGACCTCAAGCTCGCCACGGTCTACGTGATGACGCTCGGCGGCGGCGAGGCTCAAGAGGCGGTCGATCATCTCGAGAAGCATAAGCGCTTCTTGCGCGGGGTCCTGGCAAAGCGCGTCAGCATGAAGTTCATGCCGGAGCTCAGGTTCAAGGTGGACAAATCGTTCGAGGCGGCCTCCCGCATTGATGAGCTGCTGGCACGGCCCGAGGTCGCCCGCGACCTCGACGATTAGCCGGCGGGCGAGGCACGATGGCGCGGCGCAAAGGACTTCCGGTCAACGGCTGGCTCGTCTTCGACAAGCAAGCGGGGATGACCTCGACGCAGGCCGTCTCGCGCGTGAAGCGCCTCTACCAGGCGGCGAAGGCGGGACATGCCGGCACGCTCGATCCGCTCGCGACCGGCGTCCTTCCGATCGCATTCGGCGAGGCGACCAAGACCGTCCCCTTCGCGGTCGAGGGCAGCAAGGAGTACCGCTTCACGGTCCGCTTCGGCACCGAAACCGACACCGACGACGCCGAGGGGAAGGCGATTGCGCAGAGCGACAAGCGGCCGTCCCGCGCCGAGATCGAGGCGAGGCTTGCCGATTTCACCGGCGACATCGAGCAGGTGCCGCCGCGCTATTCCGCGCTCAAGGTCGACGGCGCCCGCGCCTACGACCTCGCCCGCGACGAGGAGGCGTTCGAGCTTGCGCCGCGGCGCGTGTCGATCGCCTGGATCAGGTTCGCCGACCACCCCGACCCGGACCGCGCGATGCTCGAGGCGCGGTGCGGCAAGGGCACTTACGTGCGGGCGCTCGCCCGCGATCTCGGCCGCGCTCTTGGTTGCTACGGCCATGTCGAAGCCCTGCGCCGGACACGCGTCGGTGCCTTCGGCGAGGAGGGCGCGGTGACGCTTGCCGCGCTCGAAGCGCTCGCCGAACAGGGTCATGATGCGCTCATCGCCGCGCTCCAGCCGGTCGAGACGGCGCTTACCGACATTCCCGCGCTTGCAATCTCGGGACCCGATGCCGACAGGCTCCGGCGGGGACAGGCCGTTCTTTTGCGCGGCCGCGACGCACCGGTCGTGGAAGGCACCGTCTATGCCACCTCGCGCGGCACGCTGGTCGCGCTCGGCGAGGTGGAGCGCGGCGAGCTTCACCCCAAGCGCATCTTCAATCTGCCGCTGCGCCCCTCAGCGGCCCGTCTTGCGAGCGAATGATGCGGGCCGAACGGGGGCGAAATTCCGCTGGCCTCGCCGCCGATAATCCCTATATTGCACCCGTTCGCGTGGGGCCTCGCGCCTCACGCCTGCAAGAGCCGACCGTGCTGGACGACATCCCGGCCCGGCCATCATAAACCCGCAAACCGTAAGGAATTTTTCGATGTCGATCAGCGCTGAGCGCAAGCAAGAGCTTATCAAAGAATACGCGACCAAATCCGGAGACACCGGATCACCAGAGGTCCAGGTCGCGATCCTGACCGAACGCATCACCAATCTCACCGAACATTTCAAGACGCACGGCAAGGACAATCATTCGCGCCGCGGGCTACTCAAGATGGTCAGCCAGAGGCGGCGCCTGCTCGACTATGTCAAGTCGGCCGACGAGGACCGCTATCAGAAGCTCATCAACCGCTTGGGCATCCGTCGGTGACCCTGGCGCGCGCGGGCGAACCCGCGATCGAGCTTTCTAACCCTGAACGGGCGGCGCCTTCGGCCACGGGCCAAAGCAGCAGCCCTCCACACGCATTGGGATATCACCATGTTTAAAATAGAGACCGTAGAGATCGAATGGGGGAAGCGTCCCCTAAGACTCGAGACCGGCCGCATCGCCCGTCAGGCCGATGCCGCCGTGCTCGCGACCTATGGCGGAACGAGCGTTCTCGCCACCGTCGTTGCCATGAAGGAAGAGCGGCCCGGCATCGACTTCTTTCCGCTGACCGTGAACTACCAGGAAAAGACCTTCGCCGCGGGCAAGATCCCGGGCGGCTATTTCAAGCGCGAAGGGCGCCCGACCGAAAAGGAAACCCTGACCTCGCGCCTGATCGACCGGCCGATCCGCCCGCTCTTCGCACCGGGCTTCAAGAATGAGACGCAAATCATCGCAACCGTCCTCTCCCACGACATGGAGAACGATCCCGACATCGTGGCGATGGTGGCGACGTCCGCGGCGCTGACACTGTCCGGCGTCCCCTTCCTCGGGCCGATCGGGGCAGCCCGCGTCGGCTATATCGGCGGCCAATACGTGCTGAACCCGATGATCGACGAAATGGCGGAGAGCGCGCTCGATCTCGTCGTGGCCGGCACCGCCAACGCGGTGCTGATGGTCGAATCCGAGGCCAAGGAGCTTTCCGAAGAGGTCATGCTCGGCGCGGTCGTCTATGGGCAGAAGCACTTTCAGCCCGTGCTCGACGCCATCGTCAAGCTGGCGGAGCGCGCGGCCAAAGACCCGTGGGAGCTGAAGCCGAAGGACGATGCCGAGATGATCGCGCGCGTTCGCGAGATCGGCGAGCGCGAGCTCGGCGCGGCTTACGCGATCGCCGGCAAGCATGAACGCCGCGACAGCGTTGCCGCCGTCAAGGACAAGGTCGTCGCGGCGCTCGTTCCCGAAGATGACGACGGCGCGCAAGCGGCCAAGGTCGCGAGCGCGTTCAAGGAGGCCGAGAAGGACATCGTCCGCTCGAGCATCCTCGACAGCAAAAAGCGCATCGACGGACGCGATCTCGTCACGGTGAGACCCATCGTGTGCGAGGTCGGCATTTTGCCCCGCACCCACGGCAGCGCGCTCTTCACCCGGGGCGAGACCCAGGCGCTCGCTGTCGCCACGCTCGGCACGGGCGAAGACGAGCAATACGTGGACGCGCTCCAGGGCACCTACAAAGAAACCTTCATGCTGCACTACAACTTCCCGCCCTACTCGGTCGGCGAAGCGGGCCGCATGGGCTCGCCCGGCAGGCGCGAGATCGGCCACGGCAAACTTGCCTGGCGCGCGATCCATCCGGTTCTGCCCGACCGCGAGAGCTTCCCTTACACCATCCGCATCGTGTCGGAGATCACTGAGTCGAACGGCTCATCCTCGATGGCCACGGTGTGCAGCTCTTCGCTTGCGATGATGGACGCCGGCATTCCGCTCAAGCGTTCGGTCGCGGGCATCGCCATGGGCCTCATCAAGGAAGGCGAACGCTTCGCCGTACTTTCGGACATCCTCGGCGATGAGGATCATCTCGGCGACATGGACTTCAAGGTCGCCGGCACCTCCGAGGGCGTTACTTCGCTGCAAATGGACATCAAGATCACGGGCATCACCGAGGAGATCATGAAGGTCGCGCTCAGCCAGGCGCGCGACGGCCGCATGCACATCCTCGCCGAGATGAACAAGGCGCTGAACACGGCGAGGCCCGAGCTCGGCGAGTACGCGCCGCGCATCGAGACGATCCGCATTCCGGTCGACAAGATCCGGGAAGTGATCGGTTCGGGCGGCTCGGTGATCCGCGAGATCGTGGCGGAATCAGGCGCCAAGATCGACATCTCCGACGACGGCACGGTCAAGATCGCCTCGGCCAACGCCGAGTCGATCCGCGCGGCGATCAACCGCATCAAAGGCATCGCCGCCGAGCCCGAGGTCGGCGAGATCTACAAGGGCAAGGTGGTCAAGGTCATGGAGTTCGGCGCCTTCGTGAATTTCTTCGGCGCCCGCGACGGCCTGGTGCACATCTCGCAGCTTGCCGAAGGCCGGCCCAAGACCGTCAACGAGGTGGTCAAGGAAGGCGACGAGGTCTGGGTCAAGCTGCTCGGCCGCGACGATCGCGGCAAGGTCAGGCTGTCGATGAAAGTCGTCGACCAGAAGACCGGCAAGGAGATCGCAAGGGCCGAGGCCGGTTAGCGCCGGGCTTAACCCGAACGACGCGGGTTTCGAGGGGCGCGGCTTTCGCGCCCCTTATTGCTTGGCGTCCTTGTTCATAACGCAGCGCCAACCGATGACGAAATACTGGGTGTTTTGCTTCTGCCACTCGGTCGATTTGTCGCCGCCCTGCCGGATGCAAGTCACGACGTCCCCGGTCGAGGCCCCTGGAACATTGAACTCCTGGCACTTGTCGGGCGTGGCCAGGAGACACACCATGACGACGAGTTCGGCCATGCCATTCTCCTACTTACCGGCCCAGACGGTTGCGCCGGTGACGCTCGCCTTAAGGCCTCATACGCTTGTTGGCGCGTACCATTGTGGGCGGCAACGGCCCTGTCAATATCGGCACGGATTAACTTTTATTGAGCCGCCTCGCGCGGGGGCGCCTTGTCGGTAGCGGGCTCGCGCTCGTCGATCTGCTCGATGAGCTTCAGCGAGCCGATACTCGGCATGGCGATGGTCGAATAGCCGCAATCGACGAAATGGACCTCGCCCGTGACCGCGCCCGACAGATCCGAGAGGAGATAGAGAGCCGCGCCGCCGACCTCGTCGAGCGTGGGCGAGCGGCGCATGGGGGCGTGGCGCTGCTGGAAATGGAACAGCGTGCGCGCATCGGAAATACCGGCGCCGGCAAGCGTTCGCATCGGCCCGGCCGAGAGCGCGTTGACCCTGATCCCTTGCGGCCCGAAATCGGAGGCGAGATAGCGTACGCTCGTCTCGAGCGCGGCCTTCGCCACCCCCATCACGTTGTAGCAGGGCACCACCCTGGTCGAGCCGCCATAGGTCAGCGTCAGCAGCGAGCCACCCGAAGGCATCAGCCCGGAAGCGAGCTTGCAAATCTCGGTGAAGGAGAAGCACGAGATGACCATGGTGTGCTCGAAATTCTTGCGGGTCGTATCGCAATAGCGGCCCTTGAGCTCGTTGCGGTCGGAAAACGCAAGCGCGTGCACGACGAAATCGAGCGAACCCCATTTCTTCGCGATCGCCTCGAACACGCGCTCGACACTCTTCAAGTCCTCGACATCGGCTTCGACGATGACCTTGGCGCCGATGGACTCGGCGAGCGGGACGGCGCGCCGTCCGAACGCTCCGCCTTGATAGGAGAAGGCAAGCTCGGCGCCTTGACCGTGCAACACCCGGGCGATGCCCCAGGCGATCGAACGGTCGTTGGCGACGCCCATCACCAACCCTCTCTTCCCGGCCATCAGCGGCGCGGGCTTAGCGATATCTTTCGGTGTAGCCATGATGCTTACTCTGCCTATTTTCCAATTCACATTGTTCCATGGTCTCAGCCGTCGAACCGGCGAAAGACCAGCGTCGCATTGGTGCCGCCGAAGCCGAAGCTGTTCGACATCACGCAGTCGATGGTGACATTGTCCTGGCGCTTGCGCACGATGGGCATGTCGGCGACGGCGGGGTCGATGGTCTCGATATTGGCGGACTCGCAAATGAAACCGTTGTTCATCATCAGCAGCGAGTAAATCGCCTCGTGCGCGCCGGCCGCGCCGAGCGAATGCCCGGTGAGCGACTTGGTCGCGCTGATCCGCGGGCACTTGTCGCCGAAGACCTCGCGGATCGCTTCGATTTCCCTCACGTCGCCGATCGGCGTCGAAGTGGCATGCGGATTGATGTAGTCGATGCCGTCGACATTGCGCATGGCCATCCGCATGCAGCGCGCCGCGCCCTCGCCCGAAGGCTGCACCATGTCGTAGCCGTCGGAAGTTGCGCCATAGCCGGTCAGCTCGCCGTAGATGCGGGCGCCGCGCACTTTGGCGTGCTCCAGTTCCTCCAGAACGACAACCCCCGCGCCGCCGGCAATGACGAAGCCGTCGCGGTTCACATCGTAAGCGCGGCTTGCGGCCTCGGGCCGGTCATTGAAATCGGAGGACATGGCGTTCATGGCGTCGAACAGGACCGAGAGCGTCCAGTCGAGCTCCTCGCCGCCGCCGGCGAAGACGATGTCCTGCTTGCCCAATTGAATGAGCTCGGCGCCGTTGCCGATGCAGTGGGCCGATGTCGAGCAGGCCGAGGAGATCGAGTAGCTCACGCCCTTGATGTGATAGGGCGTGGCGAGCGTGGCGGAGTTGGTCGAGCACATGGCTTTCGGCACCTCGAACGGCCCGACTTTCTTCGGACCCTTCTCGCGGGTCGTGTCGGCGGCGCCGACGATGGCGCGGGTCGAGGGACCGCCCGAACCCATGATAAGGCCGGTGCGCTCGTTGGAGACGTCGGTCTCTTCGAGCCCTGCGTCGCGGATCGACTGTTCCATGGCGAGGTAGTTCCAGGCGGCGCCCGCGCCCATGAAGCGGCGAACTTTCCGGTCGATCATGCCTTCCCAGTCGAGCTTGGGCGCGCCATGCACCTGGCAGCGGAAGCCGAACTCGGCATAGGTGTCGGCCTTGACGATGCCCGATTTCGCTTCGCGCAAAGAGGCGAGCACCTCCTGGGCGCTATTGCCGATGGAGGACACGATGCCCATCCCCGTCACGACGACACGTTTCATCGGGTCAAAATCCTAAGGAGGCCAGTGCCCCTACGCGAAACACTATCAGACACCGGCGGGCGCGGCTGCGCCCTCCTGGAACAGGCCGACGCGAAGGTCCTTAGCGGTGTAGATAGTCTCGCCATCGGCTTTCAACCAGCCGTCGCCGGTGCCAAGGGTGAATTTGCGCCGGATGACGCGCTTCAGTTCGACGACATATTCGAGCTTCTTCATCGTGGGCAGCACCATGCCCGAGAACTTGACCTCGCCGACGCTCAAGGCGCGGCCTTTGCCGGGCGCGCCGAGCCAGCCGAGAAAGAAGCCGAGCAGCTGCCAAAGCGCGTCGAGCCCGAGGCAGCCGGGCATGACCGGATCGCCCTTGAAGTGGCACGGGAAGAACCAGAGGTCTGGCTTCACGTCGAGCT
>Ga0081455_10008596_pt1 | contig 10596 bp, 10 predicted proteins | sample TabmetS3T2R1_FD_70207 | JGI IMG/M metagenome (GOLD analysis project Ga0081455, IMG submission 70207) | Tabebuia heterophylla rhizosphere microbial communities from the University of Puerto Rico - S3T2R1 | ecosystem: Host-associated > Plants > Roots > Rhizosphere ... | reverse complement strand
GCGGCGGGTGCCGTCGGCGATCACGCGCGTGAACACGTCGAGCCGTCCCGTCGAGCTCTTCGGATTGGCGGCGGCCACGATCTCGGGCGGCAGAGCGAGACTTTCCAGCAGCGGGACGATGTAGACGCAATTGGTCTCCAGCACCGCCCCGTCGGAGAGATTTATTTCGTGCAGCTTCAATTCGTCGATGCGCTCGGCAACGGTCGCGCCGGGACCGGGCAGGAAGCTCGCGCGCACCCGGTAGGCGATGTCGCCCAGCCGCAGGTCCAGGCTGGCCGGCTGGATCTGGCTTTCGACAAAGGGATAGGCCGGCAGGATCAGGCCCGCATCCGCCATCGCCGCGATCATGCGGTCGGGCAGAATCCCGTTGGCGTCGGGCGGTAGCGTGAACGACACGGCGCGGTCCTCTGAGGTGGCCCTTTTCGGATGCCCAAATGTCATCCAAACCTCATAAATAGGGGCTTTTAGGGGTTATCCGATGGCCGCCTTGACTGAAAGGGCGCAAGCGAATATCAGCATGACTTATCCCGTGGTGATTTGAGCCGGCCGGCTTGCAGCCACGTTAAATAAATCGCTAAACAGGCCGGGGACACGTGTGATCCCGGCCTGTGGAAATATTTCCAGGCCGGTTTTTTGTGACCATTTTCCTGTGGTCACGTCGGAGGTCACATGTCTGAAGTTGGTTCTACCAAGCGCTATCGTCCCGAAACCCGGCTCGTCCATGGCGGCACCCTGCGCTCGCAGTTCGGCGAGACGTCGGAAGCGCTGTTTCTCACCCAGGGCTACGTCTACGACAGCGCGGAGCAGTGCGAGGCGCGCTTCAAGGGCGAGGACCCCGGTTTTATCTATTCGCGCTACTCCAATCCCACGATCTCGATGTTCGAGCGCCGCATGATCGAGCTCGAGGGCGCGGAAGCCGCCCGCTCCACCGCCACCGGCATGGCCGCGGTGACGACCGCGATCCTGGCGCCGCTCCGGGCCGGCGATCACGTCGTCGCCTCCAAAGCCCTGTTCGGCTCGTGCCTCTACGTCGTGCAGGACCTGCTGCCGCGCTACGGCATCGAAACGACGCTGGTCGACGGTCTCGATCTCGACCAGTGGCAGCGCGCGGTGCGGCCCAACACCAAGACCTTCTTCCTGGAGAGCCCGACCAATCCGACGCTCGATGTGCTCGATATTCCGGCGATTGCCGAGATCGCGCACAAGGGCGGCGCCCGGCTGGTCGTCGACAATGTGTTCGCGACCCCTATCTGGCAGAGCCCGCTGTCGCTCGGCGCCGACGTCGTGGTCTACTCCGCGACCAAGCATATCGACGGCCAGGGCCGGTGCCTGGGCGGCGTCATCCTTTCGTCCGAAGCCTTCATCGCCGAGCACCTGCACAACTTCATGCGCCAGACCGGGCCGTCGCTGTCGCCGTTCAACGCCTGGGTCCTGCTCAAGGGCCTGGAGACGCTGGGCGTGCGGGTGCGCGCGCAGACCGACAATGCGGCGAAGCTCGCCGAGGTGCTGGCAAGCCATCCGAAGATCTCGCGGCTGATCTATCCCGGCCGCGCCGACCATCCGCAGGCGGAGTTGGTGAAGAAGCAGATGCGCGGCGGCTCGACGCTGGTCGGCTTCGAGGTGAAGGGCGGCAAGGCGGCCGCCTTCCGCGTGCTCAATGCGCTGAGGCTTGCCAAGATCTCCAACAATCTCGGCGACTCCAAGAGCCTCGTCACCCATCCGGCGACGACGACGCATCAACGGCTGACGCCGGAGGCGCGCGCCGAACTCGGCATCAGCGAGGGCTTTATTCGCTTCTCCGCCGGGCTGGAGCATGCGGATGATCTGATCGAGGACGTTGCGCAGGCGCTGGAGAAGGCGTGACGTTGCGAATGTGTAGGGTGGGCAAAGCGAAGCGTGCCCACCATTTCGCGTCGTGTATTCCGAAAGAATGGTGGGCACGGGCGCTGACGCGCCTTTGCCCACCCTACGAATTCCGACTCACATCGGCCGATACGCCCGCACATCCGCCGGCACGGCGACGCCGAGCTTGATCTGGCCGACCGACCTGATGATGTCGTCGCCGAGCAGTTGGGCGAAGCAGGCGTAGCCCCAGTCGCTCATGTGCAGGCCGTCGGCGATCACGAAATTCTCGATCGGGATCGCCTGCTTTTCGTGCCAGTCCTTCATCACCGCAAAGCGCGGGAAGACGCCGACCTTGCGAAGCTCGGCGGTCCTGTTGAGCAGCTTCATCATCCTGCCGGCGCTCTCGGCGTGCTCATTGACGCGCGGCGAATATTGCGGATCGATCAGCACGACGTCGGATCCCGCGGCCTGAATCCGCGTGATGCCCTCCTCGACGAGCTTTGCGGTCTCGGCGGGATCGAGGTTGCGCAAAACCGCGTTGGTGCCGACCTGCCAGATCACCAGATCCGGATGCATGTCGAGAACGGAGGTCTCGAGCCGCTTCATCATTTCCGGCGCGTCCTCGCCGCCCTTGCCGGCATTGACGACCGAGATGTTGGCGGTCGGATATTGCCGGCGCAGTTGCGCGGCAAGACGGTTGGGATAGGTGAATTCCGGTGCGCTAGATCCGTACCCCTGGGTCGACGACGATCCGAACGCCACGATCACCACCGGCAGGCCGGCGACGAGCTTGCTCGCGACGCGCGGCAGTGAGCCCATCGATTTGGAGCCGCCCTTGGGCGGCAGGCACGGAACGCGGTTAAAAATGTCGCTGGCGGATTTTGCGACTTCCTTCACCTTGTCGATCGCCTTGCCGGTAACACCCTTCGGCGCGGCCGGATTGGCGGCAGCCGACGGCGCGGCCTGTGGCGAGGGGGTTTCTGCCGGCTTCCTCTCCGCCTTGTTTTCGGCTTTGGCGCTATCGGACAGGGCCGCCTGCTGGGCGGTCTGCTGCGGCGCCGTCTGGGCATGCGACGGCAGCACCGAGGCAGGCGTCAGCAGCGCCAGGCCCGCGGCGGAGACAGTCAGCAATATCGACAAACGAAAAGGGCAGTGACGACTCATTTACAGTAGTCCCTAATTCTGCTGCGCCTGGTCGAGGCGGGCCGCGTCGAGCACAAACTTCGACAATGCGCGGCCGAGGCAGGCATGAACCCGTTTGGCCATGTCGGTGCCGTGAAAAGTACTGAACAGGTCGAAATCTCCGGCGTCGTTCCAGTGACGCATGATGGCAAAGCGGTCGAACAGCGGAACCCCGTGCTGCTGCGCCACGACGCGCATATTATCTAGGTACGGCGGCGCGGAAATCATCGTTTCCGTTCGCGGGCTGTACTGCAAATTGACTAAAATCACGTCAGTTCCCGCATTTTGCAACGCAGCAATACCGTTATCGACAGCACCGCGAAAATCGTCGGGATCCACCGATCGCATAGCATCCACGGTTCCGGTCTGCCAGATGACCAAAGTAGGGCTCTTTGCTTCCACCAGCTTAATGAGGTTGGCGTCGACCTCCTCGGCGGTCTTCCCGTTCTGTAGTTCCACGGAGAGGTTGACCGGGATCGAGGGCAGCTTCTCCTTCAGGGCTGCCTGCAGCTTGGCCGGATAGGCACTGGCCTCGGAGGACAGGATGGTTGATGAGCGGCTCCCGATCACCAGGACGGTCAGGGGGCGGGCATTCTTGACCGCCTCGGCGACCTTCGGAAGGGTGCCCTCAGTGGACAGGAGATAGCCCGGGACCTCGCAGTTCTGCGCGGTGGCCTCCTCGGCGCGCGCGAAACCCGTGGCTGCCAGGCCCGCAAGCAGCGTCAAGGCCAGCACAGCTCCCGAGCGGGGTCTCATACGCTTCCCCCCGCCAGATCGGCATTGATGACCGGCTTTTTCGTTTTCGACGCTCCCTTGTCGGCCGAATGCTTGTACCACGAAATTACCCACGCCACGCCCCACATGATGAGGATGCCGGCAAGGCTGATCAGGGCGTGCATCAAGGCACCCCCGCCAACCTCGGCCAGCACGAAATGCCCCGCAAAGGCCAGGAAGACGCCCAGGCAGAATATCTCAAGCGAGTGCTGGCCACACAGGATCAATGGTCGCAGCCAGCGCGATTTCAGGCCCGGCCAATCCCTGGGCAGGAAGCGCACGGTGAGGGCCGCCAGCGCCAGGAAATGGGCGAACCGCAGCACATCCAGATCGGTCTTGGTGATCGGATACATCCACTGTTCGAGCCGCTTCGGCATCAGGAAGCTGAGCTGCGGAATGTGCCAGGTCAGCGTGACGAAGAACGCAAACGAGAGATAGACAATGCAGATCCACATCGTCACCGGCGACGACAGGATCCGCGACATCCGCGCCGCACCGCCGAGCGCGCACCAGGCGCCGAACACGAACAGCAATTGCCAGGCGAACGGGTTGAAGATCCAGAACCCGCTCGGATAGGCCGTCAGATACCAGTCGAACTGCCAGGTCAGCGCGTAGAGCAGCACTGACAGCGCCAGCCCGATGTCGGCCCGCCACTTCAGGAGCCACAGGATGACCGGCAGGAACAGCATCAGCACGATGTAGAGCGGCAGCACGTCCATGTTGACGGGACGGAAGCGCAGCAGCAGCGCCTGGATGATGGTGACATCCGGCTGCTTGAGGAAATCCATGATGCCCATTTCTTCGCTGTAGAGCGGGTTCTCGAAACGGGTGGCGACGTAGGATATTTCGGCGAGGAAGATCGTGAACAGAAACACATGGGCGACGTAGATCTGCCAGACGCGCCGCATGATGCGCGCGGTCGCCACCACGAAGCCGGCCTCCAGCATCGCGCGGCCATAGACGAAGGCGGCGGTGTATCCGGAGATGAAGATGAAGATTTCGGTGGCGTCGGAAAATCCGTAATTGCGGATCGTGAACCAGGTCAGGATGTTGGTCGGCAGATGGTCGATGAAGATCAGCCACAGCGCCATGCCGCGAAACAGATCGAGCCGCAATTCGCGCTCGCCAGCCACCGGCAACGCAATCGCCGGCGCGGCAGCCGCTGCGGCCTTGGCGTCAACCTTGGCGTCGCTGAGAGGCGTTCCGGCAACTGGATCGGCAATGGACGACATCGGGCACCGTTTGGGCAGTTGAGCTGTGACGCGTGCACTGTCCGGAAAAGATAATATCGGCCCGCCACTTGCACACAAGATACACAAGCAGGAGATACGGAGCCGGGCAGCACGCGGTTGCGCTCTAGAATGGAACTATGTTGAAACCGCGATGAGGTAAGCGGCAACCCCAAGCGGCAACCCGATGGCGCGGAGATTGGTTCCCCCGGCATTCCCGGCTATGATGCGCGACAGGATTTCCGAAAGCTTGCCCGCATGTATCGCGCCGTCACCCGCCAGATCGAAGTCACCGTCGAACCGAACTTCCTCCCCGGGCGCTCGTCGGTCGACAAGGGGCAGTATTTCTGGTCCTACACCATCGTCATCACCAACACCGGCGACGAGACCGTGCAGCTTCGCACCCGGCACTGGATCATCACCGACGCCACCGGCCGCAAGCAGGAAGTCCGCGGCGAAGGCGTGGTCGGCGAGCAGCCTGTTTTGGCGCCGGGCGAACGCTTCGAATATACCTCCGGCGTGCCGCTGCCGACCGCCTCGGGCTTCATGAGCGGGCGCTATCAGATGGTCAACGAAAGCGGCGAGCGTTTCGAGATCGACGTGCCGACGTTCTCGCTCGACAGCCCGGATAACCGGCGAGTGTTGAATTAGGGGCACGGATCTCGTCGCGAGCGACGGAAGCTGCGTCCGCGTCGGCCTCTACGGCTTCGTCAGCCAGCCTGGCCGTTGCCAACAATCATATCAGCATGAAAGCCGGAGCTCTCGGGGCGACTTGCCAGTCCAGCGTCGACAGGCGTGACTGAACGAACTCGCTTCCTCGAAACCGAGCAGCCAGGCGATCCTCGAGATCGGCATATTATCTTCCTCCAGATAGCGGATGGCCAGGCTCGCCTTGAGCTGCTGGAGGATCTCATTAAATGTCAAACCCTCTTCGGCGAGCCTCCGCACCAGCGTCCGCTCGCTCATCCCAAGCTTTTTGGCGACAACATTCGCCTTTGCCTGGCCGTGTGGAAGCAAGGGAGAGATGGCGTTCTCCACCGTGACGCGGAGACTGCCGGTTTTGCCTTTGCGAGAACTCAGGCTCTCCTCGCAGACCCTGACCAGGATCTTGTTCAGCCGCGCGTCGGCATCGACCAGCGCCCACCCTGCCGAGCCAGTCGGGAAATTTATCTCGTCAGCGTTAGCGCCAAATTCGAGGCCGTTGCCAAGTAAGCCGGCAAACTTCGCGACGCCTCGCGGCCGGACGTGACTGATGGATACCCGTTTGGGAAGAAACCGACGACCACTCAACACGCAAGACGCTCGTACCAGCGCGAAGATGCAGAATTCAATCTGCTGCTGATCGGCATGGCGTGGAATGCCCGAATAGACCAGGCGCAACCTGGGCTCACGCCCTTCCTGATACTGAAGCACGACCGCTTCATTGGTGATGCGGCTGTAGCGCGAGGCGCGCTTCAGCGCCTCTCCAAGCGTCTCGGAAGATGCCATGACGTAATAGAGCAATCCGAGATCTCTGAGGTCAAACTTTTCGGCGAGGCTAAAGCCAAGGAGATTATCGTCGAGCGCTTCGGCGGCGGCTTCGAGAAAGGCGATTTGGTTAGAAGCAAGAATGCGTCGATCGGGGTCATTGATCTGATCGATGGTCAATCCGGTGCGCGATAACAGGGGCTCCAGTTTGACGCCCGCCCTGCGCACGCGATCGGCAGCCAGGCGCGACAATCCTCCCTGCACCGTCGGGAGCCTCGACAGTTGCTTGATCGATCGTCGCGTCGAGCTTTGCTGCATCGTTCGCAACCACGTCTTTGGCGGAGAATAACAAGAAGTTCCCCCGACCACAACTTAGGACTCCGCAGCGCGCCTGACATCAACGCTCGTCAAACAGGAGAGGAGTAGACTGTGATCTCGAAGACCACCTGCAACGTCGCACTGCTGCGTTCACGCATCGATCGGCTCGCGTTGCAACTGATGCGCATTCAGCTGATCAGATTGCGACTGCGCGTCGCACGCCATACATTGGAGAAAACCAAAGGTGCTGCACCGGTGGCGTGACGTTGCCTTGGTTCGTAAAGGTGGGCAAAGCGACTTGTCCGCCGTAGCTCGAAGAGCGAAGGCGGAAGCGTGCCCACCATCACGAAGCACGCTCGGTGATAGATGGTGGGCACGTCGCTAACGCGCCTTTGCCCACCCTATGGCTACATCACTACGGTTACATCACCCGGATCGGAAACCTGATGCGACCGCCGCTTCCCGCCGGAAACAGAACCTCCAGCACCACGAAGTCTGGTCCGAGATATCCGCGTTGCGAAACATAGGTCGCCAGCACGCCGGGCACGCGGCGTCGATTGCAGGCGCTTCTGATATTGGCCTCCGGAAATCTCGGGAAAACACCGGCTGGACGGATACTCACCCGGCCGTGTTCGGGCGGCTGCACGACACGCACCACCACGTTGCCGGCGGAGCTGCAATCCGGATTGGTCGAATAGCCTTCATAAAGTATCAGCGGCTTGCCGGAGGCCACCGCCTTGTCCGCCTGCGCGGAGACGACCGACAGCAACAGTCCAAGACACGTCAGTACAATTCGCATTTTATCGCTTCCCCTGCCCATTAGGCCGTCGGGAGACGGTAGGGGAACTTACACGCAAGAATTGCGCGGCGTCGAGGGGCGTTGCCCTACGCCACACCGGCCTCTCATACAGGGTGAACTGGTAAACCGCGGAGCAGTACGTAGGGCGGGTTAGCGTAAGCGTAACCCGCCGCCGGTGCGCGCGGATGAATGGTGGGTTACGCTTCGCTAACCCAGCCTACGGACCGAACGACGCCGCTACTCGACGCCCGCTTCATGCGGGGTGAACTGGTAGACCGAGGAGCAGAACTCGCAGGTCACCACCACCTTGTCGTCCTTGACCATCTCGGCGCGGTCTTTCGGCGCGAAGCTCTTCAGCATCGCGGAGACCGCTTCGCGCGAGCAGGAGCATTGTGCGCGCAGGGGCAGCGGCGTGAACACGCGGACGCCGCGCTCGTGAAACAGGCGATACAGCAGCCGCTCGCCAGACAGATCGGGATCGATCAGCTCGACATCCTCGACGGTGCCGATCAGCGACTGGCCCTCGACCCAGGCATCGTCCTCGGCAACGGTATGCGTCACCGTGCCGTCAGGCGCATCGCCCGGATGCAGATCGGCCTGCCGCGCCCGCTCGGGCGACTTCGGCAGGAATTGCAGCAGCATGCCGCCGGCGCGCCAGCGGTGCTTGCCGCCGTCGCCGCCGCGCCATTCCTCGCCGACCGCAAGCCGCACGCGGGTCGGGATCTGCTCGGAGCGCAGGAAGTATTCATGCGCCGCGTCTTCCAAGCTGCCGCCATCGAGCGCCACCAGACCTTGGTAGCGGCTCATGTCCGCGCCCTGGTCGATGGTCATGGCGAGATGGCCCTTGCCGAGCAGCGCGCCCGAACTCTGGCCGTCCTTCAGCCGCCGCGCGTCATAGCGCGCATAGGCGCGCAGCCGGTCCGGCGACTGGAAATCCACGATCAGGAACGACACCGGGCCATCGGTCTGCGTCTGCAGGATGAAGCGGCCCTCGAATTTCAGCGCCGTGCCGAGCAGCGTCGCCAGCACGATGGCTTCGCCGAGCAATTTTCCGACCGGCGCCGGATAATCGTGCTTGGTCAGGATGTCGTCGAGCGCGGGGCCGAGCCGGGTCAGCCGCCCGCGCAGATCGAGGGCGCCGACTTCGAACGGCAGCACCGCGTCATCGACGGGAACGGACGACGGCGCGCGAATGGGCGCCTCGGTCGTGATTTTGATGTCGGGGGATTCAGAAACCATGGGCCTCTATCTGGGGTCTGCGAGGGCAAAGCGAAAGGGGGTGAAGAGCGGTGAAACCATCTCCACGCGTCGTCCCTGCGAATGCAGGGACCGATAACCACAGGCTCTTGTTGTCACGAACGATGTCTGCCATGCCGCGCAAGAATCGTGAGATCACGCGGTATGGGTTCCTGCTTTCGCAGGAACGACGAGAGTTACGCCACTTCGTTAAAACACCAGGCCAAAATGCCCTTTTGTGCATGCAGGCGGTTTTCGGCCTCGTCGAACACGACCGATTGCGGGCCGTCGATCACCTCGTCGGTGACCTCCTCGCCGCGATGCGCCGGCAGGCAGTGCATGAAGATCGCCTCCGGCTTGGCCAGCGACATCAGCTTCTCGTTGACCTGATAGGGCTTCAGCACGTTGTGGCGATGCTCGCCCTCCTTGTCGCCCATCGACACCCAGGTGTCGGTGACGACGCAATCGGCGCTGCGCACGGCGGCTTCCGGATCGGTGCCGAGCACGATCGGCGCGCCGCTCGCCTTGATCCAGTCGCGCATCGCCTTTTTCGGCGCGAGCTCCGGCGGGGTTGCGACATTGAGCTTGAACTTGAAACGCTCGGCGGCATGCGCCCAGGACGCCAGCACGTTGTTGTCGTCGCCGGTCCAGGCCACCGTCCTGCCCTCGATCGGCCCGCGATGCTCCTCGAAGGTCATCAGGTCGGCCATCACCTGGCAGGGATGCGAGCGCCGCGTCAGCCCGTTGATCACGGGCACGGTGGCGTGCGCGGCGAGTTCCAGGAGCGCATCGTGATTGAGGATGCGGATCATGATCGCATCGACATAGCGCGACAGCACGCGCGCGGTGTCGGCGATGGTCTCACCGCGGCCGAGCTGCATCTCCGCGCCGGTCAGCATGATGGATTCACCGCCGAGCTGGCGCATGCCGACGTCGAACGAGACCCGCGTGCGGGTCGAGGGCCGTTCGAAGATCATCGCCAGTGTCTTGCCTTCGAGCGGCTTTTTGGCTTTCTCGTGCGCCTTCAGCTTCGCCTTCATGTCGGCGCTCAAGGCCAGCATGTTGCGCAATTCATCCAACGGCAATTCGTTGATGTCGAGGAAGTGACGGACGGACTTGCTCATCATCCCGCCGCCTTCTTTAGCTGTGTGTCCGACAGCGCAACGCAGGCGCGCTCGAGCATCTGAGCTGACTGGTCGATCTCGATTTCGGTCACGATCAGCGGCGCCAGGAAGCGCACGACATTGTCGCCGGCGCCGACCGTCAGAAGCTTCTGGTCGCGCAGCGCGTTGACGAGATCGCCGGAGGGCACCACGGCCTTGACGCCGATCAGCAGCCCCTCGCCGCGCACTTCCGAAAGCACCGCCGGATAACGATCGACCACGGAGGCGAGCTTCTGTTTCAGGAGCAGCGACATCTTCTGCACATGATCGAAGAAGCCGGGCTTGAGCATCACGTCGAGCACCGCATTGGCGGCTGATATCGCCAGCGGATTGCCGCCGAAGGTCGAGCCGTGCGAGCCCGGCGTCATGCCGGAGCCGGCTTCCGCCGTCGCCAGCACCGCGCCGATCGGGAAGCCGCCGCCGAGCGCCTTGGCCAGCGACATCACATCCGGCGTCACGCCGACGCGCTTGTAGGCGAAGAGATCGCCGGTGCGGCCCATGCCGGTCTGCACCTCGTCGAATGCGAGCAGAAGTCCCTTCTCGTCGCAGAGCTGGCGCAGCGCCTTGAAGAAGGATTGCGGGG
>Ga0081455_10008594_pt1 | contig 10596 bp, 9 predicted proteins | sample TabmetS3T2R1_FD_70207 | JGI IMG/M metagenome (GOLD analysis project Ga0081455, IMG submission 70207) | Tabebuia heterophylla rhizosphere microbial communities from the University of Puerto Rico - S3T2R1 | ecosystem: Host-associated > Plants > Roots > Rhizosphere ... | reverse complement strand
ATGCGTCCCGGGCGTCTCGTGGCGGTCCTGGCAGGCTGTGACCGCCACGAGACGCCCGGGACGCGAGCCTTTCGGGGGGATCGGCACAGGGATGTGGCCCTTTCGTAGGGAACGTCACGGAGACGTGGCCCGTCTGGACACGCTGCACGGATTTGGGTCCCTATAGGGGACCAGATTCACTCAGCGTGTCCTCCGGCCCCTCCGGGCGGCCCGGATCAACGCCCGGTGGATTTTCCACGCCATACGGTTGAAAATCCACCGAGCGCGATCGCAGGTCCTGAGGAGACGTGGAGTTCCACACGTCTCCGTGACAAACGCCCCGTCCCCGTGACGCCTCCCGCGCGTCCCCCGCGAGCCTCCCCGGCGTCCCCCGCGCTCTCCCCGCCATCCCGGCCGTCTCGGCCACGGCCACAGCCTGCCCGGGCCGTGGCCGAGACGGCCGCGTCCCTTTGCGTCCTCCACCCGGCTCCGTCGGCCGCCTGCCCGCCGCGTCCCTTGCCGGGTCGGCCGCCTGCCCGCCGCGTCCCTTGCCCCGCCACCCCCGAATCCGCGCCAGCCGGCGTCAGCCCGCCCGGCCTACGCCGCCTCGCGCTCCGCTCTCTTGCGCCAGTAGCGGTCGAGGCCGGACCATTGGTAGGCGGTCGGGACCGCCTGGAACATCTCGTCGGCGGTCACCGGGTCGAGCTGGGCGGCGATTCGCTTCTGGAGGTCGGCCTCGTAGGCCTCCTCGTCCATTTCGCGGGCGAGGGTCGCCTCCTCACGCAGGCGCACTTTCGCCTCGGCGAGGTGGGCGGCCGGGTCGTCGACCGGGCCGAAGTGGGTGAGGGCGAGCATGGTCGGCGACCAGGCCTCGACGATGCCGATCGACTCTTCCCACAGCTCGACGTCGATGTCGGGCGGCGGAGTCGGTGGGATCACCAGGTCGGTGGGCGGGATGCGGCAGGCGGCGACGTCGCCGCAGAAGGCGGTGCCGGTGTCCTCGTGCAGGTAGCAGACGTGGTGGGAGGCATGGCCGGGGGTGTAGGCGACCCGCATCCCGCGCACCACCTCGCCGCCCGCCAGCGTGGTCACGTTGGCCTCCGGGACCGGCTGGATCTTCCCCCAGAGGTACTCGAGCTGGTCGCCGTAGAGGCGCACCGCGCTGGCCAGCAGGCGCGAAGGGTCGATGATGTGCGGGGCGCCGCGCTCGTGGACGTAGACAGGCAGATCGGGCCAGCGGGCGACCATCGCCCCGGTCGCGGCAGCGTGGTCGAGGTGGATGTGGGTGAGCAGGATCGCCTCCGGGCGCTCGTCACCTAGCTTCTCCAGCAGCGTGTGCAAAGAGGACTCGGGGCCGGGATCGACCAGCATCCCGTCGACCTCCCAGCAGCCGATCACGTGCGGACGGCCGAGGTGCTCCACATCGATGACGCGCATCGACGGGAGCTTAGAGACAGGCTCTAAGCAGCGGCGGTGCCGGCGGGCAGTTTGCCTTCCGCCTCGAGCGTCGCGCGGAGGCCCTCCTCGAGGCCGCGAGGCTGGTAACCGAGCTCTTTCGTCGCCTTGTCGTGGTTGGCCCAGAAGGTGACCCCGTCGGCGGAGGCGATCAGCTCGCGCAGGTTCGGCGGCTGTCCCATGATCTTCCCGACCAGCGGGCCGATCGGGGTCAGCGCCTTCATCAGACCGGTCGGCAGGGCGTGCTTCGGCGCTTTCTTGCCGGTCTCCGCGGCGACGATGCCGATCGCCTCGCGTACCGTCGTCGGCGGGCCGCTGATGATGTACGTCTCGCCCGCGGTCCCTTTGTCGAGCGCCAGGACTATGCCGCCGGCGATGTCCTCGACATGGGTCAGGCACATGCCCAGCTCGGGGAACGGGATCAGCGGCATTTTCCCGCTCAGGAACTGATCGAGGAGGGCACCGATCGAGGAGGTGTCGCCGGGGCCGTAGACGCCGCCCGGCTGGACGATCACGCAGGGCAGCCCTTCGCCGATCAGCCGTTTGGCGACCTGGTGGGCTTCCCACTTGGTTTTCTCGTACTCGGAGAGGAACTTGCCTTGGTGTTCGTAGCTCTCGTCGACGATCTGGCCGTTGGTGTTGCCGAAGATGCCGACCGTGGAGACGTAGACGACCTTCGCGATCCGGGCCTCGAGCGCCGCGCCAAGCACCCGTTCGGTGCCGCCGACGTTCGCTTCGCGCATCGATTGGCGCTCCGAGGCCGGGATCCCGACCTCGTAGACGGCCGCCGCGTGGATCACCGCGTCACAGCCCTCCATCCCGGCGCGGATCGCCCGTTCGTCGTTCAGGTCGCCGCTGACCAGGGTGCAGCCGAGCTCCTCCAGCTGCGTCGCTTTGGCCGGAGTGCGGACGAGTGCCACCACATCGTCGCCGCGGGCGCGCAGTTGGCGCACCACGGCGCCGCCGATGAATCCCGTCCCTCCCGTGACGAAGACCTTCACGAGAACAACCCTAACCGGCCCGGGCGGCGCCGTACAATTGGTCCAGTGAGTGAATCGAGGAACGGCCGCGTGACGCAGACGCGGTACGCGGCAGAAAACGGGAACGGAGCGGGGGTTGTCAACAGGCGCGCGAAACAACGGGCGCTGGCGATCGGGATCGTCGACGGCCGCGAGCGCGGCGCGGACCTGGCCGAGCTGAAGGAACTGCTGCGCACCGCCGGCGTCGCCACCGCGGGGGTCGCCACCCAACAGCGCCCAAAACCTGATCCCGACCGCTATTTCGGCCGTGGCCGCCTGGAGGAGCTGAAAGCCCAGATCGAGGCCGACGGGGCCAACCTGGTGGCCTGCGACGACGAACTGCTGCCGCGCCAGGAGCGCAACCTGGAGAAAGCGCTGGGCGTCCCGGTCATCGACCGCACCGCCGTGATCCTCGACATCTTCGCCGACCACGCGCACTCGGCCGAGGGCAAGCTGCAGGTCGAGCTGGCCCAGCTTGAATACAACATGGCCCGCATGCGAGGCCTCTGGACCCACCTCGAGCGCCTCGGCGCGGGGCGCATCGACGGCGGCATCGGCACCAGGGGCCCGGGCGAGAGCCAGATCGAGACGGACCGCCGGCTCGCCCGCGACCGGATCGCGGCCCTGCGCCGGCGCCTCCGCCAGACCGAACAGAACCGCGACGTCATGCGCGCCGAGCGCGAACGCTCCTCGATCCCCAGGGTGGCCCTCGCCGGCTACACCAACGCGGGCAAGTCGACGCTGCTGAACGCCTTGACCGGGGCCGAGGTGGGGGTCGCCAACCGCCTCTTCGAGACGCTCGACCCGACCACGCGGAGCTTCGAGCTCTCCGGCCGCGACTACCTGCTCACCGACACGGTCGGGTTCATCGAGAAGCTGCCCCACCAACTGGTCGAGGCGTTCAAGGCGACGCTCGAGGAGACGACGCTGGCCGACCTGATCGTGCACGTGGTCGACGCTTCCGAGTCCGAAGAGCGCCGGATCATGGACATGCAGGCGGTCGACGAGGTGCTGGAGGAGATCGGGGCGGGGGAGAAGCCACGCCTCCTCGTCCTCAACAAGGCCGACCTGCTGAGCGAGGACGAGCGCGATGAAGTCGCCATCGCCCACCCAGAGGCGGTGCTGGTATCGGCGCTGGCGGGGGAGGGGCTGGAGGAGCTGCGGGAGCGGGTGGAGCAGGCCTTCGCCGAGACGCTCACCGAGGTCGAGCTGCTGATCCCCTACAGCCAGGGCGGCCGCCTGCACGAGCTGCACGAGGTGGCGGGGGAGCTGGAGCGGACCGACCGCGCCGACGGCGTGCTGGTCACAGCCCGGGTGCCCTCGGCGGAGCTGCACCGGTTCAGGGACCTTGCCGTAGCCTGAGCGCCCCGGCGTCCGCCCCGTTTCTCTAGGCTGCGCGCGATGGAGCTTCCGATCCTCAAGCTGGCCGAGAATGCGGTGATCCCGACCCGGGGGCACCCGGGCGACGCCGGGCTCGACCTCTACTCGACCGAGTCGGCCCACCTCGGGCCGGGCGAGCGCTGGAGCGTCGGTACCGGGATCGCGGTCGAGATCCCCGCCGGGCACGCCGGGCTGGTCCTGCCGCGCTCCGGGCTCGCCCGCGAGCACGGGATCGCCCTGGTCAACAGCCCCGGGCTGATCGACGCCGGCTACCGCGGCGAAGTGCGGGTGCTGCTGCTGAACACCGACCCGGCCGAGACGGTGCGGATCGAGGCCGGCGCCCGGATCGCCCAACTGGTCGTCACCCCGGTCGCCACGCCCGAGCCAGTCGAGGCGACCGCGCTGAGCGAGTCGGCGCGCGGCGACGGCGGCTTCGGCTCGACCGGCCGCTAGCTGGGTTGCGTCGAGCACGGTCCGGGAGGGGATAAAGCCCGGTCGGGCTGGCGCCGATTCGCGGCCGGCGTGGGCAGGCGCTCGTTTGCCTGGGGCGGACGAGGAAGGGACGCGGCGGGCAGGTGGCCGACTGGCCCGGGTGGAGGACGGCGAGGGACGCGGCCGTCTCGGCCACGACCCGGGCGGGCTGTGGCCGTGTCCGAGACGGCCGGGGATGCGGGGGGCGGATCTGGGACGGGAGCGTCACGGAAGGGACGCGGATCCCTGGAGGGAGCGCCACGGATCCGTGACGGAAGTGGGACTCGTGAGGAAGATGCTAGGAACGTCACCCTTCCTCCCGGGTCCTGACGACGTCACGAACACGTGACCATGGTTTTGGGCCCCTATAGGGGCCCAAATTCACCCAGCGCGTTTTCGAGGCCCTATTTCGGCCCTCAGAGAGCCGATAGGTGTGACGTTCTCGACATCTTCCTCCACGACCTGGCGTCTTCATCACTTCTCCCCTGAGGACCCTTGACGGAAGCGTGGACTTCGTCACGACCCGTGTCCTCTCCCCACGAACACCTCCGTCCCGGGCGTCGCGTGGCGGTCACAGCCCGCCAGGACCGCCACGAGACGCCCGGGACGCATCTCGGACGGCCGCAAACGCCGCGAATCGCGGCCGTCCCCCGCCACCCCGCCCCCAAATCGCGGCCGTCCCCCGCCGCCGAATCGATCGTCTCGTCTAGACGTCGGCGTCGGCCAACCGCGCGAGGATCGCGACCGCCCGCTCGATCGTCTCGCGGTCGGACTCAGGCAGCTGTTCGAGCGCCTTCACCAGCCAGCCCTCGCGGACGGCCCGGTCTTCTTCGATCCGGGCGCGGCCGGCCTCGGTGAGGCTGACCAGGGCGCGGCGGCGGTCGTTGGGGTCCGGGCTTCGCTCGACCATGCCCTCGGCCTCGAGGTCGCCGATCGTCTGGGCCATCGACTGCGGCCGCACGCGCAGCGCCTGGGCGAGGTCGGAGACGCTGGCCGGGCCCTCACGGTCGAGGCGGCCGAGGACCCAGGTCTGGGTCAGCGGGAAGAGGTTCTCCGAGCGCAGCCGGCGGATCAGCGAGCCGACCGCGATCCGCAGGTCGGCGGCGAGCGGGGCGATGTCGGTCTGCGTCGTCACGACCTGAACGATAGCGGATTTAGGCAGGCTAACTGCACAGGTTACCTGTGTATTATGGAGACATGGTCTCAGCGGCAACCGCCAACGGCGTCGGAGCGTCCCACGACGACAGGTACAAGTGGATCGCCCTCTCCAACACGACGCTGGCGATCCTGCTGGCGACGCTCGACGCCTCGATCACGCTGATCGCGATGCCGGACATCTTCCGCGGCATCCACCTCGATCCGCTGCTGCCCTCGAACAGCTTCTACCTGCTGTGGATGATCCTCGGCTACCTGGTGGTGACCAGCGTGCTGATCGTCAGCCTCGGCCGGCTGGGGGACATGTACGGGCGGGTGCGTATCTACAACCTCGGCTTCGTCATCTACACGGTCGCCTCGCTGATGCTGGCGATCGACTGGATGACCGGGACCAGCGGCGCCCTCTTCCTGGTCGTCTTCCGGATCGTGCAGGGGGTCGGCGGCGCCTGCCTGCTGGCCAACTCGGCCGCGATCCTCACCGACGCCTTTCCCGCCAACCAGCGCGGCATGGCGCTCGGGATCAACAACATCGTCGGCGTCAGCGGGATGTTTGTCGGCCTCGTGCTGGGCGGGCTCCTGGCGCCGATCGACTGGCGGCTGGTCTTCCTGATCTCGGTCCCGGTCGGGCTGTTCGGAACCGTCTGGGCGTACATGAAGCTGAAAGAGCTCTCGACCCCGCGGCCGGCGGCGATCGACTGGTGGGGCAACGTCACCTTCGCCCTCGGCCTGATCCTGGCGATGGTCGCCGTCACCTACGGGATCCGGCCCTACGGCGACTCGCCGACCGGGTGGGGGAGCCCCCGCTGCCTGCTGCTGCTGGCGGGCGCCGTCGCCTCGCTGATCGCCTTCGTGATCGTCGAGCTGCGGGCCGAGGAGCCGATGTTCCGGCTGCCGCTCTTCCGCATCCGCGCCTTCACCTTCGGCACGCTCTCGACCTTCCTCGCCGCCGTCGCCCGCGGCGGCCTGATGTTCATGCTGATCATCTGGCTGCAGGGCATCTGGCTGCCGCTGCACGGCTACGACTACACCGAAGCGCCGCTCCTGGCCGGCATCTACATGCTGCCGCTGACGGTCGGGATGCTGATCGCCGGGCCGACCTCGGGCTACCTCTCCGACCGCTTCGGTGCCCGCGGCTTCGCCACCGGCGGGATGATCGCCGCCGCCGCCAGCTTCGCCGCCCTGACCTTCCTGCCGGTCGACTTCTCCTATCCCGTCTTCGCCGCGATCCTCGCCTTCAACGGGATCTCGATGGGGATGTTCGCCTCGCCCAACCGGGCGGCGGTGATGAACAGCCTGCCGCCCGGCGACCGCGGCGCCGGTGGGGGGATGAACCAGACCTTCCAGAACTCGGCCCAGGTGATCTCGATGGGGATCTTCTTCACCCTGCTGATCGTCGGACTCTCCGCGAGCCTGCCGCACACGCTGGCGAGCGGGCTGGAAGCGCACGGCGTCGCCGCCGCGAAAGCCCACGAAGTGGGGCAGACGCCGCCGATCTCGGTCCTCTTCGCCGCCTTCCTCGGCTACAACCCGATCGAACACCTGGTGGGGAGCCAGGCCTTGCACGAACTGCCGGCGCACTCGCAGGCGATCCTCACCGGGCACAGCTTCTTCCCCCACCTGATCTCGGGGCCGTTCAGCACCGGGCTCGACACGGCCTTCGCCTTCGCGATCGTCGCCTGCCTGATCGCCGCGGGCGCCTCGCTGATGCGGGGCGGTCGCTACACCCACACCGAGCCGAGCGAGGCGAGGCACCCCGCCGCGGCCCCACCGATCCCACAGCTGGAGGAGTCTCATGCGAGTTAGTTGGCATGGCCAGTCGGCATTCACCCTGGACGGCGACGCCGCGACCGTCTTCATCGACCCGTTCGGCGATCTTTCGGGGGATGGCTGGCCGGGCATCGAGTGGGGATATCCGCCGATCGAGGCGCCCGTCGGGATCGATCTGCTGATCGTCACCCATGAGCACCGCGACCACAACGCGGTCGACGTGATCGACGGTGAGCCGACCCTGGTCCGCTCGCTGGCCGGGACCCACGAGTCGCCGCTCGGCGAGGTCGTCGCGATCGCCTCCGAGCACGACGGCGCGGCGGGGACCGAACGCGGCCCGAACACGATCGTCGTCTTTGACCTCGACGGGCTCCGCATCGCCCATTTCGGCGACTTTGGCCAGTCGGCGCTGCGGCCCGAGCAGCGGGCTCACCTGGACGGGATCGACCTGCTCTTCGTCCCGGTCGGCGGCGGCCCGACGATCGACGGGGCGACCGCGGCCGGGATCGCGATCGAGCTCGGCGCCACCTGGGTGGTGCCGATGCACTACCGGACCGAGCGCATCAACTTCCTCGAGCCGGTCGACGACTTCATCGAGGCGATGCCGAGCGCCAAGCGTCTCGATTCGAGCTCGTTCGACACCGCCGAGCTGGAGAAAGGGACGGAACCCACCGCGATCATCCCGGCGGCCCCTTGACGCTCTCGTTGTTGGTAACCCACAGGGTGACCAAAGACGAGAGCTAGACGCCGGCGGCTGCTCTCGCGCTCGCGTGGGCGGCGCGCTCGAGCTCGTCGGGGAGCGGCTCCAGGCTGGGGCGCTCACCGTAGCGGCGTTCCAACCCCAGTTCGATCAGGTGATCGGCGAGCCAGGCGTTCTTCGGCAGCAGCGGCCCGTGTAGGTAGGTGCCGATCATGTTGTCGCGCCACACGCCCTCGAAGCCATCGCCGCCGTTGTTGCCATGGCCCGCCACGACGCGGCCCAGCGGCCGCGCCGCCGCGCCAAGGTAAGTGCGCCCGCCGTGGTTCTCGAACCCCGCCAGGAGCCGCTTCTCGCCGCCCAGCTCGGTATCGATCGCGACGTTGCCGATCAGCCGCGGACCCTCCTCGCGCACCGTGCGCAGGTCGGCCAGCCCGAGGCCGGGCAGCGTCTCCTCGCCGAGCTGGTAGCTCTCGCCGAGTAGCTGGTAGCCGCCGCAGACCGCCAGGAGCGCCGCCCCGTCGTCGACGGCCTCCCGCAGCGCCGCGCGCTTCGTCTCGACCATGTCGGCGGCGACGACGCGCTGGTCACGGTCCTGGCCGCCGCCGATGTAGAAAAGATCATGCGCGGACGGATCGATCGACGCTCCGGGTCCCGCGCCTTGCCACCTGAAGCCGATCCCCCGCCACTCGCAGCGCCGCTGCAGGAAGAGGATGTTGCCGCGGTCGGCGTAGATGTTCATCTGCTCGGGATAGAGGCTGAGGACGCGGAGCTCCATCACTCCTCCTCGCCGAGGACGACGACGGTCGAACCGACGTGGTCGGCGGTGGCGTCGATCGCGAGCCGTTCGATCGGCACCAGGCCGACCTCGGCCGCCTCGGCCTCCAACTGGTCCCCGGTCAAGGTGCAGATGGTGACCTCATCCGGGGTGTCGGTCAGCTCGCCCGCCGGGGAGACCTTCTGACGCAGGCGGCGCACATGGATGTGCTCGGGTCCGACCACGGCCTCCAGCGGCAGGCTGGAGTAGACCCAGCCGTCGACCTCGCGCACGTCGGGAAGCAGCGGCTCGCCCTCCTCGGGCTCCGGCATCCCCTCGACGATCGCGGCGGCGACTCGGCCGCCGGGGAGCAGCTGGCTCGCGATCGAGTCGAGACAGGCGAGCCGCTCAGCCTGGTCGGCCAGCATCTGCAGCAGCTGCATCGGGGCGAGTGCCAGGGCGACCGGCTCGGGCAGCTCGAAGCCGCGCGCGTCGGCGAGCAGCGCGGTGACCGGGAGGCCGACCGAGCGCTCGCGCTGGACGGCGATCAGCTCCTCGTCGTAATCGAGCCCGATCACCCGGTGTCCGTGGCGGGCAAGGTGGATCGCGAGTCGGCCGGTGCCGGCGCCGAGCTCCAGGACCGGATCGCCGCAGCGATCGGCGAGCTGCTGCCAGACGCGCAGGTCGGCGGCATAGGCCGCGCACTCGACGTCGTGCCAGATCGCGGCCTCCGAGATGGTCATGAATGATCGCGTTTCGCTCGCTGCGCGGAGAACCAGAATTCGACGCTTGCTCGCTCCGCGCTCACGCCCAGAACTCCTTCGCCAGGCCGCGGTCGGCGAGCAGCTTGCGCAGCTCGAGGAGCGCGGTGTAGGTGGGGAGGGCGAAAAGGCGCCCGGAGGAGGCGGCGAGCGCCGTGTCGAGCGAGGCCTCGATGTCGGGCTCGACCGTGATCGACTCCTCCGGCCAGCCGGCGTACTTCAGCCGCAGGGCCATCTCCGGCGCCCGGGTCCCGGCACAGGTGACCCGGCGCGCGGCGCCCACCAGCACCTCGAAGTCGGCGTCCCAGACCCAGGACACGTCGCGCCCGTCGGCGATCCGGTCGTTCAGCGCGATCCAGAGGTCGAGCGGCTTATCCTCGGCCTCCAGCTTCAGCGTCCGCAGGACCTCGTTGGCGCCCGCCGGGTTCTTGATCAGGAGGATCGAGACGCGGCCCTCGCCGACCGCGATCGTCTCCACCCGGCCGAAGGCGGCGCGCGTGCCGCGCAGGGCGGACGCGACCCGCTCCGCCTCGACCCCCAGCTTCAGCGCCGCGGCGATCGCCGCCAAGGCGTTGTAGACGTTGTAGAGCCCGGGGAGGGGGAGCTCGACCTCGATCTCCCCGCCCGGGACCCGCACGGTCGCCGCCGAGCCCTCCATCCCACGCAGCTCGATCCGCGTCGCCGCCACGTCGGGGCGCGGCCGCTGGGCGCCGCAGTTCGGGCAGGAGTAGTGGCCGAGGTGGCCGACGAAGGCGACCTCGTAGGTGTAGGGATGCCCGCAACGGCGGCAGTGCTTGGCGTCGAAGGCGTGCTGCAGCTCCGGCAGGGCCTGCGAGTGGTCCTCGATGCCGAAGTAGAGGACCCCGTCGCGCGGCCGCTCGGTGTCGGGATCGCGGCCGAGGTCGGCGATCAGCGGATCATCGGCGCTCAGCGCCAGTCCGGTCCCGGTGGGCGCCGCCGCCACCGCCTTTGCCCACTCCTCGGCCAGCGCCTCCATCTCGCCGTAGCGGTCGAGCTGATCGCGGAAGAGGTTCCCCAGCACGATCAGCTTCGGCTCCAGCTGCTCGGCCACCCGCGGCAGCCAGGCCTCGTCGACCTCGAAGAGCACCTCGGCGCCGCGCTGCTCGAGCAGCGCCGTGGCGACGCCCCAGGTCA
>Ga0081455_10008593_pt1 | contig 10599 bp, 8 predicted proteins | sample TabmetS3T2R1_FD_70207 | JGI IMG/M metagenome (GOLD analysis project Ga0081455, IMG submission 70207) | Tabebuia heterophylla rhizosphere microbial communities from the University of Puerto Rico - S3T2R1 | ecosystem: Host-associated > Plants > Roots > Rhizosphere ... | reverse complement strand
GACCCGGGCCGCGATGCCAAAGGCCAGACGCCGCACGCCCACCACGACGAGCGCCACCGCGAGCGCGAGGCCGGCGCACCAGCCGAGGTCGGCGATCCTCACGGTGTCGTAGGGCGCCACGTCGGGGAGCGCGAGGTTCTGCTGGTGGAGCCCCTCCCAGCCCGACACGCCGGTGAAGATCAGCGCTCCGGTCCCGGCGGCGACGAAGCCGGGCAGCAGCGCGCGGCCCAGCTGCTGCGCCGGGACCGTCCCGCTCTGGGCCAGCACCTCGAACAGGAGCAGGGCTGCGACGAGAGGCCCGCCGAAGAGCGCCGCCAGTGCGGCGAACGCGCCCGCGAGCACGAGCAACCGCTCGTCGGCTCCGTGCGTGCCGACCAGCCGCAGGATCAGCGGCGGCAGGCCCAGCCCGAGTGCGATCAGCGGCGCCTCGGGGCCGAGCACGACGCCGAGCGATAGCCCGGCAAGCGCGGCGGGGATGATGCTCACGAGGTAAACAGGCTTCATCTCGCCCATGCCGAGCCCCTCGAGCGGCGAGTGCCCGCCGTGCCCCGGGAGCCGCACTGCCGCGGCCACCAGCAGGCCCCCGAAGGCGGGCACGAGCACCACGTACCACGCGGCGGGCTCGCTCCAGTCGAACCAGTCCGGGATGTCCTCCCACACGAAGTGCGTGAGGTCGTGAAGGGCCGTCTGGAACAGGACCGCGGCGAACGCGACCGGCACCCCGAGCAGCGCGGCGAGCAGGAGAGTCCGCAGATACGCCGCGCGGGCGTCAGCCATCCGTACCGATGCTATGTCTAGGATCGGCTCCCATGCCCTTGGCCCCGCCCTGGCGACGCAGGCAACGGCCCGAGCGCGAGCGGCTCGGCCACGAGTCGCCCGGCGTGATCCTTCGGGGACCGCCGATCGCGGTCACCTGCAAGTGCGGCGAGAAGCGCGACCTGCGATATGGGGAGGCATGGACCTGCGAGCAGTGCGGCCGGCATTGGAACACCGCCCAGATTCCGGCCGAGCAGTACGGCGCGATCCGCCGCACGCAGCTGCGCTTCCGGGTGCTGCCGGTGGTCTACGGGCTGGTCGTGGCCGGGGCAGCGCTCTTCTTCCTCCTCACCGGCAACACCTTCTCGCTGTTCATCCTGCTGCCGGTGGGCACGATGGCGTGGTTCTTCTTCATTCAGCCGGTCCACCGCCGGCGCTATCGCCGCGCGATCGCGGAGCTCCCACGCTGGAAGCTCCGCCCGGAGTAGCCCGGGCTCCCCTAGTGGGCCGACGCGGTGGCAGTTGGCGCCGCCGCAGCCTCCGCGGGCATCTGCGGCACCTCCTCCCGGAGCCGCAGGCCCGTCCTGTCCTGCACGAGGTGCCGGAAGGCCCAGAACAGAAGCGAGACGGCAAGCACGATCAGACCGACACGGGTCTTGTCCCAGCCGTACCCGTATTGGTCGGCCTTTATGAACCCGCCTACGACTATGAACAGCAGGTTTGCAGCGGCGAGCAACCCGGCGATCGGTAGCCAGATCGCCGACAGCTTGATCGGCCGCGGCCACCGCGGCCGATCACGGCGCAGGAGGAGGAAGCCGGTAAGCGCGAACACGTGGGACAGCATGTAGCCCAGGTTGCCGGCGGCGATGATCTCGATCGCCCCCGCGAAGTAGGTCAGCAGGAACAGGTTCAGCAGGGCGTCGACGGTCATAGCGCGAGCCGGGACGTTGTTGGGGCTGAGAACGCCGAGCTCCTTGATCGTCATCCCGTCCTTCGAGATGCCGTACAGAGCCCGTGATCCGTCCATCGTCGCGGTGTTCATCGACAGCAAGAGGCCGGCGATCAGGCACAGGACCATGATCGTTCCGAGGAAGTTGCCCACGATGGTGTCGAAGGCTGTGGTGTAGAACGCAATGAAGGTTGGGTCGTCGGCGATCGTCTGTGTGCCCAGCGTTCCGCCCACTCCCAAGGGCAGCAGGGCATAGACCACGACCGAGAACGCCGCGGCCGAGCGCAGCGCGCGCGGCGTGTCCCGTTCCGGGTCTTTGTATTCGGGACCGAAGGCAGCGACCGTCTCGAATCCGTACGACGACCAACCCATGAAGTACAGCCATGTCAACGCGAGCGCGAGACCACCGCCTGCGCCGATCTCCCAGGTCATGTTGTCGCTCGACCAGTCGCCAGTCACGTAGGGAAGGAACATCAAGACGAATGCCGGGAGCAGGAGCGCCCCCCCGGTGACGTAGCCGAACCACACCGCCGGACGCACGCCCAGCACGTTGAACGCCCACACCACTCCGATCGCCGCCATGCCGATCACGATCGCGAGGTTGAGGTCGAAGCCGGCGCCGGACTCGGCCCAGGTCGAATCGGAGAAGAACTCGGCCTGGATCAGGGTGCCCACGACAAGCCCGTTGACGGCAAGCACGCTTGACCAGGCGAACCAGTAACCGAACGTCGCGAGCGGGCCGATGGGTGTGAAGTACTTGCGCCACGCCTCATGAGCGAACAGCGCGATGCCACCCGGCTTGTCCTTGAACATCGTGGCCAGCTCGGCATAGATGTTGTTCTGGAAGGCGCCGATCACGACCGAGATCGTCCAGAGCACGACCGCTCCCGTGGTGCCCAGCACGCCGATGGACGCGCCCAGCGCGGCGATGAGGAAGCCTGGGTTCGCAAGCGCGATCACGAACCCGTCCCACCACGTCATGGCCTTGAGCAGTTGTCGCTCCTCGACCTCGGCTGATGCCATTCCCTCTCCCCCTGGTCCGGTGGCTATCGGCAACCTCGTACCAATTGGTACAGCGCCGGAGTCCTTCTACCACTCAGACCGGACGGGGTCAAACGTGCACCTACAATCGCATGAGGACCATGCCCAAACTGCGGGATCGTGAGGAGGGCGTGGCGCGTACTCCGGCCGAGCCCACGCGCGCCCGGCCCGTCGTGCTCGCGACCCTGTCGGTGCGCATCGATCCAAGCGCCGAACGGATGGCGCTCGAGAGTGCGCTGGAAGCAGGCGTGCCGCTCGTGATCGTCAACCTCCTACCGCTGCGTCCGTATCCAACGACCTTCGGTCTGCTGGGCCACGAGGGCATGACGCTTCCGCACGAGGAGGATCTGGACGCCGTCCGAGAGACGGCCGACCGAGCCGCGACGCTCGGACTCAAGACCGACCTGCTGCGGGTGACGACCCGGCGGCCCGTTAAAGCCCTGCTCGAGGTCGTGAGCGAGCGGGACGCGGGGCTGCTCGTGTTCGGTCCCGACCTGAAGCGGACGGGCCGGATCCGTTTCCGGTGGGCGGCGCAGCGCGTGCGTCGAGGCGCCCCCTGCTTGGTGTGGATCGCTCCGGACGGCTGACGCCGGAGGACGGGGTGTTGGGCGGCATGGACAGGTGCCACCGAATGCGATAGAAGGCTGCTGTACATATTTGTTCGAAGGACCTGAGGGGAGACGATGGCGCGCGACCCGAAGTACGACATCCTCTTCGAGCCGATTCAGCTCGGGCCGAAGACCTTGAAGAACCGCTTCTACCAGGTGCCCCACTGCATCGGCGCGGGCTCGGAGAAGCCGGGCTTTCAGGCCTATCACCGCGGGATGAAGGCCGAGGGCGGCTGGGGTGCCCTCTGCACGGAGTACTGCTCGATCCATCCCGAGTCGGACGACACGCATCGGGTCTCGGCCCGCATCTGGGACGACGACGACGTGCGCAACCTGGCCGTCATGTGCGACCGCCTGCACGAGTTCGACGCGCTCGCCGGGATCGAGCTCTGGTACGGCGGCCCGCACGCGCCCTGCATGGAGTCGCGCCACAACCCGCGCGGCCCGTCCCAGATCCCGTCCGACTTCGAGGTCAACACGCACCCTCGCTACATGGACAGGGACGACGTCAAGCTCGTCCAGAAGATGTACGTCGACGCCGCCGTGCGCGCCCGCGAGGCGGGGTTCGACATCGTCTACGTCTACGGCGCCCACTCGTACCTGCCGCTGCAGTTCCTCTCTCCCTTCTACAACAAGCGCACCGACGAGTACGGCGGCAGCTTCGAGAACCGGGCCCGCTTCTGGAAGGAGTGCCTCGAGCAGGTGCGCGAGGCGGTCGGCGACGACTGCGCCATCGCGTCGCGCTTCGCCGTCGACACGCTCTACGGCCCTTCCGCGATCGAGATCGGCGAGGACGGCGTGCGATTCGTCGAGTACGTGGACGATCTGGTCGACCTCTGGGACCTCACCGTCGGCGACATCGCCGAGTGGGGCCAGAACGCCGGCCCGTCGCGATTCTTCGAGGAGAATCACGAGAAGCCGTACACGGGACAGGTCAAGGCCGGCGACCACACGAACAAGCCGGTGGTGGGCGTGGGCCGGATCACGAATCCCGACACCATGGTCGCGATCATCAGCTCCGGCCAGTTCGACATCATCGGCGCCGCCCGTCCCTCGATCTCGGATCCGTTCCTCCCCAAGAAGATCGAGGAGGGCCACCCCGAGGACATCCGCGAGTGCATCGGCTGCAACCAGTGCATCTCGCGCTGGGAGATCGGCGGGCCGCCGATGATCTGCACCCAGAACGCCACGGCGGGCGAGGAGTACCGCCGCGGCTGGCACCCGGAGAAGTTCCATCCCGCCGGCAACAGGGACAAGGGCGTGCTCGTCGTCGGCGCCGGTCCGGCGGGCATGGAGTGCGCGATGGTGCTCGGCAAGCGCGACATGTCGGCCGTGCACGTCGTCGAGGCCGACAAGGAGATCGGCGGCTGCGTCAACTGGATCTCACAGCTCGGCCACTCCGACGGCCAGGAGAACCTCGCGCGCGGCACGGCCCGAGGGCTGGGCGAGTGGAAGCGGATCGTCAACTACCGGCAGATCCAGCTCGACAAGCTGAAGAACGTCGACGTGCACCTGAACTCGCGCCTGTCCACGCAGGACGTGCTCGAGTACGGGGCCGAGATCGTGATCATCGCGACCGGCGGCCACTTCGCCACCAACGGCCTCAACCCCGCGACCCATGACGTGATCGAGGGCGCCGACACATCGCTCGACTGGCAGCTGACCCCGGACGAGGTGGTCCGGGGCGGCAAGCAGATCGGCGACCGGGTGCTCGTGCTCGAGAACGAGGGCTACTACATGGGCGTCTCGATCGCCCAGAAGCTCGCCGGCGAGGGCAAGGACGTCACGCTCGTCACGCAGATGGGCGACGTGGCGAACTACATGGAGTTCACCCTCGAGGCGCCCATGCTGCACCGCGACCTGCACCGGCTCGGTGTGAAGATCCACCCCTACACGATGCTCGAGAAGATCGAGCCGGGCGCGTGCCACGCGTACAACGTGTGGAACCCGGCGCACAAGGAGCAGTTCGAGGTCGACACCGTCGTGCTCTGCACGCAGCGCCTGTCGAACGACGAGCTGTACCACGAGCTGCGCGCCGACAAGGAGGCGCTCGAGCGCGAGGGGATCGAGGCGGTCTACATGATCGGCGACGCGTCCGCCCCGCGCATGATCCCGGACGCGATCTTCGACGGCCACCGGCTCGCCCGCGAGATCGACAGCCCCAACCCGGCAATGCCGCTGCCGTTCATCCGCGAGCGGCGACTGTGGGGCAACGTCAGCAACGAGGACTACGACAGCCGTCTGCTGAACACCCCGGACGTGACGATGGCCGGGGTGGCCAAGTAGCTCGATGAAGATCGTCGTGCCGGTCAAGGAGGTGGCGGTCCTCGACGAGGAGTTCGAGCTGCTCGAGGACCGCCCGGGCGTGGATCCCGACGCGATCGACTGGGAGCTGAACGAGTGGGACGACTTCTCCCTGGAGACGGCCCTCCAGCTCCGCGAGGCGCAGGGCGAGGGTGAGGTCGTGGTGGTGTCGGTCGGCGACGAGGAGGCCGAGGAGGGGTTGCGTGCCTGCCTGGCCAAGGGCGCGGACCGCGCCCTGCGAGTCTGGGACGACGCGCTCGAGGGCGCCGACCCGCTCACCGTTGCGCGTGTGCTCGCGGCGGTCGTGGAACGCGAGTCCCCGGACCTCGTGCTGTGCGGCGTCCAGTCGAGCGACGCTGTGCAGGGCGCGACGGGCGTCGCGCTCGCGGCCCACCTCGGGCTGCCGCGCGTGGCCGTGGTCAAGGCGCTCGACTACGACGCCGGCTCTGGGTCGGCGACGGTGGAGCGCGAGCTCGAGGGCGGGCTCACGGAGCTACTGCGGGTGCGCCTGCCCGCGCTGCTGACCATCCAGACCGGCATCAACGAGCCCCGCTACGCGAACCTGCGGGCGATCAAGCAGGCGAAGGAAAAGCCCCTGGAGCTGCTCGAGCTCGGCGAGGTCGGGCTCGACGAGGCCGCCCTGGAAGCCGCCGCCGGCTCACGGACGCGCTCCGTGGCTCCGCCCGAGGCGGGCGGCGGTGCCGAGATGCTGGGCGGCTCGGCCTCCGACGTGGCTGAGCGGATCGCGGGCATCGTCAAGGAGAGGATGGCCGGATGAGCGGGGTGCTCGTCATAGCTGAGAGCCGGCAGGGGGAGCTGCGCGAGGTCTCGCGCGAGCTGATCGGGGCAGCGCTGGGGCTGAAGGACCAGGCCGGCGGCCGGGTCGCGGTCGCCGTTATCGGCCAAGGTGCCGCTGGGCACGCCGAGGCACTGGGCGCCCCCGGCGTCGACGAGCTGTTGACCGTCGAAGATGCGCCCGAGCACTTCGAGGCCCACGTCCACGACTCTGCTTTGGAGGCCCTGATCCAGGCGGAGCAGCCGTCTGTGGTGCTGCTCGGCCACACCATCGACTCGCTCGGCTTCGGCCCGGCCGTGGCGGCGCGCCTGGGGCTCGGCTTCGCGTCGGATGTGACCGCCCTCGGCTGGGACGACGGGCCGGTGGCGACGCGCGGGGGCTACGGCGGCAAGGTACAGCTGGAGCTCGACTTCCCCGGGAAGGAGACCGTGCTGCTGATGCTTCGCGCCGGGGCATTCGAGGTGCCCGAGGAAACGGCCTCCGTCGCGGCGCGCGCCGTCCAGCTGTCCGCCGAGCCGCGTACCGAGCACTTGGGTTTCCGAGAGGTCGACGCCGGCGACGTCGACATCACGAAGGCCGAGTTTCTGCTTTCGGTCGGACGTGGGATCGAGGACAAGGACGCGCTCCCGCAGTTCGAGGAGCTGGCGGACTCGATGGGCGCCACGCTCAGCGTCTCGCGCCCGCTCGTGGACGCGGGCTGGGTCTCGAATGCGCGCCAGGTCGGGCAGTCGGGAAAGACCGTCAAGCCCAAGGTCTACCTGGCGCTCGGGATCTCCGGCGCGGTCCAGCATCTCGCCGGGATGCAGAACGCCGACACGATCATTGCGGTCAATACGGATCCCGAGGCGCCCATCTTCAGGGTCGCGCACTACGGCGCCGTCGTCGACCTCTTCGACGTCGCGGACGAGCTGGCGGAACAGTTCGACGGATAGCCCATGGGCTTCGTCCCGCCGCTCGCCGCTGAGAAGACCCGCGAGGTCTTCTGGGACTTCGAGCCCGCCCTCGAGGTGCTCTGGTATGTGCTGGCGGTCTTCTCCGTGTTCGTGTTTGCCTACGGGGTTGCGCGCCCGATCGCCAAGTACAGGCGCTCGCACGGAGGCGGATGGCCGCCGCGCTCCGAGCTGCCGGGCCGCTTCCGCGAGGCACTCCGGATCCTGCTGAGTCACGTCTCGATCAAGCGCCGCGATCCCTACGCGGGCTGGGCGCACAGGGGGATCTTCTACGGCTTTGTGGTGCTCTTCATCGGCACCGTCATCCTCGCCATCAACACCGACTTCACCGAGCCGGTGTTCGGCTGGCGCTTCTTCGAGGGCAATTTCTACCTCGGCTACTCGATCGTGCTCGATGTGCTCGGCCTGGCGCTGCTTGTGGGCGTCGTGATGATGATGGTGCGGCGGGCCATCATCCGGCCGCGCAAGCTCGACTACGCGCGCCCCGACCGGGACACGGACGAGCGCGAGGGTTATCGCATCGGCGACTGGACCTTCGTCGGGATCCTGCTGATCCTCGTCGTGTCGGGCTACGTGCTGGAGGGGGCCCGGATCGCGATGGACCAGCCCGGCTACAACGAGTTCTCGCCGGCCGGCTGGGCGGTGGCGCAAGGGTTCGATGCCATCGGCGCTGGCGACGGTGCCCTGCGCGTAGTCCGGCACGTGATCTGGTGGTCGCACGGGCTGCTGGCGCTGGCCTTCGTGGCGGCGATCCCATACACGAAGGCGTCGCACATGCTCGCGAGCTTCGGCTCGCTCGTCGTGCGCGATCCGCTGGCGGGCAAGCGGCTGCGCGCGATCCCACCCGAGCTCGCGGCCGAGCCGGCGGGCTACGGCGCGCTCGCCGACTTCAGCGGCGTGCACCTGCTCCACCTCGACGCGTGCACCAAATGCGGGAAGTGCCACGAGGCCTGCCCCGCGCTCGCCACGGGCAGGCCGCTATCCCCGCGCGACGTGGTGCTCGAGCTGCGCGAGCAGGCGAACGATGCGATGCGCGAGGTCGGGATTGGCGGTGTGCTCGGCGTGCTGATCAAGGGGCAGGCCGCCACGAACGGCGGCTTCGAGCGCCCGGTGGTGCGCGACGACGGAGTGCGCGCGGACACGGTCTGGTCGTGCATGCAGTGCAACGCATGTGTTGAGGCGTGCCCCGTGGGGATCGAGCAGGCCCCGATCATCAACCAGCTGCGCCGCCGCCTCGTCGAGGAGGGTGAGCTGCCGGCGAATCTCCAAACGGCGCTGCAGACGATCCACAAGTCCGGCAACTCGTTCGGCGAGCGCAATCGGAAGCGTGGGCGCTGGACGGAGGAGCTCGACTTCGAGATCAAGGACGCCCGCAAGGAGCCGGTGGACGTGCTCTGGTTCGTCGGCGACTACGCGTCATTCGACCCCCGCAGCCAGAAGGTGAGCCGTACGCTCGCGCGCCTGTTCCAGGCGGCCGAGCTCGACCTCGGCATCCTCTACGACGGCGAGCGCAACTCCGGCAACGACGTGCGGCGCGCCGGCGAGGAGGGCCTGTTCGAGGCGCTCGCCGAGCAGAACGTCGCGACGCTCGAGGACTGTGACTTCAACCGGATCGTGACGAGCGACCCGCACTCGCTCAACACCCTGCGCAACGAGTACCCGGAGCTCATCTCGGAGGAGCTGGCCGGCTCCTGGAACGTCGCCCACCACACGGGGCTGCTGCTCGAGCTGATCGACTCGGACCGACTGCCGCTGCGCGGGCGGCTCGACTACCGCGTGACCTACCACGATCCCTGCTATCTCGGCCGCCACAATGGCGGCTACGACGCGCCGCGCCAGATCCTCGAGCTGCTTGGCTGTTCGCTCCTCGAGATGCCCCGCAACCGCGACAACTCCTTCTGCTGCGGCGCCGGCGGCGGGCGCATCTGGATCCCCGACGAGCCGGGGGTCGAACGGCCCTCCGAGAGTCGGATCCACGAGGCCGTCTCGCTCGGCGAGCTCGACTACTTCGTGGTCAGCTGTCCCAAGGATGTGACGATGTACGAGGACGCGATCAAGACATCCGGCAACGCCGAGCGCATCGAGCTGCGCGAGTTGACCGAGCTGATCGAGGAGGCGCTCGGGACACCCGACGCGGCCGAGCTCACACCGGCCGGCAGCGAGGCTGGTTGACACCTTTCTGCAGGCTCCCTGATCCGAGCCTCCACGAAGACGTCCTGCAGCGCCATCCGGATTGACGCCCCGGCCCTCGGCTGATAGACCGCCTGTGCTTTTGCGCCAATGGACCTATTGGTCCGAAGGGAGGGGAGCATGGTGGCGCCGCCGAAGATCGCCGCCCGCTTCATACGCATGCGCTAGGCCAGCTGCGAGGGCAGACCCGTTGATCCGGGTGACTGGCCCCCGCTGTGTGATCTGACACAGCTTGCTCGCCGCGGTGCCGGCATCTATCCGCGCCTTCACTTGGAGGAGAGGCAATGACAGGCTGTGTACCCGCTGTACGGCGAAGGGTGCTCTGCGCGCTTTTTGCCGCGATCCTGGCGCTGGCCGTTCTGGCCGGAAGCGCCTCCGCCTACAACCCGATCATCCCCACGAAGTCGGGTGAGACGGTCACGCTGAACGGAAGGAACCTGACGATCGAGCAGGTCGTCGACGTCGCTCGTCACGGCGCCAAGGTGCGCCTGGCGAACGGCGCGCGGCAGCGATCCGAGGATGCCTACGAGTTGCTGCTCGAGGGTGCCAGACAGGACATCCCGATCTATTTCTTCAACCGCGGCACCGGCTCCGGGCGGGAAACCCCGATCTTCTCGGGCGATCCACTACGGCCGGACAACCGCCAGCTGCTGCTCGAGCGTCAGCTGCGGATCTTCAAGAACGGCCCCAGACAGGGAATCGGCCCGGAGGTCGCCGACGAGGAGATCGTCCGGGCGATGATGGTGGTCCGCGCCAACACGATGGTCTACGAAGCGGCGACGCCCGAGATGACGCAGATGCTGCTGGATCTGCTCAACAACTACATCTCGCCGGTAGTGCAGTCGCGCGGCTCGCCCGGTGAAGGCGACCTGCCGATGATGGGCAACGTCGGCGGCACGATGGTCGGCGTCGGCCAGGCCCACCTGCGCGGTCAGCGCATGCCCGCCAGGCAGGCGCTCGCACAGGCCGGCCTGCAGCCGCTTGTCCCGTTCGCGGCGGACGACG
>Ga0081455_10008592_pt1 | contig 10599 bp, 2 predicted proteins | sample TabmetS3T2R1_FD_70207 | JGI IMG/M metagenome (GOLD analysis project Ga0081455, IMG submission 70207) | Tabebuia heterophylla rhizosphere microbial communities from the University of Puerto Rico - S3T2R1 | ecosystem: Host-associated > Plants > Roots > Rhizosphere ... | reverse complement strand
TCTCCCTCGATTGGAGTGGCTCGGGATTGTCCCGGGCAGCGAAATACCGCATCAGCGCATCATTAGTTCCGGTACTGGAACCGGCTTCATCCGCCTGTCCCAGTTGCAGGGGGCCATCAATCTTCAATCGGAGAGCCTGTGTGTTCGTCGGATTTGTATTCAGAATGCGCATCAACAATCTTTGATTGCGGCCCAGCAATAGTTGAGCGCGGCCCTCCTCGTTCAAATTGATCGAAACAACCTTAAAATTGTCCGATGAATTGCCGAATTTCAGCAATTCGGCGCGATCGTTAAAAAACTCCACCGATACCGTTGCCCCGCTGCCGATAAGATTTAACGTCAATTTCAGCTCTCCCGGACCCGAGGTAAACGCGTAATAGCTCTCTTTCTTCTGCTCCTGTCCGATAAGCACAGTGTTTGAGGTGAGCGGCCTGGGCCGGTCACGGTTTTCAAATAGTGCGGCCAGAGCATGTTTTCCTATACCCGAGTTTATCCCCTGCTTCAATTTAGCAGGGCCATCGATGCGCAGACGAAATGCCTGAAGTCCTTTGGGGTTACTGGTCTTTACTCTCAGCAGGACAGTTTGCTCGCGGCCGACGATCAGGCTGGAAATCTTTTGTTCATGCTCACCGCTCGAAGCCAGGGACATATTTCTCCTGTCGCGGTCGAACCACATCAGCGCTTTTTGTTCATCGATCGCTTCGACATTAACGACCGAGCCGCTGCCGATAACATCGAGTGCCAAGGTGAGTTCGCCGGCACCCGATTCGAAGCTGTAATATCGTTCCTCTTCCGAACCGCTATCGATAAGCTCTCTGGAAGTGAGCCGGACAATATCTCCCGAATCGGATGTTTGATTCGTTTCCCTTCCCGTAATTCCGGCCGTACTCGTCTTCCCCCGGTTCATCTGCCAGGCGATTATCCCGACGATAACCATTATGGCCAGAGCTGCGGCACCGGCGACCCAGATCCGGGCTCTCCTCTTTTTCAGGTCGCTGAATTTTGGATCGAGTTGCGGCAATGGGGTCTCTGGAACAGGTCGGGTGGATAGATCCTCATTTTTGATCCTCGGTCTTGTAATCACCTCGGTTTCGGGTTGAGGTGGTGTAGGAGCACTTACTACTTCTCGCAGCGCAGTTCGCATGGCGGAGGCGGTCGCCGGACGTCGGTTGCGATCCATTGCCATCGCATGTTCGAGCAGTGCCGACACTTTGGGTGAGACCTGCGGGTTTAGTTCGTCTGCCCGGCGAAGTGGATCAGGGCGCCCTTCGATGAGCGTTGTAGCTCGCGTCAAAGCATCAAGCGGCTCCTGGCCGGTCATAATGTGATAAAAAGTAGCGGCCAGGCTGTAGAGATCACTGCGGGGATCTGTGCCTGTCCCTTGAATCTGCTCGAGCGGGGCGTACTTGAGTGTGTAACCCCGTACGCTGCCGGTGGCGAGCGCTGATTCCATTGCTTCTTCCTTGGCCAATCCGAAATCGAGCAGGATAATTTCACCGCGTTCGTTGAGCTTTAGATTTTTTGGCTTGATATCCCGATGAATTACCGGCGGGCGTTGCGAGTGCATGTATTCGAGCACCCCGAGTAACTGGTCCGCCCACATCAGCGCATCAGCCTGGGGAATCGGCTTCACATACCTCTGCCCGTGCATCTCTAAAATATTGGAGAGATCCTCACCGCGGATATATTCCATGACCAGAAATTGCCCTTCGCCTTCGGTGAAATGATCGATCACCTTGGGTAGTGCGGGATGTTTCAGTGTCGCCAGAATGCTCGCCTCGCGGTGAAAGGCCTTTCGCAGACTTTCTTGAACGAAGAAGGTCTCTTTCAAGGCGACGATGTTGCCCAACCGCTGATCTCGCGCTTCGTAAACCGAACCCATCCCGCCCGCCGCAAGGTGGCGAATAATCAGATAGCGGTTTTGCAACATAGTGTTCGCTTTGAGCATGTGAGTGTAACTCCTCTCTCAAACTGTCACGGATTCAGACTAAGGGGCTCCAGGAAAATAAATAACGAACGGCATAACCGACGAGTTCGCAGGCTTCCAGCGTGCAGCTTCTGCGGACCACCCCGGTTAGTTACGTTTATTCCCTAATCACTCTTCACTTCGGCTGAAATGGGTTGAACATGCTGACGTCATCTGATCTGTCGCCCGCGGAAAAAGATGCTATAGTTTAAAGAAAATCATTTATCATTTTACATCTGTAATTTTAGATTTGAGATTGAAAGAAATCGGATCGCACTGGCTTTCTTCAATGACAAATCTAAAATTACAAATATAAAATGATAAATGATTTTCTTTAAACTTTAGCACCTAACATCTTTTTTACAGCCATTACAATATGAGGATCGGCCAAAACTGCGTCAGCGCTCATTATCTGTCAATCTTCTCAAGCTGATTTACCACCATCCGCCATACTCTCGCTTCCCCTTCAGCCTGGATAATCGAAAATACTTCACGGTAAGCCGCCGCGTACAACTCTTTCATCACCCGAACCGGAGCAGGTTTGGACAATCTGCGCTCCAGTTCTTGACGCGACATTTTATTCCTTAAGACGACCTGCGAATAGTTTGATCCCTCGCCGGCGAGATAAATAGCCATGCCCTCGGCCAACCAGCGTGGAGTGCGCCCCTTTCCCAGCAATTCGATGAACGCGTGGGCCAGTTCGTGTTGCAGAGTCTTGATCAGTACACCGCGCCGTTCCAGGACATTCACAGGTTGCAGTTCGATCTTCCGGCCGCGTGTCGCTCCGGCAGCCCATCCGGACTGCCCGGTTGCGGCGATAAAATCTTCAGTCGTCGCATGGATAACGATTTCAAAAGGTGCATTTTCCACCACCATAAGTGATGCAGATACCAAACGGCGGTTGAGACCCAGATAAGCGCCTTCGAGAATACGCAACACCCGGTCAATCTTATCCCGTTCTACTTCTACCGGATAGGCGACATGAAAATGCTCACTCGATAAGTTCCGGCGGTCGCCAGTACCGGGAGCGCGCTCGTCGAGCGCGCTTGTTTTGAAGTCTCCCGATAAATAACTCGCGGGCACAACCAATCGGTTTAAGATATTCAATCTCACGCCGGGAAAATAATGGTCGATGATCCTGCGGTGATCCATCCCGCGAGTCGCCATGATATGCGCGCCCTCCTGACAAAGACCGAGGCCATGCCCAAAACCGCTCCCGCGAAAAACGAATTCGTTCCCGGCTCGAGTCACTTCAAAACGCGAGCTCTTGATCATCTGCCACCCCAGACTGCGACCGGCGATTATCTTAAAATCCCAGCCGCGGAGAACAGCACGACCTTCGCCTTCGAGAGTGATCACCTCTGCGCGCCCCGTCGCGTCGCGCTTGCTGACGATGATCCGGTTCAGCCTCTGTCCGGCATCTGTTCGTTTGTCACTTTGCATCGCCCTGGCCAACTCGTATGCGGGGATCGCCTTTATCCATCTGCGATGCGGCATTGATGCACAATAATCATCTCGGACCCCCTGCAGATAAGGTGGCGCGGGTCTGACACCCCAGAGCGATTCGATGTTCGCGGTCCATCCGCCGCAGGCAGCATGGAAGTAGGCATCGATGAGCTCTGCGGAGTTGTCGAGCAGAACGGCCCCGGCGGTCGCTTCCACTGCGCGCCGGGCCGCGGACTGCTTCTGTTCTCGGGAAAAAACGAACCGCTGGCAATGAGTCGTGCTGCAGAAATCGTATCCGGTTTGCGAGTGACGGCCCAGGTTACGCAATGCGAAGGTGCGGCTGACAATCGCCTGGGCTTTCAATGCTTCGAGTTCATTCTCGACACTCGCTTCAGCAGACAAGACACCGACCAGATATTCCTCGAGCGGCAATTCGCGTGTGAGATTTTCGCTAACCGAATGAACCTTGATCGATCGGCGATTTCCGGTTCCGGCATGTTGAGGTAAGACCTCCGATTGATCGGTTTTCAATATCTTATCGAAAATAATTTTTGCAACTTCCGCACAATCCGAACCACGGGAGCGTTTGAGGAATACGAGCACTCCGAGTTTTACCCCGCCGGCTGGTGGAGTACCGGTGGCAACCCTGTCAGCCGCAAACCCGACGAACCAGCCTTGTGTGCGAAATCCATTGCTCGAGGTCGAGGTCCCGGTCTTTCCGAAAATATACGCCGCGGATTCTCCCAGCTTTGCTTTCTCGGCTGTTCCGAATTTCACAGCGCCGCGCATTCCTTCGATCAACCATGCGCGATGCTGAGGGCTGATGTTCAGTCGCGCCCTCTCTCGTGGGATTAGATTCTCATCTCCACTCCGATGCGGTTGTAAAAGACGGCCCCCGTTGACGAGTGCCGAATAAGCAATGATCAACTGGATCGGAGTAACGAGCAGCCGATCGCTTTCGCCCAGAGCTGCGCGGACATCCCATTCGCCGCCGGGCATGCTGCCCGGCGATTCATTGCTATCGATCCCGGTGCGTGAGCCGAAGCCGAAACTGTCGAGAGTCGTGTTGAAGCTGCCTTCGCTCAACCGTTCTCCGACATGTGCAAAGTAGTAATTGCATGAATACGCGAGGGCCTCGACAGGATCAAATGGCGATTTGCTTTTCGGGTGCGCGCATACTATTTCAAATCCCGCTCTTGTATAGGTAGTGCGGCAGAGGCGGCGAGTCTCGCGATTGAGCACGCCCGCTTGTAAAGCAGCGAGGGTGGTAAATGGTTTAATCGCCGATCCGGGGGGATAGGCTTGTTCGAATGCCAGCCGCGGATTGACCGTGGCGCGAATCCGGCCGGTTTGCGGATCAACGACGATCACAGTCCCCTCACGCTCCCCGAGCGCCCGTGTCGCAACATCCTGTACAACATCATCAGCATCGATCACCGCAACCGCTGCCGGTGAAGCCCGGTGAGCTGCGCACGAAGAAAGAAGAGGGATTACGAAAAAAACGAAAATAACGAAACATACGAAAATTTGTAGATTTTTCGTATATTTCGTTATTTTCGTTTTTTTCGTAATCCTCTTCAATTGTCGCTCTCTTTCAGCGCAGGCTTCGCAGTCAATTCTGCGATCGAACCAAGTGTCAGCAACCAGCCGGTAAAGATCGAAAACAATGCCGCAGTCAACCGCGCGCCAAACAGCCATAACTCCGCCCATTCATTACTTAGCGGTGTTTTGGTGAAAAACAGTAGGTATGCCAGCATCCCGAAAACCAAGACGAAGAGCGCATAAATCAATAAGGACCGAGGCCCCATCGCCTGCTTGATGCTCCCACCGATACCCCTGAAAGCCCCCGCGATCCCGTCACGCACGGTCGAAAGCCAGAGATGAATCGCGATTGAAGGAAGCGCCAGATAGAGAATCAGGTAACTCAGGTATACCATTGCGCGTGAATTGACAGCTCCACCGAGCAATAGGACCAGGATAGCGATCAGAAGCAGTGGGATGGACACCAGGAGAAGCTTCCAGCTGTCACTTATTGCGCGTTTTAACAAGTACCCGGTCCCGACTCCATGCCTCACGCTACTCAATCCCATGGCCTGCAACACGAAAAACAGGAAGACCGCGGCAAGCGGGAGGATCAGAATTGTCAGCAAGACCTGAAGCGTCGTCGCCTCGCGCGTGGTAATGAAAAGATAGACCACACCAAGCAGTGCGCCGTAGATCAGAAAAGAAATCAACGATGCAGCCCAGTTTGTGAAAATCTTTCGGCCTGCCGTTTTGATTGCTTCAAATATATCTTTGATCATTTCTTATCCAGAATATTCAATCCGACATTGGATGTATTCGCCTGCACGGTCGGCTGGTACATCAATTCAGCACGCGCCGGGGCGACTTTGAATTCGCCGGGAACCTGAACCCGCATGGCATACTGGAAGGTCGCATCTCCGTCGAAATAATCTACGAAGATCGCCGTCCTCTCATCACGGAATTCTCTCTGACTGTACCAGTCCGACCAGTTTCGGTCAGTGTAATCGAGGTCAATCCCGCTTACCCGCTCGATTTGTTCACAACCCGCCGGGATCGGGTCTTCGATCATCAAATAGCGAGCGCGCGAACCCTTAACTTTCAGGCGGGAAATAATCAAATCGCCGGACCGCAATGGACCGTTCAAAGGAACAACCGTCCAGCGCGACTTTCCTTGATCCTCAGTCACTGTTAGGCGCAGGTACTCGCGCGTCAGAGAAAGATTCGGCGTGGACTGGGCAGCGATATTAGTTTCCGCAGTGAAGTAAGTGAGAGAGGCCGAGGCATAGAGCGCCCCTTTTCCGCGTTTGACAAATCTGATCTGATTGGCAGCCGCGGGAGGAGCAGTTTTGCCTCCGATCGTATATGTCTCACCGCTCTTCGCGTCGGCTGCCGACACTCGTTTCGACAAAACCTGTTCCCCGTTGAGATAGACCTCGACCGTGTAATCCGGTGACAGCTCGTCGCTCACTTTCAGGTAATCGCTCAGGCCGTAGATTGCGAAAGCGGTATGTTTTGTTGAATCCCAGTAGTAACCGTTGCGGCGGCTCGACACCAACCAGCGTGCTGCCTTCGCTAAGATTTCGCTCTTTGGCTTGATCTGTGCCAGTGCTTTGAGCGACATAGCCGTCGCTTCGATATCGACCGCATAAGTGTAATCGCCCGCCCGTCTCCTCTGCGATTCCCAGTGCGCATCGAATTCCGTGACCCGGGCCGCACGCTCGATCTCGGCGGCAACCAGATTCGCTCTTGATTCGTCGGCGCGGGCTTTCAGCGCAAGCGCCAGCAGCGCCTGCCCATAGGGCTGAAGTTCGCTCCGTTTTGCAAAGAGATCATTGACGTACCGCGCATCGGAATCGCCGCTCATAGTGTAGACATAAACCAGATACGCGCGCGTGTCCGGATCGATCGTCTCTTTTTCCGCCTTTCCGGCATCGAGCAGTTGTTTGATCCGTATGCGCGCTCGATCGATCCGATAGGTATCGACTCCGAATCCGGCCCGGCGAGCCATGGTCAATCCATCGACCACGTAAGCAGTCATAAATGGGTCGGTATCGCCGTCCTTCCACCAGCCCCATCCGCCGCTCTCGAGTTGGAAATCGTAAAGCCGTTCGAGGCCGCGCTGGACCTTCCTGGGCAGATCGTTGGTTGCGCGGATCGAAGCCGTCTTCACTTCCTTCAATGTCTGCGCGACGATCACGTTCGGCAGGAAACTCGACATCGTCTGCTCGGTACAGCCCCAGGGGTACCCGGTCAGATAATCAAGGGCACCGAACAGAGCGCCGGCGATCGACGGCGCAGCTTCGATGCGCAGCGCGCGTGCTTGCGTGTTCGCATTAGCGGGAAGGTCGAGCGAAAAGACTTTCTCTGCATCCTCACCGGTCAGGGCAGCGGCGCCACCGATGGACTGCTTCAGCCCGACCGGAACGACCGGCACCGGTAGTTCGATTGCGTCAGACTCCTCGTCTGTCTGGGCGTGCACCACGAGGGTCACGTCACCGACTTGTGATGCTGAAATACGCCAATCGATTCGCTGTTCACCCTGCTTCGTCACCATCACTCGGTGGTTAGCTTGATCTATCAGACTCGCTCCCGTCACCTTCAGATCGATATCGGCAACCTTGTCGGCATCGAGGTAGTTATGGACGATTCCCGAGACGGTGACGATATCGCCTTCGGTCATAAATTTCGGTGTCTCGAGACGCAGGATCAGGTCCTTGCGTGAAAGTACCTTCTCGACCCGCGAGCCGACACGCAGGTCGGAACTGACAGCGCGAGCTGTTCCGCGCCAGGTCGTCAGGTTATCCGGAAGATTGAATTTGACACTCGCCTTGCCGTCCGGGCCGGTGACGACATCGGGCTGCCAGAATGCCGTGTCCGGAAAATTTTTGCGGACGATGGTTTTGTCATACTGGCTCTCATTTTTGAAATCGGCGAGCTGGTATGGCCGCCTGTTCGCAGCAAGCTGCATCTCTTTTTTCCCCGAGTATCCCGTGAAGCTATATGAATTCGAGAAATTGGTCGAGACGCTGCTGTAACGTGTCCCGTAGAATGCGCGTCGAATATCGCCTGAAGTGTCAGGGCGGACACTATAAATCGCTTCATCGACGATCCCCAGGCTCACTTCGACCCCGGGAGCCGGCGTTCCATCGGCATTGCGCGCAATGATCGTGTATGAAGCCGGATCACGCGGCTTATACTGCTTCTTGTCGGAAACCACCTCGAGCTGCAAAAACTTATCGCGCGCCGGGACCGAAACGCTCTTGCTGTGCGTGTACATCTCACCGTCTTTCACATAGGCGACATTGAAATAGACATTGGGTGCGTAGTTGGATTTGATCGGCAATTCGATCGAGATCGCGCGTCCCTCGGCATAGACGTATCTGTATTCCAAGACTTTCGACATTTCGGTGGTTACCAGGAGATGTGCCTTGTCCGTCGGAAGCATGGCAAGAATTCGGGCTGTTTCCCCGGGCTGGTAGGATTTCTTGTCGGCGACCAACTTGATCGAGTTGTAATCCCCATAGGCGGCATCACCCCAGCTGTTATTACGATCAGTCGCATAAAGATAACCCCTTTCCGAGATAATCTTTTTACCACCCTCTTCGACTACCGTTTCGATTTCTATGTAACCGATAATTGGGACACGATAATCATACGAGGCTTCTCCCTGCGCATTGGTCGTCACGGAGGATTCTAAAAGTGGAGTTTTGATCTGCTTGTAAGCGTAATATTTATATCCGTCCCTCTCCTTCTCGATCTTCTCATACTTGATTTCAAAGAAATTAAGCGTGACTTTTGTCGAGACGGGACGGCCCTCGTAATCCGACGTGCTTATTCTGATCCGAGCCGATTCGTCCTTGTAGTAGACATATTTTTCAGGATTGGCATAGGCCACGACCGTTCCGCGAGTCCCGACAAAACTCGCCTTGCCGTCAATCGTGCGGCGCGCCGAATCGGTCACCTGTGCTTCAAGACGATAAGTGTAATCGCCGGGCTCCTGGGGGTCCGGCTGTGGTACTTGAAACTCGATCTCCATGCGCCCATTGGCATCGAGCTTTCCCTCACCCTGCTTGACCATATCGTCACCATAGCTGTAGTACCTCTGCTCGTCATCCGGCTCTTCCGCATCTGTTTCCAACCCATCATCCTCATCCCGATTCCAAAACCAATGGTAGTAGCGTGAGCGATAGATGTAATACTGCAGATCGGCCTTCTTGACCGGTTCGCCGAAAAAGTATTTTGCTTCAACCGCAAACTTCGTCTTCTCACCGACCGGGACAAATGGTTTTGGCGTGGTTACTTTGACCTTATATTCGGGCTTTTTATACTCCTCGACCGCGAAATAGCCGGTGGCTGCAACCGCTTCGTTAAGCTTGACAACTATACTGTAAGTTCCCAGCGGGGCGTTCCCGCTGATCTCGACCTCTCCACTGAAGGTCCCGCGCGGCGACATCGAGAAGTCCTTCTTGAGGACTTCTCCGCCATTCGGATCGGCGATTGCAATCTTGAGCGTCCTGGTGTCGAGCATCTCATATCCTGCCTCTCCCAGGCGACGAAGGATACCTTTGAAGTAGACTTTCTGGTTCGGACGATAGATCGGGCGGTCGGTGTAGATATAGCTGGTAATCCCCGGGATGGAACCCTCTTCTCCATAACTCCGGTTCCATCCGAAGTAATAAGGGGAGAGGCCGGAGACTGCAAACTGACTCTCACGGCTCGCCAGGATGAGATATTCGTCGCGATCGGCGCTGTCCCTCTCCGCCTCGGGGTCATAATCTTCATCTCTGGTCTGCACTTTTTTAGAAGCATCCTGTCGAATGCGCGTGCGCAACACTCCGTCGCGGTCAGTCGTGCCTTCGGCGAGCTTGACGCCTTTCCGAACGACCTGGACATTGACGTTGCTCTCCGGCTTACCCGATTTGCGGTCGACCAGATATAACAACATCTCGCCCCCCGCAGTTGTCTTGTTGATCAATGTCATATCGGTGACAACCGCGATGGTGTACGCGCGCAGATCCTCTTTGACCGCTTCGACAATGTACACACCGGCTCCCAGCTGCCGGAGCGGAACCATCCGGGTATCATACTGATTGTCGAGCGGCGCCAGGATTTGTCGGAACGAATATCTGAGCTGTCCGGGATTGAGCACTGGCAGGCCGGCGTACTCCGCCGCATCGAGTGTAATTTGTTCTCCTGTACGGTAGCGATCATTGAAGGCCGTGCGTGCTTCCCGCCGAAGCTGACTGCGGAAATAATTTTTGACTTTAAAGTAGATCGATCGTTTGAATGTGCGCACTTTCTCGAGGAACGACGGTTTGCGCTCAACGGTCGCGGCAATCTCACTCACCACATCTCTGTCCTCTTCGCCCATCTGATGCGAGTTCTGCAACTGTCTGAAAAATTTGAACGGGTCCTTAACCTGGTAGACGCGGAAATCGAGCGCATCGACTCCCTGGTAATTGATATAGACACGCGCCTTCTCGTTCGAGCCATAAGTGCGATTGGTCGAGAGCGAGAAACGAGGGCGGATCGTGGGACTGGGCTGCGGCGAAGCGGCTGGCTGAATAGTTTGTCGCTCCGTTCTTGCCTCCATCCGCCAGGCGAGAGACAGTGTTACGGCAATGACGACAAAATAGATTGAGGTACCACAGAGAACACGGAGT
>Ga0081455_10008591_pt1 | contig 10600 bp, 12 predicted proteins | sample TabmetS3T2R1_FD_70207 | JGI IMG/M metagenome (GOLD analysis project Ga0081455, IMG submission 70207) | Tabebuia heterophylla rhizosphere microbial communities from the University of Puerto Rico - S3T2R1 | ecosystem: Host-associated > Plants > Roots > Rhizosphere ... | reverse complement strand
GATGTGCAAAGTTTTGTACTCTGCATGTGGTCGCCAGTACCAAGAGACTGCGAGGGCAAAACGGCTATATATAAGCAAGGGGAACGCAACAGTGATGAGCCCCCCCACGATGAAGAAAAACGTAGCATAGGCAGCGTAGGCCATGCCCCGCTCAGTGTCCTGCATACTCATAAAATACTGCGAACCAAAGAAATAGCACACGCCGTAAAGAAAATAGATGCTAGCGGCGACGGTGTAGCGCTGCTGCTGGGATTTCCCGGCAGGAGAAAGCGGATAGAGTATCGTGGTCTTCGTGGATTCCGCCATGGGGAACATTCCATAGAGGGCGTCGTAAGCTAAATTCAGGCGTATACAGCTACTATAGCGTATCTGCATAGGAAAGCATAGCAGGAAGGCTGGGTCTGGTGCAATGTCGTGCATGTACTCAGTGGGGGTGCCAGGATACGTGGGGCCAAAACTCGCAGGCACGTAGACAAAGGTCGTTCCTGATGAGATCTCATAGGGTCTATCAGAGATGGGAGGGTGGGCTAGAGAGTTGATTACCAGAAGCTCTCTGTAGTAGGATGAAACGTCATGCATGCTCGAGCACGTGCATCTCTGTGTGCCAGGTTTGCCTTTACAGGGTAGTCAGCTTTATGGATGACGCGCACTCACCTGACGCGAGCTTGCTAGCCCGTATGGCCCAACGCGACCCAAAAGCGCTTGACATGTTTTACACGCGCCATGCACGGGCGGTCTTTTCTCTCGCGCTGACCATGCTCGGAGACCACGCGCGTGCTACTGATCTCACGCAAGACGTCTTCCTGCTCGTGTGGCGGAGTGCGGGGACCTACCAGCCTACGGGCTCAGCCCGGGGCTGGCTCTTGCGGCTCACCCGGAACTGCGTGATTGACGAGTTGCGACGAAACCGCCAGCGCCTCGAGAGCGAATCGACGCTGCCGGAACAGCGCTTCCATGCTCTGCCGGCGCCGCTCGCCCTGACCGATGCGGCCGAACGCCAAGCCGTACGGGACGCGCTGGCCACGTTGCCGGCGGAGCAAAGAGATGTCCTCGTCTTAGCCTTTTTTCAGGGACTGAGTCATCAGGAAATCGCTACCTGCCTGCACACGCCACTGGGTACGATTAAGGCACGCATACGTCGGGCTCTGCAGACGCTGCGGCAGCAGTTACAAGGCGAGCCAGGTCCGTGAGAGCGCTGGGGACATCCAGAACTGTCCGCTACACGTTAGACAGTGTGACAGGGCATGACAAGCAGAGCGATATGGGAGTCGACGTAGGGTTCAACCATGGCTGCTCCACTCTCGTGTGACTACTGTGAAGAGCTGCTGGCGGACTATCTGCTGCACGCCCTGGAGCCGTGCTGACACCAGACTGTCTGAGTCAGGTCTACGGCGTGACAGTCGTGTTCACGCCCCATCCGGTGTATGGGGCACCCCTGATTGCTCCTGTCTTCGCCTCACAGCAAAAGCGGCGCAATGAGGGAGACAAGCTCTCTGATGAGACTTAACTCGAAAGTGGGTTGGGAACGTAGATAGAAGTGAGAGAGGCACAGAGGCGGCACCCGGATTTGAACCGGGGAATGGAGGTTTTGCAGACCTCTGCCTTACCACTTGGCTATGCCGCCGGTGCTTGCAGAGCGGGTGACCGGGTTCGAACCGGCGACCCCAACCTTGGCAAGGTTGTGCTCTACCAACTGAGCTACACCCGCATTGTGGCGACTCGCAAGGAAAATTGTTTGTGTGCGAGACTATAGCAAATCCATAGCACTTGTCAAACAAAAAGCAGAGCACTCAGAAAAATTTCGCCTCGCTACCCTGGCGTAACCGGTATAAATTGCCCCGATGTTTGTACAGCACCAGCAGCGCGATCAGCACGGCAGCCAGCACGAGTGGCCAGGGGTAGGACCAGAGGACTGCCAGCAGTGGGACAACGAGCGCCGCCAGGATCGAACCAGCGGACACGTAGCGCCAGATCACCACAACCACGAGCCAGACCAGCAAGCCTCCTAACAACGGCAGCGGCAACGTGGGAAGTAGTGCCCCCAAGGCCGTGGCCACGCCTTTCCCACCCCGGAAGCCATGATAGAGCGGAAACATGTGACCAAGTACCACCACGCAGGCCACCACGGCCGGCAACATGGACGCCTGGCCCCACGCTTGCGCCAGCAATACAGCCACCAGACCCTTGGCCCCATCCCCTAAGAGCGTGAGTATACCAGCGGTCTTCCCAAGAATGCGAGCGACATTGGTCGCACCAATATTACCACTGCCACTCCGGCGCAAGTCAGCTCCCCCATACATCCGTGCTATGAGGAGGCCAAAGGACAGCGAACCGAGCAAATAGGCCAGGAGGATGAGTGCTAGATCCGTGAGCATACCGCCGGCTTTCAGAGTACCTTCACGAGGTATTTGCGTAGGTAATCAATGCCGGAGACCACACTCAGTACCATACCAACCGCAAGGATGATGATGCCCGGAAGGTCCAGTATGGGCAGGTTCAGCATGAGTAGCAGCGCGGCGATGAAGAAACACACCATTTTGTATTTGCCGAACACGTCCGCGGCAATAATGATGTGTTGATCTGCAGCCATAGCCCGTAAGCCAGTAACGGCTAGCTCACGACAAATGATGATCACGACCATCCAGGCTGGCACCTGTTGCCGGCCCACCAGCGACACGAGGGCGGCAGTGACCAATAGTTTGTCGGCAATAGGGTCCAGGAGCTGCCCCAAACGGGTAATTTGATTGGTGCTCCGCGCCAGGTGACCATCAAGCCAGTCGGTAAAGGCGGCCACGAGAAAAATCGTTGCGGCTACCAGCGGGTACCAGCCCTGTGGAGAAATCAAAAACACCAGGAGTAGCGGTACCAGAAAGATCCGGACCAACGTAATCCTGTTGGGCCAGTTGAGATGGCTTGAGAGGGGTGGCGGCGTGTCAGATTGCTGTAAAGCCATAAGCACTCACCGTAAGTATGCGATATCTACCAAGAAAGCTAGCGTAGTGTATCGGTCAACAGTATACTGCCACTGGCGGTGCGATAGCGATAGATTTTTCCCTGCGACGGGGGGGAAGCAACACCATAGAGCGCCAGAACGCGTTCCACATAGCGCTGTGTCTCTGGATACGGTGGGATCCCGCCATATTGTTGGACTGCTCCTTCACCAGCATTATAGGCGGCCAGCACGTGTCGCAAATCACTCGGAAACAGGCGCAAGAGGTCGCGCAAGTATCGAATGCCACCTTCAATATTGGCGTGGGGATCGAAGGGATCCTCGACTCGATAGCGCGCTGCGGTGTCCGGCATGAGTTGCATAAGCCCTTGGGCACCGGCCCGAGACACGGCCTGCGGATCAAAGTTAGATTCCACCGTAATAATCGCCCGCACCAGTTGTGGATCAACACTGTACTGCTGCGCCAGACGCTGAATCAAAGAGAAGACGGGTGCTTGCGCGGTCAGCCGTGTGGCAAGCGCAGGCCGCGTCACTGCTGTAGACCCTGAGGCGGGTGGCAAGGGGAGGTTGGTGAAATAGAGCCGTCCGTCTGGCCCTTGATAGCGGGCAATCTGTGCCTGCGCCGCGACACACCAGAGCATGATCCCGCCGACCAGACAACTCCCCAGTATCACACGGAGACTAAACGCCATGCAGCCAACCACATAGCCCGCTCTTATCTCGCATCGTTGCTTCGGGGTCTCTAGAGCTATCATGCCCTGTCCACTGCTGTCTTACTTGACTTTGACCAGCTTGCGCGGGGTGGCCTTGATGAGAGCTTGCGTCTGCACCCTCTCGGCGCCGTGCTGCTGCCCATAGGTCACGAGCAGCTGCCGCAAGTGATCAAGCTCGTCCTGCAAAAGCTCGAGTTGCTGCTGCATCCGGAGAATAATCTCTACGCCTGCCAGATTGACTCCCATATCGCGGGTCAGGTGCAAAATGAGACGGAGCCGGGCAATATCCTGGTGCGAATAGAGACGCGTATCACCGCGTGCACGCACAGGCTTCACAAAGCCAGCACGCTCGTAAAAACGGAGTGTCTGAGGGTGCACGCGCAACATCTTGGCAATACGACTAATGGAAAAAACTGTCTGCTCGTCTTCTACCATATTCTCCATATAGCGCTGCGTTCGCTGTCTTACTGGAGCGTTATGCCGGTTTGGGGTAACTCCCGCAACTGGGTACGCGCTTGGGCCACATATTTACTTGTAGGAAAGCGCTCGATGAGTAACTGCAGCACGCTGTGGGCTTTACGATAATTTTCTTCCTCGCGGTAGCTGTCGGCAAGCATGTAAAGGGCCGCATCGATATTCGGCGTATCGGGGTAGACCTGAATCAAGTTGAGGAAGCGCCCAATCGCCGCATGATACGCTTTCTTTCTATAATAGAAGCGTGCCACCGCAAACTCATGTTCCACCAAGCGTTGGCGGAGGAACTGGATATGCTCCTCTGCCTCAGCGAGCAACTGGTCCTGAGGATACTTGCTCCGGAACAGCCGAAACGCCGCTAGCGCCTCCTTCGTCTGCAGCTGGGCACGATCGAACGTCTGGACCCTCTGTAAGCTACACATACCTATTTGAAATTGAGCCCGGCTCGCCAGAGGGCTCAAGGGATACAGTTCAAGAAATTTCTGGTATTCGAAGCGCGCCTCAAGATAGTTCTTCTCGCGATACAAGGCATCGGCTATCCTAAACTGCGCCTGCGCTTTCAAATCGCTGTCCGGATACTGCTCGAGGAGTTGCTCATAGTACTTGCGGGCCTGCCCCTCACGTTTCTGACTGAGCGCCTGGTCGCCAAGCCGGAGGTAGTCTTCCGGCGTTTGTGGTTTTTCCTTCTTGGCACAGCCACTCAGACTCAGCCCACCCATGCTAAGGAGCAAAAGGCCTAGCACCAACAGTCTCGACACAGCACACCTCATGTGTTGCATTGGCCATATTGTAGTGTCAACATGACAGAGACAACAATATGTTGGGCATTGTACCCCTCTTACGCAAAAGCGGCAACCCCTCTTGACGGTGAGAAGATGGCCGTGCTATGTTGAGCCTGGTACGGGTCCATATCTCTGTGTAGACGACATAGAGGCAATAGCCTTAGGTCGTCATTCCCTGTACAGTGTCCAGAGCTACCGGTGGAACGCAAGTGATTATGCTTGGTATCGACACAGCGGGTCGGTCTGGCAGTGTCGCTCTCGTCGACGAGACGCAGATCCTCGCATCTTTTTACCTCCGACAAGTGCTGCCTTTCTCCTCGCACCTTATGCGCCTCGTTGATGCAGTCTGTGCCCAGGTGGGATGTCATATCAGCGACCTAGGAGGGTTCGCAGTCAGTCTTGGGCCAGGGGGCTTCACCAGCCTGCGTGTTGGCCTGGCCACGGCCCAGGGCTTGGCGATGGCCACGGGGAAACCGCTGGTTGGTTGTAGCACCTTTGAGGCGTTAGTGGCCATGGCAGTAGGATGGCATGGTATCGTCTGTCCAGTGCTGGAGGCCCGTCGGGGGGAGGTCTATGCGGCCTTCTATTGTCGACAGGAGGCGGTGGTGCGTGAAATCATGCCTGGGATGGTGACGACGCCAGATGCCCTCTGTACGCTCGTGACGGAGCGCACCCTGTTTCTGGGAAGTGGGATACGGGTCTATAGGGCGTTCTTGGAAGCGACACTGGGCGCGCACGCGGTATGTCTGGAGAACGGTGTGGAGGGAGAACTCGCGGCGAGTGTGGCATGTCTAGGCCAGGCCCGTCTGCATCATGCCAGCACGGCAGCCGGGCAAACGCTCATGCCACTGTATATTCGTGCTGCCGACGCCCGTCTCCCACGCTACCCCGTGACGGGAGCTGCGCCCTCCTTGCCTCTCGGTACCACAGAGCCTGGAGGGTGAGGCATGCGTCTGTTTGAGGCAGAAAGGGACACAGGTATGCTAGAAGGTATTGATGCGTCACTCATTAAGCAGGTTAAGCGGGACAATGCCGAGTTTTGTCGCCTGCTTGAGGAACATGAACAGTATGAGCAGCAGCTGGCGGCATATAATGATCTGCGGTTTATGACGAGTGCACAGGAAATTGAACGGAAACGCTTGCAAAAACTCAAATTGCATGGCAAGGACCGGATGCTGGAGATCCTACATCAGTATCAGGTCGCCTCTCGTTCGGAGACGTCAGCCCTGTAGGCCATTGCTCCTGCCAAGACGCAGTGCAGGCAACTCCTGCACTCCTCCCTTGCCCGCCGGCAAGGGGCAGTCCACACAGTTTTTACGACCGCAGGGGGGTATAGCGCAGAGAAAGGAACCAAGCCATGAAAGGCGCGGACATTTTCGTGGAAAGCCTGCTCAAGGAAGGAGTGGACACGATCTTTGGCCATCCTGGCGGGGCGATTTTGCCGCTCAACGATGCCCTCTACAGCGGTAGGGTCCGGCATATCTTGACCCGGCATGAGCAGGGCGCGATCCATATGGCGGAAGGCTACGCGCGGGCCACCGGTCGACCCGGTGTGGTCCTGGTGACGTCAGGTCCCGGCGGGACAAACGTAATCACTGGCCTGACCGATGCTTTTATGGACTCGACGCCTGTGGTGGTCTTCACAGGTCAAGTCCCCACAGGCGTCATTGGCAATGATGCCTTTCAGGAAGCCGATATCGTTGGCATGACACGCTCGTGCACGAAGCACAATTACCTCGTCCGCGATGTGCAGGATCTGACACGGACCATCAAAGAAGCCTTTCATATCGCTAACACTGGGCGACCGGGACCTGTGCTGGTTGACATTCCTAAGGATGTGTCCCAAGCGGAGTGTGACTTTGCCTATCCCACGCAAGTCAATCTGCGCGGCTATAAGCCCACCATTCATGGCCATGCGGGGCAGCTCCGCCGCGCCGCGGAAATGATCACAGCCGCCAAACGGCCGGTAATCTACGCTGGGGGCGGGGTGATCCATTCTGGGGCCTCTGAGAGCCTGTGTCAGATGGCCGAGTTGATCGCCACACCGGTGACCAACACGCTGATGGGTCTCGGCGGATTCCCTGGTGTGCATGAACTGTGGCTCGGGATGCTCGGCATGCACGGCACAGTGACCGCCAATACGGCGATGAATGAAGCGGATCTGGTGATCGCTATCGGCGTTCGCTTCGACGACCGGGTCACGGGCAATGTAGACGAGTTTTGTCCCAACGCCAAGTTTATCCATATCGATATTGATCCGTCCTCGATTGGCAAAAATGTGCAGGTCGATGTGCCAATTGTGGGAGATGTGCAGGCCTGCTTAGTCCGCTTGCTCGAAGAACTTCGGGCCATTCCGAAGGACTGGCGCGATGCGCATCGTGAGTGGCTGACGCAAATTGCTGAGTGGCAGCGGAAGTATCCGCTGCAATACACCCAGGAGCCTGATGGGGAACTGCTGCCACAGTTTGTGTGTGAACAGATTTATGCTGTGACCAAGGGCGAGGCCATCATCACCACTGAGGTCGGCCAGCATCAGATGTGGGCCGCGCAGTATTATCACTGCGTACGACCGCGGCAATTTATCACTTCTGGTGGTCTGGGGACCATGGGGTATGGTTTCCCAGCAGCTCTTGGGGCGCAGCTGGCCTTCCCCAAGGCAGTCGTCATAGATATTGCTGGGGATGGCAGCTTCCAGATGAACGTCCAGGAACTGGCCACGGCGGTGCAATACAATCTGCCCGTGATCGTGGCCATCCTCAATAATCACAGTCTGGGCATGGTGCGTCAATGGCAGCAATTTTTTTATGATGAACGGTATGCCGATACGAGCCTGGAAGTGAGCCCGAACTATGTGAAATTGGCGGATGCCTATGGCGCAGTGGGCCTGCGTGCAACGCGACCCGATGAGGTCCGTCCTGTGCTGGAACAGGCGATGCGTCTGCGGCGTCCCGTGGTGATCGATTTTGTCGTCAAAATGATGGAAAACGTCTTTCCGATGATTCCATCCGGCGGCTCGATCAAAGATATGTTGCTGGCGTAGGTGTACCCATGGCGCCAACGAATCATGCTGCAGTGCACCGCCACATCTTTGCGGTGCTGGTAGAGAACCACTTTGGTGTCCTGGGGCGTATCACCGGACTTTTCAGTGCCCGTGGTTTCAACATTGAGAGTCTCTGTGTCGCCGAGACAGAGGATCCCACGGTCTCACGGATTACCCTGGTCACCACGGGTGACGACAAAGTCCTGGAGCAGGTCCACAAGCAACTACATCGGCTGATCGATGTTATTAAAGTCACCGATCTTAGCGAGGAACCCCACGTGGACCGGGAGATGGTGCTCGTGAAGGTGCATGCCGAGGCGGAAATACGTGCGGAAGTGCTCCGTCTCGCCGAGATCTTTCGGGCCAAGATCGTGGATGTGACTCCCAAGACCTATGTCCTCGAAATCACGGGTGATGAGGGTAAGATCCAGGCAGTGCTTGATCTCCTTAAACCTCTGGGCATCAAGGAGATGGTACGCACGGGCAAAATTGCTATCGCGCGTGGCCAACGCATGTTATAATGAATGTCTGGCCCTCAACCCATACATTAAGACTGTGGATTGAGTTTTGCATCGTAGTGTGGTGCTGTATACAGTCTACAGCTCTTTATCTTAAGGACAATTTGGAATTCGTGGCATGATGAGATGGCTCTATCGCCGGGTACGTGTGGCGTCGGAGGGATGGGCCTTTGTCTTCCCTCTGGCCGGAGCCACGGTCCTGAGTGCCTTGGCGGGATGGTGGGGTGTGACAGGATTAGGGCTGGTGCTCACTGTGGGGGTGGCGCTCTTTTTCCGTGATCCAGAACGAATCATCCCTCAAACTCCAGAGACGGTCGTATCGCCAGCAGATGGGCGCGTCATGGAAATCGTCCCAGAGAACGCACAGACCCGACGGATTAGTATTTTTCTGTCGCTGTGGGATGTGCATATCAATCGTGCTCCGTACGGTGGGGTCGTACGGAGCGTCGTCTACACGCCCGGGACATTCCTGGCGGCTTACCGTCAGGAAGCCTCATTGGTCAATGAGGCCAATACGGTCACGATTGCAGAGCATGGTCGGGAGTTTATTGTGAAGCAGATTGCTGGGGTCTTAGCGCGGCGTATTGTGTGCCGGGTGCGGCCAGGCGATACGCTGGAAAAAGGCCAACGCTATGGCCTTATACGCTTTGGTTCACGCACCGACTTGCTGCTGCCAACGACGGCAGAGATAGCGGTACAAGTCGGGGATGTGGTGAGGGGAGGGGAAACGATCCTCGCCTTCCTGAAGGAGCCGTCAGGCGCATGAAAAAAAGCAAATACCTTCTGCCTAATCTTTTTACGTCGGCGAACCTTGTCAGCGGCTTTCTGAGTATGATCGCCGCGCATAACGGTCAATACGCCCATGCCGCCCTGGTTATCCTGTTGGCTGCGGGGCTCGATTGTCTGGATGGCAAAGTGGCCCGTTTAACGGGTTCTTCCAGCGCCTTTGGCGTAGAATATGATTCTCTGGCGGACCTCCTGTCTTTTGGGATGGCCCCCGGATGGCTGCTCTATACGTGGGCGTTGCGCTCACTGAGCCCCTTCGGCTGGTTGGCGGCTTTTGCTTTTGTCATTTGTGGGGCCTTGCGTCTAGCCCGTTTTAATGTCCAAGCGACTGGCATCCAGAAATATACGTTTACAGGGCTGCCCATTCCGGCGGCCGCTAGCGTGGTGGCTTCGGCTGTGCTGCTCATCCAGCACCTCTATGAAGACTTGCCTGGCAGTGTGGATATGGATCATCCGTTGGTCATCGTGCTCGCCGTCTATACCCTGGCTTTGCTCATGGTGAGTAATTTTAGGTATCGCAGTTTTAAGCGTTTGCACTGGCGGCGGCGGTGGCCCTTACCCCTCCTTGCAGGTGGTATCCTGCTCAGCACAGTACTCGTCTGTGGTCCGGAGATCACCCTGTTTTTATTGTTCCTGGGTTATGCTCTGTCTGGTCCTGTGGAAACGGTATTGCGGCGTAAAAAATCAGAAGAAACTGTGCTGCCTGCCGAACAGTAAGGCACAATATACGTATCGTGACTGGGTTCATAAGGGCCCCTGGGTGCGCTATGACAGCGGTCCTCCTCGCGTGCGGAGGATACGCAGGGTTGTGGCAGGAGCTCAGGGGGAAGTAGGGCAGCGCTTCCAGGAGTGTGTATGCAGACATTTATGCAAAAAGTGGCGGATCGCTCAGCCCATATCAGTGTGATTGGTTTGGGCTATGTGGGATTACCGCTGGCGATCGGTTTTGCTCAGGCAGGGTATCAGGTCATGGGGATCGATACGGATCCCCACAAAGTTACCGGCATTCAGACTGGCGTAAGTCATGTACAGGACATCGGTAATGAGGAGTTGCAACAGGTTGTGCACAGCGGGCACTTGCGGGCCACGCAGGATTTTGCTGTCCTGGCTGAGATGGACAGTGTGAGCATCTGCGTGCCGACCCCGCTGAGCAAAACCAAGGACCCGGATATCTCGTACATCGTGTCCGTGACAGAAGCGATCCGTGAGCGGTTACATCCTGGGCAGTTGATCGTGCTGGAAAGTACGACGTATCCAGGGACAACGGATGAGGTCGTTTTGCCACGGCTCGCCTCCACTGGCCTGCAGGTTGGTCACGATTTTGGTCTCGCCTTTTC
>Ga0081455_10008590_pt1 | contig 10600 bp, 9 predicted proteins | sample TabmetS3T2R1_FD_70207 | JGI IMG/M metagenome (GOLD analysis project Ga0081455, IMG submission 70207) | Tabebuia heterophylla rhizosphere microbial communities from the University of Puerto Rico - S3T2R1 | ecosystem: Host-associated > Plants > Roots > Rhizosphere ... | reverse complement strand
TGGGCGCCTCGCCCTGCATCGGCCTGAGCGCGACAGCCGCGCCGTTGACCAGGCGCAGTTGACCGTCGACCACCACCGATTCGCCCGCCTTCAGGCCGTTGCCCACCACGGACTCGCCGCCCTGTGTGCGCCTGACCTCGATCGGCCGCGTCTCGGCGGTGTTGCCGTCCTTGATCACGAAGACATAGGCGCCCTGCGGCCCGAGCTGGACTGCGGCGGACGGCACGGCGAGCGCGTCGGGTTCGACACCGAGAATGATCTCGGCTTTGACGAATTGGCCGGGCCACAGGCCCTCGTTGGCGTTGGCGATCTTGGCCTTGCCGGTCACCGTGCCGGTGTTGGGATCGACATTGTTCTCGATGAAGGCCATGACGCCCGACTGCTTGTGCGTCTCGTCGATCACCGCGCTGACCTTGACCTCGCCCTTGGCCATCGCCGCGCGCAGGTCGGGCAAATAGACCTGCGGAATGGCAAACGACACAAAGATCGGATCGATCTGGTTGAGGACGGCGAGGACGGCCGTCGCGGTGTTGTCGCCGACGCGCAGGATCGTGCCGACCTTGTAGGGGATCGAGCCGATGCGGCCCGACACCGGCGCCCGGATCTCGGTGTAGCTGATCTGCGCCAGGATGTTCTGGCGCATCGCCTCGTCGGCCTCGAGCTGGGCGATGGCGGCCTTTTCAGTCGTCTGGTTTGTATCGCGCGTCACGACCGTGCCGGCGCCTTTGACCAGGAGGCCATCGGCGCGAATGGTGTCGCGCTTGGCCTGCTCGACCTGGGCCTGATCCTTGCGGATCTGCGCTTCGATCTGTCCGAGCTGGGCCTTGAGGGTGCGGGCATCGAGTTCGAACAGCAGGTCGCCTTCCTTGACCAGCGCGCCTTCCTCGACGTGGATCTTGGTGATCTGGCTGTCGATGCGGGTCTTGAGCTGGATCGAAGCAATCGCCTGCACCGTGCCGACGGCTTCGACAATGATCGGCATCGCCTTGGGGGTCACGGTCGTGACGACCACCGGCACCGGACCGCCCGGGTTGGCACGTCCGCGGCGACCCGGCGGCTGCGCGGCAGCGGCCGGACTGGACGCGGCCGTCGACGCCGCATTGGCCGGCGTGCCAAAACCGAGCTTGTGGGCTAGCTCGGCGCGATAGGTGTAGGCCGCCCCGCCAACCACCACCACGACCGAAGCGATGACCGCCCAACGGACCGTCCGCATCGCAATCTGCTCCAAAACCCCAACCCCACGCTGATTATAAGCGCCCTGCCTCAACCCGGACAGCGGGAACAGTCGCTTTCTCGCGGATTCAGATGCAAAAAACCCGCCACGGAAGGGCGGGTTTTCAGCGATTTCAGGGGATCACCGGCTGTAGTACTCGACCACCAGCGATGGCTCCATTTGCACCGGATAGGGCACGTCGGCGAGCTTGGGGCCGCGCACGAAGGTGCCCTTCATGTCCTTGTGGTCCGCCGTGACGTATTCCGGCACATCGCGTTCGGCGGTCTGCGTGGCTTCCAGTACCCGTGCCATTTCCTTGGCCTTGGTCGTCAGCTCGATGACGTCGTTGTCCCGCACCAGGTAGGACGCGATGTTGACGCGCTTGCCGTTCACCTTGACGTGACCATGGCTCACCAGCTGGCGGCTGGCGAACACGGTGATGGCGAATTTCATGCGGTAGATGACGGCGTCGAGACGACGCTCGAGTAGCTCGACCAGGTTCTCGCCGGTATCGCCGCGACGACGCACCGCCTCGAGGTAGTAGCGGCGCAGCTGACGCTCGGACACCGAGCCGTAGTAGCCCTTGAGCCGCTGCTTCGCCATCAACTGCAGGCGATAGTCGGTCGGCTTCTGGCGGCCCTGGCCGTGCTGGCCGGGACCGTATTCGCGCTTGTTGATCGGGCTCTTGGGACGGCCCCACAGGTTGACCCTGAGGCGGCGGTCGATCTTGTACTTCGAATTCTCGCGCTTGCTCACGCGATCGCTCCATCGTTGTGCGTCATGCGACGCTGTTGTCCGGATAGGCCTGGATCCGAGTCCCCGCTGCTTGCAGCGGGCCTTGCTCGGGGCGGGAGGAAGGCCCCAAAGGGCCAGCCACCACGTTCTCCGGAGAGGGGCGGAACATACTGGCGGAACGGCCGCCGTCAAGCGGGCGAAATAATCCCTTATTTTCCAACGGTTTCCATCGGCGCGAGAGGACCTCCGATGCAGATGGCATGAGGATTCTACGCCATTCCAATGAGATGCAGGACGATCTCCCGGGGACGGGGCTTGCGTCGGTGCTCGAAGAGGAAGACGCCCTGATATCTGCCCAGCATCAGGCGGCCCGCGCTGACAGGAATGCTCAGGTTGGTCTGGGTCAACGCACCCTTGATGTGGGCCGGCATGTCGTCGGGACCTTCGGCGTCGTGCCGATAATCCGTGTCGGACTCGGGGACAAGCTTCATCAGGAAGCTTTCCAGGTCTCGTTGCACGTCCCGGTCCACGTTCTCCTGAATCAGGAGGGAGGCCGATGTGTGCCGAATGAACACAGTGAGCAGGCCGTCACTCACCTTCTGTTCGGCGACCCACGCGGCAATCTCACCGGTGATTTCGGTGAGCCCCTGCCGCTGCGCGTGAATGGTTAGAGAACCTCGAGCCTGCTCCATGACAATCCGTTGTGAATTCGGGCTGCGCTAGACCTCGACCAGCACGACCTCGTGGGTGACGTTGGCCGATTTCTTCACCATGGCGGTCGCCGAACAGTACTTTTCATCGGAGAGGCTTACCGCCCGCTCCACCAGGGCGCGGTTCAATTTGCGGCCACGCACCGTGTAGACAAGTTTCACGGAGGTGAAGACCTTGGGATGGTCTTCGGCCCGCTCGGCAACCAACGAGACCTCAACGCCCTCGATGTCCTGGCGTTGCTTCCTCAACATTGCCACCACGTCGATCGCGGTGCAGCCGCCCATGCCCATGAGCACCACTTCCATCGGCCGCGAGGCGAGGTTGCGGCCTCCGATATCGGGCGCACCGTCCATCGTGATGGTGTGGCCGCTGCCGCCCTCGGCAACGAACAGCGCGCCCTCGACCCAGGAGATCTTCGCCGTGGTGGACATCCCTACTCCTCGTGCTTGTGCTTGCTCAGGAACTTGATGACGCCGTGGAAGGTCCGCGCCTCCTGCTCGGTCATCGCGGCACGCTGCAGGAGCGCGCGCAGATTGAGCACCATCGCGGGCCGCATCGCCTTGTGGCGCAGGAAGCCCGATTCGTCGAGCGCGCGCTCGAGATGGGCGAAGAGAGACTGCAGCTCCTCCTTGGTCGCGGGCCTGGTCGCATGATCGGCCATCCGCTCGGGCAGCGTCGCATCGCCCGAAGTAGCCCATTCATAGGCCACCAGCAGCACGGCCTGCGCCACGTTGAGTGAGGAGAACTGCGGATTGAGCGGGATCGAAAGTGCCGTATCGGCGTGGACCATGTCCTCGTTCTCAAGCCCGGTGCGCTCGGGGCCAAACAGGATGCCGACCTTGCGACCTTGCACGATCCAGCCGCGTATATCCAAGGCCGCCTGCCGCGCCGTGACGATGCGCTGCACGAGTTCGCGGTTGCGTGCGGTGGTCGCCACGACATGCTCGAGGTCGGCCACGGCTTCGCCTACGGTCTCGAACACCTCGGCCTTTTCCAACACGACATCCGCACCGGAGGCCGCGCGCTGGGCGCGATCGCTGGGCCAGCCGTCGCGCGGGCTTACCAAACGCAAGGTCGACAGGCCGCAATTCAGCATGGCGCGCGCAGCCATGCCGATATTCTCGCCAAGCTGCGGCCTCACCATGACGATGACGGGTCCCGGTTCGTCGGTCGCCCGGCCTTTCGACGTGCGTCCCATGACGAGCCTATATCACATGCGGAATGCCGGGGGCGGCTAGCGTCTCGACGGCCGCACGAGCATGGCCTGGCGGCGCATGAAGAAGAGCAGCGGAATGAAGATCACCGCTGAAATTGCGAGAATCCGGAAATCGTTCAGATAGGCGACCATCGCCGCCTGCCGGTTGAGTTCCTCGCCCCAGACGGCCACCAGCTTGGAGGGATCATCGACCGGCACGGATCCGAATGGCCAGCCCGAGCCGAATGGCATCAGATAATCGATGATTCGCGAGCGATCGACCGGGATCCCGTTCTCCATTGGCGTGGTGCCGAACCGCCAGAGCGGATTGAAGGGCGTCAGGTGCTCGACCATCTGCGAGCGGTTCTCCTGCGTATTGCGGGCTAGAAACGCCACCAGGGCGGCAACGCCGATCGACGCGCCGAGATTGCGCATCAGCGCATTGATGGCGGCGCCTTCGGTGCGGATACGGGCAGGTACGGTGGCGAACGCGAGCGTGGTGAGCGGCGGGAAGACCAGGCCGAGCCCGACTCCCTGCAGGAAGCCGTTCCAGATCACCCTTTCTTCGCTGACGTCCAGCGTGAACAACGCCATATCGTACAACGAGAGCCCACACAGGCCGAGCCCCAGCGCGATCAGCCATCGCGCGTCGACTCGCCCGATCATGCGCGACACCGCGAACATCGAGATCATTGTGCCCACGCCGCGCGGCGCCATCACGATGCCGGTCGTGAACACCGGGTACCCTTTGAGCTGCTGCAGGAAAGGCGGCAACAGGGTCGCCGTCACGATCATCAAGAGGCCGGTGACAGCGGTAAAGATGATCCCCAGCATCAGGTTGCGGTCGCGGAACAGGTCGCGCGGCAGGAAGGGATGATCATCCGACAGCATGTGGATCACGAACATCGCAATGGCGACGCCCGCCACAACCGCCTCGACGACGATCTCGCGAGCGCCGAACCAGTCGAGCTGCTGGCCACGATCGAGCATGAGCTGGAACGTACCGATGGCGATCGAAAGCAACGTGAAGCCCAGGAGATCGAACGGCCGCGGATTGTCGCTCGCCTTGTTCTTGATCAGGATCATCAACCCCACGGCGCACATCACGCCGACCGGCAGGTTGATGTAGAACACCCAGCGCCAGGTGTATTGGTCGGTCAGCCAGCCGCCGAGTGTCGGGCCGGTGATCGGGCCCAGCATGGTGCCGACGCCCCACATCGCCATCGCCTTGCCCTGCTCCTCGCGCGGATAGGCCTCCATCATCAGCGTCTGGCTGAGCGGCACCAGCGAGGCGCCGCAGACGCCCTGGAGGGCGCGAAACAACACGAGCTGCTCCAGCGTCTGGGCGGCACCGCACAGCATCGAGGCGATGGTGAAGCCGATCACCGAGCTCACCAGGATGCGCCGCACGCCGAAGCGCACCGCACAGAACCCTGCGAGCGGCGTCGCGATCGCGGCCGACACGATATAGGACGTGATCACCCAGGCGACCTGTTCCTGGGTCGCCGACAGCGAGCCCTGCATGTTGGGCAGCGCCACGTTGGCAATGGTGCCGTCGAGCGCCTGCATGATGGTGGCCATCATCACCACGACGGTGAGCCAGCGGCGGCGGCGCAGGACAGCGGGATCGACGCTCATTTGGCCTGCCTACCGGGCGAAGGCATCAGAGGCCGAAGATCGACAGCAACTCGCGCCAGGAGCGGCTATGGCCGGTGTCGATCTCGACGATCGTGCTCATGCCAACGCGCAACGGCGGATCGCCTTCCTTGCACGTGACGGACGTACGGATCGGAATGCGCTGCACGACCTTCACCCAGTTGCCGGTGGCGTTCTGCGGTGGCAACACAGCGAACTCCGCACCGGTCGCCTGGGACAGCGACGTCACCTTGCCGGTGCATTTCATGTCGGGATAGGTGTCGACGAGGATGGTGGCCGGTTGGCCGACCCGCACGCGCGTCAGCTCGGTTTCCTTGAAGTTGGCCTCGATCCAGAGATCGGTGTCGGCGATCACCGCGATCGACGGCACGCCCATGACGGCGTAGCTGCCCGGCACCAGGACCTTCTGCACGATGCCACTCATCGGTGCCAGGATGGCGGTGCGACGCAGGTTCAGGAGCGCTTCGTCGCGGGCCGCGAAGAGCTGCTTCACCTTGGGATGGTCGTCGACCTGGATCTTCGGATCGCCTGCAAGGGCTGCCTCGATGCGGGTAAGGTCCTGCTCGGCCGCGGCGATGCGCTGGCGCGCGACGTCGAGCGACATACGCGATTCCTCGAACTTGGCGGCCGACGCGAACTTGCGCTCGGCGAGATCCTTCTGACGATCGAAGTCGGCCTGGGCATAGACCTCCTGGCTGCGCGCAGACTTGATCTCCTCGCGCTTGGTGCGCCACTGCGCCTTCAACCCGCGGATGTCGGCGCGCTGCGTCTCGATCTCCGATTCGATCTTGGCGAGCTGGATGCGATAGGGCGTGTCATCGAGCTTGTAGAGAAGCTGGCCGCGCGAGACATGCTGGTTCTCGCGGACGTTAACTTCCACGATGGGGCCGCTGATCTCGGTGGCGAGGAAAACGCGATCGCCTTTCACATAGGCGTTGTCGGTCTCGATATAACGGCCAGTCGACAGCCAGATCGCGAGGGAGGCCGCGACCACCAGGAAGGGCAGCGACCACATGAGCAGGCGTGCCCAACCGCGTCGTCGAGAACGCGGCAATCGTGGTGGCGGCGCGACGGCGATTTTAGGCGGCGATGCTGCCGGTAACGGGGCTCCCTCTCCGTCCATTCCTACACATGGTCTGCTGCCGTCCCGTTATCGTCAACCTAGGGCGTAACATGGCTGCCACCTTCCACCAAAGGTACTGTCGACCGTACCGGCGTCAGCCCTTTTTCGTGCCAGCCGGCGTGGCGCCGTCGCGGAACAGCTTGTAGGTGATGGCGTCGTAGAGGGCGTTGTAGGACGCATCGACGATGTTGGGCGACACCCCGATGGTCGACCAACGCCGGCCCTTGGCATCGCCGCTTTCGATCATCACCCGGGTCGTGGCGGCCGTTCCGCCGGCCGAGTCGAGGATGCGCACCTTGAAGTCGACCAGCCGCATATCGGCCAACTCGGGATAGACCGGGACCAGCGCCTTTCGCAGCGCAGCATCAAGAGCGTTCACCGGTCCATTGCCCTCGCCTACTTCCATGGCGAGATGGCCCGCCACATCGAGCTTCACCGTTGCCTCGGAGAGCGCGATGAGCTGGCCGCGGGCATTGACCCGGCGCTCGGCCAACACGCGAAAGCTTTGCAGGGAGAAGTAGTCAGGCACCGTATGCAGCTCATGCCGCGCCAGGAGCTCGAACGAAGCGTCGGCACCGTCATAGGCATAACCCTCGGCTTCGCGCTCCTTCACGATCTCCAGGAGCCGCGCCACACCGGGATCCTTCGGGTCCACCTCGAGACCGATCTGGCGGAAGCGCGCCATGATGTTGGAACGACCGGCCTGGTCGCTCACCACGATGATGCGCTGGTTGCCGACGGTCTCGGGATCGACATGCTCGTAGGTCTTCGGGTCCTTCTCGACCGCAGAGACGTGCAGTCCACCCTTATGAGCGAAGGCGCGCGTGCCGACATAGGCGGCGCTGCGGTTGGCTGGCACGTTCAGCCGGTCGTCGAGCAGGCGCGAGAGATGGGTGAGCCGCTGCAGCGCGCCTTCCTTCAGACCCGTCTCGTAGCCCATCTTGATCACCAGGTTGGCGATCAGGGAGATCATGTTGGCGTTGCCGCAGCGCTCGCCCAGCCCATTGATCGTGCCTTGCACCTGGCGCGCGCCCGCGCGCACCGCAGCCAGCGTGTTGGCGACGGCATTCTCGGTGTCGTTGTGGGTATGGATGCCGATCTTCTCGCCGGGGATTTTTCGGCAGACCTCACCCACGATGCGCTCGATCTCGTGCGGCAGCGTTCCGCCGTTGGTGTCGCACAGCACCAGCCAACGCGCGCCGTTCTTCTCAGCCGCGGCCAGGCACGACAGCGCATAGTCGGGGTTGGCCTTGTAGCCGTCGAAGAAATGCTCGGCGTCGAACATCACTTCGTCCATGCGTGCTTTCGCATGAGCGACTGAATCGCCGATCATGTCGACGTACTCCGCACGATCGAGCTCGAGCGCGACGTCGACATGGAAATCCCAGGTCTTGCCAACCATGCAGACGGTGCGCGCCTTGGTGGAGAGGATGGCGTTGAGGCCAGGGTCGTTGGCGGCCGAGCGGCCGGCGCGCCGCGTCATGCCGAAGGCCACAAACTTCGCGTTCTCGAACGCCGGCGGCTCGGCGAAGAAGCGATCGTCGGTCGGGTTCGCGCCAGGCCAGCCGCCTTCAATGTAGTCGATGCCCAACCGGTCGAGCTCGCGCGCGATCGCCACCTTGTCGGCGACCGTGAAGTCGACACCCTGGGTCTGCGCACCGTCTCGCAGGGTGGTGTCGAAAAGATAGAGGCGGTTGGACGTGGTCATGGCGGCGGCATCATAGTGGGGCCAACGAACGAGGACAGCCTTATGACGACAGCGACCACGATTGTCGAATTGCGCTCGACCCTTTTGCAGGTGCCGTGGCGCGGCAAGCCGCCGGCCGCGGGCATCCTGTCCGACCCCTTCCGCGAGATCTATGTGCTGGAGATCGAGACCCAGGGCGGCCTCGTGGGCATGAGCTACTTGCAGCCGCTGCGCGGCGGACTGCACACGATCGATGCGGCGATGAAGGAGCTGATCGCGCCACACGTGATCGGCCGCGACGCCACCGAAATCGAAGCCATCTGGACCCAGCTCTACCGCAGCAACTTCTGGCTCGGGCGCATGGGCGTCACGGTGTTCGCCCAGAGCGCAGTCGACATGGCGTTATGGGACCTGGTCGGCAAGCGGGCTAGCCTGCCGCTGTTCCGTCTCTGGGGCGCCGCGCGGCCCCACGTGCCAGCCTATGGTTCAGGTTGCTTCAGGGGCCTCGGCCGCGACGGCATGATCGCGCGGGCCAAGGAATTCACCGCCATGGGTCTGAAGGCCATCAAGATGCAGGTGGCACACATCCGGCCGTGGCGCGAGGACGTCCTGAACGTGAAGGCGATGCGCGAAGCGGTAGGCGACGGCGTCGAGGTGATGATCGACGTCAACATGGGTTGGGACGCCGACACCGCGATCCAGGCCGGCCGTCGCATCGACGAGTTCGATCCCTACTGGCTCGAGGAGCCGGTAGTCGCCGAGGACTTCGCCGGCTATCGCCGCATCGCCGCCGCGCTCAAGACCCGCATCGTGGGCGGCGAAAGCCATTTCACGCGCCAGGACCTGCGGCCGTTCTTCGAGACGCCGTGCGTGCCGATTTTGCAGCCCGATCCGATGCGCGGCGGCTACAGCGAGCTGCGCAAGATCGCGGCCGCCGCCGAGCCGTGGGGCATCCGGATCGCGCCGCATCTGTTCCACGAGCAGATGGTGCATCTGCTCGCCTCGATCCCCAATGCCAGCTATCTCGAGTACATGGACTGGAACGATGATCTCTGGATCGAGCCCCTCCTGCCCAACAAGGATGGCACCATGACGCCGACCGAACGGCCGGGCCACGGACTCGCTTTCCGGCCCGAGGTGCTGAAGGACCATCGTGTCGGCGGGCAGAGGATGAAGGGGTGAGGCTTTTCCTCGCGCTGATCATTGCATTCGCCGTCAGTGTCGGCCTCGCCGAGGCGCAGACGCTCAGTCTCGCCGACCGCACCTCGACGAAGACCTACACCGCCCAGGAACTGCTGGCCGATCCGGCGACGCGCGACGTCACGATCGACGACATCGTCTATCACCGCGTCATGACCTACCGCGCGATCCCGACCGCCGAGCTTCTGAGGCGCGTGACCGTCGCCGACGATGATTATGTGCAGGCGCGGGCCACCGACAATTTCTCGATCGCCATTCCCGCCCGGCTGCTGAAGACGGTATCGCCCGACACCGAAGCCTTCATCGCGATCGAAAATGCCGCCGCACCTTGGCCGCCCTTACCTCAAAACAAAGACAAGACGAGCGCGGGGCCGTTCTACATCGTCTGGCGCACGAGTGGTGCAGCGGAAGTCAGCAGCGAATACTGGGCCTACAAGCTTGCCGCACTCACGGTGACCGACAGCCCCTTCAAGCGCTGGCCGAGCCTCGGCGTCGACCCCCGTATCGCCGGAGCCGACCCGATCCGCCGCGGCCTCGACCGCTTTGTCGCCGTCTGTATGGCCTGCCATCGATTCAACGGCGAGGGCGAAGGCACTCAAGGCCCGGATCTCGGCACGCCGATGAACCCGGTCGACTATTTCCAGCCGGAGGCGCTCCGGAAGCTCCTGCGCGATCCCTCCTCGGTCCGCCATTGGCCGGACCAGAAGATGCCTGCGTTCTCGCCAGAGTCCCTGCCCGATGCCGACATCAACGCGATCGTCGCCTGGCTCTCCTACAAGGCGAAGCGACAGCGGTAGGCCCATTACGCCTGGAGCGGCCGAACGGATCGCCTTGCCCGCTCACTTTTGTTTGACCAGGCCAGGTCATCGGCCCGGCGTTGCTCTGCGTAGAGAGCGCACGGGATCACCGATCCCGCCGCCCCGGTTCCGGTGCGGATCCATCCTGCAGGGAGCAACCCCATGACCAAGCAAGCCCTAATCGCCACTGCGATCTCGATCTTCGCCGCAGGCAGCTTCGCAACCGCCGCCCACGCCGAGGGCGTGAAGTGTCACGGCACCAATGCCTGCAAGGGCCAAAGTG
>Ga0081455_10008589_pt1 | contig 10601 bp, 11 predicted proteins | sample TabmetS3T2R1_FD_70207 | JGI IMG/M metagenome (GOLD analysis project Ga0081455, IMG submission 70207) | Tabebuia heterophylla rhizosphere microbial communities from the University of Puerto Rico - S3T2R1 | ecosystem: Host-associated > Plants > Roots > Rhizosphere ... | reverse complement strand
AGCCGGCAGTGTCGGCCGCGCAGAAGGTCGTGCTCTACGAGGAGGATCCCGCCGATCCCAACGGCAAGCGGTTCGTCGGCTCGGCGATCTGGCGGACCGAGACCGTGACGCCGGCCCCTGGCCAGCCGCCGGAACTCGCAATCCGCGCCGACATCGAGGTGCCGGAGCGCAAGCTCGCCGTGACCTGGTCGCTCCGCCGCAACACCGACAAGGGGCTGCCTGCGACCCACACGGTCGAGATCATGTTCAAGCTGCCGGCGGATTTTCCCGCTGGAGGCATATCCAACGTTCCCGGCATCCTGATGAAGCAGGCTGAGTCGACGCGTGGCGTGCCGCTCGCCGGCCTGGCGGTGAAAGTCACGCCCGGCTTCTATCTGATCGGGCTGTCCAATCTTGACGCGGACAAGGAGCGCAATCTTCAGCTGCTGAAGGAGCGCGGCTGGTTCGACATCCCGGTGGTCTACAACAACAACCGCCGCGCCATCCTCGCGATGGAAAAAGGCTCGCCCGGCGAGCGCGTCTTCGCCGACGCCTTCAAGGCGTGGAAGCAGTGAATAGCGAATAGGGGCAAAGCCCTCTTCTATTCGCTACTGTTCGCTAGCTGCTCAATGCGCCGAGAGCGCTGCGGCCGCGGTCGGTCGGGTCTCCATCGCGGCGACGCGGCTCTTCACCGCCCGCTGCACCTTCTCGAACGCGCGCACCTCGATCTGGCGCACGCGTTCGCGTGAGACGCCGAACTCGGCCGCCAAGTCTTCGAGTGTGATCGGGTCGTCGGCGAGGCGGCGCGCCTCGAAGATGCGCCGTTCGCGCTCGTTGAGCACCGAGAGCGCATCCCCCAGCGCCTTCTTGCGGTTGTCCGATTCCTCGCTCTCCACGAGCCTCGTCTCCTGGTCGGAAACCTCATCGACCAGCCAGTCCTGCCACTCGCCGGAATCGCCGTCTTCTCGGATCGGCGAGTTGAGCGATACGTCGCCGCCAAGGCGCCGGTTCATGTCGACCACGTCCTGCTCGGTCACGCCGAGTCGCTTGGCGATCAGCTTGACCTGATCGGGATGGAGGTCGCCGTCCTCGAGCGCGGAGATCTTGCTCTTGGCCTTGCGCAGATTGAAGAACAGCTTCTTCTGATTGGCCGTGGTGCCCATCTTCACCAGCGACCAGGAGCGCAGGATGTATTCCTGGATCGCCGCCTTGATCCACCACATGGCGTAGGTGGCCAGACGGAAGCCTTTCTCCGGCTCGAAGCGCTTGACCGCCTGCATCAGGCCGACATTGCCCTCCGAGATTACTTCTGAGATCGGCAGGCCGTAGCCGCGATAGCCCATGGCGATCTTGGCGACCAGGCGCAGATGGCTGGTGACGAGTTTGTGCGCCGCATCGCGGTCGCCATGCTCGCGCCAGCGCTTGGCCAGCATGTATTCATCCTGCGGTTCCAGCATCGGAAACCGCCGGATTTCCTCAAGATAGCGGGTAAGGCCGGATTCGGCGGTGAGAACGGGCAAAGCGGCAGTACGGGCCATTTTAGCGCCCTCCAAGAGTTTGCCCCCGGATCATCCGGCGGGCGGAGCACACACCGCCGCTCCCCCGAGCCGACGGCGCTGCCATTGTTGCGATGCGAAAGCCGATCGCAGGCGAACATTACAGGACAACCGGGGCCGAAAGGAAGTGAACTCGGCGTCACGTCGCCGTGACCCCTCCGTGTGCGCCTAAGCCTTTGATTGGTCCTGGCTTTCGCTCCCAAGTCGAGGGGCCTGGGAGGCGAGGCTGTGGCGTAAACAACGAAGATCGTCCGGCAGTTCCGACCGGAACTCCGGATTCGCGCCCTGCGATGGGTGTTCGATGACCAGTAGATAGGCATGCAAAGCCTGTCTGCCAAGGGCGGCCACCGCGGCGCGCGCCTTCGGCCCGAGCTGATTCGCCTTGGTCCTGAAGCCGGCGCCGTAGACGGCGTCGCCGATGAGCGGATGGCCGATCGAGGCAAGGTGGACCCGGATCTGGTGGGTACGGCCGGTCTCGAGCCGGCAGGCGAGCAGGCTCGCCACCGGTGCGCCATCCGCGCCGGAGTAGCGTTCCAGCACCTCCCAATGGGTGACCGCCGCGCGGCCGCCCGCACGCACCGACATTTTGTCGCGGGCGTGGGGGTGACGGCCGATCGGCCGGTCGATCGTGCCGCGCGGCCGCTCAGGCGCCCCCCAGACGAAGGCCAGGTAGCCGCGGCGCAGCGCGCCCGTGCGGCCGTGATCAGCGAACTGCCGGCTCAGCGCCTGATGCGCGCGGTCGGTCTTGGCCACGACCATCACCCCGGTGGTGTCCTTGTCGAGGCGATGCACGATGCCGGGCCGCTTGACGCCACCGATGCCGGACAGGGACTCGCCGCAATGGGCGATCAGCGCGTTGACCAGCGTGCCGCTGCGGTTGCCGGCGGCGGGATGGACGACCAGGCCGGCCGGCTTGTCGATGATGATGATCTCCTCGTCCTCGAACAACACTTTGAGCGGGATCGTCTCGGGCCCGATCTCGTCGTCCTCGGCGGGCGGAAGCTCGAGCATGATGGTCCCGCCGGCGTTGACGCGGTGGCCGGGATCGCGGATCGTGGTTCCGTCGATCGCGACGCGGCCCGCGAGGATCAGCGCCTTGTGGCGCGAGCGCGACAGTTCGGCCACGCGCGCAGCCAGCACGCGGTCGAGCCGCTCGCCGGCCTCCTCGGCGGCGACCACCAGTCTCTCGCTGCGTCCCTGCGTCGAGGTCATGAGCAATCCGCCGGCGGACGACGATCATCCACTCGATCCCGCGGCCGCGCGCATGGTCGCGAAGGTGCGCTGGCTGATGGTGATCTCGGGCGCCACCACGCTCATCGCCATTGCCGCCGTGATCGGCGTGATCGGCTATCGCGTTTTCAAGGCGGAGGGAAGCGCGGCGGCGCAGACCGACGTCATCGCGCTGCTGCCGAAGGGGGCTCGCATCCTGTCCACGTCCGTGTCCGAGGACCGCATCGTCGTCGCCATCGACGCGGGCGGCGCGATCGAGATCCGCACCTTCGACTTGAAAACGCTCAAGCCCGCGGGGCGCCTGCGGTTTGCGACCGAGCCTTGAGCGTGCCAACGGCCGTTGATCCCGCGTCAAAACCGCGCGGCGTCGGTCGAGCCGGTGTGCACGCGATGATTGGCGTCCCGATGCTGCACCGCCGCATCGCCCACAATTCAGCCATGCGCCGCGCGAACGAATTGCGTGGATCAAATTCGCTTCATCTCCGTTTTGACAATACCCCGGCGAAATTGGCGCCGTATAATGCAGCACGCACTTTTGTGAGAGGAGAATTCATCGTGTTCGGACGATGCTCCGCCCTGTCCGGCCGGCTGCTGGGAGCACGATTGTGGCTCAACAAGCGCGGGTTCTGGGACTTCCCGGCATTGCTGGCGCTGAAACGCAGATGGACGCTGTTCGCGTTTCCGCGCCGGATCATCCAGCGGCCCAGCGAGATGACAGGACGGGCGGTTCCCACCGCAATTCCAGTCAAGCTCCGCGCCAAAGCGTGAGATTCATTTCGCCGCTTGCCGGTTGGGAATCCTCGCCGCCGTGATGGCGGCTTTTCGCAACGATGCGTTCGACGTCAAGGTGCATGGCTCGCGCGCATGAGCGCACGCAAACCGCGCGCTTGCGCGCGCGCGTGATTGGGGCTATTTGCAAGCTTTCTCTGCTTGCTCCCTTCGTCTAGCGGCCCAGGACGTCGCCCTCTCACGGCGAAAACAGGGGTTCGAGTCCCCTAGGGAGCGCCATGTTCCGTCTTCCACGCTGCGTGACTATTTCTTTCGCCACGCGTCCTGCGGAGCGGACGGGCTATGCCTATTGCGCCGATGCGGGCCTGGGCAATGATCCCAGCAATCGGGATTCCGGTATGCGTTACCACGTGAACAACTAGTGGCCTAGAAACCGAACAGTGCGGCGGGATTTTCGAGCAGGATCCGTCGCCGCGTCGCCTCGTCCGGCGCCCAGTCGCCCAGCAGGTTGAAAAGCTGCACCGAGCCGACCTTGTCGGCGAAGGAGAGGTGCGGATAGTCGCTGCCCCAGATCAGCCGCTCGGGCGCCGCCGCGATCAGCGCACGTGCGATCGGCGCCGCGTCGGCGAAGGTCGGCCCGTTAGCCATGCGATAGGTGCCGGTGAGCTTCACCCAGGCACGCCCGCTGCCGTGGCGCACGAGATCGACGAGCTTGCGGAACCCCGGCTGGTTCGGCCCCGCCTCGGCGCGGAACATCCCCATGTGGGCGATGGTGAAGGAGCAGCGCAGCCGCGCGAACACCGGCAAGAGCTCCTCCGTCAGCCAGCCGGGATGGAGAAAGTCGAGCTGCCAGCCGATCTCGGCGCATCGCGCATCGAGACGCTCGATGCGCGGCAGCATGGTCGCCGAGAAGCCCGGCTCCGGCGGCTTGACCGGTGACACGTTGATCCGCACGCCCCGCACGCCGAGCGCATTCATCTCCGAGAGCAGCGCATCCGGGGCGTGCTCGTCCACGTCCACGATGCCGCGGCAGCGGCCGACCCCGATCTCGCGCATGGCGTCGAGCATGCAGGCATTGTCGCGGCCATATGCGCTCGGCTGCACGAACACGAAACGCTCAATCCCGAGCAGTTCGGCGAGCACGAGATAGTCGGACAGCGGCGCCAGCGGCGGGGCATAACGCAGCTTCTCTGCCGTTCCGGTTCCATAAGGATAACGGTCCGCCGGACCGAATATGTGGAAATGCGCGTCGCAGGCGAGCGGCGGCGCGCGGAAGGCGGGCGGTGGCTCGTTCGGATGGCTCAACGCATCTTCCCTTTTTCTTTGGGTATCGACCGCTATTGGACCGTGACCTTGGCGCGCGCGATCACCTCGCGCCAGACGCCGACCTCGCGCTCGAGATGCTGCTTCATCTCGTCCGGCGTAGAGGTGATGGCGACTGCCGCCTGTTGCATGAAGGCTTCGCGCAGCCGCGGCTTCTCGCAGGCGCGGACAATCTCGCGGTGCAGCCGTTCGATGATCGGCGAGGGGGTGCCGGCCGGCGCCGCGATGCCCCACCAGTACGACATGTCGTAGCGTGGCTCGCCCGCCTCGGCGAATGTCGGCACCTTCGGCAACAAGGAGCTGCGCCTCTCGCCGGACACGGCGAGACCGATGAGCGTGCCCGCGTCCACATGCGCCACACCCGATGCGAGACTCGCGATCGCCATGTCGACACGGCCGGCGATGACTTCCGCGATGGCCGCCGCCACGCCGCGGAACGGCACATGCAGTGCCTGCACCCCGGCGAGGTTCAGCAGCAGCTCCATGGCGAGATGCGCCGACGATCCCGGGCCGCCGGAGCCGAACGTGATCTCGCCCGGCCTCCGTTTCGCAAGCGACACGAGCTCGGCGAGCGTGCGGGGCCCGAGACCGGGGCGCACCAGCAGGATCGAGGGCGAATCGGCGATCCGGCTGATCTGCGCCAGATCCCGCACCGGATCGTAGGGCAGGTTGGGATAGAGGCCCGGTGAAATGGAAAGCGAGGTGTCGGTGAGCAGAAGCGTGTAGCCGTCCGGCGGCGCGCGCACCACCACCGTGGTGCCGGCCGTGCCGCCGGCGCCGCCGCGATTCTCGACCACCACCGATTGGCCGAGCTGCTCCGCGAGCTCGTTGGCGACGAGCCGCGCGGAGACATCGGTGAACGAGCCCGGCACGAAGGGCACGACGATACGCAGCACCCGGTCGGGCCAGCCGACTTGGCCGAAGGCCGATCCGATCGCGGCTAAGGGAATGAGCGCGGTAGCGCGAAGCAGCGTGCGTCGGTTCATCGTGCGGTTTCTCCCCTGCCGTTGTCGGCACGCGTGTCAGGCGGCAACAGGCAGCCGTGCTGCATCCCACGCGGTTGCCTTGATCGAAGACCAGGCCGGGCGCGCAAATTCCGCGTGCAATCCGTCGAGGATCGCGTGGGTCGGTAGCTGCGAGCATCCGATGAAGAGGGCGTCGCAATCGGGGCCCATGGTCGCACGCGCCAGATCGCGCACCTGTTCGGCGGTAATGCGACCGAGCGCGGTGACGTCGCGTGCGCGGAATGTGTCCATGCGGACGATGGCGATGTCTCCGTCTGCGAGGAACGCGGCCAGCTGCGCGTTCACTGCATCGTGGTACGGCGTGACCACGGCGATGCGCTTGGCCTTATCGTGCTGCAGCGCGCTGACCATGGCGCGCGCGGTCGTGACCACTGGCAAGCCGGTCGCCTCGGTCAGCATGGCGGAGAGCTCGGCATCGCCGGCCGGGCCGAAGAGAAAGCCGGCGGCGGTGCAGCCATAGGCGACGAGATCGACGGCGCCGCTCGCAAAGTGCGTCCGCGCCAGCGCGATTGCGCTGTCGCGATACGCCGGAAGCGTCTCCTTCGTCAGCAGTCCTGGGCCGCGCGGGATCTTCACCGTCGTCACCGTCGAGCCTGCCGGCAGCCAGGCGGCAAGCTCGATCTCCATCGTGGTGTTGTTCGCCGGCACCATGAGGCCGATCTTCAGCGGCACGCTGCCAAGCGCGCGTTTCGCGCTCATGCCCCCACCCATCCCATTTGTGCCGCCTTCAGCACCGGCCGCGTGAGCGAATGCGCCGCCCGGCGTGTGCCCGCGGGCAGCGGACGCCAATGCAGCGCGCGCAGCTCGCCGAACAGATGCGGCAAGCGGATCCAGCTCTCGCCGCCGTCTGTGCTGCGGAACAGCTCGCCGAGATTGGTGCAGGCGAAGATCAGCATCGGATCGGCGATATTGGTGGCTACGCACCAGACGGTGCTTTCGATCGGCCCCGGCAGCTTGGCATTCTCCCAGGTCTTGCCATAGTCGCGCGAGCGCAGCAGGAATCCATCGTTGCCGGGCGGACCGTTGCCATTGGTGAGAAAGACCACGCCCGCGCCGTCGGCGCGCGGAACGACGGAGCGGGTGTAAGGCCAGGGCGACGGCAGATCCTGCAGCATCCAGCTCTCGCCATTGTCCTCGCTGCGGTGCAGTCCGCGATTGGTAGTCGCGAGCAGCACCTTGCCTCGGCCCGGCGGCTTCACCACCGCGAGGCCGTGCACGTCGCAGGAGACAAGGCCGTTCTCCTTGCACTCCCAGGTCGCACCGCCATCCTTGCTGCGATAGATGCCGCCGATCTCGACCGTGGCCCAGACCGTGCCGTCGTTCACCGGATCGAACAGGATCTGCGTCACGCGCGTCGGGCCCGCGTTCACGTCGGATGCCGGGATGATGCCGGGTGCTATCAGCGAGGACCAGCTCAGCCCCGCATCGGCCGAACGCCAGAAGCCCGCGGGCCGCGTGCCGGCCATCAGGCCATCGGGATTCGCGGGGTCGATGGCAACGGCCCACACATCCTGCATCGGCGACGGCAGGTGCAGCCAGCGCGCCGTCTCCTCGTTCCACCGGAAGATCCCCATGTCGGTGCCGGCGAACAGACGCTCTGGCGTCGAAGGGTGACTTGCGATCGACCATACGCGGGCCTCCAGATACATGCCGGAATGGCTGTTCGGATGCACCCAGGTCTCGCCGCTGTCGCTGCTGAACCAGGCGGAATGTCCGCCCGTGCCGGCATAGACGTGCACTTCGCGCGCCGCGTTCGGTGCCTGGGTCACGGGTGTCCTCCCTGGCGGCTTTGTCCCGACCGCCTTGACCATACTCTACGAGTAATTCCAACATGTGCGAAATGACAATGACGCCGGCACGGGCGCTAGTAAGCACGGGAGGAATGCCTTGGCCGCACCGATGACTCGGCGCGCGCTGGTGCTCGGCGCGGCCACGACTCCGCTGCTCGCGCGCCGAACAATCGCGCAGGTGGGCTTTCCCTCAAGACCGATCCGGATTGTGATCGGCTTTCCACCTGGCGGCGGGATCGACATTTTGGCACGGCTGATCGCGCCGAAAATGTCGGAGCGGCTCGGTCAGCCGGTGGTCGTGGAGAACCGGCCGGGAGCGAACGGCCAGATCGCGACCCAGGGCGTGGCGCAATCGGATCCGGACGGCCACACGATCTTCTTCGGTACCACGGGAAACCTGGCGGTCAACCCGGTGATCTACGCCGGTCGTCCTGGCCTCGACATCGAGCGGGACTTCGCGCCGCTGTCGCTGGTCGCCTCGCTCCCCTTCGTTCTCGTGGTGAATCCAACGGTGCCGGCGAAGTCGCTCCAGGAGCTGATCGAGCTCGCGAAGGCGCGCCCGGGAGAGATTCTGTTCGGATCGAGCGGCAACGGCGGCCTGCCGCATCTATCGGGGGAGCTTCTGAGCCTCCAGGCGGGCATTGTCACGCGGCATGTCCCCTATCGCGGCAGCGCACCGGCCTTCACCGACCTGATCAGCGGCCAGGTGCAGTTCGTATTCGATGCGCTCGCCATCGCGCAGCCTCATATCGAATCGCGCCAGCTGCGGGCGCTCGCGACCACCGGACCGAAACGGATGGCTGCCCTGCCCGACGTGCCTGCGGCGAAAGAAACGCTGCCGAGCTTCGAAGTCGTGAACTGGTACGGCATGGTGGTGCGTGCGGGTACGCCCGCCGCGATCGTCTCGCGCCTCAACCAGGAGGTGGCAGACGCGCTTCGCCGGCCCGATGTCGCCGAGCGTGCGGCCTCGCTCGGTATTGATCTGGTCGGCAGCAGCGCCGACGCGTTCGCCGTGCTGCAGCGTGACGAGATCAAGAAGTGGGGCGAGGTGATCCGTGCTGCGAACATCAAGATCGAGTAGTCGTTCAGGCCGCTGCGCAAGAATGCTCGCCGGCCGTGCAGGGCCTCTATCAATCCTTTCGTCGTGAACGACCCCGGCTGTCATGCAGCCGTCATATGCGCCGGGCTATCTAGCCATCATTGCAAGCACAGCTTTTGGCCGGATTGGCGCCGGAATGATTGCAGGCCCGGGATTTTCGGTGCCCCATGAGATCGACGAGATCCTCGAGCGCCTTCCTCCCCAAGTGACGCTCAACGTGCCCGACCATGTGCTCGTGCTCTGGTTTCCGCGAGAGCCAGCGGACGGCACCATTGATGCGCGCACGCTCGAGCGTGCCCGCCGCTACGCGCAGAGTTGCGGATGCGCGTTCGTCCATCATCAGAGCATCCGCGAAGGCGTTTTCTATCGGCCGCTGCCGCCGCGAGAGTGAAGATTGCGCGGCGTCGCGTGCGGAACGAGCGCCCGGCGCGCCGAGCTCTCCGGATTTGACGCACCATCGGTACGCACACGCACCTTTGCTGTCACGGGTGGGAAGCGATATTGCCGAGCCATCAGCGCGTTAGCGATGGACTTGCAAACCTTCGCCAATGGGCGGAATGTCACGCGACACCGGACGCCGGCACCCCTCGGCGGCTGAATGCCGGCCGGTCCGATGAGGACCATCCTGCAAGCGGTTCGCATGTAGCGTGCGCACGACCGACGCGTTCGCGTTGGATGTGTGTCGTCTGTCCAGATAGGTAAGGGAGGTTCACATGGCAGATATTTTCGGCAAGTCGCTGAACTGGCCAGGCTCGACCTTCACGCCCGGCGCATTCGGCGAAATGGGGAAGAAACAGGCCGAGATGCAAAAGGAATTCCTCGACACCCTGGAAGAGATCAACCGGGCGTGGCTGGCGCGCGCGCAGTCGGGAGTGACCTTGGCGTCCGAGCTGGTCAGCAAGCTGGCGGCGGCGAGATCGGTCCCCGAGGCCGCCGCCGCCTACCAGGAATGCATGACAAGGCACATGGAGCTGTTCGCCGAGGACGGACGCCGAATGGTCGCCGACAGCGAGAAATTGATGCGAGTCGGTGCGCGCCTGTTCTCCAACGGGTCCCCGGGCTTCACCACCTGACGGTGATACGTCAACCGACGGCGTCGGCGCAAACGCGGTGCGCGCCGATGCTATCGAAACGCGACCGCGTCGCGAGCATCGAGCCGTCGACATCGATGCCACGGCAGGCGTCCTCAATCACCACGACGTCGAAGCCCTCGCGCTTGGCGTCCTCGCCCGAATAGCGAACGCAAAAGTCGAACGCGAGCCCGGCCAGAAAGACGCGCCTGAGGCCGCGTTCGCGCAGATACCCGGCCAGCCCAGTCTGGGTCTTGCGGTCGTTCTCGTAGAATGCCGAATACGAGTCGATATCGCTGTGATAGCCCTTGCGCAGGACAAGCTGGGCGTGCGGGATCTGCAGGTCGCGGCGAAATTCGGCGCCTGGCGTTCCCTGCACGCAATGGTCCGGCCACAGGATCTGCGGACCGTAGGACACCTCGATCGTTTCGTAGGGCTTCCGGCCAGGATGCGCCGAAGCGAACGACAGGTGGCCGGGTGGATGCCAGTCCTGCGTCAGCACCACGTGGCGGAACCGAGCGGCCAGCGCATTGACGAGCGTCACGATCTCGTGGCCGCGCGGAACCGCGAGGCGTCCCTCGGGACAGAAGTCGTTCTGGACGTCGACAACCAAGAGGACATCCCGGTCGCGGATCGCGAGTTTTTCAGTCATGGCGGCACCCTCTCATGCGGCGCCAGGCGGCTGTCGACGTCGGTCGCGAGTCGCGTCAGTGCGTCCGCCATCCGTACCGAATACACGCCATCCGGTTCCAGCCGGCGCAACGGCTCGGGCAGCCGCGCCAGATCGGCGGCGGCGCGGG
>Ga0081455_10008588_pt1 | contig 10601 bp, 5 predicted proteins | sample TabmetS3T2R1_FD_70207 | JGI IMG/M metagenome (GOLD analysis project Ga0081455, IMG submission 70207) | Tabebuia heterophylla rhizosphere microbial communities from the University of Puerto Rico - S3T2R1 | ecosystem: Host-associated > Plants > Roots > Rhizosphere ... | reverse complement strand
CTGATCGATGCCGACGATGGTGAAGCCGAAGCCGACGCGTTCGTTGTGTCCGGCGGCGACTCCCGGCAGAGCAGGCTCGCCCGCCCCGATCACGTTCCACCCCGGCCCGACCAGGTGAACCAGGTAACGCAGACTCGGCAGCGCGATCGTTCGATGCGGGTCATTCGCCAGAATAATCGCATAAAGGAGATTCTCTCTGCAGAAGTCATTGTTAAGCTGTTGCGCAAGCAGTGTTAGGTCTGCGCGATTAAAGCGCCGAGGATTTACACTTATTTGTATAACCAATTTGGGTTGATCCTCAACAGTGCGATATTTATTCGCTATTCGATAGCGTGGAGCATGATCAACCTTGGCTCCGTCTTTGCATTGATTAGGAGTAGGCAAGGCCAAGACACAAATAGCCGCAAGCGTGAAAATGATCGCTGACTTGGAGCAAACCAAAAGAGTTTCACACTTTTTCATAACACCTCTAGATTCCCGTCTCCATCCAGCGAAATACGCATCACTGAGTTTTTGAGATCGGGATTGGCTAGGAGATGCCTGGCGAGCGGGGCAACAACCAATGTTTCAATCGTTCTTTGCAGCGGCCTCGCCCCGTAGCGCTGATCGAAGCCGGATTTAATCAGACGCTCTATCAAATCCTCCGACCACACCAGACGCAGGTTGTTGCGCTGCAACCCTTCGCGCGCCGCAATCTCGCCGAGCTCTTTTGCCGTAATCTGCCGCATCATCTCCTTCGACAGCGAATTGAACTGGACTATTGCGTCAATCCGGTTGAAGAATTCGGGACGGAAGAAATTCATCGCCTCGCGCGAGTAGGACGGAGAGCCCTTCGATTCGAATCCGATGTTTTCGAGCTTATCCGCGCCGAGGTTCGAAGTCATGATGATCACCGCGCTGCGGAAGGTGGTCACGCGGCCGTAACGGTCGGTCAATCGGCCTTCGTCGAAGACGCTCAGCAGAACATCGAAGACGGCGGAGTCGGCCTTTTCGATCTCGTCGAACAGCACGACGCAGAACGGCTGCTGGCGGACCTTCTTAATGAACTCGCTCGGCTCGCCGTCGGGCCCCGATAACAACCGCTGTGCGGCGTCCCAGCCTGCGTATTCACTCAAATCCAGCCTGACCAGGCGATCATCCCGCGCGGCCGCCGGGTTTGATTGCTCGCCGTGGCCGAAGAAGTAACGCGCGACGGCGCGGGCCAGTTCCGTCTTGCCGACGCCCGTCGGCCCGCAAAACAGCAGCACGCCCAGCGGGCGATTCGGATCGTTCAGCCCGGCTTTGAAGGTGGTGACCAGATGCGCCGCCGTTTCACACGCGCCCTCCTGCCCTATGACCTGTTTGCGGAATGTTTCGAGCACCGAGACGTAGTCGAGTGGGACCTCGTCGCGCAAAAACATTTCAGGCAGTCCCGTCTGGCGGACGAATTGGGCGATCACATCGCTGGTCGCGATCGAGCTCGACTGGCTTCGGACTGCGCAGTCTGCAAGGTCGTTGATGAAGGCGACCGATTTGCCCGGGAACATTTGGTAGGGAAGGAATCGGTTGAAGAGCCTGTGAATCATAGCCGTCACGCCCTCGGCGAATTCGATCCGGTGGTTGCGCGCGTGATTCGTCGCCATGCGGTTCAGCACCGTGTTCGCCTCCTGCCGCCCGAAGGGCTCCAGCTTCAGGATCTGAAACAGGTCTACGAAACCCGGGAGCAACCGTCTGCAGGCGTCGATCTCGGCCGTCGTCGCCTCAGCGATCATTCGCATCTCGCCGCGCTGCAGGTATGGCATAAAGAACATCGCCACACTTTGCGAGGCGCCGCCCGTGCCTGCGCGGATCAGGTCGAGGACGTTTTCCAGGCATAGGACGCCGTTGATCTCGGCAAGCTCCTCGATCACTTGCTCGCAGCGGGCCTCCCACTCGCCCAGGTATTGCATCCCGGCGATCAGGCGCGCGCCGGAAGTCAGCCAATGTTTGAACTTTACACTCGATCCGGCGTCATCGCCTTCGCTCTCCTGCTCCGATTGTTGTTCAATCTGGCGCACGGCCTCGACCAGGACCGAGGTCTTCCCGGCGCCCGATTCGCCGGCGATGATGACGTTGGCTTTTTCTCTGCCGATGCGCCGGACCAGGTCAGCTACTTCGCTTTCGCGTTCCCAGGCGCGCGAGAAACGGCGGCGCAGGCGTTTGTCGCCAAGCGGTTCCGCGATGCTCCCAAGGACTTCCAGCGACGGGCCTGCATTCCACCCTGAATCCGATTCTCTGGTGTTGACGTGCAGCGTGATCTCGGCCAGCTCTGCCTGGCGCGGCTGAAGGTATAGCGACAATGACGCGGGGTTCTTGCCCCCTAGCTCCTCCCGCGCGTAATGCGTCGCCAGGTCTTTGAGCTTCTGAGGCTCGGTGTAAAAGAAAGTTGTATCGAGCGTGGGCAGCGAACAGACTAGCAGTCCGGCTGAATTGCGCCCGTGAACGCAAGGCGCGCGCAGCGCCACGATTTCGTCGCAAGGATAGATCCGGTCGCCCGTGTGATATTCGGGTCTCACCTCCAAACGAAGTTGAATCAGTTTCGGATCGTTGAAATCGGGCGTCGAGAACCAGGGAAATTTCTGGAACGACCAGTCGAGGAGCTCTTTCAGTTGATAAATGGCGTCGGGCGCGGTCTCGCCGAAAGCGGCGGGTAGGTCCATGTCCTCGACCAGCCGGGCCGTGAAGTAGCCCGAATAATCTTCCCAGACCAGGACGGGAAAGCGATAAGTCGGCATTGATCTCTCCAACAGTTGTAGCGCCGGATCAGTACCGCGAGCGGTAGCGAGCGCTGTGGCGCCGGATCAGTACCGCGAGCGGTAGCGAGCGAGGCTCTATCAATACGCTGGCTCAGGGAGCGACGCTCGCTACCGCTCGCGGTACTAATCCGATTGCAACTCCAGCGGCAGTTCCAGCGACGACGCCAGAAACGCGCGGAAATCGTCCATCGTCGGAAATCGAGGCACAGTCAATCCCGAGCGCAGATCGACAGTCGTCTTCGTCTGGCCGTCGGATTCGCTGTAGACGCGAATGACTGCCTCCAACGGATGCGGATCGTCATTGACGCTCGCCTCGTTCATCGCCAGACCTTCGACCCAGCGTTTGCGGTGTCTGATCTGTTCGGCGACGGTGACTCGATGCCTTTTGCCTGATGCAACCGGAAACACCATGACTTGTATCGGAACCAGCGTCTCGAAGTGGTCGAAATAGAGATGGGCGCCCATCTCGGCCAGAGCCAGCTGTGTGGCGTGTCTGCCGCTCAGCAACAGCCAGTCATCGGAGCGCATGAAGAGTTTGTGGTCCGCGGTCAGCGATTTCACTTCCAATCCGAATTGAGAGCTGAACAAAAGTCGATAGACTTTTTTCAGCCGATCCCGGTAAGCCGCATATCCGACGACGTGCGACCGGAGCAGGATCAACGCCTTGTGATCGGACTCGTCCCCGCCGTCTTGCGCCAGCATCGAGAGCAATGCCGTCTCGCGAACGGCATCGGCCAGTTGCTCCGCGAGCAAATGATCTTCGTAATTAGTCTGCGCCGCCAACTCACGCAAGTATGCGTGAATGTCTTCGGCGGCAAAGAGCTGTTGTAAGAACTGTTTGGGCGGGCGGTCGCTTTTCACCGACCCTCTTCGTGGTCGCATGCTCGTAACGCGAGGGCCGCCGCTCAGCCGCGTGGACGCGCGCGCGGAGAATTCGTATTGCCTGCGCAGCCGGTCGCAGGTGTGGCGCAGACTCCGCAGCCGCTCGGTCAGCGTGAAGTAGCGATAATGCCGCGGCTCTACGGCGTCGAGCGAGATTGCGCCTTCGGGCCGCATGCTGGTTATTTCTTCTTCAACCCGGTCAACGAACTCTTCGATCGATTCGATAGTTGATTGGGGATCGTCGAGCAGTCGGGCGATTGACGAGGCCTCATGCGCATCGACTTCGACCAGTTCCTCTATCTTCACCTGCAGCCGCTCGCGCCCTGGAAGAACATCCACTACGGCGGGCGCGCCGCCCGTCAAGGCCGAAAGTCGCGTAGCGAGCGGTTGCGTCAACTGGTTCTCGATTGCCCGCTTCAACGCGCGCGCGCCCAGTGTCGGGTGAAAACCCGCATCGATCACCCGTTCCAGGGCTCGGTCGTCAATGCGCAGAACAATCTTTCGCCGAACGAGCCCTTCGCGCATGAAAATCTGGCTGATCAGACTGCGGGCGATGTGCCCTACGGTCTTGCGGTCCAACCGTGCGAACGGAACGATGCGGTCCAGGCGGTTGAAGAATTCGGGGCTGAAGAATTTTTCTGCGGCCTGAACGTAGACGGAGGTCTCGTTCGCGCGCTGCGATTGAAACCCGGTGTCGCTGCTCGCCTCCTTTACGCCCAAGTTCGACGTCAGGATCAGGATCGTGTTGGTGAAATCAGCGGTCCGGCCCAGCGCATCGGTCAGCCTCCCGTCGCCCATCACCTGCAGCAGCAGGTTGAAGACGTCGCGGTGTCCCTTCTCGATCTCGTCGAGGAGGACGATCGAAAACGGTTGGCGCCGGACGGCGCTGGTCAACAGGCCTTCCGGATGGTCGAATGTGCCGACCAGCCGCGCCACCGCGTCATAGGAGTTATACTCGTTCATATCGAAACGGACCATTCGCTCCTCGCTTCCGAACAGCAGGCGGGCAAGGGCCTTCGCACATTGGGTCTTGCCCACGCCGGTAGGCCCCAGAAAAAGGAGCGACGCCAGCGGGCGATCGGGGTCGTTCAATTTTGCTTCGGCAATGCTTATGACGTCGGCGCAGGCTTCCGTTGCGGCGTTCTGGCCGATGACTGAATTTTGCAATGTTCTGATTACCTCGTCGCGGCTGAGTTTCTGCTTCTCGTGCAGCATCCAGGGGGCCAATCCGCTCTTCGCCTGGAACTCTTTGATCACGTGATCGCGGTCTATTTCCGACCCGCGGCGCTTGATGGCCATCTGGCGCAGGAAGGCCGCGGCCTTGCCAGGGAAGGCGGCGTCGCGAACGTAGCGGCGCTGCAGGTCTATCGCGGCGGGCAGGGCGTCCAGGTCGAAGGTGCAGCGGCGCTGCGATTCCAGCTGGCGCAAGAGCCCGATCAACATCTCGATTGTTGCATCTTCGCTCGGCTCCGGGACCGGCAGCGCGTGAAACATGTCGGCCAGGCCGCGGTCCTGTTCGCGCAATACCCGCCAGGCTTCCGGCGTGATCTCGCCCAGCACGCGCACGTCGCGGCGCTCGATGTAAGGTTTCATCACACTGGCGACATTGAGGTTCGAATCGCGGCTGATTCCGGCCTTGAACAGCCCGATCAGGTCGTCGAAGTACAAGACGTGGTCGCGCCTTTTCGCCTCCTTCAGGATCGCGATCAGTCGGTTCTCCCACTGGCCCACGTAGGACATGCCAGAAATCAGCCGCTGCGGCGCCATCAGCCAGACGTTGTTCTGGTTGTTGAATGGCGATTTGCGCGCGGCGACCGCGCGGTAGACGTATTCTTCGACGAGCGCCGTCTTGCCGACCATCCGCGGGCCGATGAGCAGAATCGGGCGGCGGTCGAACGCATTCAACAGCCGCGTCAACTCTTCCACTTCGCGTTCGCGCGCGACCACGCGATTGAGTTCGTCGGGGTAGAGCCAATCCAGGCAGCGCCCGACCTGTTGCAATTCCTGTTCGCCGTCCAACACCTCGGCGCCGCCCAGTTGTGCGCGTCTCTCTTCTCTCGGAGTCCTGGCGACCAGGGGCGGGTTGAATTCAAGCTCAACCGTGGTCGCCCAGGCTTTGCCGGAGATGGAGAAGTCTTCAGGTTTCGGAAGAAATTCATCTTTGCGTCTGCTCTTGCCGCGAAAGTGCTGGGTCAGGACTTCCGTGGCTCGCGATTCCAGGGTTTCGCCGCGATCTATCTCGAACCACAGATCTGGCAGGCTGGGCGTGAACGCTATCCGACGTCCGGCGGTCTTGAAGGTGACGAAGAGGAATCGGCAGGTGGCTCTGCGCGTCTTCAGGTCGAGGTTGAACGAAAGAACCTGATCGTCGAGCGAGGGCGCGAACGAATAGGCGGCCAGATCGTTTTGCCAACTGTCTCTCCCGGCTTCATCGAGCGCGCGGCGCATACCTTTGACGAACCTCGAGACGGCGCGCTGCAGCTCTTCGTCGCGGCCCACGGGCTCCTGGAAAAAGAGCGGGCGCACGATGTAGAGCGATGAAGACTCCTCGGGCTGCTGATACTGTTGGATGTAGATCGGAATGGTGATTGGCATATTTCAGAAACAGTGAGCGATCAATCCTCGATCAAATTCTTCGCCTTCTTCATCAAACTCTCCTCAATCAGTTCGTCCAGCAAATCAACAGTCACATACCCGCGCCAGGGCTGCCTTCGAGCCAGCGCCGGGTCGTCTATCAGCCATTGGTCGAGATTGTAATGGCGCCGTTTCTCGCGATGGGCGAGCGCGTCCTGCCGCGTAACATCCTTCGGAACCTGGTAGTCTTCGATCGCCACATCACTCGTATCGACCAGGAGTCGCGCCTGTTTTTTCTCACGCGTGAAAGTGTGCAGCCCGCGCTCCGCTTCGAGCTTCACATATGCGAGCGGAAAGTTGATGGCGAGGGCGATGCCGATGACATTCTCGCGGGGCGCGTTGAGATATTGGTCCGGTTTCTCTACCTGAGCGCGCTCGAACGGCGAATCTTCCTCGGCCCCTTTTTTCCTCCTGGTTTGAGTGACGGGTTTGAGTGTGAACTGCCAGACGCCGATCTTCGTCTCAGCTCGGGTTTGCTTCAGCGCCAGCAGGTAATGGGCCAGCGCCATCTCGAACAATCGGTTGTGATCTTCGCCGAAGATCGCCAGCGTGATCGCATCGGGCTTCTTGAATCTCATCGCGTAGACGCTGATCAGCAATTCTCTCCATTCGGTTGACGCGGCGGACAACCGCGATTCTATGTCGCCGGTATCGACCGCGGCATTGCCGTAAAGCGTGAGCAGCGCATCGTTCTCGATTTTGGCAACATTCCCGGCGTGGTCCCTGATCTCCTGGGAGATCTTTTGGAGCTTCGGCAATTCGGCGACGCGCGCGGCATCTGCCGGGTTCTTCCATTTGGCCCGTTTCAACTGCCTTTCGATTCGCTGCAACCTGTAGATTTCGTTCGCCAGGTTGTGCGCTGTGGCGCTGCGCTCCAACGCCTGCGCTTCACGGCGCAGCATCGAGCACTGCGCTGCGAGCTCCGCCATCGTGGCCTCTTTGAAATGGGCCAGCGATCGTTTGTTGGCTTCATCCTCCCAATCTTGCTGAACGTTGAATTTCAACCTCTCGTTTTCGATCCACAGATTGACCCGAATCGGGTCGTCGCCGATTTGCTCGTTCAATGTTTCGGACAGGGGCGCGAGCAATTCACGCGCGATCACGCGCTTCAGCGGGCGGGCGCCGTAGCGCGGATCGTAGCCGCGGTGCGCGAAATACCTGGTCACGCCTTCCCGAATCTTCAGCGTCACGCCGGAGTAACTAATGCCGTCGCGCTTTTTGATTCGCTCGACCTCACGCTCGGCTATTTCGAGCACAGTCGCTTCGTCAAGCGGCGCGAAAGGCACGATGCGGTCGATGCGGTTGAACAACTCTGGTCGTAGAGCCGCGCGGACCGCGTTCGTGAAATGTCTGCTCGCGGCTGCCCGTGTCGCAGCCGCCTGGCCGAACCCGACCATTCCCCGCTGGAAGCTTTCAGCGCCGAGATTAGAGGTCATAATGACGACGGCGTTCGAAAAATCGGCCACCTGCCCCATCGAATCGGTCAGGCGGCCTTCGCCCAGCGCCTGCAGCAGCAGGTCGAAGAAGGATTGGTGCGCCTTCTCGAATTCGTCTAGCAGGACAACGGCGAAAGGCTGTTCGCGCACCTTCGATGTCAGCAGCCCCTCCCGGCTGAACGCGCCGCCGATCAGGCGGTTGACGGCGGACGGGTCGGAGTATTCGCTCATGTCGAACCGCGCCATCCGGTTGCGGTCGCGGAAGAGGAATTCGGCAAGCGATTTCGCCATCTCTGTCTTGCCCACGCCCGTCGGCCCGATGAAGAGAAGGGAAGCAATCGGTTTTCGCGGCCGAGTCAACCCGGCTTTGACCATCGCCAGCAGATCGACGATCAGGTTGACCGCGTCCGGCTGTCCGATCACTCGCGTCGAGAACCACGCGCGGGCGGCATCCAGATCCAGCTGTTCGCGTTCCTCCAGCAGCACGCGCGGCAAACCCGTTTCGCGCGAAAAGGCTTCGGTCACGGCCTCCGCGTCAAGCGCCTTCCCATCGGGCCGATCCTGAAGGAGGTTCTTCAGGAACCTCACAGGGCGGCCGGGAAAGGCCGAATACGTTGCGTAGCGGCGATGAAGCTGGTCAATGCGCTCGATGGCTTCAAGCTCGACGCAGTTCCCGTTCGCCTGCGCCAGCGCAAAGTTGAGCAATATGCCGCGGCCCCGTTCGATCGTCGGCTCTTCGACCTTCAGTTGATGGAACGCGTCGAGCAATCGCGGATTCGTGCGCTCGACCAGCGTCAATTGCTCCGGCGTGCACTCGGTGATCGACAGTACGTCGCCGCGCGCAATGTACGGGCGCAGGAAATCGGCAATGCCCTGGCTGTTCGAGACGCTCTTGCCGACCTCAATCAGCTCGACCAGATTGCCCAGATAAATGATCGCGCGTTCCTGCGCAGCTTCGCGCCACAGACGCTGGCAACGCTCCTGCCACTGGCCGAAGCCGGACATGCCGGCGACCAGTCGCGAGCCGTTCGTCGCCCAGAACGGCGTGTGCGCGAGTTGAAAATCCTGACGGCGTCGCGCCAACTCGTAAATTGCGGCGGTTTTTCCAACGCCCGATCGGCCGACGATCAATGCGCTGCGCGGGGAGCGTCCGGTCAAAGTCTCGGCCAGTTGGGCTACGGTCTCATCCATCTCATAAGCAGTGGGAAGTTGCTCTCTGGTCAAATCTGTCGCGGCTTCGGCGAGCGCAGACCGTTTGTCTTCTTCCTTTTGAGCGTCCTTCGCCATGACCTGTTTTGGCGTCAGCAGCGAGACTTCGACCGCGCTGTTGACGACCTTGATCTCGCGCGCGCGCTGCACCCACAGTATCTGGGCCAACGAATCCGCCACGTGATTGCGTGCAAGAGTGGCGCGGATGTTGCGCCGGATCAGTTGATCGAGCGCCTCTTTCGTCGGCGGTTTTGTCGCGACGACCGTGATGCAGAGCGCGGGTACGTAAGCCACCAGCGCCGCATCGCCGTGATTCCACCGCACGATCGAGAATTTGAGCTCCAGCGGCGTGCGCCACAGGTTCTGGTGGGGCGGAGGGTCGAGCGTGAGCGTAACCTCGCCGATTTCAGGCGCCCCCGCCGGATGGCGTCTGTGCAGAGATATGAGCGGCGAGTCTTCGACGATTTTCTTGATGTTGGCCTTCAAGCTCTCCAGCGCTCTCTCCTCGTCGAAATGGAAGCGCAGAATTTCAGAGAAGAAGAGCGCCTCGACAAAACAACCGGTGTTTTCGAGTGTCTCGATGACGGCGATGATTGGAAGATCGTGTTTCGGCATTAATTCGAGATCTTTGATGATCAATAAACTGCGCTGACCGAGTGGAAACGGCAGGCGCGGCGAGGATTCGGCTTCAACGGCCGTCACCATCTCAACATCATCTCGGACTGAGACATTGATCTCCTAGCCGTTTCGGAAGAGGAATTCATCAACTATCGCCGTTGCCGTTCGCTTGGCGCCGCCAACCCAGGGATGGTTTTTGATCAGGCCGAAGCAGAGTGTCGCGGCTTGTCGCGCGAGGTCCGCGCTTTCATAGGCCGCCGCCTGCCGAGGTCTGGCCAATGCGGATTCGACTAAGTGGCGTTCAAAGACTCCGAATCGAGTCTCGCCCTCCAGCCGCATCAACTTGAAATGGATGTAGACGGCGTCGGCGAAAGAGACGTATTCAATCGCCACGCCGCCTCATCTCCTCGAAAGCGTCTTTAAATTTCGCGTGGATGCGATTGACTGACTCGTCCAATCCAGGTGAAGGGGGAGGCAGGATTTCCACTTCGATCTTTCCATCTCTGACGTATAGCAACCCCAGAGATCCATTCGGCGCATCCATCGCCCTGGCGATCTCGTCCGGTATTTCTATGATCCATCCCTGTTCTGTTTTATGCGGAGTCAACACATTGCTCATAATGCTTCTCCTTTGACTGATATCGTGACCCTGACATCAACGCTATGCTACGAGGGTAATTTTGTTATCTCGCCGGTTCTAGCGTCAACCGCTCTTTCGCCGACGCCTCGACTTTCTGTCTGCCGTAGAGCAGCGGAAAATATTTTCCTTCGGCCCACAGCGGCAGCAGGTCGGCGTAATGTTTGCTCCCCGGTTGTCCCGATTGCCCAGGAACGCTCGTGGCCACCGACCGATCCCAATCGCTCACATCCAGAATCTCGCGGAACGACGCGCCATGGTTTTGCCTGAAGTTCCGCCCGTAGGTGTTGTTCACTGTGTACACATCGCCGCCGCGTTCAACCGAAGGCGGATTGAATAGCGCACGGCGTTCGTCGTCTGTCGAAAGGGCGTGCGTGAACGGCGCGACGTGCAATTTGCCCCAACGCCACT
>Ga0081455_10008587_pt1 | contig 10601 bp, 6 predicted proteins | sample TabmetS3T2R1_FD_70207 | JGI IMG/M metagenome (GOLD analysis project Ga0081455, IMG submission 70207) | Tabebuia heterophylla rhizosphere microbial communities from the University of Puerto Rico - S3T2R1 | ecosystem: Host-associated > Plants > Roots > Rhizosphere ... | reverse complement strand
GGCGATCGCGCCCGCGCCGAGCGCGTCTACGCCGCTGCGCTCGCGTCGATCGCGCCGCGGCCGGTGCTCGACTACGGTCGCAGCGACTATGGCTCGGTGCTGCGCGATGCGGCGGCGCTGGTGACGCTCGCCTCCGAAGGCGGCGCGCCGCGGCCGACCATCGCCGGCGCGGTCGAGAGGGTCGAGGCCGCGCGTAACCTCACGCCGTACACCTCGACGCAGGAGAACGCGTGGATGGTGCTCGCGGCCGGCGCTTTGGCGAAGGACGCGCAGAGAGTCACCCTTGACGTCGGCGGCGAGAGGACGCAAGGCGCGCTCAATCGCAACTTGCGTGCGAGCGACCTGCAGCAGCCGCTCACGCTGACCAATGCCGGCGAAGGCCCCGTGCAGGCCGTCGTCACCGTGTCGGGTGCGCCGCTCGTGCCGGAGCCCGCCGCCGAACGGGGCTTCAAGATCGAGCGCACATATTACACGCTCGACGGCAAGCCCGCCGATGTAACCAAGGCCAAGCAGAACGAGCGCTTTGCGGTGGTGCTGAAAATGACCGAGCCGCAGCCGCAGTTCGGACGCGTCATCGTTGCCGATTACCTGCCCGCTGGTTTCGAGATCGACAATCCGCGGCTGGTCTCTTCCGGCGACACCGGCACCCTCGCCTGGATCGAGGATGCGCAGGAGCCGGTGAACGCGGAATTCCGCGATGACCGCTTCAGCGCGGCCTTCGAGCGCAAGAGCGACGATGCGCCGGTGTTCGCCGTCGCCTATGTGGTGCGCGCCGTCTCGCCCGGACGCTACGTGCACCCTCAGGCCTATGTGGAGGACATGTACCGGCCCGACCGCTTCGGCCGCACCGCCACGGGAACGATAGAGGTGACTGCGGCAAAATGAGTCCGCTTCCGTCGGCAAATCTTCTGATCCCCGCGCCGGCGATGGCGCGGGGGAGCCCATCGCGCCTGCGGCGAGGGCTGCGCGCGGGGCTGATCGCGGCGTCGATCGCGATCATCGCCGTCGTGTGCGCAGCGGTGTATTGGGTCTTCTCCCTCGGCCCGGCGCCGCTAGGCCAAGGCCTTGCGCTTTCCGCGCTGGTGGTGGATCGCGATGGAAAGCTGCTGCGGCCTTACGCCACGCCGGAAGGACGCTGGCGATTGCCGGCGACACGCGAGAACGTCGATCCGCGGTTTCTGGAGCTTCTGCTCGCCTACGAGGACAAGCGCTTTAACACCCATCACGGGGTCGATCCGCTCGCGCTCGGCCGCGCTTTGGTACAACTGATCGCCCAGGGCCGCATCGTCTCCGGCGCCTCGACCATCAGCATGCAGGTGGCGCGGCTGCTCGAACCCCGCGGCGCGCGCAGCTTCAAGGCAAAGCTGCGTCAAATGCTGCGTGCCATCGAGATCGAGCGCGCACTCTCGAAGGACGAGATCCTCGCGCTCTATCTCAGTTTGGCGCCTTACGGCGGCAATCTCGAAGGCGTACGTGCGGCTTCACTCGCCTATTTCGGCAAGGAGCCGCGCCGCCTGACGCTGGGCGAAGCGGCCATGCTGGTCGGCTTGCCGCAATCGCCGGAGCAGCGCCGGCCCGACCGCTCGACCGCCGTGGCACGCAACGCGCGTGACCGGGTGCTCGACCGCGTGGCCGCCGCCGGCATTGTGCCTTTCGACGAGATCGCGCGCGCCAAGCGCGAGTCGGTGCCGGAAGGACGCAAGCCCATGCCGATATTGGCGCCGCATGCGGCCGACGCGGCGGTCGCCGCGGCCCCCGAGCGAAGCGTTCATCGCCTCACGATCGATGCGGCGCTGCAGAGGAATTTGCAGGAGCTTGCGCGCGAGCGCGCCCGCGCGCTCGGGCCCGACATGTCGGTTGCGATCCTTGCAGTCGATCATGCGACTGGCGAAGTGCTCGCGCGCGTCGCCTCGGCCGACTATTTCGATGTGCGGCGCGCCGGACAAGTCGACATGACCGCGGCCGTGCGCTCGCCGGGCTCGACCCTCAAACCATTCATCTATGGACTCGGCTTCGAGGACGGCCTCATCCATCCCGATACCCTGATCGAGGATCGTCGCGTCCGCTTCGGCGGCTATGCGCCGGAGAATTTCGATCTCAATTTCCAGGGCACGGTGACGGTGCGCCGTGCGCTGCAGCTTTCGCTCAACGTGCCGGCGGTCGCCGTGCTCGACAAAGTCGGCGCCAGCCGCTTCGCCACGCGGCTCAAACAGGCGGGCGGATCGTTCGTGCTGCCTGCGGGCGAAGTACCGGGGCTCGCCATGGGCCTCGGCGGCGTCGGGGTGACGCTCAACGACTTGGTTGCGCTCTATGCCGGGCTGGCGCGGCTCGGCACCACGGTTCCGCTCACGCAGCGTGCGGCAAGCGGCGAGGAAGCGCCGATGGCACGCCGGCTGTTGGATCCGATCGCCGCTTGGTACGTCGGCAACGTCCTTATCGGCAGTCCGCCGCCGGAGAACGCCGCCGGCGGCCGCATCGCCTTCAAGACCGGCACGTCTTACGGATACCGCGATGCCTGGGCGGTGGGCTTCGATGGCAAGCGCACGATCGGTGTTTGGGTCGGCCGTCCCGACGGCGCGCCGGTGCCAGGCCTCGTCGGGCGCGTAGCCGCGGCGCCGATCCTGTTTGACGCCTTTGCCCGCACCGGCAAGCTGCCAGCGCCGCTGCCGGCGGCGCCCAGAGGCGCGCTCGTGGCGGCGGCGGGCAAGCTGCCGCCGCCGCTTAAGCGCTTCCGCGCGGGTATGCTCGCGGGCGAGGCCGCCGAGTCTCAGCTTCGCATCATGTTTCCGCCCAATCACGCGAGGCTCGAACTTGCAAGCGACGGTTCGGGCAAGCCCGATCCGATCGCGCTCAAGGTGACGGGCGGCACCGGCGCGTTGACCGTGCTGGTCAACGGGCAGCCGCTGCCGACTGCGGCGGGACGGCGCACGCTGTTCTTCGAGCCGGAGGGGCCCGGCTTCGTGCGGCTCACGGTAATGGATGCCCGCGGCGCGACCGACAGCGTTGTGGTGCGGTTGCAATAGGCCACCCTACACAACCGAACGGGGAGTTTCCGAACGCGGGGCGCGGTGCTACGTGTCACACCCTGCAGGAGATTTCGTTTCTGCTATAAAAACAAATTCGCAACGCCCAGGACCTCTCCAACATGCACAAAGTTTCATGTCACGACCCGCGCTATGCAGGTCGCGTGTTCAGCTTGCTGATCAGTGGTGCGCTCGCTGTACTGGTGATGCTTGGATGCTCCAGCGCACCTGCCTGGGCGCAGAGCGCCGAGAGAAGAACAGATCCCGCAATTCGACCGGAGTTCCGAGAGCCTGTCACGCTGGCGAGCAAGGACGGCGTCCTCGAAGTTCGGCTTACCGCGCGGCAGGGCCAGGCCACACTCGATACGGTAACCACGCCTGTCCAAAACTTTTTACTTTTCGACTATGAGCTGATCCGCGGCACGGCGTCGGACGGCAAGAGCTCGGGCAGCAATCTCTATCCGGCGCCGACGCTGCAGGTGTTTCCCGGCGAAAGGCTGATCGTCCATTTGGAGAACGGTCTCGCCGGCCTGACCATCCGCGATTACTTCAGTCCGCAGTACACGCCGAAGAGCGGGTCCGTTCCGATCTACCCGGAGCAGATGACCTCGTCACCGATCAATCTCCACACCCACGGGCTTCACATCAGTCCGAAGGGAAATGCCGACAACGTGTTGCTGCACATCCCTCCGGGGATGTCCAACACCTACACCTACGACCTCCCCAGGAACATGCCGCAGGGCATGTACTGGTATCACAGCCATCTTCATGGGCTCACGTCGGCGCAAGTCTATACGGGTCTCGTCGGTCTGCTGGCCATCGGTCGGACGGACGGCAACCTGCCGCTCGTTACCGACAACAACATTCCCATCCGGAACATGGCGCTTCAGTATAACTTCGTCTTTGACCGTGCCGGTGGTCTGGCCGAACTCAACAATCCGACGTGGCCGCAGTGGGTCAACTCGATAACGCCACCGAAGGCCCAAGAGCTGGCGAACGGCACCTATCGCCCATCCTTGGCGCCGGTCAACTTCGATCGGGCGAAGCCGGGAACGAAGTACTTCACGGTCTGGTATGCGGGAGCGCTTTCGATCCGCAATATGCGCGGGCTCTTCCAATTCATTCCCAGCAATCTGCAGCGCTTCACCTCGGCGGACGGCAACAGCGATGTTCCGGCAGATCCGTCGCTCCCGGATGACAAACGCGATGTGCAATTCACAGTGAACGGGCAGTTTCAGCCGGTCATCAAGAGCAAGGCCGGCCAGACCGAGATCTGGGTGCTCGCCAATGTGAGCGAGATGGCCTACATGAACGTCCAGCTCACCGAAACCGCGACTGGACGGCATCCGCCGATCGCCATCGTTGGTCAGGATGGAAATCCCTATACCGCCGTCCACTATCCGCCGACCGACAATGGCACCCGGCTGCTCATTCCACCGGCGAGCCGGTTCGCGATTGCGGTGACGATCCCAACCGAAGGCGAACTCGTTCTCGAGATGCCGGAGCGCGGCGGCGGTGCAAAGACGATGACCGCTCCCGGCGTCCTCTACACCAACAATGGAACGGAGAATTCTCCGGCCGTCATAGGGAGCCTGAGCGTGCTGCCCTCAGCCGTGAGCTATGCCGACGGGTTCTTCGTCTTTCCAACCCAGGTGCTGGCGAAAGCCACGCCTTCCGAGGGTAGCGGCGTTACGATTCCCTTCGTCGAAGGTCAGCCGCTCGGCGCCTACACGGCCTTTGCTGACCTCGCCAACACGACGCCGGACGTCAAGCGACAGATCCTGATCTCCGGCGGGTTTCTCAACAACCTGGCGAGCATGGAGGACCCGAAAGCATTCGTATATGCATTCGATGGCGGCGCATTTCCCAACGTGCCACTGATCCAGGCCCGGCTCAACTCGGTCGAGGAGTGGAGGTTCGTCAATCACAACAACGACGAGCATCCCATCCATATCCACGTCAACGATTTCCAGGTGATCGAATACTTTGATCCCACGACGGGTCTGCGGACCGGCCCCGACAAGTTTGCCATCGACAATGCAAATGCGCCGGCGCCGACCATGCATAGCGACGAGACCGTGATCCAACCCGGCATCCTCTCGCTTCGCACGAGGTTCGAAGAGTTCACCGGGCTGTATGTGGTGCATTGCCATCGCCTCAATCATGAAGACAACGGGCTGATGGGACTCATCAACGTCATACCGGCCGTCTCCATTTATGCGGTGGCGATTCCGGGCGGCGGCGGCAAACCTGCCGAGGTCCGTCTCTACGATGGCAACGGCGACCGGTTCGTCGCCACGGTCATCCCGTTTCCCGGATTCGAAGGCAGCGTCAATGTCGCCATGGGGGATGTCGATGGCGACGGCGTGCTCGACCTGATCGTCGGCGCCGGCAAGGACCACGCGCCGGAAGTCGTGGCCTATGCCGGTGCCTCCATAGGTGGCAAGGGCGCCTTCGGGACGGAGTTGGCGCGCTTCCAGGCATTCGATGCCGCTGCGCGTGGCGGTGTGAACGTGGCTGTTGCGCAGATCGATGGGAGGACGTCCGACAACATCATCGTGGGATCGGGACCCGGCGTTCCGGGTGAAGTGAAGGTCTATCGAATCCCGCTGCCGTCATCGGCCGGCGCCGCACCGTCGCTCTTCTCGGCGTTTAAACCCTACGGAGAGGAGGACCGGTCCGGCGTGACTATCGCCGCCGGCTTCGTGGATTTTTCGACGGGCCGCGAGAGCATCGTCACCGCTCCCGGCCCGGGCAGCCAGACCGAGGTCAGGGTCTTCGCCTTCCCGCTCTTTAAGCCTATCGCCAAGGCTGGCGAGGGTGGCGCGCAAGCGGCGAGCACCGACCAGCCTGTGAACACGGCCTCCTTCATGCCGTTCGGGAGGGCGTATCGCGGCGGCGTTTCCCTCGCGACGGGCTGGCTGGCTGGCTCGCTCGGCGGCGCCAAGCGCATTATCGTGAGTCAACTCGCGGACAAGGGTTCGGTAAAGATCTTTTCGAGCGGCTCCGCACTGGATGGGGGCCCGTCGAGCTATCTGCAAAGCCCGCTGCAGCATGGCCATGGCGCCCACTTCCGCGAGATGGCTAGCTTCCAGCCGTTCGATGGATCCGCCGGCACACGGGTCGCGACAACGAGCACGACGACGGGCGCCAACCTGCTGGTCAGCGGTGTTGCGGCAGGAAGCACCGACGCAAGCATTCTCAAATACGAGTTCGTCAGACCGGATGCTCAGTCGAGGACACTGGAAGCCGTGCGTCTAGGACAAGTCTGGTCCGGAAAAGCATCACAGCCTCCCATTCTGGGCGGCGACTAGGGCTTTCGGCGAGCAAGGTCGGCGGCACCGTCAAGCCAAGTGCAGGGAGCGTTCTTCGAGGAACAGAGAAATACAATCAAGCAACAGCAAACGGCATGTTGCGCGTGATCGCGCCGAGTCAATCCGCTTTGTCCGCGCGCGGTTTCTATTGGATCAGCCCGCAGGCGATACGCCCACCTGCTTCGCCAGTCGGATCCGTTTTGTAGTCGTCTTTACCGGCGTGGATGATGATCGCGGACCCATCGGCATCGAACACCGAGTTGGGCTTCCCCTTTTCCAATGTAATCGCCGGATTCAGGACTTCCACGACCAAATCTCCGCTTTGCGGAATATGAAGGTTTGGCATGTCGCCGGCATGCTGGCCTTCCGCAGCCATCATTCCATGCTTCTTGTTGCCAGGATTGAAGTGTCCGCCTGCGGATGTGAAGGGTGCCTCACATTTCCCGACAGCATGCACGTGGAACGCGTGTTCGCCGGGCGGCAGACCTTTAACGGAGAGTTTCAAAAGTACGCCAGCGGGCGTCTGGATTAGTTCAGCGGTCCCTAGATCTTTACCATCTCCTCCTTTGAGCGCGGCGTTTGCGGTCTGAGCCGTAGCTGGCGCAGACGCCAATGCCGCAATTACTAAACCCGCGATGGCGAGATATCTCGCGAGCGAGCAAAGAGTTTCGTTCATTGCCGGCCTCCTTGAGGTTTGGAGTGAGAAGTATTCGACAATGTTGGCGAGGGGGCAAGATTTTTCGTCTTTCGCCAGCTACTGCGGCGCCTCGCGCCACCGCCGGATCTCATAGGCGGTGATCGGTCGGTTGAAACCTTTCAAAGTTAGATCGCCGATAGAGCCGGCTTCCACCCACGGCTCGACTGCGCTGAACGCGCGTTGACTGATCACGATCTGGCCGGAATGCGCCTCGCCGCACAGACGAGAGGCCAGATTGGTGACGCCGCCGATGGCGGTGTATTCACGCCGCTGCTCGAAGCCGATTTGGCCGAGCGTCGCATAACCCGAGGCAATGCCGACTCCGAAACCGAGCATGTACCCCTTGCGATGCCACTGCTTGGCCAGTGTGTCGACTTTGTCCCGCATATCGATCGACAGCCGCACCGCGCGCTCGGTATGGTCCTCGCAGGGGATCGGATCGTTGAAAACGATCATGATGCCGTCGCCGATGAATCGATCCAGCATCCCTTCATATCGGAAAATGAGCTCGCCTAAATTCTCGTGGTACTCGCGCAGGACCGCCGTCACCTCTTCCGGCTCTGAACTGTCGGTAAAGGCGGTGAAGCCGCGCAGATCGCAGAACACCACCGTGATCTCGCGACGATGGCTCGCCAGCTGTGCCTCCGGCGCTTCCGACGACGCGATCAGTTTCGCCACCTCCGGCGCCAAAAAGCGCTGTAGGCGACCCATGCGCTCGATCTCCACCAGCTGGTCCGCCACCCGCTTTTCGAGGAGCCGATTCCAACTTGAAAGCTGCTCGGTCTGTTCCTTGAGCTGCGCCGCCTGCGACTGCACCGTATCGTGCAGCTCCTTGATACGGAGCAGGGATCGCACCCGGGCGACCAATGCCGCCTGCTCGTACGGCTTCGTGAGATAATCATCCCCGCCTGCCTCGAGACCATTGATCACGTCGCGAGTGTCGGACTTTGCGGTGACGAGGATGACCGGTATGAAGCGAAGCCTAATGTCTTGCTTGAGCTGCTTGACCACGGAGATGCCATCGAGCTTGGGCATCATCACATCGAGCAGCACAAGGTCAGGCTCGAATTCGCGCACCCGATCGAGCGCCTCTTCTCCGTCGACTGCCGTGATTATCTCGTAGCCCTGCGCGCCAAGCCGCACCCGCAGCACTTCTAAATTGGTGGCGTTATCGTCGACGATCATGACTCGTGGCGGATTTCGCAATTGGCATTCCTTCTCAGCTCAAGAATTCCCGCACCTTCGCGAGAATAAGGCGCGGGCTGAACGGCTTGGCGACATAGCCGTCGCACCCGGCCGCACGCGCCTTGGCCTCGTCGCCCGAGAGTGCATAAGAGGTGACCGCGATAATGGGAATGTGCCGCAATTCCTGATTGGATTTGATCCGGCGGGTTGCCTCATAACCGTCAATGACGGGAAGCTGGATATCCATGAGAATGAGATCAGGCCGGCGTTCCGCCGCCATTGCCACTCCTTTCTCGCCATCGGTAGCCTCGATTACCTCGAAGCCCGCATTGGTAAGCAGGTCATTGAGGATACGACGGTTGTTCTCGGTATCCTCGAATCACGAGAATACGTTTACTCATGCCGCTTGCCTTTGCTCCCTGGCGCGCACCGGCAGGACGATGTTGAACGTAGAACCACTCCCAGGAGTAGAAAGCACGTCAATATGACCGCCATGCGCCTCGATCAGACGGCGAGAAATCGACAGTCCGAGTCCCGTGCCGCCCTTCTGCCGCGTGATGCTGCTGTCCACCTGTTGGAACTCGTTGAAGATACGAGCCTGATCGGCCAGCGAAATGCCCGGCCCGCTGTCTTCGACCGCGATCGTGAAATGCTCATCGACGGCATTCGGGCGGATCTCGACGAAACCTTTATCAGTGAACTTGATCGCATTGCCCACGACGTTGAGCAGCACCTGGGTCAGCCGCCGCTCATCGCCATAACCGATCGGAAGGTCAGGAGGGATTATAGCCCTGACCTCGATTCCCTTTGCTCGCGCAAGCGATTCGGTTGAAGCGACCACGGTTTCCACTACCGCCTGGAGCGAGTAGTCGCCAAGAGACAAGTTGAGCTGACCGGCATCAATCTTGGAAATATCGAGAACGTCGTTGATCAATCCTAGGAGATGCTTACCGTCCTTCTGAATGCGTTCCACGATTTCCAGCGCCTTGTCCGGCAAAGCGCCGTAAAGCCCATCGAGGAGGAGTTCGGAAAATCCGAGCATACCATTCAGGGGCGTACGCAGCTCGTGACTCATATTGGCGAAAAATTGCGACTTATGGTCGTTCGCGATCGCCAATTCGTGCCCTTTTTGCTCGACCTCGCGGAACAGCCGCGCATTCTTCATCGCCAGCACCGACTGATGCGCAAAAGTCTGCATGAGTTCGACCGTGCTGGCGGCGAACTCCCCCGTGGCGCGCCGGTGCAGCACCAGGCCTCCGAGAATCTCTTCCTGGGCGAGCAGCGGAACGACCAAAACCGAATTGAAGCCAGCCTCAAGCGTGACGTCTCTCAGCGGATAATGCGGAGCGCCCTTGAGATCCGGAATCGAGAGCGGCTGACCCTGCTTGGCGGAGAGGCCCAAGATGCTTTCGTCGAGTTTGATCTCGGTGGCACGGACCGCATCCTGAAAGCTTTGATCGAGCGCATGCGCCTCGCCGAGCTCGAACCGCTCGCGCGTCGAATCATAGCGATAGATCGCGCCGGCATCGGCCTGCGTGAGTTGAACTGCCCGCGTCACGATCGTGGCCAACACGGATTTGATGTCGAGCGAGGAGGCGACCGCGCGCCCGATCTCTTCGAGCGCCTTGAGTTCACTCACCGACTGCGCAAGGTCGCGGGTGCGTTCTGCGACTTTTTGCTCCAGCCGACTATAGGAATTCTGCAACTGATCGGCCATACGGTTGAAGTAGTCAGCAAGATCGGCGATCTCGTCCGCCGTTCGCACCTCGATGCGATGGCCGAAATCGCTTGCCTCGAGTTGCTTGGCCCCGACCTGCAAGGCTCGAATGGGAACGACCATTTGGCGCGCCAGCAGCATGCCTGCCGCCACGGCGAGGAATGCTCCCAGTGCCATCAGCCAAGCGGTCCGGCGCCAGACGTTGTAGACGGGTTGCAACGCCGTGCTCCGCAGCTGCTCGAAAAAGACATGCCAATTCAGGGGTAAAACTGCTGCCGAAGCGGTGAATACGGACCGCCCCTCCAAGTCCTTGCCGGAGGTCACGGGCTCGATACGCGGCTTGATGGCCGCCGCCACCTGGGGAAGCTCTGCGAGATCGGTGCCGAGGCTGCGCTCGGGATTGGAATGGGCGAGCAATCGTCCGGCCGGTCCCACCACATAGGCCTCGTTGTCCGCGCCGACCTGGATCGGATTGATGAAATTCGACAGGAATTTGAGATTGACCTCGGCCACGGTCGAGCCGGCGCTCCGACCGGAATGCGGCATCGCGATCGACATGAAGGGGTCTCGCCCGTCGAAATATACTGGCGAAAACCAAATCGAGCGGCCTCGTGCTGCGGTGACTCTGGCGTTGCCGGAGTAATCCAAGCCGCTTCCGACGACCA
>Ga0081455_10008586_pt1 | contig 10602 bp, 10 predicted proteins | sample TabmetS3T2R1_FD_70207 | JGI IMG/M metagenome (GOLD analysis project Ga0081455, IMG submission 70207) | Tabebuia heterophylla rhizosphere microbial communities from the University of Puerto Rico - S3T2R1 | ecosystem: Host-associated > Plants > Roots > Rhizosphere ... | reverse complement strand
AGCGAATCTAGAGGTGCATTTTCAAGAGCTTGAGATGAGGCGTGTAAAATCCAACCCCAAGTCAGCCAGAATCACTTGGGCTGCATTTCTTCCGGGTGCCATCGACACACCAGGTCCGGGATGACTGCCGGAACTACACAGATACACGTTAGGCACAGGCGTTTTGTATTGGCCAAGCTCGGGAATCGGGCGCATCGAACCGGTTTGATAGGGGAGAAAGGCGCCCTGACCGAGCGTCCCGCGAACAGCGCTAATAATCTTGCGCGAGATATCAAACGGCGAATGGGCTACCCGCTTCAGAATTTTTCGTTTCAAGTCGGGAATGTAATTCGCAGTTATGAGGTCGATGAGGTAATCGGCGTACGGTTCGCGCGCCTCATCCCAGGTGCGTGCCGGAACTTTGCCGGTCGCATCTCCATTGATGACGTACGGCACACTAAGGACCACGAATTTCATCAGCGCTTTGCCGGCCGGTGCGCGACTTGGATCTATGGCGGAATCGTTCCAACTTACGATCATGGGTGCAGCCGGCAGCAGACCACCGCGACATTGTAGATAGACCCGCGCGAAAAAGTCGATAGACGGTTCGGTAAGATGAACATGCGCGGATTGCCGTGCGGCGCTTCCCGCCTTGTAATTAACAGGGCTCTCGAGCGCGACGAACATGACAAACACCGAATCGCCCCACTCGTAAAGCTTCATCTTGTCCACGATGTCTGGACCTATCATTTTAGTTCCGAGCAAATCGATTATGAGGTGACTCGGATCGATGTTAGAGACGATCAGCTCACCAGCGGCAATTTCCTCGCCTCCACGGAGTCGGACGGCAGTAGCGCGCTTTGGGTCGCCGAGAATTTTCTCTGCAAGCGCGTTGGTGCGGATCTCCCCGCCATGCGCCTGCAGATCTTCAGCCAGCGCAAGCGTAACACGATGCATTCCGCCTTTGACCAGATTGTTACCCGCGTTTTGTAAGACTGAGGCAAACAGCCAGCCGAGTTCTGCGCCTCCGGCATCGTCGGGCGAGGCCCCTAAAAATGTGGCGAACGAACCGAACAATGTCTTCGTTCTCTCGGATTCGAGCGTCTGATCCGCCCACGATCTGACGCTCTGCATGCTGAAGCGGTAGGCTTCCATGCCGGCGGGCGATGCTGCGAATTTTGCTGCAGCCGCAGGGAATGAAGGCGGAGGTGAAAACATTGCCGCGGTAATCCCATCTTTTTCTGCAAGAAATTGTTGCATGAGGGCCCGCCATGCGTTGCCATCTTTCAGCGAGTACCTGGCGATCTCGGCGACGGTTTTTTCAATGTCGCGATTTACGCTAATGACGTCGCCATCGGGAAACGCATGAGAAAAAGGAAACTCCGGTTCGATGAGTTCGTAGCGGTTAAGCAAACCGAGTTCATTTGGAACCGGCGAGAGATTTGCAAGTTGATAACCGCTCGCGTGGATATCCGACCAAAAGCCCGGCAAGGTTTCTTCTTCGGTAACAGTCATGCCACCGACGGTGTGATATTGCTCGAGAACCAATACCTTCAAGCCTGCTCTGGCCAGGTAGCACGCACAGGTCAGGCCATTGTGGCCAGCCCCAATGATGATGGCGTCGTAATGATGCGGCATAGTCAGCTGAGTCGGAGAATTTTTCAGTTGCTCCGAGTGCGCAGAATGCCAAGCTGCCCACACTGACGAAAGCCGAAAGTTCCGCGTTGCTCAACGCTGGTTTCGCCGGCTTCACAGTGCAAAGACAATGGCCCAAAGCGAAATCGATGCTGTCCGCGCGCTGTTGAGCTCCAAGCCACGGCCGATTGGTTGGCCTGAAAGGCGAAAGCGTCTCGACGACGTCGGCGCTGTTTGGCCCATTGCAGATGACGTGAAACTGACTGCCATCGATGTGAACGGCATGCCGGGTGAATATTCCGTGGTTCCCAACAGCGATCCTTCTCGCGTGCTGATGTTCTTTCATGGCGGCGGCTACTGTTCGGGCTCAATAAGGAGCCATCGTCGCTTGGCAACCGAGGCGGGACGCGCGGCGAGAATGCGCACACTTGCTGTCGCGTACCGACTCGCTCCGGAGCATCCGTTTCCCGCAGCGTACGATGACACGCTAACTGCGTGGCGATTTTTGCAGAGTCAAGGTATCGCTGCCGCACGCATCGCAATCGGTGGCGACAGCGCCGGGGCCGGACTCACTCTCGGGTTGATCAGCAGGTTGCGTGACGCACACGAGGAGCTTCCCGCCTGCGCGTGGCTGATCTCGCCATGGACGGATCTGACGATGTCGGGTTCGACGATGGCGAGCAAAGCCGCGATCGACCCGCTGATCCACAGAGAATATCTGAACGAATTAGCTGATGCCTATCTGCCCGCTGGCATTGACAGAAAAGATCCGCGCGTCTCCCCGCTTTACGCCGATTTTAGAAACTTTCCTCCGATGCTGATCCAGATTGGTTCTGATGAGACGTTACTCGATGACGCCGCTCGACTTGCCGCGCGGGTGGGTGCAGCCAATGTGGCAGTGACTTTGGAGATCTGGCCGGACATGATTCACGCATGGCCCTTGTGGAACGCGCACCTCGAGGAAGGCCGCCGCGCCCTTGCCGATGCGGGCGCATTCATTGCTGCGCATGTTTGATCAGATCAAACCGCGCTTGCGAAAGTCTCCGAGATTACCGCCAGAGGAGCGTTCTACGAGGTCAATGGTGAACTTAAGCAGGCAAACTTCCCACGCGTCGTCCACGCCGTGAATGATAGCACTCAGCGGTTCGTTTTTATTTTCGACCTGCCGCTTGGTGCGATTGATCACCGTGTCGATTGAGTCGCTGAACGTCTGTTCGTTTAGATCGGTTTTGCGAAATTGAAAACCGTAACGGAGCACCGCGATATTCCGCGCGTGCTCGCGTAGTTGATCCACGTATCGCTCGGCCTTGTCTCCGAACCCTTCCAATAGCAGCCGGCAATAATGCTCCGGTGTTAGAATCTGCGGGCGTTCCGCCTGGATTTTCCCGTTGCGAATCCGCACCTGATTGACGCGGTCCATCAACTCCGAGATCAAATAGAAATTGAAACTGGTGCTGCCGAACGTCGCGATCTGGCGTTCCGGCGCAAGGATCACGCGCGTATTTTCAAGCGCATAATCAAAATCGTCGCGGGTCATGGCGGCTGTAAGTTATGGTGCCCGTTGCTCTTTTCAACGGGACACCAATAGCGAATGAGTGACGCGGACGAAGGATAGTGTCGTCTGCTGTAAACAAGCTGCAGCTACTTACTTTTTCGCCTGGGAGTGTTCACCAGCGGCTTGCTGTTGCCGTAATTGAGTTTGCTGCTGTGGCTGAAACAGCGAGAGATATTCTCCGTACCCTTCTTCCTTTAATTTTTCCACGGGAATAAAGCGCAATGCCGCGGAGTTCACGCAGAAACGTTGACCCGTCGGTGCCGGACCATCGTCAAAGACGTGACCGAGATGCGAATCGCTCGATTTTCCGCGAACCTCAATGCGCTCCATACCGTAAGAGCTATCGCGCTTTTCTGTTACGTTGTCTGCCTTAATGGGCTTGGTGAAGCTGGGCCAACCCGTGCCGCTATCGAATTTGTCGAGCGAACTGAAGAGCGGCTCGCCAGTGATGATATCGACGTAAATTCCCGGCTTGTGGTTGTCCCAGTACGCGTTGTGAAACGGGGTTTCTGTGCCGCATTGACGCGTCACCTTGTACTGGTCCTTGGTTAACTTCTGCTGCAACTCGGCGTCGCTTGGAACTGGTTTGGTCGGATTCATTTTCTCGGCTTCATGCTTATGCGCTTGAGCATACCCGAACAAAATCGAACTGACAATCACGACGAATGCGCCGGCCAGCCCAAACCACAGAGCTTTGTTCGAGTGTTTGTGTTTGTAGGTTAATCGCGTTGCTCTCATCCCTGATTTCTCCCGTGAGGATCGTCCCCTTAGCAGCGCTTAACTCTGCGCACAATCGCGCTTCCTTAAGGAATGCGGGGGGACTTTGTTTCCTAACTAAATTCGCAAATTAGACATGAAATGGTTGGGCAGCGTTCATTCCTGCTGGCGGCGGTTCAGTTTTGGGCTTGCGGCGAATCGAACGTACTGCTTTAAGTGCGGTCGTGACGCGATTTCAGCCCGCGAACTAGGTCCAAATGGCGTTAAGCAGATTTTGGGTCGCTCTCTTCCTTTGTTCGATTGCCTTTCTCTTCGTCCAGCTTTTCACCGGCCGATACTATTCCATTGAATTTGCCGTGAGCGGCAAAAAGGACGATCCGCTGCTACAACGCGAGTATTACCTCGATAAGCTGCCACCTGATGTGGAGCGCAGCTTACAGAGCGCATCCGATCACAAGATCACAATCGGCAACAAAGAGTATCAGTACACCATCGACAACGAGGTCTTGAAGCTCTACGACGGCAAACAGGCCGCTGACGGCGTCGTGCCGCAATGCAAAACTACGATCTTCGAAATCTTATTGCCGCTCATTGCGTACCTGGCGTTCTTCAGCGGTATCCTGCAGTTGCTGATCGACAGCGGCGCTGCGGAACGCGTCGCAAAATTCCTCAGTCCGATTTTCATCCAGGTTTTTCCGGAAGTGCCACGCGGTCACTCGTCGATCTCTTATATGACGTTGAATTTCGCAGCGAATTTCCTCGGGCTCGACAGCGCGGCGACACCGTTTGGCTTAAAAGCGATGCAGAGCCTCCAGGAACTGAACGATCAAAAGGACCGTGCAAGCAATCCACAGATTATGTTCATGTGCTTGCATGCGGCGGGGCTGACGCTCCTTCCGACTTCGATTATCGGTTATCGCGCGGCAGCGCACGCGACGAACCCAGCGGACGTAATGCTACCGTGCATTATCACCTCATTCATCGGCACGGTTGCGGCGCTCGTACTCGTCGGCATTCGCCAGCGAATCAATTTACTCAAGGCCAGGATTGTGATCGCAATCGGCGGAATCGTTGCCGTCATCACCGCCTTGCTTGTTTATATCACGCAATTGGATCTGATCAGCAAAAGCCATTTCACCGGCAATCTCTCGAACGGTTTGCTGCTCGGCCTTATCTTCGCGATTCTTTGTTACAGCTTGGTTCGCGAGAAGCAATTTGCGGCAAAGGGCACGACGATCTTCAATTCATTCGTCGAAGGCGCATACAACGGCCTGGCGGTCGGGCGTATCATATTCCCGTACATCCTTGGAATGCTTGTCGCGATCTCGCTTTTCCGAAACAGTGGACTGTTTGAGATGTTCGCAGCCGCGCTGACGAGGGCGTTCCGCGCTGTCCACGTGAGCGATCAGATCGTGAATGCATTGCCAATCGCAATTCTTCGACCATTCAACTCGGCCGGAAGCCGCGGCTTCCTGCTCGACGCGATGTATACTTACGGCGCGGACTCCTTCACCGGCCGCCTCGGTTGCGTTTTTCAGTGTGCGGCGGAGACGACGTTTTACGTCCTCGCCGTTTACTTCGGGAGTGTGAAGATCAAGAATACTCGCTACGCACTAAGCACGATGCTGCTCGTCGATCTGATCTGCGTGTTCGCGGCGATCTTCGTCTGCCTGGTATTCTTTGAATTGCAGGCAGGCGCTCCTGGCGCGCGTTAGCTGCGCTGCGTCAACTGAGTCGCTGCTCAGTGCGCTACCAGGCGTTTCACAGAAACGCCTTACAACATTTTTGCGATAAATTCGCGAGCGTCGAACGGCGCGAAATCATCGAGCTTTTCACCTGTGCCAACGAAGCGCGTGGGGATTCCAAGTTCTTCCTGGATCGCCACCACAATGCCGCCTTTACCGCTGCCATCGAGTTTGGTCACGATTAGGCCAGTGAGTCCGAGTGCGTTATGGAACTCGCGGGCCTGACTTAGCGCGTTGCTGCCTGTGGTCGCATCGAGTACGAGCAACGTCTCCTGCGGTGTGTCCGCATCCAATTTGCCTAGAGCGCGTTTTATCTTCTGCAGCTCGCCCATCAGATTCGCTTTGGTGTGTTGCCGGCCAGCCGTGTCGCAAAGCAAAAAGTTAATCTTCTGCTTGGCGGCTCCTTCATATGCTTCGTAACAAAGCGCTGCCGGATCTGCGCCGTATTGACCGCGAACCATTTTAACGCCGAGTCTTTTTGCCCAAATATCGAGTTGCTCGATAGCCGCTGCGCGAAACGTATCTGCAGCCGCGAGCATGACCGAGTGACCCGCATGCATGAGATTGCGCGCGAGTTTTGCTGTCGATGTTGTTTTGCCTGTTCCGTTCACGCCGATAATCAGAATCACAGTCGGTTTGCCGGTCGCTCGACGAATTGGCGCCAGGTCGCGCGGCAAAATGCGAGCGATCTCCTGGCGCACCGCTTTGATGACATCGCCGATTCCCAGCAAAGCCCACGCCTCGCGTTCCTGAAGTGTTTTGATGATGCGCATCGTCATCGGCACGCCGAGATCGGCGCAAATGAGCGTTTCTTCGAGCTCGTCCCAGTCAATTGGTTTACCGGCAAATTGCTTGGCGAGAGTTTCAAGAAAATTCATGTCTTTTTGCAGCCGCTTCGCTGTGCGAAGCTTGCGCGCCGCCCGAAGGACGGCGGCTACAGATCCTTTTTCACAGGCTCACGCGCGGGGCGATCCAAATCTTTTCGGATACGATCGAGAATACCGTTCACAAATCGACCTGAATCCGCGCCGCCGTACGCCTTCGCCAGCTCGATCGCCTCGTTGATTGAGACTATCGGTGGGATGTCGTCGCGATAGAGCATTTCATAAATCGCCAGCCGGAGGACGTTGCGGTCCACAGCTGAAATCCGGCGAAATTCGTAATTTTCGCAGTACCGGCGAATTCGTTCGTCGATCTCTGGTAAATGCGCAACCATTCCTTCAATCAACGGCTGTGCGAATTCGCGCACCCGCGGTTGCGCAGGGCAAAATTCCCAAAACTCATCGATTTTGTCCGGGCCTTCACCACGCTGAAGATCACGCCAGAAATGATATTGAACCGCAGCTTCTCGCGCTCGGCGACGTTTACCCATCATCCCTTCGGCGGACTGGACACCGCCGCTCCTTGTTTGTTGCGAATCTCGGACAAAATGTTCACGATTTCTACCGCTGCGCGCGCGGCTTCCGTTCCGCGGTTGATTTTATTTTCAAGACAACGTACCTGCGCCTGGTTTTCGTTTTCAAAACTTAGTACCGCATTGATTACCGGCACGCCGTGTTCCATAGCGATGCGCTGCAGAGCATCGGTAACAGAGCGACTCAGGTTTTGTGCGTGATCAGTTTCGCCTTGGAGGATCACTCCGCACGCGATGATCGCGTCGGCTTTGTCTTGAATGGCAAGTTCACGTGCCACCACGGGAATCTCGAACGAACCGGGAACGCGATAGAGCGAAATCCTGCCGTCTGGCGCGAGCGCATGCAGCTCCTTTGTCACGTGATCTATAAGCCCGTCTACGTATTGCGCGTTGAACCGGCTCGCAACGATGTGGAACGTCCGTTTGGCCTTGGCGATTAGCGGACGAGACGGTGTCGATTTCGACATTTAGAAATGACAAATGACGAATGACGAATGACGAATTAGTGCCGAAGCCAGAATGACAAATGATGGAGCTTGTTGCTTTTTGGGATCCGGCATTTTGGTCAATCCTTGGTCATCTACAACAAGTGCCCGAGCTTCCTCTTTTTTGTCTCGAGATATTTTTGGTTGTGCGGGTTAGACTCGCCACGGATCGGGACCTGCTCGATCATTTCCAAACCGTACCCCTCCAGGCCGACAACTTTCTTCGGGTTATTTGTAAGGAACCGGAACTTTCGCACGCCCAGATCGAAAAGAATCTGTGCGCCCAGCCCATAATCGCGGAGGTCAGTTGGGTACCCGAGTTTCGCGTTGGCCTCTACGGTGTCGAGTCCTTCCTCCTGCAACTTATAAGCGTGGATTTTCGCTGCCAATCCGATACCGCGGCCCTCCTGTCGCATGTAAACTAGAACGCCCTGGCCTTCTTCCTCGATTTGCCGCAGCGCCGCGTGCAATTGATTGCCGCAATCGCACCGGCGCGACGCGAAAACGTCGCCGGTGAGACATTGGCTGTGCACGCGCACCAGGGTCGGTTTGTTCTTGTCGATCCGACCTTTCACGAGTGCAAGATGGTGCTGCCCATCGATCTTCGAGCGATATAAATGCAAATCGAAATCGCCATAGTCGCTTGGCATTTTTACGATTTGCTCCAGCTCCACAAGCTTCTCGCTCTTGCGTCGATAGGCGATCAAACTCTGGATCGTGCAAATGCGCAGCCCGTGTTTGTTGCGGAACTCCATCAGCTCCGGAAGACGCGCCATAGTGCCGTCGTCGTGCAAAATCTCGCACAGCACGCCCGCCGGTTGCAGGCCTGCCATTCCTGCCAGATCCACAGCTGCCTCCGTGTGACCGGCGCGTCGCAGCACGCCGCCATCTTTTGCGCGCAGTGGAAATATGTGACCCGGTTGGTTCAAGTCTTCCGGCGCCGATTTCGGATTGGCGACGGCCAGTATGGTCGTTGCGCGATCATAGGCGCTTATTCCGGTCGTCACCCCGCGGGCGGCATCCACTGAGACGGTGAAGTCGGTCTTATGTTTTTCGCGGTTTTGTGCCACCATCCGTTGCAAGCCGAGCTGGTCCGCGCGCTCATTGGAAATGGGGACGCAAATCAAGCCCCGACCATGTGTCGCCATGAAATTGACCGCTTCAGGGGTCACTTTTTCCGCCGCCATGACCAAATCGCCTTCGTTTTCACGATCAGCATCGTCGGTCACGATCACCATGCGCCCTTTCGCGATGTCGCTTAGAACGTCATCAATCGCGTCGAATTGAAATGTTTCCTTCGCCCTTGAGATCATTGAGCATGATACCATTACTTCCGGCGACGTGCTCAGCAACTCTTACTCGTGCTCCTGACGGGATCACATTTGGGTGCGAGGAGGGGCTCGGATCAAAAATTACTTCGCGCTCGACGCGACGATTGTCTCCGGCCGGTACATCTCGCGGTTGCTCCCCTGAAATTCGGCCTTTAGCCTGACGGTACACCGGGAAAGATCGACAAGATCCCATCGCGTGAACTTCCAGGCCGCATTCGCAGAACCCGATGCAGCTTCATGCGGCGCGTGCTCAAACCCAACGACGAAGTGCACCGCGTCATCGCGCACTTTATTCGTCGATTTCTTAGGCTCGAAATAAAACGTGCGGAAACTGCTGTCGCGGCTCCCGGCGACGTACAGTTTTGGGTCCAAATAGAACACGTGTTTGCTCTCCAGGTCGGTGATGCGCAAATCGGGATAACCTGAGCGCTGCACTTTCCCATCGGCGGTCAATGGCAAATCGCACCGCAAACCGGGAGTGGCGTTGAGCAGCTCGCGCAACATGTCCTCGAAATGGCTGCTGACTTCATTGATTCGATCGATGTTTTGAATCGCGCTTTTCGGCGCGTTCAACCTCTTCATCGTCTCATCGCAAGCAGCGCTGATCGCGTTCGCGACGCGCTGATCCACCGCGTTGTTCGCGTCAAATGGCAGCACCTTTCTACCGGTCGTATCGGAAATCAGTTCGCCGAACGGGACGCCCCGCAGCTGTTGGTCTTCATTCAGCAACCAGGGAATCAGTTGAGCTACTGGCCCGTTAGGGGCCGGCGATGTTTGGGCCAAAGCGATGCTCGCCAGTCCTATCGCTGCGATCCAAGGGATGGATCTCATTCCGCCGATTCAAAATGCATGCGCTATTCTCAGCAAGACCAAACACCCGGCGGGCATCTTGCCTGCCGGGCAATTTCTGACTAGAGACTAACCGTGCGTTTAAGCAAATCCGACAAGATCTTTGTGGCTGGCCACCAGGGGATGGTTGGCAGCGCACTCGTTCGACGGCTTAAAGCCGAAGGCTTTACGAATTTGCTAGAACCTGATCGATCCGAATTGAATCTCACGAGTGAATCCGAAGTCTTTAACACCTTCTTAAAAGAAAAACCCTCCGTTGTGATTCTCGCCGCGGCAAAAGTGGGCGGGATCAAGGCGAACAATGATCACCCGGTCCAGTTCCTTCTCGAGAACTTACTGATCCAAAACAACGTGATTCGCTTTGCTCATGAATTTGGTGTGCGCAAGCTGCTCTTTTTTGGTAGCTCTTGCATTTATCCGAAGCTGGCGCCGCAGCCGATTCCCGAAAAGGCGCTGCTTACGGGAGCGCTGGAGCCTACCAACGAAGCATACGCAATCGCGAAGATCGCCGGGATTAAGCTCTGCCAGGCATATGCGCGCGAGTACGGCGCGAACTTCATCTCGGTCATGCCGACAAACCTTTATGGCCTTAACGACAACTTCGATCTGGACGCATCGCACGTGCTCGCGGCGCTCCTTCGCAAGGCACACGAAGCGAAAACCCGGGGTGAGAAAAAGCTGGTCGTGTGGGGAACCGGGGAACCGCGCCGCGAATTCCTGCACGTGGACGATCTTGCTGCCGCCTGTCTCTTGTTGCTTGAGAATTACGATTCACCGGAAATCATCAATATCGGTTACGGCGAAGACATCACCATTCGCGAGCTGGCCGAGCTAATCTGCGATGTGGTCGGTTTCGACGGCGAACTCGTTTGGGACAAAACGAAGCCTGACG
>Ga0081455_10008585_pt1 | contig 10603 bp, 9 predicted proteins | sample TabmetS3T2R1_FD_70207 | JGI IMG/M metagenome (GOLD analysis project Ga0081455, IMG submission 70207) | Tabebuia heterophylla rhizosphere microbial communities from the University of Puerto Rico - S3T2R1 | ecosystem: Host-associated > Plants > Roots > Rhizosphere ... | reverse complement strand
CCTCGTCGGTCGGCACCGGCACGGTGTGGAAGTGGTCGTAGACCCACAGCGAGTCCCACGCGCCGCCGTCGGCGTACGCGGCGAGGTCACGCATCACCTGCCAGTGCTTCTCAGTGGGAATGTCGACGAGGTCGAGTCGCCAGCCTTGCGGGATGAAGAATCCAAAGCGCATGACTCTCGACTCTATGCCGCCAGTGGCGGTGGAGCCCGCCAGCCCCGAACACGATTTCCAGATACCCGGCGACTGCGAGCGCCTCCACCAAGCCGTGCTGGTGGGGATTGCCGCCGTCGGCATCGCGGGGCAGATGATCACCTCGTCGAGATACGTTGCGACGCATAGGGATCCGAGATCGACATCGCCGCGAGATCTCAACCGAGCAGGCGCGGCGGCCGAAAACGCTTCCCGTTCTCGGGATTCGGCCGTGAGTGGGCTTTAGACCGGCGATGCCGGTGTTGTGGCACGGCTGGCGGATGCTGCCACCGCCGTCGGACCCGAGGCTCAGCGCGGCGCCGCCGGCGGCGACCGGCGCGGCACGACACCGCCCTACTCGACGTGAGGCACACAAATTCGTATGCCGGTCGGTGGCAGAGGTCGGCCATGGTCGCCTTATGCTGATTTACGGATACGTCAAATAAACACCAAATGTAGGACGGCATGGCTGATACCCAAGGCCTATCGGGGGAACTGTTCGACCTGCGCTGCGGGGCTGCGACATGACAGCCCGATCCAAATACGAGCGGATGCGTGCCGCGCATCTGAACGCCGTGCAGGCAGCGCTCATCGACCACACCGCGCGCCTTGACTGGACCCCCGAACAGATCGAGTGCTATCGCGAGCATCAACTGCGCGCCCTGTTGTCATACGCTCGACAACGGTCGCCGTTTCACGCCCGACGCCTTCGTGCCCTCGATCTGTCGTCGGCCTCCGTGGCCGACCTGGCGTCACTTCCGATGATGACGAAGGCAGAAGCGCAGGACTGCTGGGACGACATCGTCACCGACCGCAGGCTGAATCGCGGACGCGCGGAACGCATTCTGGCAGAACAGGAATGGTATTCGTACACGCCCGACAGCAATCAGATGTTCAGTTCGGGTGGCTCCAGCGGAGTTCGGGGCGTGTACGTCTGGAGTTGGCAGTTCTTCGTCTCCGCCGCATGTCTGGCATGGCGAACGCAGGCGCGAGCCGAACGACGCGATCCACAACCGGGCCCGACACGCCTTGCGGTGCTGGAGGCGGGCATGCCACCGCACGCCAGCACACCGTTGTTCGATGTGCCGACCGCTGCGGGCATGGAGACCGTCGTCATTGCCGCGGGGGCGCCGTTCGATGAGGTGCTGGCCGCGGTGGCCGCCGCGCGGCCCACGCACCTCGTCGGCTATCCGTCCGTTATCGGGCGGCTCGCCCGTGCGGCAATGGCCGGCGAGTTGGACTGCCGTCCCGTCCGGGTGAGCACCAACTCCGAGCCACTCCTCGACGAGGACCGCCAGGCAATCGCCGCTGCGTGGGACGTCCCGGTCCACAACCTCTGGGGGTCCACCGAGATCGGGGTGCAAGCGGTGGGTTGCGGCGCTGGTGAGGGGCTACATATCTGTGAGGACGAGGTGGTGCTCGAGCGCGTCGACGAGAACGGCGTTCCGGTCGGTCCAGACGAGCCCGCGGTACGGACCCTGGCGACGGGCCTGTCCAACCTGACCTTCCCGTTCATCCGCTACGACCTCGGCGACGAGGTGACGATGCTTCCGGGCTCGTGTGAATGCGGCAGCGCGTTCGCACGGGTGGCCGATATCGGCGGACGACGCGACGACGACTTCCGGTATGGCTCGATCACCGTGCCCGCCATCACTTTCCGTCATATCCTCGGCACCGATCCGCACGTCTCCGAATACCAGGTCACGCAGACAACGACAGGCGCGCACATCCTCACCGTCGGCCATCCCAATGTCGCCACACTCACCACGTCGGTGGCCGCGGCGTTGCAGCGTTGCGGCCTGCAGAATCCGACGGTCAAGATCCGTGTCGTCGACCGCATCCCGCGCAATCAGGCGAGCGGAAAATTGAAGCGCTTCGTTGCGCTGTAGCAAACGGGATCGAAAAGACATCACGAATTAACCGTGCGACGTCGACCTTGAGCTATGGTGTGGATCACATCGGCGAAGCTATGTGAGCCGGGGCACAGAGGAGGCACCCGTGTTCGGCGTGCGGCGTGGTGCGGTAAGCGGGTCCAAGACCAGACCGTCGGGCGCCGGGGGCTCGCTCGACGGCACGCGGTGGGTGTATGGCTCCGTCTTGGCCGTTATCGCGATCGCCGCGCTTGCCGGCATCGTCAGTATGGCTGTTATGGGACAGACACAGGCGGCGCTGGCCATCGGCATCATCGCCCTTGCGTTCTTCTCCAGGGTCGGGTGCTGACGCGCGACTAGCCTGGGGCCATGGCCCTCTCCAAGCAAGAACGCGAACAGTTTCTGGCCGAGCCGCATATCGCGGCGCTATCGGTGAGCGCAGGAGACAAGCGCGGACCGTTGACCGTCCCGATCTGGTACCAGTACAGCCCCGGTGGTGAGCCATGGGTGTTGACCGGCGCCGGGTCGCGCAAGCACCGCCTCATCGAGACGCAAGGGGAATTCACGTTGATGGTCGAGCGCGTCGAACCGTCGGTGCGCTATGTCGCGGTCGACGGGCCGGTCAGCCGCATCGAACCGGGCACGGACGACCATCTCGTCGAGTTGACCAAGCGCTACCTCCCGCCAGACAAGGTCGATGCGTACCTGGAGTTCGCTCGTCGCGAGCACGGCGAGAGCGTGGCCGTCTTCCTCAAACCGCAGCACTGGCTTTCGGCGGACCTCGGATCGGTGTGACGTGGCGTCGCGCCAGCTGCTGTTCAAGACGTTTTATCGGCTGGGCTTCGTGCCGTGGGATGGACATCCGCTGGCGAAGAGCCTGCAGGATTTGGTCGAGGGCGACGCCGCCTTGACCCCAGGCACCGCGCTGGACCTCGGCTGCGGCACCGGTGACAACTCCATCTACCTCGCCAAGCACGGCTGGCAGGTCACCGGTGTGGATTTCGTCGCCACGGCCGTCGCCAAGGCGCGGGCGAAGGCCGCGGCCAGCAAAGTGACGGTGAACTTCGCGAGGGCCGACGTGACCCGCCTGTCCACCGAGGGCATCGGGACGAACTTCGGTCTGATCGTCGACAACGGCTGCCTGCACGGCATGAGCGCCGAGGACCGCGACGCCTACGTCCGCGAGGTGACCGCCGTGGCGGCGACGGAGGCACGGCTACTGCTGGTCGAATTCGTTAAGGGCGGGTCGTACGGCGTACCGGGCATCAACCCGGATGAGGTCAAACAGCGCTTCGCCGCGGACTGGACGCTGCTGTCGTCAGGGGACGAACAGGCGATGGATCACAATGGCAAGAACCCCGCGCGCCACTACCTGTTTCAGCGCGCCACGTAGAGCGCGACGACAGCAGGCAGACTCACCTTCAGTGCCGGGTTGCGCGGGAGTTCGTCGACGACTGCGAAGTCGACCGGCACGTTGTAAACGGGCAATGACTGACGCACAAGCTCTTTGAGTTCGTCCGCGGAAGGGACCGGCATGCCGGGGCTGGTCTCGATGGCCGCGAACGGCACCTGGCCCAGGCGTTTGTCGGGCACGCCGACCACACAGGCGTCGCGCACGGCCGGGTGTGAGATCAGCACGCGCCGAACAGTTTCCGGCAGGACCTTGAAGCCACCGCGGTTGATGGCGCCGTCGGCCCTGCCGTGCAGCGTGACGAAACCGTCCGTGTCGATCGATGCGATATCGGCGGTGCGGATCCAGTCGGGGCTGATGGGCGCCACCCTTGCCTCCAACAACCCCTGCTCGCCGGCGGGCAGTTCGGCGCCGGTGTCCGGGTCGACGACGTGCACCTGGGTGTCAGGCAGCGGCCTGCCCACGCTATTACGCTTTGAGTCACCGAACTTCTCAATGTCATCCGGTGTCCACGCACAGAGTGAACCCGCGAATTCCGTTGCCCCGTAGGCCAACCGGACGGGGATGTCGAAGTGCTTCTCGAACTCGTCGCGGGTTTCCGGATCGAGCGGACCCGATGCGCTGATCAGGAAGTCCAACGACGCCAGGTCCTCCTTGGGCACGTCGGCGTCGAACAACATGCGGACCACGGCGGGCTGCACGCCCGAGCGCTTGATCCCGTGCGTTTTGATCGCGTGGACGAACCCGTCGACGGTGAACCGCTCGAGCATCACGATGCGCCTGCTGTTGTACACGCCCGCGACCAGTTGACATACCCCGATGCCGCCGAACTGCCAGTAGGCGAACTCGGGCGGGGCGCCCGGCGGGGCTTTCTCGCCGCTGGTCACGCTGAACACGGTGCGCTCCAGCACGGACGTCTTGATGTCCTGCCGCTTCGGCGGGCCGGTGGTGCCGCTGGTCAGAATCTGCAGGGCCACACCGGGTTCGACTTCGGCGTGTTGGCGGCCGCTGTCGCGGTGTTCGAGCCCTTCGACGGCCGCGACGAACGGCGTGGTCGACGAGATCGCCACGCCGGCACCGCCCGCACGTTTGGCGGCCGCGATGACCTCGTCGGTCCAGTCCTCGCGATCGGCGACGATGGCTGAGAGGTTCAACTTTTCGATATCACGGCCGATCGATTCGGGCGACTGGAAGGAGTAGATCATCGAGACAGGCCGACCCGCAGCGAGGAAGCCGATGATCGCGGCGGCGTGTGGAAGCCGGTTGCGAACCACGAGACCGACCGGTGCCCCGTCGGGGACGCCAGCATCCCGCAACACCGCGGCGATGGCGTCGGCATAGCGCGTGATGTCGTCGCCGGAGTACCAGCGGCCTTCGTACTCGATGCACGGCTGATCGCCGTAGCTGGCCAGGCCTGCCGCGAACGTTTCGGTAAAGCTTTCGGGCACAGCTAGACGATACGCAACGCCCGAGATACGTCCGGTCCCAGCCGCCGGGCAGTGTACTGACAGCGCACGCACACCATGGTCGGCGATCCTCGGGCGGTGGGCGTCCGGCTGTGCTCGATTGTCGCCGCGCTGACCTTGGCAGGCGCGAGCGTCGCCGGATGCGCGGCGCCAACCGATTCCGGTGCATCGCAATGGCACACACCGCCAATGGGCTGGAATTCGTGGAACTCCGGGATTCCCCTGACCGAAGACACGGTCACGGCGACCGCCGACGCGATGGTGTCTTCGGGCATGCGCGACGCCGGCTACCGCTATGTGAACCTCGATGCCGGCTGGGCGGCACCGACCCGCGGACCCGACGGCAGGCTGCGTGCCGATCCGAAAGCGTTTCCGCACGGCATGGCAGCGTTGGCGCGTTACGTCCACGACCGAGGCTTGTTACTCGGCCTGTATGCCAGTCCGTACGACGAGAGCTGTGGTCAGGATCCCAGGATCGCCAGCGCGGGACACGAGATCACCGACGCGCGGACGTTTGCGGCGTGGGGTGTCGACTACCTGAAATACGACTGGTGCCACAACGACGCGGACCACGCCAACCAGGTCATACTCTTCACCGCGATGCGAGATGCGCTGCACGCCACGGGCCGTCACATCTTCTACAGCATCAATCCGAACAGCTCCGACAATCACCACGCCGGAACCGCCTACGACTGGTCGGGCATCGCCGACATGACCCGCAACACCACCGACCTGGTTCCGGTGTGGCGCGACACGTTGCCACCGCTGGACAGCTCCGACTCGTTCCTCACCGGCACGTATCTGGGCGTGCCCGATGAGTTCCGCGCGGCCGCACCAGTGGCTTCACGCTCCAGGCCAGGGTATTTCAACGACCCCGACATGCTCGATGTCGGCCTGACGTGGAGCGACTTCTTCGTCAATCACCTCGACGTCAGTCGCCTCATCGTGTCGGAGGACCAACTGACACCCGAACGTCTGCAGAAGCTGCGCACCAAGCTTGCGCTCTCCGACGTCGAGGTGTCGTGGCGGGCGAACGGTCAGCCGAGTTTGACCGAATCCGAACAGCGCACACACTTTTCTCTCTGGGCGATGCTGGCGGCGCCGCTGCTGGCGGGCAACGATATCCGGACGATGACCGACCAGGCACGAGCGATCCTGACCAACCGCGATGTCATTGCGGTCGACCAGGATCCATTGGCCACGCAGGCCACAACGTCACCGAACGACGGCCGGGTACTTGTGAAGCCGCTTTCCGAAGGTGCAGCGGCGATCGTGCTATTCAATCCCGACAGTCAACCGGCCGAAATCACCACGAGCGCAACCGCCGCGGGCCTGCAGGGCGCGCAGTGCTACGCGGTGCGCGACCTGTGGACGCACACGGAGACAACGACTGCCGGCGCGATCACCCGCACTGTGGCGCCGCACGATGTAGCGATGCTGCGGATCTCACCGGCCCGCCGCTGAATGCCCGATCTCCGTGCTGCGCGGCGGGGTGGCACTGCCGTGGATCAGTTGGGCGTGCTCGGCGTAGGCAAGAGCCGCGGTCCCGCGGATGCCTCCGCGCATCTCCGGCGGCATGTTCTCGATGGTGTGGTCGATGATGTCCGATTCGCCCTCGTACATGCTCATTCCGAGGACGAGCAAGGCGCTGCTCGGGTCCAGCCCCGCCGTCATGACCTGCACGATCTGGTTCCACTCAACCAGCCCGATATGCGCCTCCATTACGGGGACCACATGCAACTCCTCGTAGTCCATGTGCTTGATAACCGAGGCGGCGAGTCGGTCCAGCGCGGCGGCCAACCTGTCGCGCGAGTCCGCGGTCGCCGAACAACTCCAGACCGGCAGTTCCACATCGACCTCCGCTTGGTCCGCGTCGACCCGTCGGTGTTGCGCCGTGACGCGCAGCATGTGCACAGACACCTGTGAGGGCGCGCGCCTTTCCAGGAGCGGCCAGACGTAGTGGTCCTCTCCGGCATGGTGGTGATGCAGTGTCGAGTTGATCAACCGCAGGTGCGCGGCCACCATGTGGGCACGTCTTGTGTCGCCGTACGCCACGTGCCGGACCACACCGCCTGCAAGCAGGAACTCTCTGCGAAACATCCTGTGCACCATCGCCATTTCGCGGCAATCGAAGTGCCGTCCTTCTGCTGTGGAGAGTGTAGAAACCGGGTGGTGTTCGCTTCTGGTGTCCATCAACCGGCTAAACGCCGGCATCGGCCGGATTCTTCACTCCGTCATGACATCGCCGCGGCAGTGTCGATATGTCCTTCGAAGCCGAGTTCGTTCGCCATGGTGCGATAGCGATCACGGAAGTCCCGGTAGCCGGTGTCGTCTCTCATCGCCCGCGCCAGCAGCGCACGCAACCGCAGTAAAGAGATCTCAATCCACACGAGCCCCGGGTCGACAGGCAATGCCGCAAAGCGGTCGACGCCGACTTGGGCCGCATGGATGTCCGCATCGGTGCCGCGCTGCAGGTGTGCTTCGACCAGAGCATTCAGGCCATAGCTGGCGGCCACCCCGCCAGTGGCAAGGCCCTGTTCAACGACCTCATTGAGGAGGGCGATCGCTCCCTCGAAATCGCCACTGCCCGCCTTCTCCCTAGCGATCTCCACATCCGCCAGCGATACGAAAACCATCATCGAGCGTTGCTGCGCAGCCACTTCACGGGATTTCACAAGAATGCTGAGCCCGAGACTTCTATCCGCCCCTTTGCGCTGCGACAACACAAAGCCGCGCAGGAAACGGGCGCACTCCAGCGACAAGTCGTCACCGCGTTCTTCGGCGAAGTCGAGTAATTCGTCCACCTCCCGAAGGATCGCGTCATCCGGCCGCAGCGTGCCCGCCCCGAGGCAGAAGGCATACTTCCAGACAAGCGCCAAGGGCGCACCGATCGGCATCAGCTCTCGGCACATCGCGGTGGCCTGCTCGATATCGCGCCGCCATCCCGCCACTCCCATGCACATTCGCGCGGCGGCACGCACAATGGTCGCCACGACCAAGGGCGTTTCCACGGCCGAGTCTGCTATATGCGGGTTCGCACCCGCCAGGTCCAGTGCTCGCTGACTCAGCCGCAACGCTTCTGCGACCTCGTAATTCGCGAGCTTGGCGGTTGAGGCCTGCGCGAGCATGGGGATGGACAGTCCGACGTCACCAATCGAGTCGAGTACGCCGACGAGTTCGGTGGCCAGTCGCGACGACTCGTGATGTCTGCCACGCAACGAAAGCATCATTACGTGACCCGCGGTCGCCATGGCCAGCGACACCTTGTCGCCCGCCTCTTCTGCCAGTCGGCACACTTCTGTGAACTCTTCGTCGTCGACGCCACCTTCGGTGCGGAACGCGCTGGCACACAGCATCGCGCGGGGCGCTATGCGCATCGCCTCTCTGCGCGGGTCGTCGGCATCGAGTCGTTCGGCAACATGACGGGCTCGCTGCCAACTCGAGCGCGCCGCGTGGATATTGCGGAAAATCAGCCACGCTCCAGCACGCATATGCCAACCGAACGCATCCCCGAGGTCGCCGGCGGCCTCCAAATGTTCGGCTATCAGGGCAGCGTTCGCCTCCGCAGAAATCGGGTCTCGTCCCTCGAGAGACCTGGCCAGGCGCCGATGGAGCTCTGCCCGTGCGAATTTGAGTTGTGATTGGTAGGCCACGGTGCGGATCAACGGATGGCGGAACGCATACCTGGCATGCGGGGTGAACATGACCTGATAAATCAGCTCCGCGCCGATCAGCGGTTCGAGATCCGCGCTGTCCGAGATAGCAAGCAAATGTGTCTCGTCGAACCGCAATCCGATCACGGCTGCTGCATTCAGTGTCAGCTTCGCGGTTGGCGCCAGCCGGTCGATTCGCGCCGCAATGGCCGCCTGAAGCGTGGCGGGCACTTCAACATCAGCGGCCCCGTTCGTGCACGTACGGTTTCCACGCTCGCCATACAGGACGCCTCGATCGGTGAGGTCGCGGATGATCTCCTCGGCGAAGAAGGGATTGCCCGAAGCACGCTCGGTGACTCGAGCCGCCAACTTGGCGACGGAGGGATGTCGGCCCAGTAATTCGGTAATCAGCCCGCCCATCTGTGAATCATCCAGTGGCGCAAGCGCAATCGTGTGTGCGCCAGGATTGCGGCTAAGGGCCCCACCATATTCCGGACGATATGTGATCAGGACCAGCGCGGAGGCCTGCGGAACAACCGACAGGACATCGGACAGCAACGACTCGCTCGTCGAGTCGATCCAATGCGCGTCCTCGATGACGAACACGGCGGGCTCCTCGCGAGCCACCATCGAAGAGTTGACCAATGCGGTCAGCCGACGCCGCCTGGCGTCGGGAGCGATATCTGGCAACGGTTCCGTCGAGTCTCTGATGCCGAGTTCGTCCAGCAACAACAGCAGGTCGGCGGCATCTGCTCCGGGGACTCGGCTTCGCACGACGTCACGCGCCACCCCGTCGGGGAGCCCGTTGACACGCCACACCGAACGCAGCAACCGGACCGCCACTCGGAACGGAACATCGCTTGTGTGCGATTCGCAATACGTCGACGCAATCTGAATGCCCCGATGCGAAGCGAGCTTGGCCGCTTCGGCGACGAGCCTGCTCTTCCCGATGCCAGGAGGACCGACCACACTCACCACGCATCCATGACCGCTGATGGATCGATCGAGCATCGCGGTGAGTGCAGAGAGTTCCCATTCGCGGCCGATGAAAGTCGACGTCCACGAGTTCACTTCGGGACGCCGACCGGGCACGGACCGCAGCTCGAAGGCCGGCACAGCGGCCTCTGCGCCCTTGATGCGCACCAAGCGTCGCTCACCGAGCACCGCATCGTCTCCGACGAGTCGTGCCGTGGATTCGCTCAGCATCACTCCGCCCGAAGGCGCAACGGACTCCATCCGTTGCGCCATCCCGACCTGGTCGCCGATTGTCGTGTAATCGTGCGAGCGAGAACCCAGTTCGCCTGCGATGACCTGACCCGAATTCAAGCCCAACCCGTAGCTGCAGATCGACGCCGTCCCGCGGCGCGACCTCGGCCGCCAGATCCCGGCCTAGCTGCTGAATGTCCAAGGCGGCCAATGATGCCCGAACCGCGTGGTCCTCCAGCGACAACGGTGCCCCGAAGACGGCCATGATTCCGTCGCCGGTGAACTGGTTCACGGTGCCGCCGTATCGCTGCACGACGGAGGAGGAGCGATCCAACAAGTCGGACATGAGCTCCCGCCAGCGTTCCGGACCCACCGCTGCAGCGATGTCCATCGAATGCACGACATCGGCGAAGAGCACCGTCACTTGCTTGTATTCCGCGGTGTGGGCACCCTGCGTGACGGCCGCGCCGCATTCGCCGCAGAATTTCGCTTCGAACCGAAGCTCGGTTCTACAAGCTGGGCAGGCTACCCCCGTCGCCATCTGCTAAGCGTAGGCCTTTCAGCGTAGGAAAACGCCAGGTCAATGAATGAAGTCAAGGAATGATATGCACCGGGACGCTTGCCCAACCGCCGACGTTCGCCATCTGAACTCGTCTGCAGCTATCCCAGTCGACTTCGTAGCGCGGCATGAAGTCGAGCAGCTTCTCCAGCACGATGGCGGTTTCCATCCGCGCAGCGCGGCGCCTGACTACGAAACGTATTCCTCCACCTTGTACGCCGCGGCCACATCCTCGTGGAACGCCTCC
>Ga0081455_10008584_pt1 | contig 10604 bp, 10 predicted proteins | sample TabmetS3T2R1_FD_70207 | JGI IMG/M metagenome (GOLD analysis project Ga0081455, IMG submission 70207) | Tabebuia heterophylla rhizosphere microbial communities from the University of Puerto Rico - S3T2R1 | ecosystem: Host-associated > Plants > Roots > Rhizosphere ... | reverse complement strand
CCGCGCTCTCGGCCGCGCAGCGCGTGCTCTCGACGCCGGTCCGACGGCTCCGCCGGACGGTCGCGAGCGTGTCCGGCGAGCTGGTGACCGCCGAGGGTGCGCGCGAGCCGATCGACGCGTCGTCGCTGCGGGCCGCCCCCGAGGGCGCGCTCCGATGGCTGTCCGTTGCCGTCCCGTTGTTCGCGGCGGCCCTGCTGGTGGCCAGGATCTGATGGTCAGCATCTGACGAGGAGGTTCGAGATGGCGTTCGAGGGGCTGTCGACGATCGGGCAGATCCACCTGAGCGTGAGCGACGTCGACGCGGCGGTCACGTTCTACCGCGACGTGCTGGGTCTGCCCTTCCTGTTCCAGGTGCCGCGGCAGCCGATGGCCTTCTTCGACTGCGGCGGCGTTCGCCTGTACATCGGCGAGCCGGAGACCGAGGAGTACCGGACGCGCGGGATGGTGTACTTCGCCGTTCCCGACGTGGACGAGGCCCACGCGGAGCTGTCTCGGCGCGGCGTCACGTTCATGGACGAGCCGCACGTCGTGCACCGGGACGACCACACCGAGATCCGGATGGCCTTCTTCCGCGACCTGGACGGCAACAACCTGGCGCTCATGACCGAGGTGCAGCTGGATCAGACGTCGGGGTAGCGCAGCGGGAGCCCGCGCGTCCCCGCGTCGACCGCCGAGAGGCTCCAGCCGCCGAGGCTCGACACGGCGAGCCGGTCGAACCCGGCCTCGAAGAACGCGACGTTGGCCGGCTGGTTCAGCACCACACCGTCGGGGTCTTCGGCGAAGATCTCCACGACGCCGTCCGGCGAGATCCGGAACAGGCGGTCGGGCCGGTAGCAGCCCACGAACATCGTCCCGTCCCGGGCGAGCGCGATCCCGTCGGGCTGCGATCCGGTCAGGTCGACGAGCGGCGTCGGTTCGCCCGCGCTCCCGTCGTCCCGGATCGGGATGCGCACGATCGTGCGGCCGCGCGACTCGACGACCAGCAGCGAGCCGCCGTCGGCCGACAGGCAGCAGCCGTTGGGGAACCGAGGAGAGCGCTCGGTCCAGACGCCGGTCTCGCCGCCCGGCGCGATCCGGTACACGAGCCCGTCGTCGGCGCCCCACTCGCCCGAGTCCGTCACGTACAGGTTCCCGGCGTCGTCGAACGCGGAGAAGTTCGGCACGCGCATCGGGCGCTCGGGCGTCCCGGTCGAGTACGTCGACACCTCGCCGCCGGCCGAGATCCGCATCACGGAGGCGTTGCCGAAGTCGCAGGCGAAGACGTTCCCGCCCGCGTCGACGGTCACGCCGTAGATGAACCCTCCGGTCGAGGCGAGCTCCTCGACGGCGCCGCCCTCGCCGATGCGGTAGATCTGCCCGGCCTCGCCGCCGGCGTACACGGTGCCGTCGGGTCCGGCCGCGACGCCCTCGGGGTGGTCGAGGCCCTCGGCGAGCGTCTCGAACGCGTCGAGCCTCGGCACGCTCAGACCGCCGCGTCGAGTTCGGACAGGAGTTCGGGCACGGCCGAGGCTCGGGCGGCCGGGCCGTCGACCTGCAGCGTGACCACGTTGGGGCCGCGCCTCCACGCGGCCAGGAAGATCCGCGTCTCGCTGTGGCAGCAAGGGTTCGGCGCATGCTCGTAGACCGTCCCCCCGGCCGGGACCTCGAGGTCCTCGTTCGCCTTCGCCTTGCCGATCACGTCGGCCGCGTTGCCCTCGAGCCAGGCGAGGTACCGCCCGGCTCCCGCGGGGGTCTCGAACGCGAGCACCCGGGCGACGATCCGACGGCGCCCCGCGCCCATACGGCTGAACTGCCGCTGCGTGCCGCCCACGAACCCGGCGCCCTGAAGGAGAGCCTCCAGGCTCGAGACGTCGACCGCGTCTTCCGCCAGCGTTCCAGCGTCCAGCGCGACCGGGGCCGCGGCCCGGCCGGGGAGCGCACCCGCTGGGATCGGCTCGACGACCGCGACCGGCGCGCTCGGCTCAGCGGATAGCGGGGCGGGCACGGTCGGGTCCGTACCGCAGGCCACCAGCAGGCCTGCGACGAGTGCAGTTGCTGCGATGCGACGTCCCACGGTTGCCCTTCCGTGCAAGTAGCACGCTTCGAGGGTTCGGCGCATGATACGGGGTCATTTCCAGCCGGATGAGGGGGGCCCAGTGACCGAGAACGACCGGATGTTCGCCGAGCGGTTCAACCGGCGCGGCTTCATGCGTATGGCCGGTGTCACCACGCTCGGCGCGGCCGTGCTGGCGGCCTGCAAGCAGGCCGATGACACGGGCGGGGCGGCGACCGGGACGAGCGGCGGGGCGGCGCATCCGCCGATCGAGCAGGAGCCGGGCAACCTGGCCGTGTTCGACTGGTCCGGGTACGGCAACGGCGACTACTACCCGAACAAGGAGCGCGCGTCGCTGTGGCAGGCGTACGCGGACGAGACCGGTGACACACCCCAGTTCACCCTGTTCGCGAACGACGACGAGGGATACACCAAGGCGGTTGCCGGCACCGTCCAGTTCGACGTCGTGCACCCGTGCGGCTACAAGTACAAGGACTGGGTGGACCTCGGCGCGATGCAGCCCTGGGACACCTCGCTGATCCCCAACTACAGCCAACTGAACCCTGCGCTCATGCAGCAGGGCGTGGTGGACGGGAAGCAGTACTTCATCCCGCTCGACTGGGGATTCATCGCGCCGATCGTGAACCTGGACCACGTCGACGTCCAGGAGGAAACGTTCGGGATCCTGTTCGACGATCGGTACGCGGGAAAGATCTCCTGGGTAGACACCTCGAACATGATGTACATCGGGGGCCTGTACCTGGGCGTGGCGGACCCGTTCAACATGACCGACGACGAGCTGGCCGAGACCCGTGACTTCCTGATCTCGAAGAAGCCCCTCGTCAGGAACCTGTGGAACCAGTCCTACGAGTTCTGGCTGGACTTCAAGAAGGAGGAGGTCTGGATCGGCTACGCGTGGCCCGACACGGTCGGCTATGCCGACGCCGCGGGTATGAACTACCTCTACATGACGCCCAAGGAAGGGCGCGTGTCGTGGGTGTGCGGCATGGGGCTGGCCAAGGACACGGAGAACTACTTCCACGCGCACGACTACGTCAACTCCTGGGCGAGCAAGAAGGCGGCGGAGTTCCTGTTGGCCTGGTACTACTACGGCCACACGAACACAACGGCCGACCTGTCGGTGGTCTCGCCTGGCGTCGTGCAGGCCCTGGGACTGGACGACCCAACCGTCTTGGAACCGCCGAACGCCATCCCGGAGTCGTACATCCCGCGGCGCGACGTCTACCAGCAGTACTGGACCGAGGTGACGTCGGCCTGAGGTTGCGGAGCGCCGGGCCTCGGTAGCGACGGTGGCAACCAGCGAGGCAGCCGCCTCCGCCAAGCGGTGGAAGCGGCGCCAACGAGGTGTGACCGCCGGCTTGCTGTCGGCCCCGATGCTCTGGCTCCTCCTCTTCTTCGTCGCTCCGGTCGTCTACGTCGCGATCTACAGCCTGGGCGGCATCAAGCTGTTCCCGACGGACACGGGCGTGATCTCGCTCGAAGGCTGGCGTCGCTTCCTGGGCGGCGGCTCGGTCTACCTGAGCCTGTTCTGGAAGTCGGTTCGGATGTCGCTCACGGTCTCCGTCGTGGTCGTGCTGCTCGCCTATCCGATCGGCTACTTCCTCGCCTTGGTCGTCCGCAAGCTCAAGTACGTCCTCCTCTTGGTCATCATCGTCCCGTTCCTCACCAGCTTCTTGCTTCGGGTGCTGGCGTGGAAGGTGATGCTCGGCGAACGGGGCGTCTTCAACTCGCTGTTGGCGTCCCTCCACCTGCGTCCGGCGAACGACCCCATCGAATGGCTCCTGTACAGCCAGTTCACGGTGATGCTGGTCCTGGCGTACGCGTGGATCCCGTTCGTGGCGCTGCCGATCTTCGTCAGTCTCGACAACCTGGATCGGAGCCTGCTGGAGGCGGCGAGCGACCTGGGGTGCAGCCGGCTCCGGACCTTCTGGCGCGTGACCCTGCCACTCAGCCTGCCCGGCCTCATCGCCGGCTTCGTGTTCGTGTTCGTCCCGACGATCGGCGAGTTCGTGACGCCCTTGCTGGTCGGTGGGACGAGCGGCTACATGTACGGCAACGCGATCCAGGACCTGTTCACGCGCGGGCTGGACTGGCAGACGGGCTCGGTGCTCGCGATGTTCCTCCTGCTCGTCGTGGCCGGCCTCATGTTGATCTTCGGCCGGTTCGTGCAGGTGCGATCGGTGGCGACAGACTGATGGAGATCGCGACCTCCAAGAGCGGTCGTGTCCTGCTCACGGCGTTCTTCTGGCTGCTGGTCGTGTTCCTCTATCTGCCGATCGCCGTGCTCGCGCTGTTCTCGTTCAACGACGGCGACCCCTCGTTCCCGCTGTCGGGGTTCACGACGCATTGGTACGGCGACGTCCTGTCGAACCGCGTCCTCATCACGGCGCTCCTGCGCAGCGTCGTGGTCGCCAGCGTCTCGAGCCTGATCGCGGTGGCCCTCGGCGTGATGACGTCGTTCGCGCTGATCCGCAGGCGGTTCTTCGGCAAGCCGGTCGTCTCGGCCCTAGTGTTCTCGCCGCTCGTGATCCCGTACCTCGTGTTCGGGATCTCGCTCCTGCTGATCTTCACGCTGGTCGACAAGGTGCTGACGGAGACAGCGGGCGTGTACTTCGGCTTAGGTCTTCACAGCGTCGTGATCGGTCACGTGGTGGTCGCCCTGCCGTACACGATCCTCACGATCTTGCCGTTGCTCGAACGGCTCAGCGTGAACCTCGACGAGGCCGCGAAGGACCTGGGGGCGAGCCCGCGCGAGACGTTCGTCCGGGTCACCCTGCCGTTGCTCATGCCGGCGCTGATCTCGGCCTTCCTGGTCGCGTTCACGCTCTCGTTCGACGAGTTCGCGATCGCCTCGTTCCTGGCCGGGACGCAGCAGACGTGGCCGGTGTACCTGTTCGCGCAGCTCCGCGTCCCTCGCCTGCTGCCGCAGCTGATCGCGGTGTCCTCGGTGGTGTTCGTCGGCTCGCTGCTCCTGATCCTGTCGGCCGAGATCGGCCGCCGGCTCGCCCAGCGCCGGTACGGGGCCGAGTACTCGGGCGGCGGGTTCACGGCCTGAGCCCTGCCGTTCGCCCCCGAGCCGGTAGGCTGGTCCGGCATGCCCGCGGCGACGATCGGCGAGCTCCGGGCGGCGGGATACCCCGACCGCACCGTGAAGGAGGAGCTCCGCGCCAACCTGCTCGAACGCCTCGGCGAGGGCGCGCCGCTGTTCCCGCAGGTGGTGGGGTTCGGCGACTCGGTGCTTCCCGTGCTCGAACGCGGGATCCTCGCCGGCCACGATCTGGTGATGCTGGGCGAGCGCGGTCAGGCCAAGACCCGCCTGATCCGCCAGATGGTCGAGCTGCTCGACGAGCAGGTCCCGGCGATCGTCGGGTGCGAGGTCAACGACCACCCGTACCGCCCGATCTGCGCCGCCTGCCGGGCGCTGGTGGCCGAGCAGGGCGACGAGACCCCGATCCGCTGGATCGGCCGGGACGACCGCTACGCGGAGAAGCTCGCGACCCCGGACACGAGCGTGGCCGACCTGATCGGCGACGTCGACCCGATCCGGGTCGCCGAGGGCCGGTACCTGGCCGACGAGCTCACGATCCACTACGGGATGATCCCCAGGACCAACCGCGGGATCGTCGCGATCAACGAGCTCCCCGACCTGCCCGAACGCATCCAGGTGGCCCTGTTCAACATCCTGGAGGAGCGCGACGTGCAGATCCGCGGCTACCGGATCCGGCTCCCGCTCGACCTGCTGCTGGTCGCCACCGCGAACCCGGACGACTACACGCATCGCGGCCGCATCGTGTCGCCGCTCAAGGACCGGTTCGGCACGCAGGTGCGCACGCACTACCCCGAGTCCCTCGAGGACGAGATCGCGATCATGGAGCAGGAGGCGCACCGCGCGCCGGGCGACGTCCCGCTGCGCGTGCCGGTCTACCTCGAGGAGATCCTGGCGGCGTTCACGGCCGAGCTCCGGCGCTCCCCGCACGTGAACCATCGCAGCGGCGTGAGCGTCCGCTACTCGATCGGCAACCTCGAGACGCTGTCGGCGGCCGCCGTCCGGCGGGCCGCCCGGACCGGCGAGCCCGAGGCGGTGCCCCGCGTGTGCGACCTGCCTGCCGTCGTGGAGGCGGGACTCGGACGGGTCGAGTTCGACACGATCGAGGAGGGGCGCGAGGAGGAGATCCTCTCGCGGGCGCTCAAGACCGCCGAGCTCCAGGTGTTCCGCCGCCGGCTGTCGGGGTTCGACTTCCAGCCGATCCTGTCGCGGTTCGCGCAGGGTTTCGAGGCCGAGACCTCGGACCTGCTGCCGGCCACCGACCTACTCGCGCAGTTCGGCGAGCTACCGGGGCTGTCCAAGCTGCTCGGGCGGCTCGGGGTCGAGGAGGAGTCGCCCGGCGTGGCCGCCTCGGCGCTCGAGTTCGCGCTCGAGGGGCTGCACCTGTCGCGGCGGCTGAACAAGGACATGGCGGATCGTGCGGGCTCGAGCCGGTACCGCTCGGCCGACCCGAACGAGTAGCCGCACGCCCGGCCCCGTAGGATTCGCCCGCCGTGACCGGGATCCATGAAGCCATCGGGTTCGTCGTCGTGGGGATCTTCACGATCGGGTGGCTGTTCGGCCTGGTCCTGTGGGTCTCGCGGCGGTCAGCGGGCGACTGGTTCTGGCGCTGGCTCACCGCCGCCCAGGTGATCGCGATCGTCCAGGCGCTGCTCGGCGTGATCCTGCTGATCGCGGGCAAGCGGCCCACGACGTGGCTGCACTACGTCTACGGGTTCGGGCCGCTGGTGATCCTCGCGATCGCCCACGCGCTCGCGCGCGAGGACGCCTTCCAGGGCAAGCCCTGGGCGCCGTTCGCCATGGCCGCCTTCATCTCCTTCGGGCTGTCCCTCCGAGCGCTCATGACGGGCCTCGGCATCGGCTGAGGCCTTCGCCGCATCGGGGCGTAGGCTGGTCGCGTGGTTCGGGCCCGCTACTCGCGCTGGGACGACACGCAGGACCCCTTCAGTCCCGAAGTGTCGGCCGGGGACCTGCTGGACGAGCTGTCCGACGACATGCTCTCGGGGCTCGGGGCCGAGGGCGCGCTCTCGCGGTTGCTCCGGCGCGGGATGCAGGGGAGCTTCAGTGGCCTGGACGCGCTCCGGGCCCGGCTGCGTCAGCGCCGCGCCCGCGAGCAGGAGGACCTCGACCTCGCCGGCCCGCTCGAGGAGCTGCGGGAGCGGCTGGACGAGATCGTCGACCGCGAGCGATCCGCCCTGTCGTTGCGAGCCGACGACGACGCGCGGATGCGCGAGGCGTTCCTGGACGCGCTTCCGCCCGACGTCCCGGGCCGGGTCGGGGAGCTGAACGACTACCGGTTCGTCGACCCCGAGGCCCAGCGGCGGTTCGACGAGCTGATGGAGCACCTGCGGGAGCAGATCATGGGCGCGTACTTCCGCAACATGGCCGAGAGTCTCCGGTCGATGTCGCCGGAGGACATGGCCCGCTTCCGCGACATGCTGGCCGAGCTGAACGACATGATCGAGAAGCGGGAGCGGGGCGAGCCCTACGACTTCGACGGCTTCATGCAGCGCCACGGCGACCTCTTCCCCGGGAACCCGCAGACGCTGGACGAGCTGCTCGAGCAGATGGCCGCCCGGATGGCGGCGATGTCGCGCCTGCTCGCATCGATGTCGCCCGAGGAGCGCGCCGAGCTCCAGGCGTTGGCCGAACAGGTCCTGCAGGACATGGACCTGGCCTTCGAGGTCGACCGCCTGGGCTCGAACCTGGCGGGCGCATTCCCGGACATGCCCTGGGGCGAGCCGATGATGGGCGGCGGCGAGGAGCAGATGCCCCTGTCGGCCACGATCGACGCGATGGAGCGCCTGCACGACCTCGAGGAGCTCGACCGCTCGCTCCGCGGGGACTACCCGGGCGCCTCGATCGACGACGTGGACGAGGAGGCGCTCCGCCGGGCCCTGGGCGAGGACGCGGTGGTCGACCTGCGACGCCTGAAGGACATCGAGCGCGCGCTGGAGCGCGCGGGCCTGGTCACGCGGAACCGCGGACGGCTCGAGGTGACGCCCAGGGGCGCGCGCAAGCTCGGGGAGCGGGCGCTGGTCCGGGTGTTCGAGGAGCTCCGGCGGGACCGGGAGGGCGTGCACGAGGCGCGTGACGCGGGCGGCATGGCCGAGCCGACCGGCGCGACCCGGCCCTGGCGGTTCGGCGACTCGGGCCAGATCGCGGTGCAGCGCAGCGTGTTCAACGCGGTGGTGCGGGGCGGGCCCGGCGCCCGCGTTCGGCTGCAACCCGACGATCTGGAGCTGGTCGAGGCCGAACAGCGCACGGAGGCCGCGACCGCGCTCCTGCTGGACCTGTCCTTCTCGATGCCGCTGCGCGGACACGACGTGCACGCCAAGAAGATGGCGCTCGCGCTGCACGCGCTGATCGAGGGGCGCTACCCCCACGACACCCTGTACCTGATCGGGTTCAGCGACTACGCGCGCCAGATGCAGCCCAAGGAGCTCGCGGGATCGGGCTGGGAGCGCGTGTACGGGACCAACATGCACCACGCGTTCAACCTGGCGGGGCGGCTGCTCGCCGAGCATCCGAACGCCACCCGTCAGGTCATCATGGTCACCGACGGCGAGCCGACCGCGCACCTGGAGGGCGACCGCGCGCGCTTCTCGTGGCCGCCGATCCCCAAGACGATCCGGCTCACGCTCGCCGAGGCCAGCCGCCTGGCCAAGGCCGGCGTGACGCTCAACGTGTTCATGCTCGAGGACTCCCCGGGCCTGATCGCGTTCATGGAGCGTCTTGCCGAGCTCACCGCGGGCCGCGTCTTCCTGATGGACGACACCGAGCTCGGGACGTTCGTCCTTCGGGACTTCGTGCGGCGCCGAGCCGCCTGAGGCTCAGTCGCCCTCGAGCTCGGACAGGACCTCGTCCGTGTGCTCGCCCAGGCGAGGCGGAGGCAGCCGAACCGGAGGCTCCCGGCCGTCGACGTGGATCGGGTCGGCGACCAGGCGCAGGAGCCCGCGGACCGGGTCGTCCACCTCCTGGATGGCGGCCGCGCCCTCCTCGGAGGCGAAGACGTCGTCGATGCTCCGGACGGGCGCGGAGGGGACGGACGCCGCCTCCAGGGCATCGACCCACTCGTCGGCCGTCCGCGCCGCGAACGCCTCGGACAGGATCGGGATCAGGGCGTCCCGGTGCCGGACGCGGTCGGCGTTGGTCACGAAGCGCTCGTCCGTCGCGAGCTCGGGCCTGCCGATCACCTCGCAGGCTCGTTCGAACAGCCGGTCGTTGCCCGCGGCCAGGATGAACGGGCGGTCCGAGGCCCGGAAGAGCTGGTAGGGGACGATGTTCGGGTGCGCGTTGCCGAGCGGCTCGGGCACGAGGCCACCGAGCAGGTAGTTGGCGGCCTGGTTCACCAGCGCGGCCACGCTCGCGTCGAACAGCGACACGGTCACCCGCCCGCCGCGGCCGGTCGATGCGCGCCGGACCAGCGCGGCCTGGATCGCGTTCGCGGCGTAGAGCCCGCAGATCACGTCGAGCAGCGCGACCCCGACCTTGGTGGGCTCGCCGCCGGGCTGTCCCGTGAAGCTCATGAGGCCGCTCAGCGCCTGCACGATGATGTCGTATCCGGGCCGGCTCCCCGCCCCCTCGCCGAACGCCGTCAGCGAGCAGTAGACGAGGTCGGGTCGCTCGGCCGACAGCGTCTCGTGGTCCAGGCCGAACCGTCGCATCAGTCCGGGGCGGAAGTTCTCGACCACGACGTCGGAGGCCAGCGCCAGCCGCCGCGCCGCCGAACGACCCTCGTCCGTGCCCAGGTCGAGCGCCACCGACCGCTTGTTCCGGTTGAGCGAGAGGAAGTAGGCCGCGTCGCCCTCGACGAACGGCGGGCCCCATCCGCGCGTGTCGTCGCCGGTCTCGGGGCGCTCGACCTTGACGACGTCGGCGCCGAGATCGCCGAGCAGCATCGTCGCGAGCGGCCCGGCGAGCACTCGGGAGAAGTCGGCGACCCGGATGCCGGCGAGCGGCAGGCCGTTCGGGGCGTCCTCGTCCGGTGCCAACGAGCTCCTCGGGAACCTCGGTCGGAAGATCGGGCCAGAAGAACGGGCCGGCCAGAGGATCGAGCCGGCCAGAGGTTCGAGCCGGCCAGAGGTTCGAGCCGGAAAGAGTGGCGCCGCCGGAGCCCGAAGGCTCCAGCGGCACCGACGCATTTGTACAACGGTCCCCGGCCGACGGTCAACTCGCGGGTGGCGGTTTTGTCACTCTTTGTCCGGCGGCGGCCCGGGGGTGGCGGTCGGCGGCCGAATCGGACACGATGTGCCTCGTGAACGAGGAGAGCCTGCAGCGGGCGAACGCGTTCCTGGCCGCGGTCGCGGCCCGAGCGACCCCCGGCGAGCTGATCGACCTGTCCCCGTCCGAGCTCGGCCGGGAGATCGGGGTCGCCGAGCCGCTCGCGGCCGCGCGCGCCGTCCGGGCGCTGCTGGCCCGGCGTCGGCTCGAGGCCGTGGACGGCCGCTACCGCCTGCTGGACGCCCGGCCGATCGAGGCCGGCGAGCGCGAGCAGGTCCCTAG
>Ga0081455_10008583_pt1 | contig 10604 bp, 8 predicted proteins | sample TabmetS3T2R1_FD_70207 | JGI IMG/M metagenome (GOLD analysis project Ga0081455, IMG submission 70207) | Tabebuia heterophylla rhizosphere microbial communities from the University of Puerto Rico - S3T2R1 | ecosystem: Host-associated > Plants > Roots > Rhizosphere ... | reverse complement strand
CGTGCAAGGAAATATCCAGAACCTCCGCTAAACGCTGCTTCGCGCTGGGTGCGGTCACCGGTGTTACGATCTCAATCCGTTTCGATAGGTTCCGGAACATCCAGTCGGCCGAGCCAATGTAGAATTCGCCGTCCGTCAGCGCTTCGGCCCCGTTCGCAAAATGATAAATGCGCGCATGTTCGAGAAAACGCCCAATGAGTGATCGAATGCGGATATTCTCCGTCTGCCCGGGAACGCCCGGCTTGAGACAGCAGAATCCGCGCACAATCAAATCGATGGAAACACCGGCAATGGAAGCTTCGCGCAACGCCTCAATCATTTCCGGATCTTCGAGTTGATTCAGTTTGCCGATGATACGGGCATAGCGGCCGGCGCGCTTGTTCTCGATTTCACGTTGCACCAGCTCGAGGAAGCGTTTGCGCATCGTAGTGGGCGCGACAAGCAGCGTTTTGCAGTCCGGACCATGCGAATGTCCCGTTAAATGATGGAACAGCGAGACGACGTCTTGGGTGATTTGCGGATCGCAAGTAAATAAGCCGAAATCGGCATAGAGCCGCGCTGTTCGAGCGTGATAGTTGCCGGTGCCGATGTGCGCGTACGCCTGCAAGCCGCCGGCCTCCTTACGAACCACCAGCGCCGTCTTGGCATGGATTTTCAAGCCTTTCACACCAAACGTTACGTGGGCACCCGCCTTCTCCAAAGCCGCAGCCCAATGCAGATTCCGTTCCTCGTCAAAACGCGCTTTGAGTTCGATGACGCAAGCAACTTGCTTTCCAGCCTCAGCCGCGCGGATCAGTGACCGAACGAACGGCGTGTCATCGCCAACGCGATACACCGTCATTTTTACGGACACGACCTGCGGATCATTTGCGGCGTCATCGATGAAGCGCTCAACGCTCGCTTCGAAACTTTCGTAGGGATGATGGACCAGCACATCGCCGGTGCGAATCGCGCTGAATAGATCTGCGTGATCTTCACGAAGCGCAGGCGGCGCGACAGGAGTCCAAGGCGGATCGCTCAAACCGGTGATGTGCAGGCCCATTAATTCAAAGAGCGTGAGATAGTCAATCTCTCCTGCCGCTTCGTAAACGTCTTCCGGCCGGAGTTGAAAGTGCTGTCGCAGCATCTCGCGAATGGTTTCGTCGGCGCCTGGGGTAAATTCGAGGCGGACTACCGGTTCATAGCGCCGCTTCTTCACTTGCTGTCGGACTTGCTCGAGGACGCTTTGATCTTCCGAACCCGTCTCTTCCACTTCGGCATCGCGAGTCAGCCTAACTAAGCCGGTAGAACCGATTTTCATGCCCGGATACAGTTTGCTTAGATTCTCGCGGATGATCTCATGAAGCCGGACATACAGCAAATCGTCGGACTTTGTATCGCTACGCAGTAGTTGAACCCATTGCCGCATGCCGGTCGGAACCTTCACGCGCGCGTAGAAGCGCTGGCCGATTCCCGGATCGTCCAGCGGAAAAACTAAAGAAGTAGAAAGATTCGACAGAAACGGGAAATTCTCGGCCGAATTAATGATCAACGGCGTGAGCGCGGCCGAAACTTGCCGATCGAAAAAATCGTTGGCTTCGTCCTTTTGAGCGGCGGTAAGCTCTTCCCAGTGCCGCAGGTACACCGCATGCCCGGCCAGGGCCGGCACGATTTGATCACGAAAACAGCGGGCTTGCGTCTCGAGCATCGGCAGAAGCTTGGCGTTCATCTGGTCGAGAAGACCAAGACGATCAGGCGTCAGCGACTCACGTAAAACGGCCACGCGCTTCATGAAGAACTCATCCAGATTCGACGTGAAGATCGCGAGGAACTTGGCGCGCTCGAGAAGCGGCGTACGCTCGTCCAAAGCTTCGGCCAGCACGCGCTGGTTGAAGTCGAGCCAGCTCAAGTCGCGGTCGATCCAGATTTGCGGAAGGGAGGGGGCTAGTTCGGTATTCAGGGCTCCGTCGTCGCCTACCGACACTACGGCTGTTGGCGCCGTTTGTACAGCGGTCATGGGCTGAGTATGGCCAGATCGCACAATCTAGATCAAATGAATTTCTCGTTTCAATGCAATGAACCGCGCACAACGGGCACAAATCGCCCTGTGCGCTCAAAATTCATCCTCGTGTAATCTCTGTCTACTATCGTGTCGAAGGCGGGTCGTTGGACTAGGGCCCCTGGGGATCTGTGTGCATCTATTCGGGCAAAGCGTACCGTTTGCTACTGCTTTCTTCTTATTGCTAGCGCTGGGTTTGGCGCTTAGCTTCGAATTTGTCAACGGCTTTCACGATACGGCCAATGCCGTCGCAACCGTCATTTACACACATACGTTGAAGCCCGTGTACGCGGTGGTCTGGTCGGGACTGTGGAACCTGATCGGGGTCTTGACCTCCAGCGGATTAGTCGCCTTCAGCGTGGTGTCGCTGCTGCCCGTGGAACTAGTACTCAACGTGGGCTCGGGAGCCGGCTTCGCCATGGTCTTTTCCCTTCTCATCTCCGCGATTATCTGGAACGTCGGCACCTGGTACCTAGGATTACCGGCCTCGAGCTCGCATACCTTGATTGGCTCGATCATGGGCGTCGGTCTCGCGAATTCGATGCTCAGCGGCCGCGTTTTTGGCGAGGGCGTCAACTGGGCCAAGGCACAGGAAGTATTCACGTCCTTGCTGCTTTCTCCTGTCATGGGCTTCGTCGGCGCCGGTCTCTTGCTTTTGCTGCTGAAGGCGGTAGTCAAGAAACCTGACCTGTACAAATCGCCGGAAGGAAAAGCCCCGCCGATGTGGATTCGCGGCTTGCTGATGCTGACCTGCACCGGCGTTAGCTTTTTTCACGGCTCGAACGACGGCCAAAAAGGCATGGGCTTGATTGTTTTGATCCTGGTCGGCATCCTGCCCGGCGCCTTCGCGCTGAATCCCTCCGCGGGCCCGGCCGATATTCAGAACATCGTGCAGCACGCGCGTGATCTGGAGCCCACACTACTGAAGCACAGCCCGGATACGATCACTTCGCAAGATGCCACCGACGAGCTTTCGGCCTACCTCAAGGCCAAGGGCGTAGCGAGCGAGAAGACATTCGGTGCGCTCGCCGGGCGCAACCGTGAAGTCGCCATCGAGTTGGATGGCCGCTCGAACTTTGCGGATCTTACGGTTCCACAGCGCAGAGCCCTGCGCAGCGATATCTACCTGCTCGGCGAAACCATCGGTAAGCTGCTCAAGCAGCACAAAATTTCCGATCCGGCCGAAGCGAGGGCCCTCGCCGAGTATCAGGCCACTCTCCAGAAAGAAACCAAATATATTCCATCCTGGGTCAAATTCGCCGTGGCGCTCGCGCTCGGCTGCGGCACTATGATCGGCTGGAAACGCATCGTGGTCACGGTCGGGGAAAAAATAGGCAAAGAACATTTGACCTACGCCCAGGGCGCATCAGCCGAGCTGGTCGCCATGGCGACTATCGGGTTGGCCGACAAATACGGCCTTCCGGTCAGTACTACTCACGTTCTGTCGTCCGGCATCGCCGGAACAATGGCGGCGAATAAATCCGGCTTGCAGGCCGATACCTTACGCAATATCCTGCTGGCCTGGGTGCTCACGCTGCCGATTTGTGTGCTTTTGGGGGCGGGAATCTTTTCGGCCTCGCTCTACGTCATTCTTCATGTATTTGGCTTGCGCTGAATTTTAGCCGATAATATGAGTGATGTTACAAACGCATGACAGCGATTCGTCGCCGCACAAGCAATCGTTGTTCGAGCATTTGTTTTTGCACTATGGTGTAGGCGGACAAGTCTTTGCTCCGCTCGTTCGCTATAAGCACTGGAACACAATTTGTTGGGTTGTAATCGGTTTAGGCATCGTCGGCTGGATCATCGCACTGTGGTATTTGCGTGGATACACCGATTGCGGTTTCTTCGATCCTAGCTGCGGAAGCGTCGAGTGAAGACGTTGCATCGGCTTTGATAGCATCAAGCCGATGCGACCCCTAGCCGCCATTTTTTGCATTGTCCTTCTCGCTGCTTCGTTGAAAGCCGCCGAAAAACCGCTTCAGATTTTCTTTGTGGATGTGGAAGGCGGCCAAGCTACCTTGTTTGTTTCGCCCTCCGGGCAATCGCTGCTCGTCGATACAGGATGGGGCTACAACGCTTTTCGCGATGCGAATCGCATCGTGGCCGCGGCCAAACTCGCCAAGATCAAAAAGATCGACTACGTTCTAATCACGCATTTTCATACCGATCATGTAGGCGGCGTTCCACAGCTCGTTCAAAAGATGCCAGTAGGGACATTCATCGATCACGGCGACAATCGCGAAACGTCCAAAGCTTCCCAGACGCTCTATTCCGAATACAAGACCGCGATGGGCGGTACGAATCACATCACAGCCAAGCCGGGCGACAAAATTCCGCTCAAGGGCTTGGATGTGACAGCCGTTTCGGCTGATGGCGCCGTACTAGCGCAGCCGCTATCCGGAGCCGGCGGCGCGAACACTGCTTGTTCCGGCGTCGAGCAAAAGGCCACCGATCCCAGCGAGAATGCACGCTCGCTCGGCATTGTTCTCGATTTCGGCAAGCTCCGCATCGTCGATCTGGGCGATCTGACGTGGAACAAGGAATTGGAGTTGATGTGTCCCGATAACCGGCTCGGCCGCGCGGATATTTTTATCGTTTCGCATCACGGTATCGATCAGAGCAACAGTCCAGAGCTGGTACACGGCTTGCGGCCGCGCGTCGCAATCATGGACAACGGTTCGAAAAAAGGCGGCGCGCCGTCGGCTTGGGACATCATCAAGTCTTCTCCAGGCTTGCAGGATTTATGGCAGTTGCATTTCGCCAACGCCGGCGGCGCCGAACATAATAGCTCCGATCCATTCATTGCGAACGTGGAAGAAGCCGATACTGGGTTTTATCTGAAAGTGACCGCACACGAAGACGGCAGCTTCGAAGTATTCAATCCGCGGAATAAGTTTTCGAAGGGTTATCCAGCAGCGCGCTAATGTTCTAACTGAGCCGCGCGCGTGAGCAAGCGGGAGCCTAGCCGGGATACGGAACCTTGTTTTTGTGTGGCAGACGCTTCGTCTGCGCGCGCCCCTCGGGCGCGCTGTTCGGATCGTCGAAAGAGCCGGGCGAGGCGCCCGGCGCGGCCCTGCCCCACAAACAATTTCCCGATGTTCGGAAGACGTCAATCGCCGAAGAAATCCCGCACTTTATCAAAAACACTCTTCTCATGCGGACTGTTCTCGATCGGCAGCACGCCCGATAACTGCTCGAACAACTTCCGTTGCTCGCGCGTAAGCTTCTTCGGCACCTGCACATCGATATGAACATACAGATCGCCGCGCGATCGGCTGTTGAGCACCGGCACGCCCAGGCTACGAATCCGGAACTGTGCACCGGGTTGCGTACCTTCGGGCACGCGGATCTGCTGCGGCCCGTCGAATGTTTCGATCTCGATTTCCGCGCCTAAAACCGCTTGTGCAACATTGATAGGCAAAGTGCAATGCAGATCGTTCTCGCGGCGCTCGAACACCGGATGCTCGCTCACCTTGATGACGACATACAGATCGCCCGGCTGCCCGTTCGCGGGTCCAGGATTGCCCTCGCCCATCAGCCGTAGGCGCGTGCCCGTGTCCACGCCCGCCGGAATATTTACATTCAGCTTCTTCTCGACGCGATGATAGCCCTCACCGCGGCATTGTCCGCAAGCGTGGCGCACCAGCTTGCCGCGCCCTCCGCAACTCGGACACGTCTTACGAATGGAAAGAAAACTCTGCTGATAGATGACTTCGCCGCGTCCTTGGCAGACCGTGCACGTAATCAGGCCGCCCTGCGGCTCCGCACCCGTCCCCTGGCACTTCGTGCACGCTTCCATCCGTGGAATCTGCACGTCCGCCGATAATCCACGCATGGAATCTTCGAAAGAAATCTCGAGATCGTAGCGAATGTCTTCGCCGCGCTGCACACGCGAACGCCGCCCGCCGCGCTGTCCGAACATGTCTCCCAGCCCGAACAGGTCGCCTAGAATATCGCCGAAATCCGCGAAAACCGTCTCATCGAAACCCTGAGCGCCGGCTCCGTTTACACCCTGATGGCCGAAACGATCGTAAGCCGCGCGCTTTTGCGCATCGCTCAGGACGGCATATGCTTCTGCGGCTTCTTTGAATCGTTCTTCGGCGTCGCGATTGTTCGGATTGCGATCCGGATGGTATTGCAAGGCGAGCTTGCGGTACGCGCTTTTCAGCGTCTGGTCGTCGCAATCCCGGGTAACCGACAGGACTTCGTAATAATCGCGCTTGGCGACACTCATCTTATGCTCTTCTAGCCGCCCAACAGTTTATGGATTCACCGCTACTTTGACCATCGCCGGCCGCAGAAGCCGGCCCTTGAAATAGTAGCCGCGTTGATACTCTTCCAGGATAGTCTGATCCGGGTGGTCTTTTGTATCCACCATTTCCACAGCATGGTGTATATGCGGGTTGAATGTTCCCGTGTCGGAGGAAACCGGCTCCAACCCTAACCTCTTCAGCGTTTCATACAACCGCTGATAAATCAGCTCCATACCTCGGCTGTATTCCTTATCGCTGCCTTCTGTTTTCAGCGCTCTTTCGAAATCGTCCAGAACAGGCAAAAGCGCTTTCACCGTATCCATCGACGCGAATTCCAGCAATTCGCCTCGCTCGCGCTCCACCCGCCGCCGGTAGTTTTCGAATTCGGCCTGGCGGCGCTGCAGAAGATCTTGAATTTCCGCCTTTTCTTTCAGCAGCTTATCCCGCTCGCCGTTGCTTTCCGGCTTCGGTATGGTGATTTCGGGCTGCTCTACAGGCTCGGGCGAACTTTCAGAGTGAGATTGCGGATCTTCGGTCACGACGGCGTTCTGAGAATTTTCGGCTGACATTGGAAAACTACGGAGACGGAGTTATCCCGAACGGGCTCCTCCAAGTCTCAGCGTAACAAAAAGTCGTATGAACTATCGACGCGCCGCGGCGGTTTGTTTAGGAGTATCGATCGGCGTGGGCGTGGCGGATGCTCCATCAGCTTCCGAATTCTTGTTTAGACCCAATGACTTACGTAGCTCCACATCGATTTTCGCCCGAATGTCGGCATTGTCTTTCAGAAATTGCCGGACATTCTCGCGGCCCTGTCCGATGCGCTCGCCCTTATAGCTGAACCACGAACCGCTTTTTTCGATCGTATTCTGCGCTACACCAAGATCGAGCAGATCGCCCTCCCGCGAAACCCCTTCGCCATAAATAATGTCGAACTCGGCTTCCCGGAACGGTGAGGCCACTTTGTTCTTCACCACCTTGACCTTGGTGCGGTTGCCCGTGACCGTCTCACCATCCTTGATCGCCGCAATCCGCCGAATATCCACACGCACGGAGGAATAAAACTTGAGCGCGCGGCCGCCGGTCGTGGTTTCGGGATTGCCAAACATCACGCCGATCTTTTCGCGGATCTGGTTAATAAAAATCAGGCACGTATTCGATTTCGAGACAATGCCGGTGAGCTTGCGCATGGCCTGCGACATCAGGCGCGCGTGCACGCCCATGTGGCTATCGCCCATTTCGCCATCCAATTCGGCCTTGGGAACAAGCGCCGCCACCGAATCGACAACCAAGACATCGATCGAGCCCGAAGAGATAAGCGCGCTGGTAATTTCGAGAGCCTGCTCGGCATAATCGGGCTGCGACACGAGCAAGTTATCGACATCCACACCAAGTTGTTTGGCATAGATCGGATCTAACGCGTGCTCCACGTCGATGAACGCCGCCATGCCGCCGCCTTTTTGGGCCTCGGCCACCACCTGCAGAGCGATCGTCGTTTTGCCGGACGATTCCGGTCCGAAAATCTCGCAAATGCGCCCGCGCGGAAAACCGCCTACACCCAAGGCGTAATCGAGCGAGATGGAGCCGCTCGAAATGGCGGAAACCGGAACAATCGCCTCCTTCGCGCCCAGGCGCAGAATCGAGCCTTTACCAAACTGCTTTTCGATCTGGCCGAGAGTCAATGTCAACGTGCGGCTGCGCTCTTTTTCATCCATAGGGAATCCTTTCCAGAATCGGCGGTGGGGGAGTTATTTATAGTATAGCGTCAAACAGAAGCGAGGAAAATTGTTTCAAAGGGTTCCGCCGCCTTCATTCCCGCGGCGCGCGTAGTAGCCCTTACGGGCTCTTACCGCCACATCGCCCCGCCTCTTCACTTTGATCTGAACGCGATGATAGAGGCCATCGTTCTTGAGCGGATCGGGGCCGTAGAACAAGTTGTACTGATGCCGCAATTCATTCGCGATATTTTCGAACGACTGATTCAAATCCGAAGCTTGAAATGGAAAAAACGATGCGCCCCCAGTCTGTTCGGCAAAGTAGCGCATCACCTTATCGCCATCGGTTTCAATGTGGCTGATGTTGGTGGAAATGGTGTATAGAACCGTATCGGCGCGCTGCGCCATTTCGAGCAGGCGTCGAAGTTGAGGAGCGATGCGGCATCATCGCTGATGATCGAGCGCTGCAAGCATCAGATCGAAAATCCGACCGCGGAAGAGTGGGACGGCACGACAGTCGCGCGGACGAAGTAGCCGCTGCCGGTCACTTGTTGACTCCTGTTGCCATGTAATCCCCACGCTTACGTCCTGCCGCAGTGCAGAAGATGACGCAGTGTGTCGATGCGGGCAAGGGTTGCGGCGATGGCTCTTGACCTCCTCGCGCGCAGATGGTCCGAAGGATCAACGAAAGAAAATTCCCGCCTTGAAAGTATTGCTGGCCCATACCCCGCAGATGCGGCGCGACTATTACGGCGAGCGCAGCCTGAGCGGCCTGCGGGCGGTCGCCGATGTCAAGCTGCACGAGGGCGATGCGGCGCTCGATGCTGCCGCGCTGGTCGATGCGGCTGATGACGCCGACATCATCGTTGCCGATCGCATGACGCAGGGGCCGGGCGAGATTTTCCCAAGCCTGCCGAAGCTGCGCGCTTTCGTGCGCTGCGCGGTGGATATCCGCAATATCGATGTCGCGGCGGCCTCCGCGGCCGGCGTGCTGGTGACGCGCGCGAGCCCCGGCTTCGTGCCGTCGGTCGCTGAACTGGCGCTCGGCTACATGGTCGATCTGTCGCGCGGCGTTTCGCGTGCGACCGCGGATTATCACGCGGGCAGGGCGCCGGAAGTGGTGATGGGCCGGCAGCTTGCCGGCAGCCGCATCGGCATCATCGGCTATGGCAGCATCGGGCGCTATCTCGCTGACCTTGCCAAGGTGCTGGGCATGGAAGTGCTGGTCGCCGATCCCTTCGTCACCATTGACGATGCGGCGATCCGGCATGTGCCGCTCGACGATCTGCTCGGCCGATCCGACTATGTCGTGTGCCTCGCCATCGCCAATGAGCAGACCGAGAACCTGATCGGGCAGGCGGCGCTGGCGCGGATGCAGAAGCACGCCTTCTTCATCAATCTGTCGCGCGGCAATCTCGTCGACGAGGCGGCTCTGGCCACAGCGTTGCGCGAGAATCGCATCGCAGGCGCCGCCATGGATGTCGGCCGCGCGCTGGACCAGATGCCCTCGCCAGAGCTGGCGAAACTGCCCAACGTGATCGCAACGCCGCATGTCGGCGGCCTGACGCCGCAGGCGATCGAGCATCAATCGGCGGAAACCGTGCGGCAGGTCGCCGAGATCATCAGGGGTAATGCGCCGGTCGGCGCCGTCAATGCCGAGAGCTGGACGCGCCGGCCGGAGACAAGAACAACATGAAAAGCCGGCTTCCCTTCTACTATGGCTGGATGATCGTCGCCGTCGTGTTCGTCACCATGGCGATCGGCGTCAACGCGCGCACCGCGTTCTCGCTGCTGTTTCCGCCTATCATCTCCGAGTTCGGTTGGGACCGCGGCGTCACCGCCGGCGCGTTTTCATTCGGCTTCGTGGTGTCCGGCTTCATGAGCCCGTTGATCGGGCGGTTGATGGACCAATACGGCCCGCGCGCGGTGATGCTGCTTGGCGTCGCGCTGATGGGTGGCGGTATGCTTCTGGCGCCGCTGACCACGCAGCCCTGGCATCTCTATCTCACGATCGGCGTGCTGGTCGGCGCGGGCAGCGTCTGCCTTGGCTATTCCGGGCAATCGCTGTTCTTGCCGAACTGGTTCGTGCGCCGCCGCGGGCTTGCGATCGGCATTGCGTTCGCCGGCGTCGGCATCGGCTCGGTGACCTTGCTGCCGTGGGTGCAGTTGATGATCGAGCAGACCGGCTGGCGCACGTCGTGCACGGCCATGGGCATTCTGATCATTGTCGTGCTGGCGCCGATCAACCTCTTGCTGCACAAGCGCCCCGAGGACATCGGCCTGTTGCCCGACGGCGATCCCGCGCCGACGGCGACATCGGCCAAGCCCGTTTCAAATATCGTCGATCCCGTGTGGGCCAATACCGACTGGACCTTGAGCCTTGCGATGCGCACCGCGCGGTTCTGGTGGATCGCGATCGGCTATTTCTGCGGTCTCTACATCTGGTACGCGGTGCAGGTGCACCAGACCAAGTTCCTGCTCGATATCGGCTTCTCCTCCAGCGTCGGCGTCTGGGCGCTCGGCGTGGTCAGCCTGCTCGGCATTCCCGGCCAGATCTGGCTCGGCCATCTCTCCGACCGCATCGGCCGCGAATGG